>ERZ780166.13-NODE-13-length-172081-cov-5.881884_pt1 | contig 172081 bp, 190 predicted proteins | sample MGYA00511366_ERZ780166 | MGnify/ENA primary metagenome ERZ780166 (study PRJEB29588, sample SAMEA2162231) | human gut metagenome | biome: human gut; feature: human-associated habitat; material: faeces | place: Denmark | collected 2008/2010 ...
CTTTCTCAATAGAATTTTCAGGGTTGCATTACTGTTTATTTGTCAAGGTTCTGCGTGTTCTTGTTTGACACAACTCCATTACTTTATCATACGTTTTGAAGTTTGTCAAGAACTTTTTTGAAATATTTTTATTTCTCACAACCGCTGCTTCCGCAGTGGATTTTCATATTAACACGTTTTTTCATTTCTGTCAATATGTTTTCTTATTTATTTTTATGTAGTTTCGGCTGGGCGAAAAAAAAAGAATCTTGATGTTGCTAAGATCTCTTTTCTACATTTCATAAACAAGAACGGAGAAAGAGGGATTTGAACCCTCGCGCCGGTTACCCGACCTACACCCTTAGCAGGGGCGCCTCTTCAGCCTCTTGAGTACTACTCCATGCCAACAAGAAAATTTTACAATAAAATAATCTTCTTGTCAATCAAAATTAATAAACTTCTTCTTTAATCGTATCAATAAATGATTTGATAACGTTGATGTAATCTGTACCATTTTTGATTTCATCATCTGTTAAAGTGTACATCGGATTAATTTCAGCAAGTTTAGCACCAGCATCAGTCATTGATTTAATTGTATCGTTTTCTTCAGTTCCCTTAATTATAAAAAGGTAGGCATTGGTTTTTGAACTAAAAGCACTTTTTGCTTTGCTTATATTTGTGTTTGAACTTTCGTCATCACTTGAAATGCTTATAATTTCAAAGCCATATTTTTCTAAAAATTTAAATGCATTATTAGCAACGATTAGTTGTTTATTTTTAGCGTTTTCGGCAATGATTTTAAGTTCAGCATCAATTTCGGATATTTTAACTTTTAGATTATCATAATTATTATTTATGTTTTCAATGATAGATGTGTTTTTGACATTTTCTTTAATGCCATTTTTAATGTTTTGTGCCATCATTAGGAAGTTTGCTGGACTGATTAATAATTCACTTACGTCACTTTTAACTTCTAAGCCTTGCGATACATCAATGATATCAATGTTTTTGTTTTTTTCGATAAGGCTTGCTGCTACTTGTTTTTCGTTACTTAAACCATTGTAGATAAATAAATCGCCTTTGCTAAAATCGTTTAGTTTTTTATTTGTTACTGTGTAAGATGCAATGTCAGCACCATTAGGATAGATACTATTAATGGTTGCATAGTCTCCATAAAGTGTTTTAGTTATATATGTTATTGGATACATTGTTGTATAAATAGTTATGCCTTCGTAGTTATCTGATTTGAAGCATCCTCCTAAACAGAATGTTAGTATAAATAAAATAATAATTTTAAATTTTTTCATTTTTTCTCCTTCTTAATTACTGGGTCATACCCATACTTTCCTAGTGGGTGACACCTAAATATTCTTTTTATTCCAAGCCATAAGCCAGTAAACAAACCATATTCATTTAAGCATTCAATCATATATTCACTGCAAGTTGGAATAAATCTGCAGTTTTTATGACTTGATAGTGGGGTTTGTTGATAAAGTCTAATTAGTTTGATTATTATGTTTTTCATGTTACCTCACATAGTTATTATATAATAAAAGGCTTAAAAAATAAATAACTTTAAAAAAATCCTAGAATATTTGGCACTTTTAATATATAATAGTGCTTGGTGATAAGATATGGATTTATCTAAATATGGGGTTTCAAGTGATAATAAAATATTAGGCGTTGCCTTGACACATACTAGTTATGCTAATGAACATAATGTTCCTTCTTATGAAAGATTGGAGTATTTAGGTGATGCTGTATTAGAACTTATTATGAGTGATTATTTTTATAAGAATACTGATTATCCAGAAGGAAAAATGAGTAAGATTAGATCTAGTTATGTTTGTGAAGCAGCATTAGATAAGTATGCTGAAGTTATTAACTTGAAAGATTATATTAAAGTAGGACATTCTTTAGAAAGTGATATTAATGAAACAATTACTGCTGATGTGTTTGAGGCAGTTATTGCGACTATTTATTTAAATAGTGGATTTAATAAAGCAAAAGAGTTTGTGATGGATATTGCTAAACCATTTATTTTAAATAATGTTAAGTTTATGAGTGATTATAAGTCTTATTTACAAGAGTTAGTACAGACTGATAAGAAAAGTTTGAGTTATAATGTTGTTAAAGAAACAGGACCTGCTCATGATAAGACTTTTGAGGTAGAAGTAGAAGTAGATGGTATTATATATGCTCATGGAGTTGGAAAGTCTAAAAAGGAAGCAGAGCAGAATGCTGCTAAAAATGCAATCATGATTAGTGCAGGTGAAGTAAATGAAACTGATAAGAATTAGTGCACATGGATTTAAGTCTTTTGCAGATAAGATAACTATTGATATTAAGGATGGAATAACTGGGATTGTTGGACCTAATGGTTCTGGTAAAAGTAATATTGTTGATGCAGTTAAATGGGTGCTTGGAGAGCAGTCTTTAAAGGATATTCGTGGTGGTAATACATCTTCTGATGTTATTTTTGCAGGTTCTAAATCTAGAAGCCCATTAACAAGAGCATGGGTATCACTTACCTTTAATAATGAAGATCATTACTTAAATAGTGATTTAAAAGAAATAGAGATTAAGAGGGTTGTATATAGAACTGGTGAAAATGAATATTATATAAATAATGAATTAGTTAGACTTAAAGATATAACAAATCTTTTTATTGATTCGGGTACTAGTGCTTTTTCTTTATCAATAATTTCTCAAGGTAAGATTGGGGAGATTATTAATAGTAAGCCAGAAGATAAAAGAAGTATTATTGAGGAGGCAGCTGGAGTTTTAAAGTATAAGAAACGTAAAGAGGAGTCTTTAAGAAAACTTGCTAAGACTAATGATAATTTAGAGAAAATTAATTTAATTATAAGTGAGCTTGAAGTGAATCTAGTGCCTTTAAAAGAACAGGCTGAAACAGCCCAGAAATATGTTTCTTTAAAGAAAGAGTTAGAACAAACTGAGATAGGACTTCTTGTTAAAGATATTCGTGAAGTAAATGAAAATTATACTAAGAATAAAAGCCAAAAAGATTTTTTAGATCGTGAGATTATAAAGAAACAAGGAGAAGAGACTAAGGAAAGCACGAGAATTACTATTTTAAAGAATGATATTTTAAAAATAGATGAAGAAATTAGTAAGATTAGTGATAGTTTATATCAAATAACAAATAAGTTATCTTCTTTATCAAGTGAGAAACAAATTATGCTTGAAAGGAAGAAACTTAATGCGGATGATAATAAGTTAGAGGCAAACATTCTTTCATTAAAAGAAAGTGAGTTAAAGCTTAAAAAAACGATAGAGTTATTAGAAGAAGAAAGAAAGAATAAAGAAGAAGAATTAAATAAGAAGTTAAGTGGGAATGCAGAGCTTGTTAATGAACTTAAGAAAGCTAATTTAGATAAGCAAGTTATGGTTAGTGATTTAACTAGATTAAATAGGGAAGAAGCTAGTCTAAAAAATAAGATTGATATTTTAAAAGAGAATATTGAAAATGATAATAAGCTACCTTATGCAGTTAGAACGGTTATGAATAATCATAGGCTGATGGGAATTAAGAATGTTTTAGGTAAGTTAATTGAAACGGATGAAAGATATAGTACTGCGATTGATGTTTCTCTTGGCTCGTTATCTAATATTATTGTTACAGAAAATGAGATGAATGCTAAGGATGCGGTTAGTTATTTAAAACAGACTGGAGCAGGTAGAGCAACTTTTTATCCACTTAATGTTATTAAACCTAGAAGACTAGATGACATTACACTTAGTAAGATAGAAAATGATACTTCTTTTATAGGAACTGCAGCTAGTTTGGTTAAATATGATCCAGTATATAAGAATGTCGCACTAAATGTTTTGGGTAATGTTATTATTGCCGATAATTTAGTAAATGCTAACAGATTAAGTAAAATGATTAATCATATGTATAAGATTGTTACTTTAGAAGGTGACATTGTTGCAGCTGGTGGTAGTATTACTGGTGGCTCACTTAATAATAAAAGTGGTTTTATTAATCAAAAGTTTGAACTTGAAAAGAGTTTGAAGATGCTTAATGAACTATCTAATAGTATTAAAACTAAGGAAGATGATATAAATCAAAAGGATAATGAGATAAGTATCTTAGAAGAAAGAGTGTTTGCTTCTAATAATGCGGTTAATATTTTAAGAAACGAACTTGCTTTAAAATTAAATGAAGCAAATACTTTAAAAGATAATCTTATAAGGGTTACTAATGAGATTAATGGTAATCAAGGACTTCTTAATGGAAGTATTGAAAAAGAAGTCGAAAAGATACTTAATGAGTATTATGAAGTGTCTGCTCAAAAAGAGAAATTAGAGATAAGTTTAGCTAATTTAAAGGTTAATAAGAATGATTTATCTAGTGAATTATCTGAACTAGAGTTGTCTAATAAGAAACAAAATTCAGAGTATAATAAACTTGCTAATGAACTTAATGAAGTAAATATTCAGATTGGTAAGTGTGAGATAAAACTTGATAATTATTTATTGAGATTAAATGAAGAGTATGGGCTTACTTATGAAAGAGCAAAAAATGAGTACTCTGAACCAGAAGAAGCAGATAGTGCTAGAACTAAAGTTAATAGTATTAAGCGTGATATTAGATCTCTTGGTGAAGTTAATACTGGTGCGATAAGTGAGTATGAAAGAATAAATGAAAGATATACTTTCTTAAGTAATCAAAAAGAAGAAATAAGTGCTTCAGTTAGTGATTTGCTTAAAGTAATTGATGAACTAGATAGTGAGATGGTTACAAGATTAACTGATACTTTTGATAAATTAAATAAAGAGTTTCAAAAAACATTTACTCGTTTATTTAGAGGAGGAGAGGGAAGTTTAATTTTAACTAATCCCGATGATATTCTAAATTCTGGTTTAGAGATTAAAGCACTTCCTCCAGGAAAGGATATTAAAAATACGAAGTTATTGTCCGGTGGGGAGTCTACTTTAACAGCAATTGCATTATTATTTGCAATGCTTAATATTAGAACAGTACCATTTTGTATTTTAGATGAGGTAGAAGCCGCCCTTGATGAAGCAAATGTAGACATGTTTGGTAAGTATTTAGAAGAACTTAATACAAATACACAGTTTATAATTATTACTCATAAAAAGAGAACAATGGAATATGCAGATAACTTGTATGGCATTACAATGCAAGAGTCTGGTGTATCAAAACTTGTTAGTGTTAAACTTGATTAGTTTAGCACTTTTTTATATAATAGATTTGGTGATAATATATGAAATTAACTAGTGCAAAGTGTCCTAATTGTGGCGCGGATATTAAAGTAAATAAGGCAGAAGAAAAGACAGTATGTGAGTACTGCAAGAGCGAAATCTTAGTAGAAGATGCGCTTGCTAAGTTAAAGGTGGTAGTTGAAGGTGAAGTTGAACTTAAAGGAGTTCCTAAACTTGAAAGTTATCTTAAATTAGGCAATAGAGCATATAAAGATGGCAAGTTTGATGAAGCGTACATTAATTATAGTAAGGCTTTAGAACTTGATCCGGATAATGCAACTGCTATTTTAAGGCAAGGGTTATCTAAAGTTTTAAAGGGGAAAGATCCTTTAAAGATGACTTTTTCTTCTGGGTTAAGTGCTTATCAAAATGCGATAAAAATTGATGAATCACTTAAGGAAAGTGGAGCAACTGATTTAGCAGTAGCTTTAGCAAGTGAAGAAGAAATGCTAACTGAGTTTTATAAAGCACATATTTTAACTAAAAGCGAACTTGATAAATACATGAAGGAACTTATTAGTTTACTGGAAGGGAATATTGCAATTATTGAAAACTCAGAAATTAATAAGAAAGTATGCACGGAGAATGCTTTATTTTTAATCGGATATATTTCTGAGAAGAAAGAGTATGGCACTAGTGAAAGAAGATATACTTATAAGTTATCTAAAGAAGAATTAAAATATTTGGAAGATACTAAAAAGGTATTAAAAGAAGGACTTAAGGCACAGAATAAAGCTGAATTTAAAGAAACATTAGATAAAGCTAAAAAGGAGCCTAGAAAGCCTCAGACTAAGAAGGATAAAATAATAAATGGAATACTTCTTTTAATTACAATTATTATGATTATTTATACTCTTTCTTATGGTAAATCAACAATTTGGTTTTGGATGTATGTAATTGAGTTTTTAATTTTAATTGTTACTTTATCATCAAGAGATGTTATGCCAGCAACTAATAGAGTTAAAAATATTTTATTAGTGCTTGCTGTAATTGGAACATTTGGTAATTCTTATCCAGCGTTTGCTATATCTTCTTATAAGTCTGTGGATGAGGATTTAGTTATTAAGTTTAATAAAAAGGAAGTAATAGTTAATGATAAGAAGACAACTTATAAATATAAAGATAATGATGGAGTATATTATATTGAGATAGATGATGTTAAATTAAAATATGATTATCATAAGGGGAAGTATTTATTGTGTGTTACTAAGGATGGTAAATGTATTTCTTATTTAGTACCAACTGATGAAAAAGGGGATAACTATATTCAAAATATAGATGATGAAAATAAGTATTTTAACAAATAATGTGACATATTTTTTACTGGTAGGTATCTATAATTAAACTGGTGATAATATGAAAAGATTTGTGGCAAGAAAAAAAAGAGGAGTAACTATAAAGTTTTTAGTTCTTCTCTTTTTATTTATATTTATGACTTTAACAATTGTTAGGTATATGTTCATAAGTTCCTTTGAGATTGATAGTGTTAAGGCTAATTATATATTATCATCGACAGTAAGAATGCCTAAAAATAAGTTATCAATATTTGATTTTGGAACTGTAGATGCATTTTTGAAGGATAATTTTAAAAATCTTAATAAAGTAATTATAAAAAGGGAAGCAAAACTTAGTGAGAATATTAAGAATGCTTCTGCTTTAGGTGAACCTTTAATATATATTTATAATACACACCAAACTGAGGAATATGCTCCTGGGTCTTTAAAAAATTATAATATTACTCCGACAGTTTACATGGCAGCAAATATATTAAAAGAAAATTTAAGGGAGAATGGGATAAATGCAATTGTGGAAGATAGTAGTTTGCAGAAAGGATTAAGTGAGAGAGGTCTTAATTATAATGGCGCTTATACTTTAAGTTATGAGTGGCTTACAAGTGCTAAAGAGAGGTATCCTAGTGTTAAGTATTTTATTGATTTGCATAGAGATAGCGTATCAGCAAGTACAACTATAAATAATTATTCTTATGCTAAAATGATGTTTGTTATAGGAATGAATCATGATAATTATAAGAAGAATGAAGAGCTGATGCTTAAATTAAATGAATTTTTAAATAGAGGTTATGAAGGATTAATGAGAGAACCTTTTTATGGTAAAAATAGTAGGTATAATCAGCATTTTAATGAGAACGTGATGTTAATTGAAATTGGTGGGCCAGAAAGTACAATTAGTGAGGTATCTTTAAGTGTTAAGGCTTTTGCTGAAAGCTTAAGTAATTTATTAGGAGAAGACTATGGAAGATAAGAAACCAAAGATACCTAAAACGTTAAGGTTTATTTTCTATACGCTAGTTTTTTCTTTTATTTGTCTTTATTTTGCTGGTAAGACTGGTTATTATACTAAGGTAATAAGCCGAAATACATATTTAACAAATGAAGCAATAATTGCTTTTGAGAAGGATGTTAGTGAAGGAAAGCGAGTTGATATAAAGGATTATATTAAAACACCTAAGAAGGATTATCGCAATTTTTGTTCAGAGGTTGGTTTTCGAATAAGTGATGGAATAGATAAACTTCTTAATGATGGAGTGGTTTGGTTACTTAAAATTTTAAAATCTTTATTTAGTTAGTAAAATATGATAAACTCATTTTAGAGGTGGATTATGAGAAAAATTAAATATATGCTTAAGTGTCTTAAAAGATTAAATGTAAAAAATATGTTTAATATTATAAATAAACTTAGTAAGAAAACTCATAAGAGTAAGATAATTTTAACTATTGATATTATTTATTGTGCTTTAAGATATGGTGCAGGTTATTATGATTATCAGGAATTTGAATTTTACAATTTAACTAATAAAGAGAGAAAGACATATTTAACTAGGGTTAAAAATAATAATATAATTAAGACTTATAATAAAAAAGAAGATTTTTATAAATTGGATGATAAGGGTATTTTTAATGAGACATTTAAAGAATATATTAAAAGAGATTTCTTAATAATTAGTAAGGATAATTTTGATGAGTTTAAAAAGTTTACTAGTAAGCATAAAAAAATTATTGCAAAGATTATTAATGGAGAAGGTGGAAAAGGCATTAGTCTTATTACAGTAAATAAGAATGATAAAGAAAAAGTCTTTAAAGAGCTTCTTAAAAATAATCAAACTTTAATTGAAGAAGTTATAATTCAAAATAAAGAAATTTCTAAACTCTATAGTGGTAGTGTTAATACGCTTAGATTATTTACTTTCTATGATGGTGAAAATGCTTATGTACTTAATTCTGTATTTAAAATAGGTAATGGAGGAGTAACTGATAATTTTTCGTCAGGGTCTATGTATACTTTTACGGATGATGATGGAGTAGTAATTGTTCCAGCGATTGATCAAGATGATAATATATATGAAATTCATCCGATTACTAAAGAAAAAATAGTTGGATTTAAAGTTCCTCTTTATGATGAGGCTTGTAAGTTAGTAATTGAAGCAGCTAAGTTGATGCCAACTATAAAGTATATTGGCTGGGATGTTGCAATTACAGATAAAAGCCCGGTTATAATTGAAGGTAATTCTTATCCAGGAGTATTCCAAATTAAACCTAGTTTAACTAATAATCACACTGGATTAATTCCAAAATATCAAAAATATATGAATATTAAATAAAAAGTCTTGAAACTGAACAAGAAATGTATTATAATTTAGTTGTTCAGCAAGAATGTCTTCGTAGCTCAGCTGGATAGAGCATACGCCTTCTAAGCGTACGGTCGCGCGTTCGAATCGCGCCGAGGACACCACTTAAAAAAATAAGAACTTGAAAATAGTTCTTTTTTTTGTTATAATGTATTTGTCAAGGAAACTTGCATAAAATAAAAAAGGGAAGACTTAACTTTTGCGTGTTGAGTACTCGCCTAAAATTTGGTTTTGCACTCAATCTAACAACTTGATTGAGTGCTTTTTATATAATCTTACTACTTTGTTATAGTAAAGAGTAAGGCTATTAATAAATAAATAATTATGAGTAAAAATAAAATTAAAAAATCTTTTTTATTCATATTATCAGCCTCCTTCCTCTTTGAAAGGTGGCAAGTACTCAACAGTTAAATTTTCCCTAAGTAAATTATAATATATTTAGTAATATAAAACAATAAAAATGACATAATTTTGGAAGAATTTCATCTAATATTTATTGCAAACAATTATTTGATTTGTTATAATGTATATGTCAAAGAAATTTGACATAAGAGGGGAAAATTTAATTTTATGAGTTGAGTATTTGACATGGAATCAAGTCATACTTAATTTAAACTAAGTACTTAATCAATATGATTAGTGACTATTTTTTTATGCATAGAATCATTAGAGAAACTATTAATAAAATGATAATTATTATTAAAAAAGAAATTAATAAATTTTTTCCTTCATAATATCAAGTACCTCTTTAATATATATAAGAGGCAAAGCACTCAATCTTAATGATTGAGTCTTTTTTATAATATAAGTTCGAACAAATATTTTAACTTAATTTGACATATCCTTATATTAGTGGTATTATAAGTCCCGCAAAAAAGGGGAATGGTTAAAATGAAATCAAAATTATTAAAATTGTTATATGAATATTCTGCAAATGGAAAGTTAGTTGATGGAAAATATATTCAAAAACTTATTGAAATTGTAGTAGATTCTAAAGGCATTGTTGATTATGCTGGTGGACTTATTATAACAGACAAAGATAGTAGATTAAGAGATCCAAATTCTTTATTAGCAGTTTATTATCCAAATAGAAAATTAATTGCTGTATATTTAGATGCTATTGAAGAAATGTTAAAAAGTTATAATACTTATCAAGAAATGTTTAGTAGTACTGAAGAATTATTTTATAAAAATCTTTTAGTAACACAGGTAGTATTACATGAACTTGAACATGCTAATCAAAGAAAAATTATGGATAAAGAAGAATCTTTAGAGGGAGATATCTTAAGAGCATCACTTTCAAAGCAAGATAAAGATATTACTATAAAGCTTATGCAAGCAGGTTTAACAGGAAAACAAATAGATTTAATTCTCGAAACTCAAAAAACAATGAAAAGTGAAGGCGGTTTAATCCTTCCAGATGAAAGACTAGCAGAAATAAAATCTCATCAAGAGATAAAAGACACTTTATCAGAAATATCTGATGAGGTTCCTAACCTTATAGAGTTTGAAAATGCCAGCATCTTAGAAAGTAAACTAAGAGGTTATACATTTGATAAAGGAAGAATTATCTCACCAACAATTGACTATTTAATATCTACTGGTAAAAGCTTTGCACTTCAAAAATTTGAATGGTTTAATAAAGATTCTAGAACATGCTTAAAAAATGTTCAGTCATTATTTTCTTTAGATGAAAGATTAACCTATGGTCTTCCAATAGATAATTCTGAATTTATGGAATCTTCCAAAACATTACTTTCAACTAAAAAATATTCAATATAAAAGTTTTTGTTAATTCAAGAACTTTTTTCTTTGCGTTAAGTCTTGTTATACAATAATTTTTATAATATAATTAATACAGAATATGAGGGATATATATGAAAATTTTAGTTATTGGGAAACCTACTTATAATATTGTTTTAACGCAAGATAAATATTTAGTTGAGGGTAGTAAGAATTTATTAAAAGAAAAGTATGAAATGATGGGCGGAGCTACTGTTTATGCAGCAGTGCTTTTAGCAAAGTGGGGAATGGATGTAACGTATACTGGAGTAATTGGAGCAGATCCTAATGGTCAGAAGATTAAAACCGATTTAGATAATGCAAGAGTTAATACTAAATATATTGAGTTAAATTATGAAAATAAAACTAGTTTAAATTATATTTTAGTGAATAAAGAAAATGGTAGCAGTACTCAGATGCTTATGGAGATGCCTGTTAATTTAGCAAAGTATAAGTATGATTTTATTCCGGATTATATTATTATGGATGGAACTGATCCGATGGGAAGTTTAGCTGCGCTTAATAATTTTCCACATTCGAAGTTTATATTACTTGCTAATAAGGTTGATCAAGAGTTATATAATATTAGTAAGAGATGTACTTATGTGGTTGCGAATTCTTCATTTGCTAAGGCTTTAACTAAAATGGATTTAGAACTTAATAAGTCAAAGGCTTTAGTTAATTTCTTTCAGAAGATTAAGGATTTAAATAAGGCTGAGTATGTTGTTACCCTTAAGGATAAGGGAGTATTATATACTAAAGGAAGAGAAGTTAAGATGCTTCCTGCTACTAAAACAAATATTGTTGATGATACGAATGCTGGGCCAGTATTCTTTGGAGCATATTGTTATGGAATAATTAATGGGTTAGATAAAGATATTACAATGAAAATAGCTTCAGCTTCTGCTGCTCTTGGTATGCAAAAATATGGTATTGAAGGAATCCCTAAATTAGATGAGATATGTAGTATTTTAAATATAAAGTTGGATAATAATAGTGATACTGTAATGAAAGAAGAAGATAATAATGCACAAAGTGAAGAAACAGAGTTACCAAAAGAAAATATGGAGTGATCCATTTATAAATATACTTCCTTCTATTGATTTGCATGGGTATTCTAGAGATCTTATTTATACACCGGTTAATGATTTTATAAATGATAATTTGAAATTAAGAAAGAAAAAAATAGTGGTAGTTCATGGAATTGGGGAAGGAATTTTAAAAGAGGAGTTAAGGCTTCTTTTTAAAAATGATAAAAGGGTTAAAACGATGTATACACCCGCATCTAATATTGGGTGCACGATTATTGAACTATTTTAAGAGATATGCTAAAATACTAACGAACTGGAGGCAAAAATATGTTTGTTGATGAGGTGAGCGTTAAACTAATTGCTGGAAAAGGCGGCGATGGTTGTACTGCGTTTAGAAGAGAAAAATATATTGCTATGGGTGGACCTAATGGTGGTAATGGTGGCAAAGGTGCTGATATTATCTTTGTTGCTGATGAGTCTTTAAGAACTTTAATTGATTTAAAAATGCAAAAAATAATTAAAGGAAGTAAAGGAAATAATGGTAAAGGTAGTGATCGTAACGGTGCGAATGCTGAAAATGTTTATATAAAAGTGCCTGAGGGAACTGTAGTATCTAATAAAGAAACTGGTGAAATAATATGTGATCTTGTTAAAAATGGACAGGAATGTATTGTGGCTCATGGTGGCAGAGGTGGAAGAGGAAATAAATCTTTTGCTACTCATGATAATCCAGCACCAAAGATGAGTGAGTTAGGGGCTCCTGGTGAAGAAGTAGAAATTAAGTGCGAACTAAAGATGCTTGCTGATGTTGGACTTGTAGGCTTTCCTAGTGTAGGCAAAAGTACTATATTAAGTGTTATTAGTAATGCTACACCTAAGATTGCTGCATATCATTTTACAACATTAAGTCCTAATTTAGGAGTTGTAAAGGTTTATGATGATACATTTGTAATGGCTGATCTTCCTGGACTTATTGAAGGTGCTAGTGAAGGCTTAGGACTTGGGTTTCAATTTTTAAGACACACTTCTAGATGTAAAGTTATAGCTCATGTTCTTGATATGAGTAGAGAAAGTGCGCGTAATCCGATTGAAGACTATGAAATAATTAAAAATGAACTTAAAAAATATAATGAAAAGATGCTTAATAAGCCTAGTGTTATTATTGCCAATAAGATGGATGCAGAAGGTGCTTCAGAAAATTTAAAAGAGTTTAAGAAGAAGTATCCTAATGAATTGGTTATTCCAATAAGTGCAGCGACTAATCAAGGATTAGACAAACTTATGATAACTTTAAATGATATTATTAAAAATGTTCCTAAGGAAGAAGAAAGTACTGAAGAAACATTTAAATCATATACTTATGAGGAAGAGAAACCTTTTGAGATAACTAAAGAAGGCGGTATTTGGGTTGTTAAAGGTAAGAAGGTAGAAGAATTATTTCAGATGACTCGCTTTACTGAAGAAGAAAGTGTATTAAGGTTTGCACGAATTTTGAAGAAAATGGGCGTTGAAGATAAACTTGAAGCACTTGGAGCACAAAGAGGCGATGAAGTTAAAATAATGGATTATATATTTAATTTTAAGGAGTAGAAGATGAATAAAGAAAAGATATTAGGAATTATAACAATTATTATATTTGGAGTGTTTATATATGCATTATTTTTTATAACACCAGAATTTAAAGTAACATTTAATGAAAATAATGGTAGTGATGCAGTTAGTTATTATACTGTTAAAAGAGGAAAGACTGTTTCTAAACCTAAAGAACCAGTAAAGGAAGGTTATACTTTTAAGTATTGGTCTTATAAGGGCGAAGAGTTTAATTTTGATACAAAAATATCTAAGAATATTACATTAGATGCGAACTATGATGAGATAGAAGTACCAACAACTACTAAGAAGAAAAAGAAATAATTTCTTCTTTTTTTGACAATTTTTTTAGAGTTTAATTGTTATTCTTAATCTGGTGATTAGATTGAGAACATTTTATATTTTTAAAGTAAATAGTGATTATAGTAAATTAACAAGGACTATTCCTAGTAATTTATTTTCAGCGTATTTGAATATTAAACTTAGTACGCAAAATAATTTAGAGTATTTATATAATGAGTATTTTTCTTTTACAGATAGTATTAAGAAGAAGGATATATCATCTTTTATATATTCTAAGCTTAGTAGGGATGATGGATATTCTTTATATGGAAATGTACATATGTATAATAATTATTATACGGATGAAGTTAGTAAGCTTATTGTTAAGAGTAGTTTTATGGTTTTAAAAAGTAATAAAGTAAATAGTACTTTTTTAACAGTGCTCGCACATATACCGAATATTTTTATAATCGACTTTGATAATAGAGATTATTTCTGGCTATCAAACTTTAATAATTTAAGACTTGTCTATGAATAATGTTTTATAGTATAATACAGGCAGGAGTGATGAATATGTGGCATGATATATTAATGGTATTTATTGGTATAATCATTGGAGCAATTGCTGGTTTCTTTTTATGTAGATATTTCATGATGAATTATTTTAAGAAGAATCCACCAATTAATGAAAAGATGATTGAAACTTTAATGAGTGGCATGGGAAGAAAACCTAGTCAAAAGCAAGTTAAACAATTAATGCAACAAATGAATAGGTTGAAGTAATATGAAGATAGATTTAAGAAAGTTATACTCTTTAGCATCTGTAGATGTTGATGGCACAATTACTTTTCCAGAAGAAAGACTTAAAAGTGCTGGTATAATTAGATTAGAAGATGTAAGTGTTCATGGAAAAGCAATAATCAATTATGAAGATGAAATAGAACTTAATTTAGATTTATCTGGTAAGATGTATTTACCGTGTGCAATAAGCTTAGAAGAGGTTGAAGTACCATTTGCAACTAAAATAGAAGAAATAATTGGTGAAAATAACATAAATAATAATTTTTATCTTGATTTATCTGATATTTTATGGGAAAATATTGTATTGGAAATTCCGATTAAAGTTGTTAAAGAGGGAGTTCAATTAGAAACCTCTAGTGGTAAAGGCTGGAGCGTAGAAGAAAACTAACAAAGGTATGGAAGGAGTGACTAACTATGGCAGTTCCATTTAGAAGAACAAGTAAAACTAAAAAAAGAATGCGTCGTACTCACCTTAAAAAGGTAGTAGCAGGATTCATTAATTGTCCAAATTGTGGAGAACCAATTAAACCTCATCGTGCATGTACTAAATGTGGTTTCTACAAAGGAAAAGACGTTCTTAATAAGACAGAAGAAAACTAAGAGCCACTAAGGCTTTTTTTCGTTTAAAAATGAAATATTTTTATTGCAGTTAAAAAAATATAATGATATAATACTTATAGTTTTGAAAGGAGGGATTATAATGACTAAGGTAGAAGTTAGAAATGGTAATGTTGATAATGCACTTAAAAGATTTAAGATCAAAGTTGCCCGTAGCGGAGTCCCTTCTGAACTTAAAAAGCATAAATGCTACGAAAAACCAGGAGTTCGTAGAAGAAATGAATTAAAAGAAATGATTAAGAACTCTCGTAAAAAGAATCGTAATAGAGACTAAGGAGAATAGAAATGTTTGAAAAAGTTAATAATGATTTAGTAGCAGCTATGAAAAGTGGAGATAAGTTTACTTTATCAGTACTTAGAATGTTAAAAAGTGCAATAATCTATGAACAAACTAATGGAGAAAAGCATGAATTAACTGATGATGATATTATGTCTGTAATCAAGAAACAAGTTAAGACACGTAAGACATCAATGGAAGAGTATTTAAGTTATGATCGTAAAGATTTAGCTGATAATCTTCAAAAAGAGATTGATATACTAAGTAAGTATCTTCCAGAAGAATTAAGCGATGAAGAATTAACTAAAATAATAGATGAAATAATTACTGAACTTAAACCTGACGGAATGAAGGGTATGGGTATGGTAATTAAAGCAGTATCTGCAAAATGTGGGGCTGCAGCTGATATGAAAAAAGTTAGTTCAATCGTTAAAGAAAAGTTATCATAATCACGAGTAATCGTGATTTTTTTATCTAAAGTATGTTAAAATATATTTTGTGTTATTAATTGATAGGTTTAGGCCTATCTTTTTTTGTCTATTAAAAGGCGCTCCTTCATATAATTAAGTGGTGAATATTATGCTAAATGTGATAGATAATGCTTTAAGAGATAAGAATTATTATGTTTGTTTGTATGATAATTGTGTTTATGTTTATAATTATGAGGTGATTATTTCTTTTGGTAAGAGTTCTATTACTTTAAAGGCTTGTGATAAGAAGATATGTATTAGTGGTACAGATTTAAAGATTAAGAAGTTAATGACTAGAGAGTTACTTATTGAAGGAGATATTAAAAGTGTCAAATATGAATAAGAGAATCTATTTAGAGGTAAGTAATGAACTTAATCGTTTTATAAAGAAGTGTATTGATAATAGTATTAATTTGTATAATATAAGTTATGTAAAAGATAAGATGGTTGTTTTAATAGATGTTAAGGATTATCTTAAGATAAAGAGGCTTAATTATTATTCTAAGATTAGGGTAGTTAAGTATGATGGCTTATTAAATATTAAGAAGATAATTAAAGATAATATGTTTTATATATCAGTTATTTTCTTATCTTTTATTTGGATGAATTTACTTACTAATTATATTGTAGATATAGAGATTATTCATTCTAATAGTGGAATTAGGCGTTTACTTAAAGAAGAGCTTGATAAGAATAATGTTAAGAGGTTTAATTTAGCGTATTCTTTTGAGGAGTTAGATAATATTACTAAGAAGATTTTAGCTGATAATAAGAATAATTTAGAGTGGGTTAGTATTAAGAAAGATGGCATGAAGTATATTGTTAGGGCTGAAGAGAGAATTATTAAAAGTGAAGTAGTTAGTGACAAGCCTAGGGATATAGTTGCTAGTAAAGATGCTTATATAACTAAAGTAATTGGTAGTAAGGGTAATGTGTTAGTAAGGCAAGGAGAGTATGTTAAGAAAGGTACTGTGTTAATTTCGGGAAAAATTACTTTATATGAAGATGTTAAAGGAGTTACTAGTGCTAGCGGTAGTGTTTATGGTAATGTATGGTATGAGTGTGCAGTAGAGACACCTAAAGAGATTTCTAGTGAGAGGTTAACTGGTAGGAAAAGATATAATCTTAATGTGGGTAATAAGATTCTTTTGAGAAATAAATATCAAAATTTTAGACAGAAAAATATTAGGGAGATTAAAATATTTGGTCTTAAGATTAAATTTTATAGGGAAGAAGAAGTAGAGATAATTAAGACTAAAACAGATGATGAATATGCTTTAAATCGTTTGAAAGAAGAATTTGCTAAAAAACTTAATGGAAAAGGTGTGATTATTTATCAAAAAGTTTTGAAAAAAGAGGAAAATAATAGTACAATTAAGTATAGAGTATTTATTATTACAAATGAATTAATTAATGCATACTCTTACTTTGAGGAAAGTGATATAAATGATACCAACCAAAGCAATTAATTTACTTATAGAGTTATGGCCAATGCTAGCGTTATTTTTAATAGTTTTAATAACGTTACGTTTAGTGTATTTGAAAGTTAATCATAAGAGGTTTGTTTTGTATAAAGAACTTTTGTCTTTATCATTTATTATTTATATTTTATTATTGTTTGAACTAGTAACAAGTACTGATTTTGAGTCTTATTCAAATAATTTTATACCTTTTAAAGAGATGTTTAGATATAGTTTAACTAGTAAGTTATTTTATCGTAACGTGATTGGTAATATTTTATTATTTGTGCCTTTTGGTTATTTTGTAAGTTATTATTGTAAGCTTCCGAGTGTTAAATATAATTTGCTTATAACGATTATTACGAGTACAAGTATTGAGACTATTCAGTCAGCAATTGGTAGAAGTTTTGATATTGATGATATTATTTTAAATGTTATTGGTGGAGTTTGCGGATATGTTATCTTTCTTATAACAAAGAAATTACTTAGAAAGTATCCTGATGCTTTAAAGAATAATTTATTACTTAATTTGTTGGGGGTTATAACTATTATGGTTTTAGTGGTGATAATATTAAATTTGTATGGAGTTAGATTATGAATGATATAGAAATAACTGATAAATATGGATATGGTGATTATGATTATTTAATAGATGTGCTTAATTATACTTTAGAAAAGTTACATATAGATGAGGCATGTGCTAGTGTTATATTAACGGATGATGAAGAAGTGCATTATTTAAATAAGACATATCGTGGTATTGATAGAACGACTGATGTTTTGAGTTTTGCTTTAAATGATGGTGGGACTTTTCCTGGACCAGTTAATATTTTAGGAGATATTTATATAAGTATACCTAAGATGAAGGAACAAGCGATAGAGTATGGCCATAGTGAAAAAAGAGAGTTATCTTTTTTAGGGGTTCATGGACTATTACATTTGTTGGGTTATGATCATACTTTGGGAGAAAAGGAAGAAAAGGAAATGTTTGATTTACAGAAGGAGATTTTAAATGAAAAAGGCATTCTCTCTTAAGAGGCTTAGTAGTGCATTTAAGTATGCGTTTAAGGGTTTTGGTAAGGTTTATAAGAATGAAGATAATATGAAGGTACATGTTGTTGTAGCGATACTTGTGGTGTTATGTGGTTTTTTATTTAAAGTTAGTACTTTAGAGTGGATTATTTTAATATTTGCGATTGGTCTTGTTATTGGGGCAGAGGTGCTTAATACTTGCATTGAGAATTTGGTTGATTTAGTTACTAAGGATTATAATAAGTATGCAGAGAATGCTAAAGATACTGCGGCTGCTCATACGCTTATATTAAGTATTACGGCAGCTATAATTGGTCTTATTGTGTTTATTCCAAAGTTAATAGATGTAATTGGAGGATAAAATGTTTGAAAATCTTAAGTTAATAATTAAAAATGCGTATACTCCTTATAGTAATTATAATGTTGCATGTATTCTAGTTATGAATAATAATCAGGAGTTTATTGGGGTAAATGTGGAAAATGCTTCGTATAAGAATGGTTTATGTGCAGAGCAAGTTGCTTTTGCTTCTGCAATTGCAGAAGGTTATAAGAAGGAAGATTTTAAAGAATTACATGTTGCTGGTAGTGGTAAGGAGATATGCGTGCCATGTTTTTTATGTAGAGAACTACTAGTAGAGTTTATGGATGAAGATGCTAGTGTATTTTGTTATAATAACAAAGGAAAATGTGTAGAATACAAAGTTAAAGATTTATGCCCATATCCATTTGCATTGGAGGATAATGATGATAAATGAATTAGAAAGATTACTTAGTAATGCTCATGCTCCTCATGATGCTTTATGTTTTAGTAGTGTTGTTGTTATGAAAGATGGTCAAACATTTGGGGGAGTTACTGTTAAAAATAATATATTTAGAGATGCTATATATGCAGAGCAAGCAGCAATTGCTAGAGCAGTAGCGGCTGGTTATAAAAAGAAAGATTTTGATAAAATATACATAATGGTGGGGTCAAATAATATAAATGACTTAAAATATCTTAATAAAGATGTTATAATAGAGTTTATGGAACCAAGTTCTTTAGTATATTTATATGATTTAAATAGAAATGAAAAAATATTAAAGGTAGGTAATTTGTTATTTAATATCTACTAGAAGGGAGTTTTTATGAGAAGTGGGTTTGTTAGTATTATTGGTAGACCTAATACGGGTAAGAGTACTTTGTTAAATACTGTTTTGAAGACACATTTAGCAATAGTATCTAATGTTGCGGGTACGACAAGAAATGCTATTCAAGGTGTTTATAATGATGATGATACGCAGATTATTTTTATAGATACACCTGGATTACATAAGCCTCAAGATAGGCTTGGAAAACTTCTTAATCAGGATGCTTATCAGTCATTAGATGATATAGATGTTGTTTTATTTGTAGTTGATGCTAGTGCTCCACTAGGTAAGGGTGATAAGTTTATAACGCAGGCTTTAAAAAGTACTACGGCACCGGTAATATTAGTTCTTAATAAGATTGATAAACTGGATAATGAAGGCATACTTAATGCAATAAATACTTATAAAGAACTATATGATTTTTCAGATATAGTACCAATTAGTGCGATTAAGGATGATAATGTTAATAGGTTAATAAGTGTTATTAAGAAATATTTAACTGATGATATTAAGTATTATGATGATGATACGCTTACTAATACTAGTGTTAGATTTATTATTGGGGAGTTAGTTAGAGAAAAGATACTTAATCTAACTAATGATGAGGTACCACATTCAGTTACATGTGTGACTACTTTATATGAGGAAAAGAAAGATATTATTAATATAAATGTGGATATTATAGTAGATAGAGATTCTCTTAAAAAGATTATTATTGGTCATAATGGTCAGATGATTAAGAATATTGGTACTTATGCTAGAAGAGATATAGAAGCAATGCTGCATAAACAAATTTATTTAGAATTATATGTTAAGACGATTAAAAATTGGCGAGATAAAGAGAAGTATTTAAGCGAGTTAGGCTTTAAAGATTATTAGGAGGAAGAAATGAAAAAAGCGGAAAGAATAGATATAGGAAAGCAATGTGTTCATAAGATGATAGATGAGAATTTATCATACAAGGATTTGGAATTATTCCCATTTAATGGTGAGATATTTAGCAAAGATACTTTAAAAAAATATATAGAACTATATATTGAACAGGAAAGCGTAGAAAATCCAGACAATCCAGTTATAGCAAAGTTCCAAAACTATAAATTAAGATTTATTAGGGGCGGTTTAAATAAGTTGACGATAGATAATATTATTTCTCTTTCGCCAGAAGAATTTAGAAAGTCAATAGGTAAACTAAGTTTAGAACAGATTAAAAGACGCTTGCTCGTGCTTAGTGCTGATGAAACGCGTGCAAGTGATGTGGCACCTTATATTACTGTAATTAATGAATATTTGGATGAGGTAAATAGGGTTAGAAGTGAAAAACGTTATGGTAGTGATAATGAAACTTTTGATAATAAAATGAATTACATTATAGATTTATATATTAATAGTCCAGTAATAGAGTTAAGACACCTAAGAATAGAACCAAATGTTATGGCTAAGACATCTTTTCTTGATCAGGTTAAGAATATTGCTGATGAAACTGCTCATGGTGGAAATAGATATTCTGACCAAATTAAGAGTAAAGTATCTGCACTTCTTAATGAGGTAAAAAGAAGGGAAGATGAGGCAAGGGATATCATAGTTCTTATTAGTGGATATATTTTAAATGGTATTCCTAAAGGAGATAAGTTAGAGTCTTTCGATATGTTTGATTATTATAGTTTAACTAAGTATAGTGTACCTGATTTGGCTGCTGCTGCTTTGGCACTATCTAAGCGTGATACTGAACCATTAGAAAAGAGTGCTACTGCACTTGCAACGTTTAGAGATAGAGTGTATAAGAGTGATTATAGAACTAGTAAAGAGAATATAATTAAGTATCAATATACTGAAAATGGCAGAGTTTTGTTTAGTGATGAAATTGATAGTATAATATCTTATTTAAATGTTAGGGGTATTCCGTTAACTCAAAGAACTTATCAAGGCGCTTACCATGAATATGTTAATGGACGTTTACAAATTAAGCAAATTTGAATAAATAGTTAATTTTAATCCCAATATATAATTAGAAAGGTATTGGGATTAATTTATGACTAAAAAAGAAGCATGGGAAATGTTTAAAAAAACAGGAGAGATAGAATATTATTTAATGTATAAAAGAGGGAAGTAGTATGTTAAAAGCCGCAGAAGGCATCATTATTAGTGAAGTAAATTATGGAGAGAAGAGTAAGATAATAAATGTTTTAACGAAAGATGGTATTCTTGGTGTGATGTGTAAGGGAGCAAAGAGTTTGAAGAGCCCTTTAAGAACTAGTACAATGAAATTTAATCTTTCCTCTTTTTTGCTTTATTATCATGAAAATGGGCTTAGCACTTTAAAAGAGTGCGACGTTATTTGTGATTATAAGAATATTAAGTCTGATATTTTACTTATTAGTTATATGTCTTATATTTGTGATTTAGCAGCGGGGGTAATGAGGCAAAATGAAAATGAAGAGATATATAATTTATTGATAAGTACTTTAAGTAAGATAAATGATGGACTTGCTCCTGATGTTCTTACTAATATATTTGAAATCAAGATGCTTGATTATTTGGGCGTTGGCTTTTCTTTGGATGCGTGTGCTAAGTGTGGTAATACAAAAGATATTGTGACGATAGATCCTGATGATGGCGGGTATATATGTTCATCTTGCTATACAAATCAGATAATTTATGATGCGAAAACTTTAAAGATGCTTAGAATGTATTATTTGGTTGATATTGATGCTATTAGTAAATTGGATATATCTAAAGAAGTTAAAGATAATATAGATTATTTTTTAAAGACTTACTATGATAGATATACTGGGCTATATTTAAAAAGTAAAAAGTTTTTGGAAACTATGAAAAATTAACTATTTAAAAATAGTTTTTTTTATGATAAAATTCTTTTTAAGAAGAGAGGAATTTATATGAATTTAAAGGATTTATACATTAATTATTTTGTTAGTAAAGGGCATAAGCAAATTCCTTCAGCGCCAGTAGTACCTGAAAATGATGCAAGTGTGTTATTTAATACAGCGGGCATGCAGCCACTTATACCTTATTTAATGGGGATGGCTCATCCATATGGTACAAGACTATGTGATTATCAAAAATGTATTAGAACGAATGATTTAGATGAGGTTGGAGATACTTATCATCATACTTTTTTTGAGATGTTAGGTAATTGGTCTTTAGGTGATTATTTTAAGAAAGATGCGATTACATATAGTTTTGAATTTCTAACTAAGGTTTTAAATATTCCAGTAGAGAGATTAGGTGTTACTGTTTTCGCTGGTAATGATACAATTCCATTTGATGAAGAGAGTAAGAGTATTTGGCTTTCTTTAGGTATTCCGGAAGAGAGGATTGCTGCTACTAGTGAAGATAATTTTTGGATTGCTGGAGAGACTGGACCATGTGGACCGGACTCAGAGATGTTTTACTGGAGAAGTGATGATGAGATTCCAAAAGTTTTTGTTCCTGAAGACAAGAGATGGGTTGAAATTTGGAATGATGTTTTTATGCAATATGAGAAGAAAGCAGATGGAACTGTTATAGAACTTCCTAAGAAGAATGTTGATACTGGTATGGGTGTTGAGAGAACTACTGCTATATTAGAAGGTGTTAATGATAATTATGCGTCAAGTATTTGGCGTGATGTTATAGAAAAAATAGAAGAGATATCTGGTAAGTCTTATAAAAATGATTACTTGTCTATGAGAATTATTGCTGATCATATTAGAACTAGTGTGTTTATTTTAGGTGATGATGCAGGAGTTGTCCCATCAAATACTGATCGTGGTTATATTTTAAGAAGATTAATTAGAAGAATGATTAGACATGCAAGAAAACTTAATATTGATCTTAATTCTGATTTTGAAGTTACTTTAGCAGAACTTATTATTAATAAGTATAGTAAGTATTATGAGGAATTATCTAAAAATAAAGAACGTATAATAGATGAACTGACTAAAGAGAAGGTTAAGTTTTCAAAGACTTTAGAAAAGGGATTAAAGGTATTTGAGAAGGAAACTGCTAACCTTAATAAGATTGATAAAGATTTAGCGTTTAAGTTATATGATACCTATGGATTTCCAATAGAGCTTACTTGTGAACTTGCTGAAGAAAAGAATATGGAAGTTGATACTGAAGGCTTTAAGGAAAAGTTTAAAGAACATCAAGAAAAATCAAGAACAGCATCTAAGGGTATGTTTAAAGGAGGTCTTGCTGGTGATAGTGAAACTGAAACTAAGTATCATACAGCAACTCATTTACTTAATGCGGCTTTAAAGATTACTGTTAGTGAAGATGTTCATCAAAAGGGTTCAAACATTAATAATGAAAGAATGCGTTTTGATTTTTCCTGCGATCATAAATTAACTCCAGAAGAGATTAAGAATACTGAAGATTTAGTTAATAAGTGGATTAAAGAAGATTTGCCTGTGTCTGTTAAGGAAATGACTAAAGAAGAGGCAGTTAAGATAGGTGCAGAGCATATGTTTATTGAGAGATATCCTGATGTGGTAACTGTTTATTTTGTTGGAGATGTTTCTAAGGAAATATGTATGGGGCCACATGTTAAGAGTACTAGTGAAATTGGTACATTTAAAATAGTTAAAGAGGAAGCATCTTCTGCAGGTGTTAGAAGAATAAAAGCAATTATTGAATAATAAAAAGGACTTACTGTTTTTCGGTAAGTCCTATTTCTTTTAAGTAGTCACTTATGTCTTCTTTGACGAACATCTCTAAAGGAATGTCTAGTCCTTTAGAAAAAGCGTAAAGTACAGCTAAACTAAATGTTTGGGTTGTTTTGGCACTTTCAATGTTGCCGATTAGACCTCTAGAGAAGGTAGTTTTAAGCGCTAACTGCTCTTGAGTAAGCCCACGATAATTTCTAAAAAGTTTGATTCTTTCAGAAACTAGTTTATATATATACTTGATATCTTCTTTGTTTTCCATATATACTGCACTCCTACAATATATTTTACCAAGTAGTTGTGCTAAACAATATCAGTATATAGTTGCAACGATTTTTAAAGAAAAAGAGTAGTATCTACTCAAAAAACTTTTCAAAGTCAACGTTTAATGCCTCTGATATTTTTCCTACTGTAGCAATTGAAAAACTTTTATTTTTCTTCATACTTTCGATTTCACAAATATAGTCCACGCTTAAATTAGATTCGTCAGCTAGTTTTGCTTGCGTAAAGTTTTTTTCTAGTCTGTACTTTCTAATGTTCTGGCGAACTAAATTGTAATAATATGTATCTGATTTATTTTCTGTCATACCCCATCGACTCCTATATATAAATATTTTCTCAAAAAAATCGCATAAAATGAACGGGCTTATAGTCCTAGTTCTATTATGTGAAGGTTTTAACGATTTTATGCACTAAATTTTTTTATTTTTTATAAATTCACGAAGTATTTTTGTTATGGCTCTTTTTTCGAGTCTAGATACATAACTACGGCTGATATTCATTTTTTTAGCAATTTCTTTTTGAGTCATATCTTTGGTATTAAATAGTCCGTATCTTTTAATAATAATATCTTTTTCTCTAGGAGATAAGGTATCTAAATATTTTAAAAGTAGATCTATTTTGTTTTGGGTATCTATTTTATCTAAGGTATCTTCACTTTCACATTTTAAAACATCAATTAAGTTTATTTCGTTACCATCTTTGTCGTAACCTATTGAATCATTTAAACTAACATTATTTAGGTGTTTTTTGTTACTTCTAAAATACATTAGTACTTCATTTTCAATGCATCTAGCTACATATGTAGTTATTCTAGTGTTTTTGCTAGGTTTATATGAATCTATTCCTTTTACCAGACCAATAGTACCAATACTTATAAGATCGTCAGAATCATATTCTTTTCCTTCGTATTTTTTGACGATGTGAGCAACTAGTCTTAGGTTGTGCTCAATGAGTTTGCCTCTTGCGTCTGTATCTCCCATAAGCATTTGATTAATAAGTTTTTCTTCTTCATCTTTTTCTAGGGGAGATGGGAAAACATTAACTGAGTAGGAACCGGTAAAAAATATTAAACTTTTAAGTAAACTAATTATATAAAACATTTAATCCTCCAATAAAATATATGAAAAGTATTGGACTAGTAAAACAATAAATGATAATATATTAGTGGTGGTAAAGATGAAAAAGATTATATTTATATTAGTACTTTTAGTTGCTCCTTTAGTAGTGCACGCGGAAAATGATTATAAAGTACTTACTCATTATATTGATAGTGAGATTGAGATAAGTGGTAACTTACGTGTTAAAGAGTTTATTTTAATTGATGGGGATGTAGATTATTTTACAAGAACTCTTAATTATAAGACTTTTGATGGTGTTTGGGATAAGAAAGATACTAGTTTGGAGGATAATCCTTTATATAATGGAAGTGGGATATATAATTTTACAGTATCTGCTTATAAGTATAATGGAGAAGAAATTGATCTAAATAATTTAGGGGGAAATGTTAAGGAATATTTTAAGGAGTTAAATCCTAAGAAGGTTAGTGATAATACATATAGGGTAAGTAAAAAGGATGGGGAAAACTCATATAATATTTATTTTAAAAATAGTGGAAAAACAGTTATTTATTTGGAATATTTAATTGGGGATGTTGTAGTAACTCATAAAGATGTTAGAGAACTTAACTATACTTTTAAAAATTTGGAATATAATGCTGATGATACTTATTTAAGAGTACTTATTCCTTATCAGACCAATGATGAAAAGTATCATGTATATTTGCATGGGAATAGTGATGGTGAGTATGAGGAAATAGAAAAGGATGGATTCAAGTATGGTGTGTTTGCTCATTATCCTAATACTAAAAAGGAGATTAATGTAAGGCTTACTCTTCCTTTAGAGCAGATTGCAATTGATCAGGGAAGTAATCATACTGATATTGAAGCGTTAGATGAGATTATAAGTATTGAAAATAAAAGGCTTGATAGTAGTAAGAAGGGTGCTAGTATAAATAATTATGCAAAGTATGTTATTTATGGGTTAGCCGGGATATTTGTTTTGATAGGTTATGTTATATATAAAGAAAAAAGCAAGGCTTTAAATATTATGTATTTTGTTTTAGGCACCCTTATATCATTATTTAATTATTTATTTAAAACGGGTGTATGGTATATTTATTTAATTATGATTATGCCAGTAGTTGTTATAATTCTTAGTAAGAGGGAAAAATAATGCAGTATTTTGATAATAATGAAAATTTAGATAGTAAGCTTAGAATACTTAAATATAAGTATCAAGATGTAAATTTTAACTTTTATAGTGATTTGGGAGTGTTTTCTAAAGATAGAATAGATTATGGTAGTATTCTTTTGGTAGAAACTTATCTTAAATATCATAGTGAGCCATTAGATGTACTTGATGTTGGATGCGGTTATGGTTTTATTGGGTGCGTTATTGGTAAGATAAATGGTGGTAATGTTGATATGGTTGATGTTAACAATAGAGCACTACATTTAAGTAAGATGAATCAAAAGGAAAATGATATTGCTAATTTAAATATTTTTAATAGTAATATATATGATAATGTTACAAAGAAGTATGATGTGGTTATTACAAATCCACCTATAAGAGCAGGCAAGAGCGTATATTTAACAATTATTAATGCAGCATTTAATCATTTAAATGAAGATGGTGAACTTTATTTTGTAATGCGTAATAATCATGGTGTTAAAACGGTTATTAAAGATTTAAGTAAAAAATATAATACAAGTGTTCTTAAAAAAGATGCTGGTTATTATGTTGTTATGGTTAAAAATGGAGAAAGTAATCTTTAAATTTCTTAAATAGAAGGAAAAGATTGCTTTTTTTGAAGTTTTCGTCATATTTAGCGTTGACAGTTTGCCATGTTTTCTAGTATAATTTTAAATTGGAGTTGTATCTCTCAAGGGATGAGGATACATACTAAAAAAATATATTGTTTGGGGTGAAATTTAGTGGCATACAAAATAGCAAAATTTGGTGACCATAGGGAAAGAGCAACTTTCTCTAAAACGATTAACAACTTTGAACTAGCAGATTTATTAGATATTCAAAAGAAATCATATCAGTGGTTTCTAGAAAGCGGTATTAAGGAAGTTTTCGATGACTTATTCCCAGTTGAGAGTTTCACCGGAAATATATCACTAGAATTTGGTGAGTATTCTTTTGATGCGCCTAGATACTCAGTAAAGGAAGCAAAAGAACGTATGGTAACGTTTGCTGCTCCTTTAAAGGTTGAAGCACGTGTATTTATTCATGAGACAGGTGAAGTTAAAGAACAAGAAGTCTTCCTTGGTGATATGCCTTTAATGACTGATGCAGGAACATTTATTATTAATGGCGTTGAAAGAGTTATTCAATCTCAGTTAGTAAGAAGTCCATCTATCTATTTTAAACGTGAAATTGATAAGAATGGTAGACCAGTTGTATCTGGTGAAATGATACCTAATCGTGGTACTTGGCTTGAGTTTGAACTTGATGCTCGTGATGTTATTTATGTTCGTATTGATAGAACTAGAAAAGTTCCTTTTACAACATTCTTAAGAGCATTGGGATTATCTAGTGATGAATCTATTAAAGAAGTGTTTGGCGAAAATAGATTTATTGATAATACTTTAGAAAAAGATAATACCAAAAATACTGATGAAGCACTTATTGAAATTTATGAAAAGTTAAAACCAGGTGAACCTGCAACACTTGATAGTGCAAAGAACCAATTAATTGTTCGTTTCTTTGATCGCTTCAGATATGATTTAGCAAAAGTAGGACGTTATAAATTTAATAAGAAGTTAAATGTATTGGATCGTCTTTTAGGATGCACACTTGCAGAAAACTTAAAGTTTGATGGTGAGGTAGTAGCAACTAAGGGTGAAGTTATTGATAAAGCACGTCTTGAAGAGTTAAGACCATACTTTGAAAAAGGTATGTGCTTAAAGGAAGTATCTATTAATGAAGATTTAGATACATATAATAAGATTACTGAAGTTTTAGTAGTTGATAAGAATGATGAATCTAAGACTATTAAGATTATTGGTAATGATAATACTATTGATGAGAAGAGACTTACAATTAGTGATATTTATGCATCTATTAGTTATTATTTAAATTTACTTGATAATATTGGTAATATTGATGAAATTGACCACTTAGGAAATCGTCGTGTTCGTCAAGTTGGTGAGTTAATTCAAAACCAATTTAAAGTTGGTATGGCTCGTATGGAAAGAGTTATTCGTGAAAGAATGACTACTCAAGAAATTGATACAGTTACACCTAAGACATTAATTAATATTAGACCAGTAACTGCGGCATTAAAAGAGTTCTTTGGTTCATCACAGTTATCTAAGTTCATGGATCAAATTAACCCAATTGCTGAACTTACTGATAAACGTCGTTTAAGTAGTTTAGGGCCAGGAGGTCTTTCACGTGAGAGAGCTGGTATGGAAGTTCGTGATGTTAATGTTTCTCACTACGGACGTATTTGTCCAATTGAATCTCCAGAAGGAGCAAACATCGGACTTATTACATCACTAGCATCTTATGCTAAATTAAATGAGTACGGATTTATTACCACTCCTTATAGAAAAGTTGTTAATAAGCATATTACGGATGATGTTGTTTATTTAACTGCAGATGAAGAGGATGGTTATTATATTAGTCAAGCAACAGTTAAAGTTGATAAAGATAATAATATTACTGAAGGACAAGTTATCGCTCGTTTAAACGGTGAAAATGTTATGGTTGAGGCAGATAAAGTTAACTTTGTAGATGTTTCACCAAGTCAAATCGTTTCTGTAACAACAAGTTGTATTCCATTCTTGGATCATGATGATGCTAAGCGTGCGTTAATGGGTTCAAACATGCAACGTCAAGCTGTTCCACTACTTAGAACTGAAGCACCTATAGTTGGTACTGGTGTTGAATATATTGCTGCTCGTGATTCAGGATCTACTATTGTTTGTAAAGCTGATGGTGTAGTAGAGTATGCTGATTCTAAGAAGATTATTGTAAAAAATGCTAAAGGTAAAGATGAGTATTATTTAGCAAACTTTGAAAGAAGTAATGCTGAAAGTAATTTCTCTCATAACCCAATTGTTAGAGCAGGAGATAAAGTACATCGTGGTGAAGTAATCGCTGATGGACCATCTACTGATAAAGGTGAACTTGCTTTAGGTAAGAATATGGTTATTGCATTTATGACATGCAATGGTTATAACTATGAAGATGCTGTTGTACTAAATGAAAAGTTAGTTAAAGATGATGTTTATACATCACTACATATTGAACATTATGATATTGATTGTCGTGATACTAAGTTAGGACCTGAGGAAATTACTAGAGATATTCCAAATGTTTCTGAGGAGGCTCGTAAGAACTTAGATGCTAATGGTATTATTAAGATTGGTACAGAGGTTCATGAAGGAGATATTCTTGTTGGTAAGGTTACTCCAAAAGGAATGCAAGAGTTAACTAGTGAAGAAAAACTATTACATGCAATTTTTGGTGAGAAGACTCGTGAGGTAAGGGATACATCACTTAGAGTTGCTCATGGCGCTGATGGTATTATTCATGATGTTAAGGTTTACACAAAAGAAAATTCTGATGAGTTATCTGCAGGCGTTAGTAAGGTAATTCGTGTATATATTATTCAAAAACGTAAGATTCAAGTCGGAGATAAGATGTCTGGACGTCACGGAAATAAAGGTGTTGTAAGTTTAATTCTTCCAGAAGAAGATATGCCTTATTTACCAGATGGTACTCCAGTAGATATTGTATTAAATCCACAAGGTGTTCCATCACGTATGAACTTAGGACAAATTTTAGAACTACACTTAGGTATGGCTGGTAAGAAACTTGGACTTCATTATGCAACCCCAGTATTTGATGGAGCTACAGTTGATGAAATAAGTGAAGAAATGGCTAAGGCTGGAATGGATCCAGATGGTAAGACTGTTCTATTTAATGGACGCACTGGTGAACCATTCGAAAATAGAGTTGCAGTTGGTGTTATGTATATGATTAAATTACATCACATGGTTGATGATAAGATTCATGCACGTTCAACTGGTCCTTACTCATTAGTTACTCAACAACCTTTAGGTGGTAAAGCACAATTTGGTGGACAACGTTTCGGAGAAATGGAAGTTTGGGCACTATATGCTTATGGTGCAGCACATGTACTTCAAGAAATCTTAACTGTTAAATCAGACGACGTTCTAGGACGTGTTAAAGTTTATGAAGCATTAGTTAAAGGTAAGACAGTTAAAGGTGCTGGAATGCCAGAATCATTTAGAGTATTAATTAAAGAATTCCAAGCTCTAGGATTAGATGTTCAAATTATTGATAATAATGATGTTACTCATGAACTAAAAGAACTAGAAGAAGAGGAAGATGAAACAAGTGATGCTATTACTATTGATGAAATAGATGCTAAAACTGGTGCTATTAAAGGTAAAGAGGAGCTTCCTGCTCCAGAGGTTACTGATGAAGAACCTATAGAAGATTCTGAAGAAGATGACTTTGAAGATGAAGAAAATTTTGATGAAGAACCAACTAATGAAGATTTGGAAGAACTAGAAGAAGATCTAGAAGGGGATGAACTATAATGATCGAAGTAAATAATATTAAAGGAATTCGTATAGGAATCGCAAGCCCTGAAAAAATCAGAAGCTGGAGTTATGGTGAGATTAAGAAACCAGAGACTATCAACTATCGTACTTTAAAACCTGAGAGAGATGGTTTATTCTGTGAAAAGATCTTTGGACCAACAAAAGACTTCGAATGTTCTTGTGGTAAATATAAGAGATTAAGATATAAAAATGTTGTATGTGATAGATGTGGAGTAGAAGTAACTCGTTCTAAAGTTCGTCGTGAACGTATGGGACATATTGAGCTTGCTTCTCCTTGCTCACATATTTGGTTCTTTAAAGGTGTTCCATCAAAGATGGGATTAGTTCTAGATATGTCTCCAAGAGATCTAGAAGAAGTTTTATACTTTGTTAGTTATGTCGTAATTAATCCGGGATCTGCTCCTTTAGAGAAGAAACAGACTTTATCTGATAAAGAGTATCGTGCTTATTATGAGAAGTATGGAAATACTTTTGAAGTAGGTATGGGTGCTGAAGCAATCAAAAAACTACTTGAAGAAGTAGATGTTGATGCTGAAATTGAAAAATTAAATAAAGAATTAGAGGGTGCTACTGGTCAAAAACGTATTCGTCTTGTTAAGAGATTAGATTGTTTAGTAGCTTTCCAAACTTCTGGAAATAAACCATCATGGATGGTTCTAGATGTTATTCCTGTAATACCTCCAGAACTTCGTCCAATGATTCAACTTGATGGTGGCCGTTTTGCTACTAGTGACTTAAATGATTTATATCGTCGTATTATTAATCGTAATAATCGTCTTAAAAAATTGTTAGAACTAGGTGCTCCATCAATTATTGTTCAAAATGAAAAACGTATGTTACAAGAAGCAGTAGATACATTATTTGATAATGGTAGAAGAGGTAGAAGTATCTCTGGTGCTGGTAATAGACCACTTAAGTCATTATCAAGCATGCTTAAAGGTAAACAAGGACGTTTCCGTCAAAACTTATTAGGTAAGAGAGTTGACTATTCTGGTCGTTCTGTTATCGTTGTAGGACCTAGTCTTAAGATGTATGAGTGTGGTCTTCCAAAAGATATGGCTTTAGAGTTATTTAAACCTCATGTAATTAACGGTTTAGTATCTCGTGGTCTTGCTCATAACATTAAAGGTGCTAAGAAGCTTATTGATAACAAAGATGACTGTGTATGGGATGTTGTAGAGGATGTTATTACAGAATATCCTGTAATGCTTAACCGTGCTCCAACACTACACAGATTAGGTATTCAAGCATTTGAACCTAAACTAGTAGGTGGAAAAGCAATAAGACTTCACCCATTAGTTTGTGCAGCTTTTAATGCCGATTTCGATGGTGACCAAATGGCTATCCATGTACCACTATCAGAAGAGGCTAAGGCTGAAGCTAGAATTTTAATGCTTGGTGCTAACAATATTCTTAAACCATCAGATGGTAAACCAATTGTTACTCCATCACAAGATATGGTTTTAGGTAACTACTATATTACAGTAGAATATGCTGGAGAAGAAAACGAAGGTAAAGTATATAAGAACTCTAATGAAGCTATAATGGCTTATGAAAGAAGAGAGATTACACTTCATACTAGAATAGCTGTTCCAGTATCATCATTTAAGTATAAATTATTTACTGATGATGTTAAAGATAAATATTTAGTTACTACTGCTGGTAAGTTAATTTTTAATGAAATTTTACCAGATACATTCCCTTATATCAATGAACCAACAAAGGATAACATTGAGGGAATTACTCCAAGCAAGTATTTCTTAGAAAGAGGAACTAATATTCCTGAAGCTATTGCCGCTATGCCAGTAGCTGGAGCATTTGCTAAGAAAACTTTACAACAAATCATTGCTCAAGTATTTAGAAGATATAAAACAACTGAAACATCTATGATGTTAGATAGACTTAAAGATTTAGGATTTAAATATTCTACAATCTCTGGTATCACATTTAGTTTATTTGATATTAAGACAAGTACTCATAAAGCAGAATTTGTTGCTGAAGGACAAGAAAAAGTTAATAAAATTAATAAACAATTTCAAAGAGGTCTTATTACTGACGAAGAAAGACATAACTCAGTATGTGATGCTTGGAATGCAGTAAACGGAAAAGTTCAACAAGAACTTAAGAAGATTGCTGAAGAAGATGTTCGTAACCCAATCTTCATGATGATGACTTCTGGTGCCCGTGGTTCACTTAACCAATTCTCACAGATGGCTGGTATGCGTGGACTTATGGCTAAACCAAATGGTGACTCTATTGAAATTCCAATTACAACATCTCTATATGAAGGACACTCAGTAAACGAATTCTTCATTAACACACATGGTGCTCGTAAAGGTACTGCCGATACAGCACTTAAGACTGCAAACTCTGGTTACTTAACTAGACGTTTAGTAGATGTTGCTCAAGATATTATTATCAAAGAAGAAGATTGCGGATGTAAGAGTGGACTTGTGGTAAGCGACTTTATTGATGATAAAGATGGTTCTGTTATTGAAAGCTTATCTGAAAGAATTATTGGTCGTTATACTGCTAAGAAGGTTATTAATCCTGAAACTAAAGAAGTTATTATAGATAAAAATGAACAAATTACAGAAACTATTGCAAATAAGATTGTTAAAGCTGGTATTAAGAGTGTTGAGATCAGAAGCGTACTTACTTGTCGTAGTGAAACTGGTATTTGTCAAAAATGTTATGGTAACAACCTAGCAACTGGTAACCTAGTTGAAAATGGTGAGGCTGTAGGTATTATGGCAGCACAATCAATTGGTGAACCAGGTACACAGCTAACAATGCGTACATTCCACTCAGGTGGTGTAGCAGGTGCAGAAGATATTACTCAAGGTCTTCCACGTGTAGAAGAAATCTTTGAAGCACGTAATCCAAAAGGTAAAGCAACTATTGCGGAAATTACTGGTAAGATTACTAAGATAGAAGATGCTAATGGTAAATGGGAAATCACTATCATGAATGATGCTGACTGCCGTAAACATACAACTACTTATGGTGCTAAACTGAGAGTAGAAGAAGGTATGGAAGTTAGTGCTGGTGATAGATTAACAGAAGGGACTATTTCTCCAAAAGAATTACTTGCTGTTACTGATGCCATAACTACTCAAGAATATATTTTAAGAGAAATTCAAAAAGTATTTAAATCACAAGGTGTTGATATTGCTGATAAACATATCGAAGTAATTGCAAGCCGTATGATTAATAAGATGCGTATAACTGATGCTGGAGATACTGACTTAGTTGCTGGACTATCTGTATCAATTAGAAAGTTTATGGCTAAGAATAAACCAGTTATCCTTGAAGGTAAGGTTCCAGCAACAGGATATCCAATTATCTTAGGTATTACAAAATCAAGTTTAGAAACAGATTCATTCTTATCTGCTGCATCATTCCAAGAGACAACTAGAGTTCTTACTGATGCTGCTATTAAGGGTAAAGTTGATGAATTAAAGGGTCTAAAAGAAAATGTAATCCTTGGTAAATTAATTCCTGCTGGTACTGGAGCTAAGGGATACTCAGATATTGAAATTGAATTATCAAAAGAGTATATGGGTGATGAACCATCAGAAGTTTTAGAAGAGGAATTTATTGACGATGCTGAACTTGAAACTGAAACAAATGAAGCAGACGTAAATGAAACTACTGAAACACCAGAAATTGCTGAAGAAGTAAATGAAGAGACTACTGAAGAGTAGTCTTTTTTTATGTTGTAATCATATAAAAAATATTATATACTTAATATAGATTAGAAAGGAGGAAGAAAGATGATCGAGGGTTTATTAGCGGCAAGCGTAATTACATTAATTATTATTTGTTTAATTGGTGCACCACTTTTAATTTTATATATTGTAGCGGCTTGGAAACTTTATAAAAAGTGTGGAAGAGAAGGCTGGGAAGGAATTATCCCAATATATAGTGATTATGTCTTAATTCAAATTACGGGAATTAAATGGTGGGCAATATTTATTCTTGTAGTTGGCTATTTTACAGCTAGCACATCTGGAATAGGCTTTGTCTTAAATTTAATAGTGTTATTTACTAGATTCTGTATTTACTATAATTTAAGTAAGAAAATGGGTAAAGATCCAATAGGCTTTGGTATTGGACTTACATTATTACCAATTATCTTTATTCCGATATTAGCATTTGGTTCTAGTCAATATACGGATTGTGAAGTAAGTGCTTTTGGAGTTATTCCTGAAGATAAAGTTAATTCAGCAACTGACAATGTAAAAGAAACTGTTAAAAAGACTGCTGAAAAGAGTACTACTAGTAAGGGTGCTAAATTCTGTACTAATTGTGGAGCAGAACTTACTGGTGGTAAATTTTGTTCTAAATGTGGTCATGAAATACACTAATGTAGTGTATTTTTTTTTAACTTATGCTATAATTCTATATAGGATAGGTGAGAGATATGAAAAGGCAAAAGATTGTTTTGAAACACTGCCCTCATTTTTATAAGATATTGGATTTTGAAATATATGAAGATGATGTTATATCTTCTAAATTAATTAGTTTATATAAAGATTATATATTTAGTATAGATGTTACTGATGAAAGGGCATTAAAAAAAGCAGAAAAGATTGATTTAATAATTAGTAAATATATAGATGATTATTTATTTAGAAAAGAACTTCAAAGAGGATGTGTTAATATTAAAATAGACTCAAGTGAAGATATTACAACGGGTTTAATTGAAGGAATATTTAATTTATATGATAATTATGAAAATGGTTATACGAGAAATATTTATTTTGCGAGGTGGATATAAATGGATCAAGATTTCTATTTTGAAGAATCTAACCCTAAATGGGTAACTATAATTATTGTAATTCTAGTAATTGCTGGATTAGGTGCAGGTTATTATTTTTATAAAGAATATAAAAAACAAGTAGTAAAAGTGAAAGATGTAACAATTGAACTTGGTTCTAAACCTAGTGAAGATATAAGTTCTTATGCTAGTGGAGCTACTGAAGGATATATTTTAAGTTTACCAGATAATTTAGTAAATGAAGAAGGCAATACTTATATGGTTGGTGAATATAGTTATAAAATTAAAAAAGGTGACTCTACTAAAAGAGGTAAGATCTTTGTTAAAGATACGACTGCACCTACTGTAACTGTTAAAGAGATAACTGTTGGAGTTAATGAGGAGTTTGAACCTTATGAATTTTTAGATTCTTGTGATGATTTATCTTTACCTTGTAAGACATCTTATAAAAAAGATTCTTATGCTAAATTAAATGAAAAAGCAGGAAAGTATAATTTAGAAATTGTTGTTGAGGATAAATATGGTAATAAGGTTAGTAAAGATGTTGTTTTAAATGTTAGTGAAACTGAATCTTTATTATCATTAAAACAAAATGATGATGTAGTAGTGTCAATGACTCCAGAAGATAAAGATTGGAATAAGACATATACTTATAAATTTCCTAAAGCTGTTCCAAGTGATGGTGATGAATATGAAGGTAAATTCTTAGAAATTAATTCGATGGATTTTAGTAGTAAGTTTGATAAAAAGATAACTAATCAGTATTCAATTACAACTTATAATAAATATGGGTATGCAATTGGTATAAGTGTTAAATTATTTTTTGAAGATAATACAACTCAGTATTTAACAGAAAGTGATTTAAAAGAAGAAAATTAATTAAAAGCACTTGCACTAGAAATAAAAATTTGATATATTATTAGTGCAAGTTTTATTTTGGCGGTGTAGCTCAGTTGGCTAGAGCATCCGGTTCATACCCGGCAGGTCGGGAGTTCAAATCTCTCCGCCGCTACCATTTAAATATTAACTAGAGTAATCTAGTTTTTTTGTTTCTAAAATACATTGTTTTTCATTTGAACTTATGCTAAAATATTTTTAGAATAGGAAGGCGTATTATGAAAAAATTAAAATATCTTTTAACTATGTTCTGTTTAATACTTATGCCAAAAGTGGTTAAGGCTGAAATGCATTTAATTTGTCCTAATAATGTTATTGGTGGCAATACATTATCTTGCGCATTAGAGGTAACAGATAAGTATAAAAGTGTATCGGGAACTTTAGATGTACCATCTACAATTAAATATGTTGGTATTTATGGAGGAACTTATACTAATTTAAGTGCTGAAAATGGTTTATATTTAAGAAATGATAAGTTAGTTGGGGCTGATATTATTGGTTATCTTCATTTTGATACTCAAGAGGTTGCTAACAATACGACTATTGAAATTATTATAAAATCTTCATCTTATGTTTATAGTGATGATACTAAGTCTGCTGAAACGGATATCAAGAGGTTAGTTACTTTAACACCTAAACCTACAACAACTACAGCAGTAACAAAGACTTTTAAAGTAGCATTAGATGCAAATGGTGGAAGTGGTACTTATGAAGTATTATCTTGCTCTACTAAAAATAATAAATGTAATGTTAAGTTAAGTAATTTAAAAGAACCTACTTATGAAGGTAAGACTTTTACTGGCTGGGGAAGTACTAAGACTTGTACAACAGGTAGTAAGTCTACATATTCAGTAGGCAAAGATGTTACTTTATATGCATGCTGGATAGATGGAACTACGACAACAACAACTAAAGCACCAAGCGGGCAGACGACTACCACGACTACAGCAAAGCCAACTACTAAGACAACAACTACTACTAATATTTCTGACATGAAACTTTATCTTAAAACATTAAGTATTGAAGGACAAAAAATAGATTTTAGTAAGTTTAAGACTAATTATGAGTTAAAGGTCTTATATGATGTTGATACTTTAAAATTAACTGCAGAACCTGCTACGGAAGGAACTACGGTTGAACTTCCGGAAGATTTAAGTTTACAAGTTGGTGAAAATAATTTTGAAATAAAACTTACTGATGGAACAGTAACTTCAACTTATACAATAAGAGTTACCAGATTAAAAGAAGGTGAAGAGATAAAGGATGTCAGCAAAGATGCGACATTAAAGGTTTTAACTTTATCTGGATATAATATTAATTTTTCACCAACAAAAACTGTGTATGAATTAAAGGTTAAGTATAATGTTAAGCAGATAGCTGTAACAGCGACGCCAAATGATGAGAATGCCAAATATGTTATTACGGGCAATACTGATATTAAAAATGGCAGTGTTATTAAGGTTGATGTTCAAGCAGAAGATGGTACACTTATTTCATATAAAATAAATATAACTCAAGAAACTTTCTTTGAAACTTTTAGATTATATTTTATAATTGGTGCTGGGGCTGTATTACTTATATTAGTTGCGTTAATTATTGTAGATAAAACTAAAAATAAGAAGAAGGTACCTAAAACAACTGTAGTTAAGAAATCAGCTGGTAATGTTAAAAAGACATCAAAAGAAACTAGTAAACCTAATGTAGAAGTATTAAAAATGTAAATTTCTTTACATTTTTTTCTTTTAATGATAAGATTTTCTTGAGGTGTATTTATGAAATACTATTTAACGTACTTGAATGAAGAAGGGGAAAGCACAAAAATAGAGTTAAGTAATTTACCGTTTTTTAAAGATAAATCAGCTGGTAAAATACTTAATATTATTGCTTTTTATAATCAGTTTGATACTCCAGAAGATATGCTTGAATATTTATATGGTAAAGGGCTAGTAGATAAGAGTGCTACGGCTGATTTTAGAATTGTAATTAAAAGAAAAAATAAATATGATAAGGAATATTATCAGATTATTCCTCATAGTGATATACCACTTGTATCATGCACTAGACAATACTTTGATAAAAGTGTTTTAAAGGAAGTTATAATTAAAAAACTTAAAGATAATGATTTTGTTGTGAAACTTAGAAAAGAGTTTGGGTATATAAAAGATTATACATCTAATACTCAGTTATATAGTTATTTAGCCTATATTGCTGGATATAATAAAGAGAATCATGAATTTGAAAGAGAAGCTGCTGAGGAATATGAAAGATGTGTAAGAAAGACTATTAAAGTATTATTTGATTCACCTAAAATATTTGCAACGTTAGCAATGTTTACAATAGATTATGTAACACCTAAAGAGTTAAAGGTGCCTTTTAGAAAACATTATTTAGAAGAACAGGAATTTGAAGAATTTTTAGAAGTAGATGATATTGTAAAGTATAATCCAGGGTTAACTGGAAAAGCTTTAGAAGAAGCCTTAGAAGAGGAAGAATTATTTAAAGAAACTGAATGGGAAAGACAGAAAAAGAATATTGGTATGTAATTTAAGGATAACATGTTTGTTATTCTTTTTTTATAAATAAAATTGTCGTAAAAAATCACCTTGAAAATATTAGGGAGTGTCTGTATAATTAATGATAGAAAGTAGAGGCTAAAATATGAACCAAGAAGAAATAAAAAAGAAACAAAAAAGAGTAATGGTTTATGTAATGATTATATCACTTATATGCGTTGTAGGTGTATCATATGCATTCTTTACTGCCGGAATGAGTTCTGAAACAAGCACTACAGTAAGAGCTGATGCCGGAACAATGAAAATAACATATAGTGGAGGAGCAAATATAAATCTTGCTGGAATATATCCTAAAGATGATGTATGGGCTACAAAAACTATAACTGTAACTGGTAATAATACAACAGATGCTGAAATGTACTATAAGTTAACTTTAGTAGTTGACTCAAATACATTTAAAACAGATGATCCATTACAATATGAACTAGTAAGCACTAATACTAGTACTAATGGAGAAGTTATACCAACAATATCAAAAACTGATTTAACTGAAAATTCTATCGAATTAGGTAGTGGACACTTTGTAAAAGCAAATAATGCTAAACATACTTATTTATTAAAGATATATTATCCTAGGAAGGCTACTAGCCAAAACGCAAATCAAGGAGCAGCATTTAGTGCTCATGTTGAGATAACAAGTACTAAAGCACCTACTGTTAGTAATTTAGCTAAAGTAATACTGGCAAATAATGAAGTGAAAGCTCCACTTACAACACCAGGAGCAGCAATATCTACTGCTGACGAAGCATTACTTGCATCTGCAGAAGATGATTATGGAACTTCTTATTACTTTAGAGGTGCTGTAACAAATAACTATGTAGAGTTTGCTAATAAGTGCTGGAGAATAGTTAGAGTTGGAGGAGATGATTCAGTAAAACTTATCTTACATAATGATAATACTAAAAAAGTAGCTAATCCTTTTGATGCTGCAAATAATAGTACTAGTGCAGCATTTGCAAGATACTCTGGAACAACATACACAAGTGCATTCAACTCAAGTCATAATGATAATGCTTATGTAGGATTTAAGTATGGTACTGCTGGTGCAAGTGATTATGCTACTACACATGCAAATACAAATAATAGTACAATACTAACTAATTTAGAAACTTGGTATAATAATAATCTAAAAACATATGCTGATGCAATAGCTGATACTGTATGGTGTAATGATAAAACAAATGTAGAAGATAAAACTTACAATCCATGGTCATATGGAGGAAATGCAACAGGATTAGGATATGGTACAAATAAAACATATTATGGTGCTACCCAAAGACTAGTAAGTACAAGTGGTAGTGCTGGAGGCACAGGTCCTAGTTTGAAATGTAATGGAGAACTAAGTAAAATAACATCAAAAATAGGCTTAATAACAGTAGATGAGTTAGCATTTGCAGGGTATGCTTATGAATTACAAAATACTACAACATATTTACAAGAAAATGCTACAAACACTTATTGGTGGTCCTTGTCGCCACTCGACTTCAACCTTGGTTCCGCTGGCGTTTGGAACGTGGGCGAGGGCAGCTTCGGTCGCAGCAGCGCGGGCAGCACCCTCGAGGTTCGTCCTTCAATTTCTATCGTCTCATCCGCCACAATTTCAGGTGGCTTTGGTACATCAGAAGATCCTTATGTTGTTGAATAATAATTAAGTCACTTAGGTGGCTTTTTTGTTGACTAATTCTTTTGAGATTTATATACTTTTGGTGTAGGAGATGATTTGATGGGTTTAGTTGTTAAGAATGTTAATAAGTCTTTTGGAGATAAGCGTGTTGTTGATAATATTTCTTTTGAGCTTAAGAAACCTGGTGTGTTTGGACTACTTGGTACTAATGGTGCTGGTAAGACTACTACTATAAGAATGATTTTGGGTATTATTAAGAAGGATAGTGGTGAGATTACTTGGGATGGTAAAGAGGTTACTAGGGGTAATGTTAATTTTGGGTATTTACCTGAGGAGAGAGGGTTATATCCTAAGAGTACTGTTTATGATCAGTTAGTTTATTTTGCTAATTTAAAGGGTTTAGGTAAGAAAGAGGCTGATGAGGCGGTAAGGTACTGGTTAGGTAAGCTTAATTTGATGGAGTATATTAATAGTCCTGCTGAGAAGTTATCTAAGGGTAATCAGCAGAAGGTACAGTTTGTTACAGCGATGCTTCATAATCCGAATTTGATAGTGTTAGATGAGCCTTTTAGTGGACTTGATCCAGTTAATACTGAAGTTTTGAGTAATATTATGAAGGAGTTAGTTTCTGAAGGTAAGTATATTATTATGTCTTCTCATCAGATGGGTGTTATTGAGGAGTTTTGTTCTGATTTGGTTATTTTAAATAGGGGTAAGACTGTTTTGAAGGGTAATTTGAAGAAGATTAAGGATAGTTATGAGACTAATAAGGTTATGCTTGAAACTGATGATGATGTTAAAGATATATTAGATAGGTTAAAGTTAGATGTTGTTAGTGAGGGTGAAGGGGTTTATATGATAGGTGCTGAGGCACCGGATAGGGACAGGTTATTGAAAGAACTTGTTAGGTGTAAGATTAATGTTAAAACATTTAGTGTGGTTAAGCCTAGTTTGCATGAGATATTTATTGAGAAGGCTGGTGAGTAGATGAAGGATTTATTAACTGTTGCTAAGTTTACGATTAAGGATATGGTTAAAAGAAAGAGTTTTATAGTTACGAATATTATTTTTTTAGCGGTTATCCTTGTGGGGACTAATATTCCAAGAATTATGGAAAGTTTTAGTAAGGATGATGAACTATCTAGATTACTTTTGGTTGATGAGGGTAATATTTTGGGGGATTATTTATCTGGTCTAGAAGATAGTAAAGATTTTGGATATGATATAAAGGTTATGTCTGGAGAGTATAATAAGAGCGATGCTCAGAAAGCACTTGATAATGATGAGTATGATGAGGTTTTAAGTTTTCATTTAGATAATAATACGGTTTTGTTTGAGGATTATCGGGCAGATATGAGTTTGGTTGGATCTAATGCTGAGGTTATTGTTAATCAGGTTACTAGTGCTTATTATAATATGAAGTTAATGTCTTTGGGTTTATCACAAGATGAGTTAAATGCTCTTAATGTAAGTTTTAAACTGAATATTAATTATTTGTCTAATTCAGATAATGGTAATAGTACGTTTGCGATGATGATGTTTTCGATAGTGTTATTTTATGCAGTGTTCTTTTGTGCTAGTCAGGTTTCTTCGTCTGTTACGACAGAGAAAACTTCTAAGATTATTGAAAGTTTAACGACGTCAACTAGTCCTAAGAATATAGTTTTGGGTAAGACTTTAGGTGTTGGGTTTACTGGTTTATGTCAGCTTGCTGTGCTACTTGTTTTTGGTGTTATTTGTGCTAAGTCATTTTTACCTAGTGATGTTTTAAAGGGAGTAATTAATTTAGATTCTATTACTATTGGAGTTTGGGTTATTATTTTACTTTATTTTGTTTTAGGGTATGCTTTGTATGCACTTATATTTGCGCTTACTGGTTCTTTGGTGCAGAAGCCAGAGGATATTCAGAGTGCGAATAGTCCGGTGTCAATGCTTTCAGTGTTTGCATTTTATTTAGCGTATTTTTCAATGATGAATTCTAAGAGTAGTGTTAGTGTATTTGCTTCGTTATTTCCTTTTTCTTCACCATTTAGTATGCCATCAAGATATATGCTTGGACTTGCGAGCGTGAGTGATGTGATTGTTTCACTTGTTATATTAGTTTTGACTGCTGCACTTATTGGATATATTTCAGTTAAGGTTTATTCTAATGCAATACTTAATTATGGTAATAAATTTAGTTTGAAAGATATTGGTAAGTATTTGAAACAGAGATAAAATTATTGCATAAACATTATTTTTTGTGTATAATGTTTGTTGCAAGGCCTATTGGTGAAATGGTTAACACATTGCCCTCTCAAGGCAACATTCATGGGTTCGAATCCCATATAGGTCACCATATGTTATTTAAAGTTCCTTATTTGGGGGCTTTTTTATTTTAATATAATAGTTAAAGGGAGATGTTTACAATGCTTTTAATTGATGGAAGAGAGTTTAAAGTAACTGAGGAGACTGCATTTATAGGTAATATTACCTATAATAAAGTTAATGGGTATAATATAAGATTTGAACTGCGTTTTATAGATGGAGAGAAAAAGGGTTATATTAATTTAGATACTGGGTTTGAAAAAGAGAAGGATATTAATTTGTTTCTTAATAAGGAGTATTCTGGGCTTAATTTTGATGGTAATCCTTTTATGTATTTTGAGGTGTTTGATACGGTGAAGTTTTTTGATTCTGAGATTGAATGTGAGATTAGAATTAAGATAAATGATATTAAAGATGGTAAAATTAATGTAAATTTTGAAGTTGATGATGATTTAATTAAAATTAAGTATGATGGAGGTTTAACACTAGTTAATAATATTTAATTTTTTTTGCTTGACAGTTGAATATTTGTTCAACTATAATAATAGTGGAGGGAATATGGATTGTAAATGTTTAGAGTGTGATTGTAATGTTATTCATGATGCAGTTGTTAATAATACTTTAAAGGCGATGCCTAGTGGTAAGGTTATTGAGAAAATTGCTAGTTTTTTTAAGGTTATTGGGGATAATACTAGGGCAAGGATACTTTTTGCTTTAGATTCTAATGAGATGTGTGTTTGTGATATTGCAAATGTGTTAAATATGACGAAGTCGGCGGTTTCTCATCAGCTCTCGGTATTGAGGGATGAGAGAATTGTAAAGTGTAATAGGGTTGGTAAAGAGGTTTATTATTCTTTAGATGATGAGCATGTTAAAGAGGTTTATGAGGTAGCGTTATCTCATGTGAAGGAGATTTTAGATGAAAAAGTATAAATATAATATAAATAATTTAGATTGTGCTGGATGTGCTAAGCAGGTTGAGATTGCTTTAAATAAGAATAAGGATTTTAAGAATGTTGTTGTAAATTTTAGTACGGGTAAGATAAGTTATGAGTCTGATAAAGATTTTAGTTTGATAGAGCTTAATAAGTTAGTTAAGGCGGCTGAACCTGATGCGAGTGTTAGTACTGATGAAGAGGTTAAGAAGGAGACTAATATTTATTTTCTTATTATTGGTTTAGTTATTCTTTTTATGGGAATGTATTTGTCAGTAAGTGATAATGTAAGAATTATTTTATATATTATTAGTTATGTTTTTCTTTTATATAAGACTTTTGTTAAGGCGATGAAGCTTTTATTTAATAGTCATATTATTAATGAGAATATGCTTTTGACTATATCTTGTATTGGTGCTTTATGTATTGATAAGGTTATGGAAGGAGCTATGGTTATAGGTTTATATACTATTGGTAAGGTTTTAGAGGAGAAGGCTTTAAATAATAGTAGGAAGTCTATTAAGGGGATTTTGGAGATTAAACAAGGGTATGCTAATGTGGTTAGTGATGGAAAGATTGTTAAGACAGGTGTAGAGGATGTTAAAATAGGCGATGAACTTGTTGTCAAGAAGGGGGAACGTATTCCGGTTGATGGCACACTAATAAACGGAGAGACTAATTTGGATGAGTCTGCTCTTACTGGGGAGTCTGCTTTGCGTTTTGTTAAAGATGGTGATGAGGTATTATCTGGTTCTATAAATAAGGGTGATGTTATTAGAGTTAGAGCTACTTCTGAGTATGCTGATTCAACTGTTGCAAAGATACTCGAGTTACTAGATAATGCTAGTGATAAGAAAACTAAGTTAGAGACAACTGTTAGTAAATTAAGTAGATATTACACACCAATAATTTTGGGATTAGCAGTTTTAGTTATTTTAGTTCTGCCTCTTTTTGGAGTATCTATTAAGGAAAGTTTTTATAGAGGTCTTACGTTTTTAGTTATTTCTTGCCCTTGTGCAATTGCAATATCTGTTCCTTTATCTTATTTTACGGGAATAGGTGCTGCTAGTAAGAATGGTATTTTGATTAAGGGAAGTAATTATTTAGATGGTTTATCTGATATAAAAAATATTGTGTTTGATAAGACAGGAACGCTTACTAGTGGAGAATTTAAGGTTAATAATATAGAAATTAGTAAGGGTAGTAAGTATAGTAGGGACGATATTATTGATATTGTTGTTAGTGGGGAAGAGATGAGTAATCATCCGCTAGCTAGTTCGCTTAAGGCTTTGGGAGAAAGTAGTGGTAAGAAGGTTACTAAGTTTAAAGAGATTGATGGCATGGGGATTAGTTTTGTTTATGATGGACTAGAAGTGCTTATTGGTAATAAGAAAATGTGTGGATGCACTAGAAATGCAGATGTGCATGTAGTTATTGATGGTAAACATGAGGCTTCTATTATGTTAAATGATGGAATTAAAGAGAATGCTAGTGATGTTATTAATGAGCTTAAAGCTCTTGGGGTTAAAACTTATATGTTTACTGGGGATAAGAAAGATATTGCGATGATTACTGGAGAAAAACTTGGTATTGATGAGATTAGATATGAGATGCTTCCAACAGATAAGTATAATGAGTTTGATAGTGTCAATAAGAGTGGCGTAACTGCTTTTGCTGGTGATGGAGTAAATGATGCACCTGTATTAAAGAGAGCAGATATTGGAATATCTATGGGTGGTATTGGTTCTGAGTCGGCGATAGAAGCTAGTGATATTGTTCTTATGAATGATGATTTGGGGAAGATTCCTTTAGGAATTAGAATTTCTCAGTATACGAAAAAGATAATTAAGGAAGATCTGATATTTGCAATTTCAGTAAAAGTTATTATTTTACTTCTTTCGGTGTTTGGGCTTGCTAATATGTGGTTTGCAGTGTTTGCTGATACGGGTGTAACGCTTCTTGCAATATTAAATACTTTAAGGATTACAAATAAATTTAGAATAGAAAAGGATAATTAGTTATGTGGATAGGTTTTATTGTTATTTCAATTGTTGGAACACTTTTACATTTTTTATATGAAATAAGCGGTCATAATAAGGTAGCCCTATTATTTGCAGCAGTTAATGAAAGCACTTGGGAGCATATTAAGATTGCTTTAACGCCAACTTTTTTATGGAGTTTGTTAGATGGGTTTAAGTATGGGGCAAGTCCTAATTATTTTATAGCGAAGAGTGCTAGTTTACTTGTTATAGTATTTTTAATACCAATTATATTTTATACTTATACAGCAATTACGAAGAAGGCAGTGCTTTGGTTTGATATTACATATTTTTATGTTACTATTTTTTGTTCACAGTTTATCTTTAATTATATTGTAAATATGAAGCCATTTGTTTTTGTTTTTCAGTATGTTTCTGTTATAATATTGTTTATGGTATTTGGAACTTATATGGTTGGAACTTTAGAACCTGTCCATAATTTTTTATTTAAAGACCCAATATCTAATAAATATGGAAAAGAAGGACATACTGAAGAATAATAGGTGATAGTAGTGAATAATTTAAAAAAGTATTTTTTGACATTTATAGTTTTTGCAATTTGTGGATGGCTGTATGAGGAGTTCCTTTTTATAGTAGAAGATCATGTGCTAGTTAATAGAGGTTCTTTGTGGGGGCCTTGGCTTCCAATATATGGATTTGGTGGTTTTGCTGTAATTTTACTTTTTTATAGATATAAAGATAAGAAGATTATGATAGGTAATGTTAATATTAGACCACTTGTGCTGTTTTTTGAGACAACGATTATTTGTGTTTTAGTAGAACTTATTGCATCTTATATTATTGATTTTAGAAGTTTATGGGATTATAGTGATAAGTTTATGAATTTCGAAGGAAGAATAGCACTTGTTCCGGGACTACGATTTGGAATTTTAGCACTTCTTGGTATTTATTATGTTTATCCTTTATGTTTGAAATTAGCAAATGTTAAAAATAAGAAAGTTAATTTTTTGTATTATGTTATTTTTGCATTATTTATAATTGATGCGGTTTCAAGAATTTGGCTTGGTAATAATTACCATGTGTAGTTGATTTTATGGGATTATTTTGTTAGAATTGTAGGGAAGAAAGACGAGTGATTTTATGGATGATTATAAGAAACTTGCAGATTTAATATTTCCAGATATAAAGAAAACCGTAGCTGATTATGAGAAAGAGTATCCTGAGAGAAATTTAAAGGAAGGAGCTAAGGTTACAAGATATGCACCTAGTCCAACGGGATTTATGCATATTGGTAATTTTTATTCTTCTGTTATTAATTATGTTCTTGCTAAGCAAAGTGGTGGAGTGTTCTTTTTGAGAAATGAAGATACAGATTCATCTAGAGAACTTAGTGGAGCAGTTGAGTATATTCGTCATGTACTTGAGCATTATCATATTAATCCTGATGAGTATGAGTATCGTGATATTAATAAGGAAGCAGGTAATTATGGACCTTATATTCAGTCAGAGAGGAAAGATATTTATCATGCATTTATAAAAGAATTAGTTAGTCAAGGTAAGGCTTATCCGTGCTTTTTAACTCAAGAAGAGATGGATGAGATTAGAGCAACTCAGACTGCTGGTAAGAAGAGAATTGGTATTTATGGTAAGTATGCTAAGTATCGTGATTTAAGTCCGGTAGATGCTATGGAAAGAATTAAGAGTGGTGAGAAGTATACTGTTAGATTAAAGAGTTCTGGTAATTTCTTTAATAAATTTAAGTTTAATGATTTAGTATTTGGTGAGATGGAGTTTCCAGAAAATGATATAGATATTCCAATTATGAAGTCTAGTAATTTACTTCCAACATATCATTTTGCGCATTTAGTTGATGATCATTTAATGAGAACTACACATGTTGTGCGTGGCCAAGAGTGGATGAGTAGTGTGCCAGTTCATTATGAGTTATTTAAGACATTTGGATTTAAGATGCCTAAGTATATTCATACTCCTTTAATATTAAAGAAGGATGGAGATAAGATTAGAAAGATATCTAAGAGATTAGATCCAGAGGCTAGAATGACTTATTATGAGGAGAAGGGTTATCCGGTTTATTCATTGATTGAAGCAATTATGACAATAGCAAATTCTAATTACGAACAGTGGAGAGAAGGTCATCCTGACGCTGATTTTACTGAGTTTGAGTTTTCTCCTAAGAAGATGAGTTCTGCTGGGGCACTATTTGATTTAGATAAGCTTGATAATATTTCTAAGAATTATTTAAGTAAGTTAAAAGCTAGTGAAGTATTTGATGGATTAGATGAGTGGTCTAAGATTTATGATACTGATTTTAATGCTTTAATTAATAAACATAAGGATTATACAATTAGCGTATTAAATATCGAAAGGGAGCAGAAGAAACCTAGAAAAGATTTTGCTTGTTTTAGTGAAGTTAAAGATAATATTTGGTATATGTATAATGAATTATTTGATGGTGCTATATTTGATTTTAGTTTCTTAAAACATGAAGAGGATGCTAAGAAAATTATTTCTACTTATTTAAATGGGTATTTTGATATTAATGATGATAAGGAAACTTGGTTTAATAAGATTAAGGAGTTAACTGAGAAGATGGGATACTGTTCTAATATGAAAGAGTATAAAGAAAACCCAGATAATTATAGAGGTAGTACTGCTGATATAAGTAATGTTATAAGAGTAGCGCTTACTACTAAACTTACTACACCTGATTTGTATGAGATTATTAATATATTAGGTGATGCTGAAGTTAGGTCTAGATTCAGTAAAATATGTGGATAATTTGATAGTTATTCACATTTTTTATTGTTTTTGGGTAAGTTTTTATTGACTTTATGGTTAAGGTTTCATATAATTCATATTGGTACATTTTGATTTGCTTAATTATTTGCTGATTTGGGACGTCAAATGATAATTGAGTGATGAAAGGAATTATTTTATGAAAACATTTATGCAAACAAAAGAAACTGTAGAACGCACGTGGTATGTAATTGATGCTGCTGATAAACCTCTAGGACGTGTAGCAACTAAAGCTGCTACTATATTAAGAGGAAAACACAAAGCAACTTTTACACCTCACATTGATTGTGGAGATTATGTAATTATTATTAATGCTGATAAGGTTAAGTTAACTGGTAATAAGATTAATGATAAGATGTACTATAATCATTCTGGATTCCCAGGTGGACTAAGAACTCGTAATGCTAAAACTATGTTAGAAAGTTATCCTGTAGAAATGGTTGAAAGAGCTGTTAATGGTATGCTTCCAAATGGACCTTTAGGAAGACAAATGTATCGTAAGCTATTCGTTTATGCTGGTAGTGAACATAAACATGAGGCTCAAAAGCCAACTACAATAACAATTGATTAGGAGAGAGATTATGAAGAAAAGTGAAGTTACTGCTACTGGAAGAAGAAAACGTTCAGTTGCACAAGTTAAACTAGTTACTGGTAAGGGAAAGATTACTGTTAATGGTAGAGATGTAAATGAATACATGCCTTTTCCTACATTAGTAATGGATTTAAAACAACCACTTGTATTAACTAATAACGAAAATACTTTTGATATTGATGTTAAGGTTAATGGTGGTGGATTCTCTGGACAAGCTGGAGCTATTAGACTTGCTATTACTAAAGCATTAGTTGAGTTTGATGCTGAGGCTGATCAAGCTAGAGAAGACGCTTATAAGAAAGTTCTTAGAGAAGCTGGTTTCTTAACTCGTGATCCTAGAGTTAAAGAACGTAAGAAATATGGTCTTAAAAAGGCTCGTAGAGCACCACAATTTAGTAAACGTTAATTTGTTTCTTATACCTTGGGAGTTTATCTCAAGGTTTTTGCATTTTATAGGAACTATCAAATTTTGAAAATTTGTTGATTATTCGTTAATTGTAGGGTAAACTATTTGTGATTGGAGGGTTTATGAGAGAGGTTATTAATTTTATAAATAATTTAAATATTTCGAAAGATGAATATGTTGTTCTTGCTTGTTCTTATGGACCTGATTCAATGTGCATGCTTGATCTTTTGCGTAAATGTGAGTTAAAGGTAGTTGTAGTTCATGTTAATCATAAGGTTAGAAGTGAAAGTGATGAGGAGTATAGATTATTAGAAGAGTATTGTAAGAAGAGTAATATTCCTTTTGAGGGAATGAGTATTTTAGAAGAGATTAATGGTAATTTTGAGTCTAAGGCTAGGGAAATACGATATAATTTTTTTGAAGAAATATTAACTAAGTATAATGCAAATTATTTGTTTACAGCACATCATGGTGATGATTTAGTAGAAACTATTTTGATGAGAATTGGTAGGGGAGCATCTTTTGGTGGGTATGCTGGTTTTAGTGAGCAGTCTGAATTTAGAGGTAAAAGACTAGTTAGACCACTTATTTTTGTTACTAAGAAGGATATTTTAGAATATAATGAAAAATATGGAATAGTGTATGCAAATGATTATACTAATTTTGAAAGGGTACATACTAGAAATAAGATAAGATTGGATGTTTTGCCTGTTTTAAAGGAAATTAATCCGAAAATTCACGAAAAATTCATAAAGTTCAGTCATACTATAGGTGAATATAATGATTATGTTGAGAAAGAAGTTATTTCTTTGCTTGATAGATTGTATTCAAATAATAGATTAGATTTGGATGGTTTTAATTCTCTACCCCTTCTACTTAAAAAGCATATTTTGTGCACAATTCTTTCTGAGATTTATCGTGATGATATTACCTATATTAACGATAAGCATTTAAATCTAATCTTTAATTTAATTGATGGAAAACCTAATGGGTATGTTTGTTTACCTAATGGGGTTAAAGTTTATAAATATTATAATAGTCTTATTTTTAATGAGGAGGAGTTAGTTCTCACTTATGATTATATATTTGATAAAAGGATAGAACTTCCTTTAGGGGTAATTGAAGAAGTACCATCTTATGATGGGAAGAGTAATTACTATATTAGATTGTCTAGTGATGAAGTTAAGCTTCCTCTTCATGTAAGGACAAGAAAATTAGGGGATTTTATGGATGTTAAGAATATGAATGGGACTAAAAAAATTAAGAGTATTTTTATTGATGAGAAGGTTCCATTAAAGATCCGTGATAGTTATCCTTTGGTTTGTGATGATGAGGGAAATATTTTGTGGATTCCTGGCGTAAAAAAAAGTAAATTTGATAAGCAAATGAACGAAAGTTATGATATAATACTTAAGTATGTAAAGAAGGAGAAATAGTATGAAGAAGAAAAAGAGTTATACAAAGCAAACTGTTCCTTATGCAATTTTATTGATTGTTATTATTGGAGTGTTAGTTTTCTTTAATTTATCACAATATAAGGTTTATGATTATTCTTATGATGAGTTTATTAAGAAATTATCTGAAGGTGATGTATCTAAGTTAGAAATTACACCAAAGAATGCTTCTGGTGTTTATGTTATAAATGGACAGTTAAAGGATTATAAGAGTACTGAAAGTTTTAGAGTTAATGTTCCACTTGCTGAGACTGTGCTTGATAAAGTAATGAAGTATGTTGATGAAGATGAGATTGAAGTAATTACTAATCCTAATCCTGAGAATAGTGGTTTTGTTACTGTATTAATAAATGTGGTACCAACTGTTGTGTTAATTGGTGCGACTATTTGGTTATTTTCTAAGATAAGTGGTGGTAATAAAAATAGTATGGATTTTGGAAGAAGCCGTGCTAAGTTAAATGAGGAGTCTAAAGCTAAGTTTAGTGATGTTGCTGGGCTTGTTGAAGAAAAAGAAGAGGTTGCTGAGTTAATTGATTTCTTAAAGAACCCTAAGAAGTTTCAAAAACTTGGTGCTAGAATACCTAAAGGTGTATTACTTGTAGGGCCTCCAGGAACTGGTAAGACTTTACTTGCTAAAGCTGTTGCTGGTGAAGCAAATGTACCATTTTATTATATAAGTGGTTCTGATTTTGTAGAGTTATTTGTTGGTGTTGGTGCTTCACGTGTTCGTGATATGTTTAAACAAGCTAAACAATCTGCACCATGCTTAATCTTTATTGATGAAATTGATGCGGTTGGTCGTCAAAGAGGTACTGGTTTAGGCGGTGGACATGATGAGAGAGAACAAACATTAAATCAGTTATTAACTGAAATGGATGGTTTTGGAGCTAATGAAGGAATTATTATTATTGCTGCAACTAATAGACCAGATGTACTTGATCCAGCATTACTTAGACCAGGAAGATTTGATAGACAAGTTACAGTTAGTTTACCAGATCAAAAGGAAAGAAAAGCTATTTTAGAAGTACATGCACGTAATAAGGTGTTTGATAAGAGTGTTAATTTAGAGAATATTTCTAAACGTACTCCAGGATTTAGTGGAGCCGATTTAGAAAATTTACTTAATGAAGCTGCACTTCTTGCGGTTAGAAGAAATTTACCAGCTATTACAATGGCTGAGATTGATGAAGCTACTGATAGAGTATTAATGGGACCAGCTAAGGTTAGTCATACAATTACCCCTAAAGAAAAAGAATTGATTGCTCTTCATGAGAGTGGACATGCTGTTATTGGTATGAAAGTTCCGGATGCAGAGGTAGTACATAAGATTACAATTATTCCTAGAGGTGTAGCTGGTGGTTATACTATGATGTTACCTAAGGAAGAGAAGATTGCTATTATGACTAAGAGTGAACTTCTTTCAACTATTACTGGTTTACTTGGTGGTAGAGTTAGCGAAGAGTTATTCTTTGGTGAGATTACTACTGGTGCTAGTGATGACTTTAGTAAAGCTACTAAGATTGCTAGGTCAATGGTTACTGAATATGGTATGAGTGATTTAGGACCAGTTCAGTTGGAACAAAAGAGTGAGGGTGTATTCTTAGGTAGAGATTATAATAAGAGTAAGAACTTTAGTGATGCTGTAGCACTTGAAATTGATCAAGAAGTTAGAAAAATTATGAATCAATGTTATAGTGAAGCTACTAGAATTTTAAAAGAGAATGAGAAATTAGTTAGATTACTTGCTGATACTCTTATTGAAAGAGAAACTATTACTAAGGAAGAAATTGAAGAACTTGTTGAAACTGGACATATTAGTGATAACTTTACACCTAGTGAAGATACTGTTAGTTTAAAGGAAAGAGCTAAGGTTCTTGGTGTTAAAGGCTATACTAAGATGACTGATGAAGAGTTAAAAAAAGCTATAGAAAAAGCAGAAGATTCTAGTAAATAGAATCTTTTTTTTATTAATGTTTTATATTTTTTTAGTTTGTTTATTAACATTACTATTTGGTTGGAAAGAAAAGGTGCTAACGTTATGAAAAATAGTATTTTTTATTTAGACAAATATTATTATATATGATAAAATATTTTATAGAAGTAAAGAAGGCAGTGATATTATATGACAAAGATTATATCTTTAGTAAATCAAAAAGGTGGTGTTGGTAAGACAACAACTAGTATAAATCTAGCTGCGTCTTTGGGTAAATTAGGAAAAAAAACGCTTATTATTGACCTTGATCCACAGGGTAATGCGACAACTGGATTAGGTGTTAATAAGGGCAATATAAATTATAGTGTTTATGATGTGTTAAATGGGTCTTGTGAGGCTAAGAAGGCAGTTAGAAAGACTGGTTTTACTAATCTTTCTATTATTCCAGCAACTATTAATTTAGCAGGTATTGATATTGAACTTATGGAAAAGGGATATCAGAATGTTGAGTTTAAGAAGAATGAACAGTTAAGGAATGCATTAGCAACTATAATGGATAATTATGATTATATGATTATTGATTGTCCGCCATCACTAGGATTACTTACTACAAACGCATTAGTAGCTAGTGATTCGGTTATTATTCCAGTTCAGTGTGAGTTCTTTGCACTTGAGGGAATTACTCAACTACTTAACACAATTATTATGACACAAACTAGATTAAATCCTAATTTAAAAATTGAAGGCGTATTGTTAACATTATTAGATTCTAGAACTAATTTAGGGTTAGAAGTTGTTGAAGAAGTTAGAAAGTTTTTTAAAGATAAAGTGTTTAATACAATTATTCCACGTTTAATAAGATTAGTTGAAGCTCCAAGTCATGGTGAACCAATTAATGAATACGATCCAACTAGTAGAGCGGCTGAGGCTTATACTAATTTAGCCAAGGAGGTTATAGAAAGAGATGGAATCTAAGAGAAAAGCGTTAGGAAAAGGGTTAGAACAATTATTTAATAGTGAGCAAATTAATTTTGATACTATAGAGCAAAATATTGTTGAGAACTCTAGTGAAAGTGATATTCAGCAAATACCAGTTGCTGAGATTCGTAGCAATCCATATCAACCTAGGGAGCATTTTGATCAAGATGCTTTATTAGAACTTGCTGAGTCAATTAAAGAGCATGGTGTTATTGAGCCAATTATAGTTAAGAAGAGTTTACATGGATATGAACTTGTTGCTGGTGAACGTAGAACTAAGGCTTCAGCGCTTGCGGGAATGAAAACGATACCTGCTATTGTAAGAGATTTTACCGATGAACAGATGATGGATATTGCTATTTTAGAGAATATTCAAAGAGAGGATCTTTCGCCAATTGAGCTTGCTGAAGGTTTTCAAAACTACATTAATCATACGGGTTTAACTCAAGATGAAATTGCGAAGAAGTTTGGTAAGAGCAGAAGTTATATTACTAATTTACTTGGACTACTTAGTTTACCTAAAAGTGTTCGTGAACAAATTAATTTAGGTAAGATTTCAATGAGTCATGCACGTACTTTATCAAAGTTAGATGATGATGATTTAATTATTACTTTAGCAGAGAGAATTGTTAGTGATGGAATTTCAGTAAGAGAGCTTGAAAAGTTATGTTCAATGAAGTCTGTTGGCAAGAAACAACCTGTAACTAGAGTTAATATTAAGCCTCTTAAGTTTTCAATTTATGAAAGTGTTATGCGTGATAAGATTGGAACTAAAGTTCAAATTAATAAGAATAAAATTTTAATTCCTTTTGATAGTGAGGGAGATTTAGCCCGTATTTTAGAAATTTTAGATATTGATGTGAGTGAGGAATAATGGAATTTTGGGTAAAGATTGCTGATATAGTATCATCTAAAAAGTTTTATGGACCTATTGTAGTTATTATTGGAGTAATGTTTATATATAAAATTATTATTTCAGTACTTAATAAAGCTACTATAAGGGGAACAACTGAATTTGAGAAGAAAAAGAGAGTTACCGTTTTAGTATTATTTAAGAATATTACTAAGTATGTTTGTTTAATTATTGCGGCTCTTATGATTTTAGATATTTTTGGAGTTGATACAAGTTCTTTTATTGCAGGATTAGGTGTAGCAAGTGTTGTTATTGGTCTTGCTTTACAGGATGCTTTAAAAGATATTATTGGCGGTATTAATATAATTTTGGATAATTTTTATGTAGTTGGAGATTATGTCAAATATGGTGATTTTACTGGTCAAGTTATTTCTTTTGGATTAAAAAGTACTAAAATTAAAGATTTTAATGGTAATGTAATGGTTGTGTCTAATAGAAATATTGATGAGATAATAAATTTAAGTCAAGATAAACATGTTATTTTACTTAATATTCCGACTTGTTATGAAGTGACTGAAGAGAAAGTTAAAAGTGTTTTGCTTGATGTTTTAGAGGACGTTAAAAAAATAAAAGATGTTGATGATAAGGAGTGTAATTATCTTGGAGTTAATGAGCTTGGAGATAGTGCAGTAAATTATTTAATTAGTGTTAAGTGTAAGCAAGGAAGTGAATATGCCGTTAGAAGAGCAATTCTTACTCTTGTTAAGGATGCTTATGATAAGAACAATATAAAGATTCCTTATAATCAGATTGAGGTGCATAATGGAAGCAAAATATAATTTAGGGGATAAAGTTGTAATGAAGAAGGATCATGCGTGTGGAACTAATTTATGGCTTATTACACGTGTTGGGGTTGATATAAAACTTAAATGTGTAAATTGTAATCATGAGATTATGATGGATAGACTTGAGTTTGAGAAGAAACTAAGGAGAGTTTTACATGAGGATTAAGAGAAAATATGAGAAGGTAATGCTCCACCCAATAATGACATTTTGTTTACTTATTTTTGGAACAATTATCTTAAGTGGAGTTCTTACTCTTTTTAATGCTAGTGCTACTTATAGTAAAGTTTCCAATATCGGATCATATGTTAGTGATTCAGTGTATGTAGAGAATTTATTTAGTTTAAGTGGACTTAAATTTATATTTAGTAATGCAGTGTCAAGTTTTGCATCTTTTACGCCTTTATCAATGTTAATTATTACGCTTATTGGTTTTGGTGTAATGGATAAGAGTGGCTTTTTAGATAGTTTCTTTTATGTGCTTACTAAAAAGGTAAGTAAGAGGGTTGTAACATTTAGTTTATCTCTTGTATGTATTCTTGCATCTATTGGTGGAGATTTAAGCTATATAGTGCTTATACCACTAGCAGCAGTTTTATTTAAATATGGAAAGAGACATCCTAAAGCGGGTATTATTTGTGCTTTTGCTAGTTTAAGTTGTGGTATTGGTATTAATGTTTTTATGAACTCAATAGATAGTGCTTTAATGAGTTATACATTATCTAGTGCTAATTTGCTATCTCCTGATTATCAGATGAGTACATTTAGTTATGTATTTATAATGCTTGTGTGTGCTTTAGTTTTAGCATGTATTGTTACAAGTATTACGGAAAGGGTTATAGTTCCTAAACTTGGTAAGTATGCTTTACTTGATGATGAGGAAGATTATTTTACGAAGACTGAAAGAAGAGCGCTAGTTGTTTCTCTTTTTGCAGGTGTTATTTATTTGTTGATATTTGTTTATAACATTATTCCAAATGCACCTTTAGGTGGAGCACTATTAGATTATTCACAAACTTTATATATTGATAAGTTATTTGGTTATAATTCATTTTTTAATCAAGGTTTTGTATTTGTTGTAACAATATTATTTATTATATTAGGTCTAGTATATGGTATTGTTAATAAATCAATTAGAAATGTTAAAGATTTATGTAATGGATTAAGTTATTCATTAGATTATATTGGTAAGGTTTTAGTTCTTATATTCTTTGCATCTGCATTTATATTTATATTTAAGAAAACTAATATAGGTACGGTGTTTACTGCTTATCTTGCTGGTATTATTAGTAAGACTAATTTTACAGGTATTCCACTTATGATGCTTACACTTGGATTTAGTGCACTTGCTACATTGTTACTTCCTAGTAGTGTTAGTAAGTGGTCTATAATGAGTGGTAGTGTTGTTCCTGTGTTTATGAATGCGGGATTAAGTCCAGAACTTGCTCAGTTAGTATTTAGAGCCGGTGAATGTGCAACTTATGCGCTAACTCCAGTTATGGCTTACTTTGTTGTTTATTTAGCATTTATGGAACTTTATAGTACTAATACAGATAAAGATGGGCTTTGGGGTAATACTAAGTATTTAGTTCCTTATAGTTTTTATACTTTAGTTATGTGGATTGTAGTGTTAATATTGTTTTATTTAATAGGTTTACCACTTGGTATAGGAACTAGTGTAGCTTTATGATTTTAAAGGGGTATTTATTTACTTATGGATATTTAATAGTTATTTTACTGCTTGCGTTTGGTCTTAGAAAAATATTTAATTTAAGAACTTTGTTTACGAAGAAATTTATACATATTATGATATCTTTTTGTTATTTGATATTGTATAAGTATTTTGGTAGTAGCATTCATATTATTATTCCACCGCTTTCGTTTATTGTTATAAATATACTTTCTTATAAGTTTAAGTTGTTTAAATCAATGGAAGATGGTAGTGGTAATTTAGGTACTATTTATTATCCAATAAGTGTGTTTATTATGGCACTGGTAACTTATTTTGTTCCAGAGTTTTATGGAGCATTTGGAGTTGGTTTATTTTGTATGGCATTTGGAGATGGTTTTGCTCCGTTAGTTGCTGGTTATTTGAAGTCAAGGCAGATATATAATCATAAGACAATAAGTGGAACAGCGACTGTGTTTGCTTTTAGTTTTGTTATCATTATTATATTTAATTATTATTTTAAGTTTGGTTTTAATGTTATTGATATGATTTTAATAAGTGTAGTTGCAGCTGCATTAGAGTTATTTGATAGAAAGGGCTTAGATAATTTATTTTTGCCTTTGGGAGTTTCATTGGTTGTATATTTAATGGAAGTGATATAAATGTATTTATCTATTTTGTTACCTAGTGTGTTTGCACTTTTTGCTCTATGGAAGAAGAAGGTTACTAAACCGGGAATTATTGCTGCTTGGTTAATGGGAGTAATAATTACTTATTTTGGCGGTCTTTATGCTTTTGGAGCACTTGCACTTACTTTTGTGCTTACGATATCAAGTGATAAAATAAAAAAGAAAACTAATGATGAATGCAGAACTATATATCAGATGTTTAGTAATGTCTTATTGCCGACAATCTGTATAGTTTTATATCATTTTACTTTAAATGATAAGTTTTATGTAATGTATTATGCGGTTCTTTCTTCTAGTTTAGCTGATACTTTAGCTAGTAGTATTGGAACGCTTTCTAAAAATAGACCAGTGAGTATATTTACACTTAAGCGAGTACCGGCTGGTACTAGTGGTGCAGTTTCTTTTTTGGGTATTAATGCATCTTTAGCTGGTGGTATTATTTTAGGGCTTATTTATTATGCTGAGAAGTTAAACTCAATGAATTATTTATTAATTATTCTTATGGGCTTGTTTGGGTCTATTGCAGATAGTTTATTAGGTGATTCTTTGCAAGGTAAGTTTGTTTGTTCTAAGTGCAAGAAGGAAGTTGAGGAATATATGCATTGCGGAGAACCAACAAAATTAGTTAAAGGTTTGTACTGGATGAATAATGATGCAGTAAATCTTCTTAATAATGTATTTGTGTTTATTTTATGTTATATATTTTTATTATAAAAAACGCTTGTTAGGCGTTTTTATTTTGGATTTTAATTAGTCTTGCATGCATGACGACTTTTTCATTATCATTAAAACATGTAGATAGTGTGATAATCTTGTCAGTTTTAAAAATGTTTGTATTAAATTTATGGTAACTTCTTTCTTTTAATTTGTTTACAAATTCTAAAAACTCGTCATCTGAATTAAAGGATATTTGTAAGTAGTCAGATGTGGTTGGTATGTGATAGACACTAAATACTTCCCATAAGGTGTTTGATTTTTCAGTAGCTATTTTAATAACGTAATTGTTGGTATTATTAAACCATGACGATTTAGTAATATTTTTAAGTGAACCAAACATAGATGAGTTTGATCTTCCGTGGCCGTATATTATGGTATTTTTATCTTCAAAGTTTGTGTCATTTCGGTAGTCAAGAAAAATCCAGCCCGCTCCATTAGAGGTTTTATCAAAGGTATGATTTAAGTAGAAGTTATTATTATTTGTTTGAACGTAAGGATAGTTTATTGTTGTGCCATTTACTTCAATCCATCCTTTGACGTCTTTATTAATTTTTTTAAGTTCATTAAAATCAGCATCAATCATATTCATTTTAATAAAGTTCCAGTATGGAGCGTTTTTATCAATTACTATTTCATTATTTACAATTTCAGTGTTTTCGTTATCTTCAATTTCTTTGATTTTAGTAATTTCAGTTATTTTGTTAGTTTGAGAATCTGTATTTTTATTGTCAATTGACCATTTTATGATTTGAATGGATGATGATAAGAATTTACTAGCACAGATAATAATTGTTATTAAAAGGAGTAGATTAATCCATTTTATTTTTATTCTTTTTCTTTTTTTCATATTATTCACATTTTAATTATAACATTTTTGTGATTGTTTGCATATTCTTTGCTGTATTAAAAAAGCAGTAGGGGTTGTACTGCTTTTGTTTCTATAATAAATAGCGTTAGTGAGAAAATCATTGATACTATTTTATAATTAGAACCTAATTTTTAATAAATGAATAAAATAGATTAGGTGATTTAATATGGCTTTAAAAGGGGTAGTTTTAGATAGCGGACATGGTGGAAATGATCAAGGCTCTTCTGGAAATGGAATTATTGAAAAGGATCTTACTTTAAAGATTAGTCAGTACATGTATGATAGATTTAAAGCTCTTGGGGTGCCAGTAAAGATGACGAGAACTAGTGATGTTGATCTAGAACCGAATGATAGGCCTGGTGTTGTTTTAGATAAGTTTGGAAATGGTAAGGATGTTGTGGTAATATCTAATCACATAAATGCAGGAGGTGTGAAAGACTCTTGTGGTAAATTAACTTTCTTCGAGAAGAGTAAAAAAAATAAGTATACTTGATTTTGCATACTTATTTTTTAATAATTACAAAATATATTAAATATTAATTATATTTTGTAATAAAAAAAGTTTAATAATATGGTTTTATTGTTTGAATTACAAAAATATGATAAAATTGATATAGATAAGGAGTTGATTCTGTTATGAAATTAAGTGATGATTGTAAAAAGAAATGTCAGATTTTTACTCCTAAAACTAATGTAAAAGAATTGTTGGATTGGGTTGGATATAGTGAAAATTTATATGGAAAAAAAATAATAGAACCAAGTTGTGGACAAGGGAATATACTTGTCGATGTTGTTGAAAGATATATATTAGATTCTTTAAAAAATAACTATTCAAAAAATGAAATTAAAAATGGTTTATCTCAAGATATTTATGGAATAGAATATGATAAGAAACATTATGATAAATGTATTAATAACATTAATAATGTTATTAAAAAATATGGTATTGATAATGTGGATTGGAATATATATTGTGAAGATTCTTTGAAATTAGATTTGAATATCAAATTTGATTATGTTGTAGGTAATCCACCATATATAAGTTATAAAATGTTAGATGAGGAAACAAGGAATTATGTTAGAAAAAATTTTGATACGTGTTCACAGGGAAAATTTGATTATTGTTATCCTTTTATAGAAAAAGGCGTTAAATTTTTAAAAAAAGGTGGAAAAATTGCTTTTTTAGTACCTGGAAGTATTTTTAAAAATGTTTTTTCAAGTAATTTAAGAAATTTTTTAAAACAAGATATTATCGATATATATGATTATGCTACGAGAAAATTATTCGATGAATATGCAACTGGTGAGAAGAAAAAGATTCTTACTTCTTCAATCGTTTTTGTTTTACGAAAGGGTAGTAATTCTAGTGTGCTAAACTATCATAATTTGGATAGTAACAAAAAAAATGAGATTAATAAGAGCAATTTAGGAACAAAATGGATTTTTAATGAAACATGTCTTGGTGAAAAAAGATTTGGCGATTATTTTAAAGTTTCTAATTCTATTGCAACTTTATATAATAAGGCATATGTTATTAAAGAAAATGATATTTTATTTCAAAATAAATTTGAAAAAGCAATTATAAAAGATGCTGTCAGTCCTAAAAGTATAGAATTGAAAAACAATGAAAAAATTATTTTTCCATATCTTTATGATTCAAATGGAAATTTAATTAAAATAAATAAAGAGGAATTTTCCCAAAATTTCCCATGCGTAAAGAGACATTTGAAAAAATTTGCCAAAAATTTGGAAAATAGAAAATCTGATAAAAATATACAATGGTTTGAATATGGTAGAAGTCAAGCTTTAAATGATATGAATAAGCCTAAACTACTCCTATCAATTATAGTTACAGGAAAAGTTAAAACATATATTTTGTCTGAAGATATTATACCTTATTCTGGAATATATATAATACCAAAAAGAAATATCACTTTAGATATTGCAAAAAAAATTCTTGAGTCTGATAATTTTTTAGATTATATAAAAAGTGTTGGTATTAATGTGAGTGGAGATTCATACAGGATTACAAGTAAGGATATAAGTAATTACTATTTTTAAGTAGGTGGTAAAATGGAAAAAGTAAAATTTAATGTTTCATCAAAGACAGCTCGACTTATAGGCAGAGAAAATATTTCTGATTCAAATGGTGCAATAATAGAATTAGTAAAAAATGCATATGATGCGGATGCGGATAGTGTTTACATAAAAATTAATATAATTTTTGAAAAAATTCCTGATAAAATAATTATATCCGAAGATAAAAAATATTTTAGTGAAGAAGAATATAATGAATTAATTTCTTTTTATAAACAAGATGGTGATGTATTAATAAAAAAAGATGACCTCAACGATGAGCAAGAGGATGCGTTGAGCAATTTGTTGTTCAGTAAAAATAGTATTATCATTTTAGATAATGGTTCCGGAATGAATGATAAGATTATTAAAACTATATGGATGAATATTGGAACAAGTGATAAAGAAGTAAATGCTTATAGTAAAAAAGGTAGATTAAAAACAGGCGCTAAAGGAATAGGAAGATTTGCTTTAGAAAAACTATCCCAAAAGACAACAGTCTATTCAAAAACTATAACTGATAAAGTAGTATATTGGAATCTCGACTGGATGCAGTTTGATAAAAAAAGTTTATTAGATGAAATAAATGCTGATGTTGAGGTTATGGATTCAAATTTTTCTGATATTGTGTCACAATTTATTAGTCTTTCTGAATTAAACAAAAAAAATATAAATATTAATTCTGGTACTTTAATTATTCTTTCCGGAACAAGAGAAGTTTGGGGAGACAGAGTTTACTCTAGAATTAATAATAATCTTAATAGTATAAATCCTTTTGGCAGTGTAGACCCATTTAATGTCTATATTTATAATGTTTTTAAAAATGAATATAATTATTCACCACAAAATACATATTTATCTGAAGAAGATTATGATTACATAATAAGTGCAGAATATGATGGAGATAGGAATATTTGTATTTCTCTGACAAGAAATGAGGTTGATTTATTAGCAACTAAAGAACAACGTCTAATAAATGATAAATTATATGAATTTGATATAAATGATTTTTGGAAGAGAGATGCTTTTAAGAATAAACCATATAAAAAAGAAGATTATTCATCCACATTATTACAAAAGTATAATGTGCTTGATTTAATGGATAAAACTACGATTGAAGAGATAAAAAAAATAGGTAAATTTAATCTTAAATTTTATTTCTTAAAGTCAGGTAAAAGCGAATTTAGTATTATTAAAGACATAAAGGTAAATAAAAGAAAAAAACTTTTGTCAGTTTTTTCTGGTATAAAGATATATAGAGATAATTTTAAAGTAAGACCATATGGAGAAGATGGGCCAATGTATGATTGGTTGCAATTAGGTTCGCGTGTACAAAGTAGTCCAGCTGGGATTACTCATCCTACTGGTTCTTGGAGAGTTAATACATATCAATTAATTGGTAATGTAAATATTAGTAGAATTAACAATCCAAATTTAGTAGATATGGCAAATAGAGAAGGGCTCGCATTAAATGATACGTATTATTTATTTGTTGATTTAATACAAAGTATTATTGCAAAATTTGAATATGATAGGCAGTATATATATAGAGAATATGGTGCATGGCTTAAAAAAAATAATGACAATGTAAATCCAACTTCTTTAATACAAAAAAGTGTAATGAATGAAAAAGAAGAAAATAAAAAAAGCGAATTAGATTTTTCAAAGGAAGAATATAAAGAAGCTGTATATCAAACTATAAATGATAAGCGAAAATCTATTGACACACAAAGAATTATGATGAATTTTAGCTCTGTTGGTGTAACTGCAAATACTTTTGCACATGAAATGAAAAGCATATCTACAAATCTATCAAGTAGAAATGATCAATTAAAAATATGTATTGATAACATTTTACAAAATAAAGACTACACTGGGCCAGAATTTTTAAATCCATATATTCCTTTAGAAAATGGCAGACAAAATGATATTTTATTAAGTAAGTGGTTAAAATTGATTATGGATAGTGTAAGTAAAACTAATTCTAAGATTGAAAAAATATCATTATTGGATTTCTTCAAAGAATTATATGATGATTGGAGTGGACTATTAGAAAAAAAGTCAATAAATTTAAATATTACTGATAATGTTGAATGTTATGTTACTTGTGAAAAAACAGATTTATACCTTGTATTTAATAATCTTATACTAAATTCTGCATATTTTTTAGAACAAGAGATAAATGGGAATGAACGATTAATTGATATAAGTTTTAGCGAAGAAAACGATAATATTATTTTTATATTTCAAAACAATGGGCCAAAATTAGACAAAAAGTACACTAGTACTCCTGATATAATATTTGAAGCAGGTGAAACAACAAAACAAAATGGAACAGGACTTGGATTATGGATTTGCAAGGATTCAATTCAAAGAAATAATGGTGAAATACATGTTGTACCATGTGATGTAGGTTTTAAAATTGAAATAAAATGGCCAAAGGTGGATTAATATGAGAGAATATAAAATTGGAATTATTGAGGATGATTCTGAGGAATTAAACTCAATTAAAAGAACTATATATACTAATTTGTCATCAGAACATTCAGTTTTATATAAGGATTATAATTTAAGTAATAATAGTATAAATTATAGTAACATTATAAGTGAAATAAAAAATGATATTCTTGATGATCAAATTATGTTACTGATTATTGATAATAAATTAGTTATTGAAGGCAATAGACTAAAAGGAACATCAATTTATGAAGAAGTAAAAAAAATTGCTAGTGATTTTCCAGTAATTATTATGACCAATTATAGAGATGAAGCATACGATAGTGATTATGTTGACCCAGATAAAATATATGATAAAGAAAAATTTTTTTCAAATGGAGAATATACTAAAGAAAAAATCAAATCAATATGTTTGTTAATAGAAAAATATAGTAAGTTAAAAAGAAATATTATCGCAGAAAAAAATAGATTGATTGATGAATATGAAAAAGAAGTTAATAATGATGGTCAAGATAAATTGAATGAATTATTAAAAATCGAATTGGAAATGAAAAAATATAATCCAGTGGAAACAACATATTTAGAACAGTTAATATCTCCTAATTATGTAAAAGAAATAGTTGAATTATTAGATGAAATAAAAAATAAATTAGATTAAAATATAAAGTGGTGTAGTATTATGAAGTATAAAGATTTTAGAAATTTTAAAATAATTAGAAATTGTAATAAAAAGTATAAACGATTTCAATCATATTTACCGTATTTAGTTGAAGATTTTAATCATAGATGCGCATATTGCAATACATATGATAGACTTATAAGTGAAAATTACCGCGTTGATCATTTTATTCCACAAGATGCTGTTAGAAATACTGATATGGAAAAATTAATTTGCGATTATAATAATTTAATGTATTGCTGTCCAAAGTGTAATATTACAAAAAGCTCCCAATATGAGGGAGATATCCATGATGGTAGTTATAATAATTCTTTATTTTATAATCCAGTAGAAATAGATTATAATAAGATATTTTATAGAAATGAATATGGTGGTATTTCTTCTGAAGACAAAAAAGGTAAAGAAATGATTATTAGTCTAAAATTATTTTCACCGATATATAATTTTTCATTTTTAATTGAAGAGATAACAGACGTCTTAAAAAAACTGGATGAGAAAATAGAAAAAACTACTGAATCAAATGAAAAGAGTTATTATAGTGAAGCATATAGAAGATTAAATTCATTTTTGTTAAATATTAGAGATTTACTTAGCTGCAATTATTATAATAATTCAATTAAATAAGATAAATTATTAATTAATAAGAAAGATTGATTTCTTTCTTTTTTTTGATATGATAATTTATAATAACAAGTGCAACATTCATATAAATACTCATTAAATAATTCTTGTGGTGTTTTATAATTAATGCATTTTCTTGGTCTATTATTTAGAAGTTTAAGTACATTTTGAACTTCTTTTTCATCTGTCTTAGATAAATCCATTTGTTTTGGATAAAACTCTCTTAACAATCCATTTGAATTCTCATTTGTTCCCTTTTTCCATGCACAATATGGATCAGCAAAATACACATTTGTTCCTAATTCTTCTTCGATTCGTTTCCAACCAGCAAATTCTTTTCCTCGATCACGTGTTATTGTTTTAACCGCTTCTTTTGGCAAATCTTTTAATAAATCTATTATTGCATTAGTAACAGTTTCTTCCTTTCTATTAGGTATCCATTTTACTAAATATAATCTTGTTTTTCGCTCTGCTAAAGAAACAAAACAGTATTTACTTTTTAAAGTATAATTGTTTAATTTCCCTGAAACAACTGTGTCAGCTTCCCAATGTCCAAATGTATTTCTTTTGTATACTTCCTTAGGCCTTTTTTGATTGTTTTACCTAAATTAAATTTCCCTCTTGTTTCGGCTGGTCTTTTAAATTTTCCTTTTCTTCTTAAATGTTCAATATTTGTTTTTGGAATATATCCTAAGTGTATCCATCTATATATTGTGGATAAAGAAGAAAATTTATCAGGTTTATTATTATCATTTCTATTAATTATTTGATCTGGTGATCAACGCAATTCTATTTTATTATTTATATACGCAAGTATCGGATATAAGTTTTTTGTTGGTCGATGACATTTTAGTCTTCTTTCATTATATTTTTTTTGCGCTACTGTAGGAGAATATTTTATTACTGAATAATTAATAGATTTTTTGTAACTATTTCGTTTTATTTCTCTAGATATGGTTGAAACATTTCTATTTAGTAATTTAGCCATTTCTCTTAAACTTAATCCCATTTCTTTAAATTTGCTTATACAAGCACGTTCTTCTATGGTAAGATGTATATAGTTCATATTTATTACTCCTTAATGTTTGATTAGACACCAACATTATATCATGAGCAATATATGAACTTTTTTTATTAAAACCTCAAGTGTTACACTTGTTATTATAAATTATCATTGGGTAAAAAAGTATATATAAAAGGTTACCTAAATTCATATTCGGATAAAGATAAAAAAATACATAATTATGTAACAGTAACAAGAATAGAAGGTTATGATTTTAAAAGTGCTAATGGTCCAGTTATTGGTGTTGATTATGATGGAGTAGAAACATGGAATGGTAAACGACTTGAAAATAAACCATTAACACAAGAAGAATTAAAAGAATTGGAAGAATTACTTAAACCATATAAGGATGGTGATTCTAGTGAATAATAACTTAATTCAAAACATAAATTTAACTATGAAAGAAGATAAAAAAGAAATATTTAAAGAATTGATAATTAATTATTTATTAAAGCAAATTAAAGAAGAAAAATAGTTCTGAATGATTTGCTTATTTTTATTTATTATGGTATGATGCACTTGTCTCAAAGAAAGTTAAGTGCTATAAGTGAGGAGGTATAATGTGAATTATAGTTACTTAACAAATATGAATTATAATGCAGGTATTTATATTAGACTTTCTCAAGAAGATAAAGATAAAAAATATGAGTCAGATAGTGAAAGTGTTACTAATCAAAAAGAAATATTAAGAGACTATTGTTTAAAAAACGGTTTTAATCTAATAGATGAGTATGTAGATGATGGTTATTCAGGAACTAACTTTGATAGACCAGGATTTATTAGAATGATTGAAGATATAAAAAATAAAAAGATTAATCTTGTAGTAGTAAAAGACTTATCAAGACTTGGTAGAGATCATGTAATGACTGGATATTATATTGAAACTTATTTTCCTGAAAATAAAGTAAGATTTATATCAATTGTTGAAAACTATGATAGTATGAAAAATCAAGCAAGTAATGATTCATCAACATTCATTATTGCTTGTAATGATTATTATAGTAAACAAAATTCATTGAAAATTAGAAATGTATTAGATTCTAAAAGAAAAGATGGTAAATTTATTGGTAGTAAGCCATGTTATGGATATATGAGAGACCCAGAAGATAAAGGACATCTAATTATAGACTATAATACAGCACCTTATGTTAAGCAGATGTTTGACTGGAGAGCAAATGATATAGGAATATCTGAAATAGCAACTCGTCTTATTAAATTAGGTGCACCAACACCAAGTGCTTATAAGAACTTACCAATATCTTCTAGAGTAAAAGAAAAAGATATATGGACAATACATTCAGTTAAAAAAATATTACAAAATAGAATGTACACGGGTGATATGGTACAACATACTCAAACTAACATAAGTTATAAATCTAAAAAGAAAATAACACTTGATCAAAGTTTATGGGTAATAGTAGAGAATACTCATGAACCATTAGTAGACAAAGAGACTTTTAGAATAATTAATAAGAAAAGAGATAATCATAACCGAAGAGTTGATATGAAAACTAAAAGGCCAACTAGATTATTAGAGGGATTAATCTATTGCAAAGAGTGTGGAAATAGATTAGGTGTTATATATAGAAAGAATCATGATTACTGGACAATTAATTGTAATAGATATGCTAGAGACCCAATTAGAGGAAGATGCAAAGCGCATTTCTTTCCTTATGATTATTTTGAAGAAGAAGTATTAGAAGAATTAAACAAATTATTATCTGATTTATTTAAAGGATTAACTATTAAAGAATTAAATGAAGAAATAGTTAATAGAACTAATTCAGGTACTAAATCACTTGATGACATAAAGAAAGATATAGAAAAGGATATTTTAAAATTATCTTCTAATATTCAGACAGTTTATCAAGATAGAATTGATGGTAATATTTCTTTAGATTCATACAAAATGATAGTATCTCTTTATGAACAAAAAATGAGAAACTTAAAAGATAAATTAGAAGAAATAGAACTTGAAATTTTAAAGAGAAAAAACAGTGCTAATAAAATACCAAATTATACTAAAAAGATAAAAGAATTATTAAATATAGAAAAACCAAATAGAGACTTGTTATTTACCATAATAGATAGAATAGAAGCAGATGAAGATAGAAATATAACAATTAAATTTAAATATAAAATATTTGATGATTATTCTTTTAAATATGTTGATAAAAATCCAATAAGAAATCCATATGGAAGATGTGGAAAAAAATAAAAATATAAATTGCGATAAAAATATGCTATTAATATATAGCAAACAATTTAAACGGGGGATTTGTATGAAAAAAACAAAACAAGAAGAATTAGTAATAGAAAAACCAATTGATATAATTAATAAATATTATAAATTATTCCTTACATGTGGTTCGGCATTGTGTATTATAATACTATATATTTTAAGATTTTTTGAATATATCACAGCTAGTTATTATTTTTCATATTACGGCTTGAATATTGGATTATATAGATATAACGACCCAGGATTTATTTATTCGTTATGTTTTTCAATTATATTTTTAGCGGCATTCATATCTATTTTATTTAGTGCAAATAGTTTAACAAAAAAATTAAAGGAAAAGGTAAATAGAAAAATAATTGGAGAGTTATTAGTTTTAGTTTTTTACAATATAATATTAAGCTTTGTTTATTTTAGATTTGTAGATTTGTTTAGTTTTACTATATTTAATATTATATTACTAATAATAGAATTAGTTTATTCATATTTTCTTTTTAAAAAAGATGAAATCACCAACAATGAAGATGCAAAAATTAAAATTAAAAATTATTTTAAAGCATTACCATTTTTAATAATTATACTATTACTATTATATGGTGGCAGGACATATTCACAGTTAAAATTAATTAGGAATTATAATATTATAGGGAATGATAAAGTTATAGTATATTCAAACAATGATTATTACATTACTTTAGATTGTAATATAAAAGATAATAATTTGATAATATATAAAGGTAAACAAGAAAAAATTGATAATAAAGATGTATATACTATATCAAGAACATTTGAAAAAGTTGAGTTGAGATAGTTATAAAGAGTGCATCATGGAATGGAGTGATATATGTGCAAAATTTTAATATGTTACTTGATGTTGTTTTACCAATTGGATGTGCCTTAATTAGTGGGGGATTAATGGTATTAGGTGTATTGTTAACTATAAAACATGAGAATAAGAAAAACAAAGAAACAATAAGATTATCTAATAAACCTATTTTTTACAGAATTGATCCACAACAGGAGTTTGATTCTAAAAGTGCTCATTATTTTCAATTTAATTTCAATTCTGAAAAAGATGGTACTGAAATAGAGGGAATATTTAAAAATACTGATAATTCAATATTAATATTGGATAGAGTGATATCTAATGGAAAAGAATATTATCCAAGTTTTGGTAAAGTTGTTGATAAGAATATTACTTTTTATTTATATGTTTATCTAGATGAAAATATAAATAGTGATGATGAGATAATTATAATAGTGAAAGATGTTTTAAATAATGAATACAAATATAAAATAGAATTTGAAATGATTAAAGATAGAAATATTGCATGTATATCAAATATTATTGAAATAAAATAACCACTAGAGCCGTCACCAGGTGGCGAAGGTGCAGAGGTAATATATGCTCTTCGTAATAGTGATAAATTAGCTTCAAGTATTTTAAATGAGCTTGAAAAGAGTGGACAAGTGGTTAGAAAGTATTATCAAAGAAGACTTCCTAGTGATTCTTCTAAGGATTATTATTATATAATTCGTAATACACCTAATAATGAAACATTAATAGTAGAGTATGGCTTTTTAGATAATGAAGCTGAAGCAAAAAGGCTTAAGAGTAATTATAAGAAGTATGCTGAAGCGGTAGTAAGAGCAGTTACTTTGTATGGTGGATATAAGTATGTTCCAGTAAGTGGTTCTAATTATTATGTTGTTAAAAAGGGCGATTCTCTATGGAGTATTGCTAGAGCAAATGGGCTTACTGTTGATGAGTTGAAATCATTAAATAATCTAAGTAGTAATGTACTTCATGTTGGTGATACTTTATTGATAAGCAGTGCTGATAGCACGGGGAATAATGGCAATGATAATTATTATGTTGTTAAGAGTGGTGATACTTTATGGAGTATTGCTAGGAAGTATAATTTATCTGTTAATGAATTAAAGGCGTTAAATAATTTAAGTAGTAATGTTCTTAATGTTGGGCAGAGACTTATTGTTGGTAAGGAATCTTCTAATGATTATGTAGTTAGTGCTGGGGACACGTTATGGGCTATTGCTAGGAAGTTTAATGTTAGTGTAGATGATATTAAAGCTTTGAATAATCTTAGTTCTAATAATTTAAGTATTGGTATGACCTTAAAGATACCACCTTATAGTAATAAGAAGAATGAAGAGACTAATGTGTATGTAGTTAAGAGTGGGGATTCACTTTGGAGTATCGCTAGAATGTTTAATAGTACAGTTGATGAGATTAAGAGTTTAAATGGTTTAAAATCGAATGTTTTAAGGATTGGGCAAAGATTAGTAGTTCCAAGCTAGTCCATGCTTATAGCACTAGTTATTTAATTAAAAAAGTCGCTTTTTTGTAAGCGGCTTTTAGTTTAGCATATCTTCAATTGGATCATCTATTTGATTGTTATTTTCTTCATTATTATTTTCGGGTTCTTGTGGAGTTATTGGCTCATTAATATGTACGTTTTTGCATATATTTACTGATAAACTGGATATACTTGAGACAATTATTCCAGAGTGCACATTTTGTTCTAGAATACTTCCTTCAGTGCAAGAGTTACTTTCGGTATAGTTTTTATTTAATGTTATGTTTCTTGAACTTATCCATGATTCTAAATAATTAATGTTTTGCCCTACAAAGTTAGGGAGTGTTTCATTTTTTCTTACGCCAGTATACATACGCCCTATTGTTGGTACTTCGTATGGTTTATTAACTGAGAAACTAAATGTTTTGATGATTTCTGGTTTTTCTAATTCTAGATTTACTTTCATTGCTTTAACTATTTCAGCTAAACTTTCTTCATAGTATTGATAGGTATACATATTATATCCTTGGTACACTGTTTGGTCGTAACCTGATAGGAATGTTTTTTGAATGCTTAAGAATTCTCCTTCACCAAAGTTACTTTTTAGTAGAATGTTTTTACCGACGTTGTAGAAGTTTAACATTTGATTTGTTTCCATATTTGTATCCATGTTGTTTGATACGGCGTTAAGTACTTTATAGAATGTGTTAATGTTTCTAATTGTTTTTACTTTATTTGCGATCGCGGTTACGATTGCTTGTTGATGTTCGACTCTTTTAAAGTCTGATAGAGCCCATTGATGTCTATTTCTTGCATATGCTAGAGCTTGTTCTCCGTTTAAATGTTGCATCCCAGGTTTGATATAAACTATGTGCTCGCCAAATTCACGATTGGAATTTTGCTCACAGACCTTTCCTTTACAGTCTACTGAACCATTCTTTTTAAAGTCGGGTTCATCTATATTTACATCAATTCCATCTAGGGCATCAACTAGGTTAACTACACCTTTAAAGTTGATCTTTACAAAATAGTCAATGGTAACATCTGTTAAGTTTTCAATTGTATTAATCATACATTTTGTTCCGTATGCCGCTGCTGAGTTTATTTTATTTTGTTTATTATTGTTGCAAGCAATTGGTACATATGTGTCTCTTGGAATGCTAAATACTGTTGCAGATAATGTTTTAGGATTAAATGTTAATAGCATGATTGAGTCGCCATTAAATGCGGCATTATTAGCTAGGCCATCATATTCTGAATCTACTCCTAGAAGAAGCATTGTAAATGGTTCGGTTATGTCTTTGTTTGTTGAAGCAACTGTATCATTATTATCTAATTTTTTACTGTACGTATCAAGGATTACTACATTTTCTAATTCTGGATAATTTGATGTGTATAGGAGTTTGAAGTTTGCAGTGATAAATATTGCATCAACATCTTTATTAATAAGTGCTTTTATTAGTTCTTCGTTAGATTCATAATTTTCGATTTTCCATTTTTTATTATTTTTTACTAGGTATTCTTGAGGTAGAATATATCCTTCTGGACTATTTTCGTTTTTTAAGATACCAATGGTTTTTATTGTTTCGTCTTTATTTAAAGTTATTAGATTTGTTGTATAAGTTATTTCTTCTTTACTTATGTTATCTACTACGTTGTATGTTTTTTGAATATAGTAGTATCCTAAACTATTAATAGTTGTAAAGAGTGTTGTAATTATACTTATTACAATTAGTATTGTATGTTTTTTGGTTATAAGTAAAGCACTACCTATAAAGAAGAATAGAATGGTGTATGCAGCCATAGCAATTATGAATAGTATTCTGATAAAGGTTTCTATTCCATTTAATAAGGTTAAAGAGTATGTTAGTAAGATTACACTCATTATAAAAAGAACTAGTACAACGATGTACATGAAGTGAAATCCTGGTGTTGTTTTTTTAAGTTTTTTAAATAAATTACCAAATTTTCTCTTTTTATTCTTCTTCATTTTTATGCACCTATATTTTGATTATACACTATTTTATTTTAATTATAAATATTTAAATAAAAAAATAAGCCGGTTTTACGACTTATTTATTGGCAAAGTAGTTAGATTTTAAGACTGCATCATTTAAATTCATTTTATCTTTAACTAACTTGTTATAGTATTCTATTTTTTCAGATGACATTTTTTTGCCTTTTAAATATTCTCCATTTGCAATATAGGTACTACCATTATACCAACTTCCATCTGGGAAGAATACTAGTGGATCATAGTCTTTTGAGAAGATATCTCTACCAATGTAGTTTGCTTCGTTATATTTTATTCCGAATAGATTTAGCAGTGTTGGGAGCACGTCTAATTGGGAGTTAACATCTTTTACTGTTTTCTTAATTTGGCCGTTACTCCAGATTATGAATGGTGTATGATTTATTAGGTTTGTGTTTGTTTCTTTGTATTTATCTAATAGAGTTTTGTCTTCTAGTGTATATAAATAGTGATCACTTATTAGGACTACAATTGTGTTATCTAGTTCACCATTTTTTTCTAGGTTTTCCATTAGTAATTTGATCATGTCATCGGTTTCTTTTGCTTGAATTTTTAAACATTCAAATTCGGTTAAACCAGTTTCATTTGTTAGTTTTGAACACGTTCCTTTGCTTGAACTAAATGGCATATGAGCTGAGTAGGTAATTATGTATGATAAGTTTAATCCGGTGTGTTTAAATATTTCTTTATTGAATGTTTCGTTTTTCATTAGTTCAGTGTCTAGCCAGAATTCATTGTTTTTATAAACTCCTAAATCTTTTAATCCATAATATTCGTTATAACCAAATGATTTATAGTTAGCTCCTCTTGAGTAGTATTCTGCTGAGTTCATGTGGAATACATTTGATGTGTATCCTTCTTCTTTAAGTAGGTTTGGTAAACTATAAGGATAGGCATTTTTACTAAATGAGTAAGCGTTCATGTTGTAGTTATATGCAGTAGAGTAGCCTGTGTTAATCATAAATTCTGAGTTGAATGTTGATCCACCACCAGATGTAAATGAGTAGTGGTTAACAAAATTGATTGAATTTTTACTTAGTTTGTAGAAGGTTGGCATGATGTCTTTATCTAGTAGGAAATTATCTACACTTTCTAATTGAACTATTATTAAGTTTTTACCTTTGAAGGCCCCCGTGTATTCGTTTTCTTTAGCTTCAGTGTTGTTTGCAAAGTTTTCATCAAGAACTTTTTGTTCATTATCAGTTAGGGAGTTACTATCTTTAAAGTATGTAAATATGAAGTTTCTAATGTTGTATTCGTACATACCACTAACCATTAAACTTTTGTTGTTGTCATTAAATGAACGATAGATACTTCTTGGGTTACGCCATTCGTCCCAGTTTAGTTCGGTGCTTGATTTACCAAGGAAGACTGGAAGAATGCTATGAATAATAGTAAAGATAATTAAAATGATTAGCAATTTTTTATAGTTGTTTTTTGTTTGTTTTTTAGTTTTTTTAAGACCTATTATTGTTAGACTTAAGCTTATTAATGTAGTTATTACTACCCATAATTTAATATTATTAAATACGGAACTAAAGTAAGCAGCACCTTCGCCAGCAACACTAAGTACACTAAAGTCAAAGAATATTTTGAAATATGAGAAGTATATTGCATGTGTTAGGAATAGGGCAGTGCTTATGATGTAACATATAATATAAAATATTTTGTTATATGGATTTTTAAGATTTTTCGTTAAACATAAAATAGTGGTAATCCATAGAATTGTAAATAAGTTTGGTACTGGCATGAACCAGTGATAGAAACTTATTTGATTTGATAAGAATATTCTTAATGCTAAATCTAGTATTAGTAATGATACGAATAGATAGATGTAATTTCGATTTGTTTTGCAGAAATCTTTAATTACAGTTTTTGTTTTTTTGCATAGATTTAAAATATAGTTTTTGATTTTTTGTAATTTATTTTTTGTTTTAGGATAAACAATGATGTTGATGAGTAGGAAAATACCGACAAGAGAAGTTATTGCTCCAGCTTTTAGTAGTGGTGGAGTATATTTAATGTCTATTTTATGTGTACCTTTAGTAATTTCTAATCCTAAGAAAGTTTTGTCTGTTAATACTTTACCAACTCTTTTACCATCAACGTATAGTTTGAATCCTTTGTCATATGGAATAGTTATTTTTAGGTAACCATCTTCTTTAACATTTATTTCACCAGAGATATGATTATCTTCAATTTTGGCTTTGTTTATTATCATTTCATCAACATTGTTTTTGATTGAACTTACTTTGTTGTAGTCCATTGTATATATTTTAATGTCGTTTATATCAAATGTTCCTTTTGTTAGTTCGATGTTTAATGTATCGATTACATTATTTGATGAAAGAACATATTCAAAAGTGTTGTTATTGTTATTATATTTCCAATTTGAACATGATAGAGCATTTTTAATATTATTTATAGTGATGTCACTACTACATGCAAATCCTTCTTTGGCTTTATTCATATTAAAACTTATTATTAGAACTTTATTTTGAATTTTTGAATTTAATTTAATTTTTAAATTTGCATTTTTGTTTGCGTCAATGATGTAGTGACCATTTTCTTCGTTGTATGTCAAATTATTAATTTCTTTAATTTTGTAACCATTTTTATATTCATTTATATTACTTTTGTAAACATTATCTAGTGATTTATCAACAATTATATAATTTAATAAAGCGTCAATTGTGTAAGGATATTCTAGAGTGTCGAATTCGCGCTGACTCATTATTTTATTAGATGCATATGCGATTGGTAGAACATTTTCATTTACGTATAGTTTTGTTCCATCGATGTTTTCGATTTCTGTATAACCAATTTCAGCGTTACCACTTGAGATTAAATATTTTGTTCCACTATAGATGTTGAATAAAACATTAGATGTTTGAGTGACTGTTGTGTTATCTCGGTTAATAACTTCATTTTGAAAGATGTTTCTAATAAATGACATATAATATTTATTTGATAGAGAAGAATATGTTGTTGTTATGTTTTCATTTATATCATAAATTTTATTTGGATTATATAGTATGTATTCTTCATTACTTGTACGATAGATGTTTTTATCATTTATTTTGCTTATTAGTTCTTCATAAGATGTGCTATTTATATTTTTAATATCTGATATTTTCATGTATGATTCACTTGTAGAACTTGCTATGAATGATGCAAGAGATACACCTACTATTGTAATGTAAAGCAGGATATTATTTTGTTTTTTTGTGCATAAGTAAAGGCTTATTAACATTAATATTATGTCAGCAAGTAGTAAGTAAATGTTATTTTTACCTAGTGCGAAGTAGATTAATATTGCTCCGCTTAAAAGAATATATGGTAACATTTTTTTTAGTTTTAACTTATTATCAAATATATTTTTTAGAAGTTCGCTAATTTGCAAGACTGCTAGTGGTAAGAATGGTATGAAACATTTGCCATCAATATACATGAATCCATTTAAGATGTAACTGCTTAGTGGGAATATGATAAATAGAGTAGTTATTATGCTTAGAAAGATTTGTTCTTTTTTCTTAGATAGAAGACCATTTATAATTGCAATAATGTAGATAAATGTTATTCCCCAAGAGTAGTATGAGTTGTAGAATGTATATGAGTAGTTTTTTATTGGGTTTATTAAATCTAAGAATGTAAGTTTTGAACTTGTTAATGTTTCAATTCTTCCATTTATTAAGGCGTATGCGGTTGGAAGTAGTAATACACCAGTAATTAAGATTGCTGTTGTTACAAAGAATATTATATTTTTAAGTTTTGTAAAATCTATTTTGTTAGTTTTTAAAATTTTGTAAATTGTATAAATACCAATTGTGATAATTCCTGGTACGCTGAAGTAGTAACTTGTTAGAATTAATAGGATTGTATATATAATAAGTGGTATCTTTTTGCCTTTTTCAAAGTATAAGTCAACACTTTTTAGAGCACCAATCATAAATGGCATGTATATGACAAACATTAGATGTCTATGAAAGTGATATGCAAATGGTGCATTTAAAGCAAAGATTAGAGATGAAATATAAGCTATTTTAGTGTTGTATTTGTTTTTAATCCATAAGTAAAACATTATGATACTTGTAAAATACATGATGATAGAAATTGCTGGCATGTAGATATACATTGGTATAAAAGGTAGTAAGTACGATAGTAAAATAATTGGGCTTAATAATCCATAGTATGAGTAGTTGAAGATATTTTGCCCCATTCCTAGATTAAAAGCAAATGATGGAATTATTTTACCATTACTATAAAATAGGTTTCTAAAGTATTCTGGTAGTACGATGTGCTGATTAGCCCAGTCAATATTAGAACCGAATATGTATCCTTTACAAAGTAGATATATTATTAAAGTTACCATTGGAATAAATAGTGTTCCGATTAGTAAATAATCTTTTTTTTCTAATTTTTTCATTTAAATTACCTCTTTTTGTCAATGAAGATTATAGCAAAAAAGTGCACATTTATCAATGTTTGTGGTATTATGGTGCTAAGGAGAATGTGAAGAAGATGTTAAAAAAGTACGAAAATTTATTAAATTTGGATGCTACTATAGCAAAAGAGTTATTTGGTGAGGTTAATTATCCTTGGGAAGTATTACCTCTTATCAAAGATTTTATTTTGAAAATGGGACAAACTTTATCTGATGAATATATATTATATAAGGATAGTGTATGGGTTCATAAAAGTGTAAAGATAAGTGAGAAGGCTGATATAAATGCACCAGCAATTATTGGTGAAGGAACTGAAGTAAGACCTGGAGCATTTATTAGAGGAAGTGCGATTATTGGTAAAAATTGTGTAATTGGTAATAGTACTGAGATAAAGAATGCAATTATTTTTGATAATTGTCAGTGCCCTCATTATAATTATGTTGGTGATGCAATCTTAGGGGATCATGCCCATACTGGTGCAGGAGTTGTTTTATCTAATGTTAAGAGCGATAAGAGTAATGTAGTTGTTAAAGAGGATGGTGGAATAGCAACTGGGCTTAGAAAAATGAGTGCAATACTTGGAGATTATAGTGATATTGGGTGTAATAGTGTACTATGTCCAGGAACGATAATTGGTGCTCATACTAATGTGTATCCACTTACGATGGTAAGAGGTGTTATTGGTGATTGGAAGATAGTTAAATCAATGGATAATATTATAGATAAGGAGCAAAGATAATGGGAAGATTATTTGGAACTGATGGTGCTAGAGGAATTGCTGGAGGTGAACTTACTGCGGATTTAGCAATGAAGATAGGCGCTAGTGCAGCTTATGTTTTGGGTGAGAGTAAAAAGATTAAGGTTATTGTAGGGATGGATACTAGATATTCTGGGGATATGCTTGCCTGTGCTGTTAATGCTGGGCTATTAAGTATGGGGGCTGATGTTATTTTTGTTGGTGTAGTGCCAACTCCTGCAGTTTCTTTTTTAGTAACGCATTTAAAAGCTGATATGGGTGTAATGATTTCGGCAAGTCATAATCCTGCTAAGTATAATGGAATTAAGTTATTTAATAATAAGGGATATAAACTTGCTGATGAGATTGAAGAAAAAATAGAGCATTATATTCTAGATGAAAAGTTACCAGAATGTACTAATATTGGTAGATATGAGAGAGATGAAAATTTAAAAAATAAATATATTAATTTTTTGTATACTTTAGCAAATGATTATAATGGTCTTAAAGTTGTAGTTGATTGTGCTAATGGTTCAGCTTCTGCTACTGCACCTACTTTATTTGAAAAGTTAAATGTTAATGCAAAAATTATTTTTGATAGTCCTGATGGAGTAAATATTAATGATAATTGTGGTTCTACTCATTTAGATGCTTTAATTAGTAAAGTTAAAGAAGTTCAGGCGGATTTAGGGATTGCTTATGATGGAGATGCGGATAGATGTTTACTTGTTACTAATGATGGAGATGTTATAGATGGAGATTATGTACTTGCAATTTGTGGTAAATATTTAAAGGAAAAGGGCAGACTTAATAATAATGCGATAGTTGGAACCGTAATGTCAAATTTAGGATTAAGAAAATTTTGTGAAAGTGAGAATATTAATTTTGTCGCGACTAAAGTTGGCGACAGGTATGTTTTAGAAGAGATGCTTAATAAGGATTATGTGATTGGTGGAGAGCAGTCGGGACATGTGATTTTTAAAGAATATGCAAATACTGGTGATGGTGAGCTTACTTCTCTTATGGTTTTAAATATATTAAGTGAAAGGAAATGTAAGTTAAGTGAACTAGCTAGTATTATGGATAAATATCCACAGGTTCTTGTGAATGTTAATGTTACTAAGGAGGGTAAAACTTCATTTGGTGAGGATGCTGAAATTAATGCTTTGATTAAAAAGTATGAAGAAGAACTTAATGGTGATGGGCGTATATTAATCAGGGCTAGTGGCACGGAAAATTTAATTAGAGTTATGATTGAAGGTAAAAATACCGAGGAAATTAGTAGAATGGCAACTGATATTGCTGATTTAATTAATAAAAAGTTTGGTATATAGGTTAAAGGAACACTCATTATGAGTGCTTTTTTTATATAATAGAATAGGTGAGGTTATGGATAGTCAAATTATTAAAATTGTTGGACTAGTTGTATCACTTATAGCAATAGTTACACCTTTATTAAAGCTTAATACGTCAATTACTAAGCTTAATATGAATACTAAGTTACTTACAGATAAGGTTGATGAACTTACTAAGATGTCATCTAGTCTTGATAAAAGGGTTACTGTATTAGAGGGGAGAAAAAAGGATGGAGCTGACTGCGTTTAGTGTTATTTCTTTAGTTACACTTATTATTGGTTTTATTAGTAAGAAGTTAAAAATTGTAGATAAGAAGTATATTCCTTTACAGAATGTTGTTATTGGAATTATTTCGGGATTCATTGTTTATTTTGCTGATATTGAGACTAGCATTTTTCGCTCGATTGTTCTTTGCTTGATTGGATCTTTATCTGCAGGTGGTGCTTATGATGCTTTGAAGATAGGAGATGATAAAAATAAAGACGAATAAAGAGTTTGTAAGTTATTTAAAGACTTTACTTAACAGAAATACTGTTTATATGTGGGGTGAGTTTGGCAGACTGGTAACAAATAATACAATTGACAGTAAGAAAAAGCAGTATCCTAGTCATTATGACGATACAAAAGTTAAATATTTAAAAAGTTTAGTAGGAAAAAATTATTATGCTTATGATTGTGCAGGATTGATTAAGTCTTATTTTATGAGTGATTATGGAAATAAGAAAGTTAATTATATTGTAAGTTACGATAAGGACGCGTATGGGATAACAGTTGGTACTGCAAGTGAGAAAGGTGACATTTCTACGCTTCCAGAGGAAGAAGGAGTACTTTTATATATGAAAGGACACTGTGGAGTATATATTGGTGATGGTAAGGTGATTGAGTGTACATCTAATCAGAAGATTTCAGGGATAAAGTATGGAAAGGTGTGTATTTCTAATTTAAGTGCTAGACCTTGGAAGACTTGGACTAAAAGTAAATGGTTATCTTATGTGAAGAATGAACCAGAAATTGTTAAAGAAGATGAAATTAAGGAGGAAGTGCTAAAAGAGGAACCAAAGATAGAAGAACCTAAAACGCTAGAGGGGACTGATAATAAAGAAGTTAAGCCAGATATTCCTGTTGAAGATAAAAAAGAAGAGGTTAAAGAAGAAACAAAAACATTATTTGAAAAAATTTGGGAGTTTATTTTAAAAATTTTAGATTTGTTAAAAGTTAAAAAATAAAAATTGCACTATTAAAAAAATATTATTTATGCTATATTTATTATGAGGTAAGATATGAAGAAGATTTTAAAGGTTGCTTTAATATGTTTAGTAGTTGTTCTAGCGGGTGTATTTATTTGGTATAAGATAAAACCTAGTAATGATACAAAAAAATTATATATGTCTTGTGGAAATAAAAGTGATAATTATAATGTTTTAACTGGATATGAACTATCTTTTGATAAGAACGATGCATGTAAGACAGATTTTGAAGTAATGAATGTGGATAATACTTATTTAAAACTTAGAGCAAATAAATATTTTTATTCTTTAGATGGTAATGGAAAGATAAATGAAGCAAAAGTTTCACAAGATATATTTGTATTAGCAAATGAAGAGTTAGTTTTATACGGAATTGATAAAAAAACTAAATATATTTTTGAATATAAATAAGAATTTTATGATATAATTTTCTTAGGTGAGATTATGTCAAAGAAATTCTTTTTTTTAATATCATTTTTATTATTTCCAATTATGGTTTTTGCAAAAGATGAATTTGTGTTAGAATGTGATAAAGGTAATTATTATATTGATGATCAGTTTATTTGCAGAGTTTCAATCAATCAAGATGCATCTTATGATGAAATCGATTTTAATTATGAATTTGATGATGGAATTGAACTTGTTGATGTTAGAAGTAATTACGAAAAAGTTTGGCAGATAACTAATGATAAGCAAACGATAAGTGCTAAGACAAAAAGTGATACACAGGAAAGTGGTTTGCAAGAGTATGGTATTTTGTTATTTAAGGCAAAAACAGATGGAATTCATTCTATTAAATTAATCAATATAAAATCTAAGAACTCTAGTAATAATACGGAATTGACATATGACGATGTAAATAGCGAAGTCAAAGTAATTTCTACGAATAATAATATTAAGGAGATAAAAATTAATGGAAAGGTTCTTGAAGGATTTACTAACACTGAGAAACTTTATAGTCTGCAATCTTCAGATGAAAAAATTAACATTGAAGTAACTTTAGAAAATGAGTTTGCAACTATAACTGGGGCTGGAGATTATACCTTTGCAAAAGATAGTAATGAACTTATTGTGCCAATAACTGTTTTATCAGAAAATGGAAATCAGAAGGTTGTATTAATAAGATTTTATAAAGATGATAAAATACAATCTGGCAGTTTAAATGGTATTTTAATCAAAGATAATAAAAACAATAATTTAATTATAGATTTTAAGCCAGATGTTTATGAGTATTATTTAAATGTTACCTCTAGTGTTACAAGTTTAGAAATAAGTCCAGAGGCAGGAAATGGTGAGTTTGTTAAGAATTATGGTAAGCAAACTATTAAACTTTTAAATGGTGATAATGTTGTACAAATAAGACTCAAAGATGATAATGGAAATATAAGAACTTATTTTATTTTTATAACCAAGACAATAAAAAATGCTTCTAGTAATAATTATATTTCTGATTTAAAGATAGATGGGTATAGTTTAGAGTTTAGCAAGAGAGTTAAGAATTATGTATTAGAAATAAAGAAGAATGTTAATAAGTTAGATATTACTCCTACTCTAGAAGATGATAGTGCGTCTTATATTATTAAGGGAAATGATAATTTAACTGAGGGTAGTATAATCAAGATTATTGTTACTGCAGAAAATGGAGCAAGAGCAACTTATCAGATAACTATTAAATTTAAGTCAGTTAATTATGCTTTATATATCTTTTTGGTAGTAGCAGTTGCTGGAGTTGGTTATATTGTAGTTAAGTATAAAGGTGTTATTAAGGATACCTATAAGAGTCTTTCTAAAAAGTTTGAGGTTAAAAATAGTGTTAAGAATACTAATGTTAAAAAATCTATTGATAAGAAGGCTCCAGTTAAGAATAAAAAAACTAGTGCTAAACCTGTAGTTAATAAAGAAATTAAAAAGCAGGCGACTACTAAAAATACAAATACTAAAAAGAAAACAACAAAAAAGAAAAAAGCAAATAAAGGTAAAAAGAAAAAAACTTCTAAAAAATCAAAGAAAAAATAATTAAAGTTTTTTCTTTTTTTGTACCATAATATATATATGAAAGATTTTAATTATTTAAGTAGAGATAATATATTAACAACAATTCTTTTATTTTTTGCATTTTCTTTTATTGGTTATTTATGGGAAATGATATTATTTATTTTTAAGAAAAAGAAATTTGTAAATAGAGGATTTTTGAAAGGTCCATGGCTTCCGATTTATGGTTATGGAATGATTTTGATATTAGTTTTTTTCAGTAGATTTATGACTAAACCTTTTCTTATGTTTATTTTAATTATTTTACTTTGCGGCTTTTTAGAATATATGACGTCTTATTTATTAGAAAAATTATTTCATAAAAAATGGTGGGATTATAAAGATTCTTTTTTAAATATAAATGGTAGAGTTTGTTTTGCAGGTTTGTTATTTTTTGGAGTAGGTGGGATTTTTTGTGCATTTTTTATAGCACCTTATTTAATTATTAAAATTAGTAATTTTAGATATTCTAACAGATTATTACTTGCATTAGTTTTAATTATTTTATTTATTATTGATAATTGTTGTTCACTTAGAAAACCAAATAAAGGACGAAATATTTCTGTAAATGTTAAAAAGTGAAGTAGGCAATTACACTTTTTTATGCTAAACTTATAATAGGATGGTGTAAGTATGAATAAGAAAGGGTACACTTTAGTTGAAATTATTGCAGTTATTGCACTTATAGCAGTAATTTGCGGGCTTTTTGTTCTTAATTTTAGTAGAAAAAATAATAATCAATTAGAAGAAAATTATAATAATGAAATAAAAAAAATTGAAAGTGCTGCAGACACTTATGTAATGACTAATAAGTCTAGTAGTGATAGTAAGTATGAGATTATTAAATACACGGCAGCGAATGAAGAAGAGACTTTTTGCTATATAACACTTGAAGATTTAGTTGATGATGGATTTCTAAATAAGATACCAATTAATCCTAAAACGAATGAAGAATTTGAGGGTGTTGTAAAGTTTACTAAATTAAAAGATGGTGCTTATGATTTTAAATATACTGAAGATGATGATGGATATATATTGTTTGTTTATGAAAAAAATGGAGCAACATCAGTAGGAAGACATGTACAAGCCGTTGTTTGTGATGGTGATACAAATAATGAAATTGCTAGTTGTTCTAAAGGAATTACTCTTCCTTCAATTAAGAGAGATAATGGTATTATTTATGGTTGGAGTACTAATAAAGATGATGAAAGAGCAACTTATATGGAAGGTTCAGCATTAAGTGATTTATTGTCAAATAGTTCTTTTGAAGTTAAAAATAATCGTGTTTATGTATATGCAATAAGTGAAGGAGAAATGAGTGCAACTTGGATTAATATGAATGGTGATAAGACTACGAAAACTTGTAAGTTAGTTAATGATCAAAGATATTGTCAGATTGATGTTCCAGATGAACAAATAAAGTCTTCCGATGATTATAAAGAGTTAATTGAGTGTACTAATTCAAAGTATATAGTTGATGAAAAAGATGGTAAAGTTACAATATCTAATAATGAAGAGTTAAAATGTACTTATGATGTTAAGAATTTAGATATTAAACAAAATAAGATTAAAAAAATTACTAGTACAGATACGATTGAGGTAAAAATTAACTTAATTCTTGTTTTAGATGTATCTGGTTCGATGAGTAGTAATAGTAGACTTTATAATCTAAAGACTGTATCAAAAGAAATGGTAAAAAAGTTAAATTTGGAAAATTCAACAGTGTCAATTATAACGTTTGAATCTTCTGCTTCAACTATTCTTTCTTATAGTAATAATCAATCTTCAATAGATAATGCAATTAATAGTTTGAGTGCTAGTGGTGGAACTAGTTTCTTATCTGCTATTGGACAGACTGCATCTTTTTTGCAAACTTCTGTAAATGATAAAGATAATTATGTAATATTTTTAAGTGACGGAGATAGTGCTGATACACCAAGTAGTTCAGATGTTGATTATGTTAAAAATAAAGCAAAAGTTTATACAATAGGGATTGGTGGAGCAGTGGCTTCTCAGTTAATACCTTTAGCTACGTCAAGAGATAATTATTATTCATATGATGATGTTAGTGATTCAGATAGTTTAAATGGACTATATAAAATATTTGATGATATCATAACGGATATAACAGTAGAGATTGGTGCCGGAGAAGAAAATGCTAGTGGTACTACGGCAAATAAAGGTATTCTTAGTTTAGGTAAAGCTATTATTAATGAGAATAACCCTTTTGAAGTTTATTATAATAGTACTTTATTAAATTCTTATACTGGTGTTAATCAATATTTGACAAGTGATAGCAGTAATTATTCATTTAATGTTTATAAGTATGCGGTTGATAGAGGTATAGCTTATACAGATGTTAATAATTTAAGATTTAGTTATATTTATGAAGAGGAGTAGATATGAGTAAGACAAAAATTGGGATTATTATTTGTTTAATTATTTTATTTGTTTTAGGTGTTTTATTTGGATACGCTTATATTAAAGATAGGAATGAAAACACTGATGTTATAAGTAATGACTTTCTTACTAAAAATGATTATTTTAAGGATAAACAAGTTAAAATTTTGGGTGATACTATTGAAATAGATGGTAAGGTAATAACTAAGAAGAATGGATATTATTTGATGGATGTTAAGACTGGCGAAGATGAGTTTTATTGCAATTTTGTTGGGGCTGTGCAAAGTGAGTTAGGAGTTTCTTATGATGGTGCTTTGAATGTTTGCTTAAAAACAATTTCTGGTGAAGTAGATTTCGGGGTTATTCATGCAGAGAAACAAGATGACAAGACTATTCTTACAGTTAATTATAATGAAAAGACAAAAGTTATAACTGAGAATTTAGTAAGTTTTGGGGATATTGTTAGATTAGATGATTATGTAACTATTAATAGTTCTAGCATAAAGATAAATAATATTTCTTATGGTGTTACTAAAAGTATGAACTTATTTAATTTATGTGGTTATGTGAGTGGTGGCACAGGTGCTTTGAATGTTTCTGTTTATGATAAAAATAAAAGTATAATAGATACGGAAACATATAATGTTACAAAGAGTGGTAATTTCTGTGTTAATTTCTTTGATTTAAATGATGACGTATATTTTTATAGTTTTAGTTAAATTTTTACTAAATGACTTGATATTATAAAAAAAATTTGATATTATGAATATGCGTTGCAGGTGTGGTTCAATGGTTAGAATATAACCTTGCCAAGGTTGGGATGGGAGTTCGATTCTCCTCACTTGCTCCAGAAGCAAAAATCGTCGCACCAAAGCGATGTTAATGATTAAATCAATCAGAAATGATTGATTTTTTTGTCGTTTAAGGAAGGTGTTGATGATATTATGATAAAAATAATCAAACAAAAAATGGTTTTAATATCTTCTTCAATGAAAAGAAAACAAGTAAATAAATATTTGGATTATTTAAGAAAATATTTTGAAATTGAATATCGTGAAGATAAAGGAGATAGAACTGAAAATGGTATGGCAGTATTCGATTCTGCAATACCAGATAATTATGAATTGTTGATAGTGATACCAATAATAGATTTAAATTTATTTAAAGGTAAAGATATTACATTTGGATTAGTTTTTAGACCTACTATTAAAGAGATAATTAATGAAAAATAAGTAAGTAAATAATAAGCAGGATAAAGAGAATGATAGCACTTCCCTAATTCATTCTATATAAATATAGGAATAGTTGTGCTATCATTTCTTATTTTGCACTTGCAAAATTGAGTTAAAAATATGGAAGAATTCTACCATACTTTCGATTTATCCCTTTTAATTAAAGGGCTTGCAAGGTTCTATTTTACTTCCAAATGTTGGATATATACTAGAAATGTTGGATGAATCTTGGATGTTTTAATTTAGCTTCAATATGTTGAAATTATGGTATAATTAAATGTAGGAGATGATATACTATGTTAGTAATTTTTGAAGGATTAGATAATTGTGGTAAAACGACGTTAGTCCAAATGATAAAAGAATATTATATGAAATTAGATATTCCAGTAGAAATTTCAAAAGAGTTTGAAACAAATATTGGTAAGGAATTAAAACAAATGGCAAAAGCAGGAACATTAGATCCAATTTTGAAGGCTTATTTATTTGCAACTGATAGATATGTAAGAATGAAAAATATTACTAATGACGATTTTAAAGAAAAAATAATGTTGTTTGATAGATATGTGCCTTCAGCCTTAGCTTATCGCATGGCTGAGGGTGTAGATAAGAATTGGGTGGCCAACATCAATTCAATTTTTCCAAAGGCTGATCTTGGATTTTTTATTGATATCACACCAGAGAAATCTATTAGGAGAAATACTGATACAAAATTTAATATTAAAGCGTCTGCTGAACACTTAGCAAAAGTTAGAAATGCATATTTGTCTATTATAAATGAGAATAACCTAATACATGTTAATGGAATGCAACCTATTGAGTATATATTTGATGAAGTAATTAGCAATATTGAGGAGTACAGAAAAAGATATGGAAAAAGAATTTAATGATTTAATAGAAAATATTAAAAAATGTGAAATTTGTAAAGATAAGTTTGGATTTCAACCACATCCTATCTTTTTAGGAAATATCAATTCAAAGATAGTTCAAATAAGTCAGGCTCCATCTGCTACCGTTCATGAAACATTAAAACCATTTACAGATCAAAGTGGGAAGAAACTAAAATATGAGTGGTATATGATAGATGATGACACGTTTTATAATCCAAACAATTTTTATATTGCGGCTCTAGCTCATTGCTATCCAGGAAAAGATAAAAATGGAAATGATAAAATACCGCCAAAGATTTGTTATGAAACTTGGATAAGAAAAGAACTAGAATATATTAATAATAAAATTTATATAATAATTGGTGCAAAATCAGCAAAAGTGTTTTTTCCAAAAGAAAATTTTAATGAATTAATTTTTAAAGATAATTACATAAATGGAAAACCAGCTATAGTACTACCACACCCTTCTCCGCTTAATATAAAATGGTTCAAGGATCACCCAAATTTTATGAATAAAAGAATACTAGAAATTAGAAAAATAATAAATGATGTATTGGAGGAAGAATAAATGATAGATTTAAAACAATTACAAAAAGATATTTATAAAAATAAATTGAATAAGGGATTTAATGTAACAGATATTAATAAAGAATTTTGCTTAACCTATGGTGAAATGGTAGAAGCATATGAAGCTTGGAGAAAAAAACAAACAGACGTAGGAGAGGAAATTGCAGATGTAGTAATATATTTGCTTGGATTATCAGAGATTTTAAATGTAGATTTAGAAACCGAAATTTTAAAAAAAGTAAATAAAAATAAACATAGGCAATATAAAATTATTGATGGAGTAAATACAAGAGTTAAAGAATATAGCGAAGAATAAATCTTAAACTTGTTGATAAAAATATAATTATAACGTTATTAAAATAAACAAATATGTTATACTATTAATAGATCGATTTAATCAATTACTTGTTTCTACTTTTTCGCAAATGACCCATGTCATTGCTCCAGATTGATAGGAAACTCGGAAATTAACTTCTGAGAGTAATAAATGCTAACTAGAAATAGTTAGTTTTTTTGTTATGTAAAGGAGTTGATTATATGTTAAATATAGAAACAAAAGAATTAAAAATAAGTGTTAAATTAAAAAGAAAAATTGATATAATTGGTAGATTTACAAATACTACTCCAATTATAAATAATGGTTCAATTAAAAATATAACGGGGACAAATGTTGCTTATGTTATGCCACATATTATAGTTATTAAGAATAATAAATACCTAATGTTTGATGAATGTGATGATGTTTATGTAAATACCTTTAAAAACAAAATAGTATTTAAAGATTTAGAAGATTATATAAATAGTCATTAAAAATCTTTTTAAATGTTAGACTTCGTAAAATTAACTTTAAAATGTCAAACAAGTGAGAGGTGTCTTTTAAAATATCTATATTTTAGACTACACTTTTCTCATTTAAGATGCCAAACATATGAGAAGCATATTTAAATTTTTTAAAATTTTAGACTACACTTTTCTCATTTAAGATGCAAACATATGAAAGGAGATATTTAAAAAATATGAATAAAGAAAATAAAATAGCAGGTATTTACATTAGGGTCAGTACAGAGGATCAAGCTCGTGAAGGTTTTAGTTTAGGAGAACAAGAAGAAAGATTAAGATAGTTTTGTAAGTTTAAACGATATGAAATATTTAAAGTTTATAAAGATGCAGGAATCAGTGCTAAAAGTGATAAACGGCCAGCATATCAAGAAATGCTTGAGGATATAAAAAGTAAGAATATTAATGTAATTGTAGCATTTAAACTTGATAGACTTACTAGAAGTGTTTATGATATTGAAAAATTAATGAAAATAGTTAATGATTTAGAGTGTGATATCGATTGTCTAGCTGATGAATCTAACACTACTACTTCAAATGGTAGAATGGTTATGAGAATTATGACTAGTGTAAGTCAAAATGAAATAGAAAAATGTTCTGAAAGAACTAAAGTCGGATTAGCGGGTGCAATTAAACAAGGACACTTGCCAAGTAGAACTACACTGGGTTATAAAAGAGAAAATAAAAAGTTAGTTCCCAATCCACTTACAAAAGATATTGTAGTGAGAGTATTTGATTTATATTTAGAAGGTAAAAGCCATCAGAAAATAGCAAATATTTACAATAAAGAAAATGTTTTAGGTAAAACTTGGAGAGATTCTACTATTCAAAAGATATTATCTAATGAAATATATAAAGGAGATTATATTCATGGTAAAAGAACTAAACATCCAACATATTATGAAAATGTAGTTGAACCTTTAGTTAATAAAGAAAAATGGGAATCTTGCCAATATCAAAAATTAAGAAATGCAAGACACTATGAAAGAACTTCAACATATCTTTTTACTAACAAATTAAAGTGTTCTAAATGTGGTAATTATTTTGGTGGTAAAGCTAGTGTTAAAAAGAAACTTAATAAAAAGTATTACTACTATAAATGTAATCATTGTAAAATTAATTTAAAAGAAGATTCTATTGAAGATTTGATTCTTTTAGAACTATTAGCACTTGTTTATATAGATGACCTATTTAACGACTATTATACGCCTTTTATAAAGTCAAAACTTGATTATAATAAAATAGATTATAAAAAGGAATTAAAAGAACTAGATAAGGAAAAAGATCGGATTAAAACAGCATACATTAAGGGTATAGTTAAACTTGATGAGTTTGATAATGAATTAAAACAAATAGAATATAAAAGACAAGTACTAGAAAAACAAGAGCAAGATAGCAAACAATATGAAAATTTAAACTTTACTATGGATGATTTATTGCTTATTAAAGATAAAAAAGAAATAGAAGATTATCTTCACCCTGAAAATATAATTGATTTGTTTGTTCGTTGGAATTATTTAGATAAAACAAATAAACAAAAACTAATTTCTAAATATATTGATGACATAGAAATAGAAAAGTTAGGTACAAAAATAGAAATAAAAAAATTAAATTTAAGAAACTCATTTTATTATGACTTAATTGATTATCATAATAATTATGACACGCCGCTTGATTTATTTATGTTTATGGATGAGGATAAATTTCCCATACCTGTAGCACATAATGGTTTTAGAACTAGAATTGAAATAGAAAATTATGTTAATAAATTAAAAGAAATGTATGATGTTAATTATTATGAAGTTATACCGAATAAAGATTTCACTAATTTATCATTTACACCTAAAAATGATATAGAAAAAATAATAAGAATAATACCTATAAAAGATAATGATAAATTTAAAAGTAACAAATTAGAACTCGGAATAATCACTATTAATTTATCAAAAATAAAAAGCCCAGATGGAACACTGCTATATAAAAATATTTTTAAAACAAGTAAACTACCAACTTAATACTTGTTTTTTAATATAAATATTTATACTAATTTAAATTATTATTTATATTCTTGTTATATTAATTCTTTATATTATATTATTATATTATGTTAGACAAAAAATATAAATCTTATTCAAAATAAAAAGACTAGTTATATTTTAAACTAATCTCATCAATAAATTGTAATTTGTAGTTATAATATCATTCTAAATACAAATGCTAATACAATAGCAATTAACAAACTATATATGCTATTTTTTAGATTTTTATATAATACAACTATTGTTCCTAAAAATAGAATTGTATCTATAATGCTTTTAAAATCAAAATACCACATTCCTATTCCAAATGAAAACAACATCATTACAGCAAGTATTCCACTACATATAATTATAGATATTTTATTATTGCTTTTTGCATACCAACAAATAAAAGCCAGTATAGGTGTTATTAAAGTTATTATATACCATATCATCATATAACTTTTAGGATTAAAACCACTAAATAATACAGTATATAAATGATAACTGATTGTCATACCCAAGAAAAATAAAAATACATTTAAACTCGCTCTTAAAGGTGTCTTGCTAAATACAGAAATTGTAGTGGCTAAAAAAATCCATATTCCAAAATATGAAAAAACATTTCCTAAATCTAATATTCCAATAAAGTGTTGCCACCATATTTCATCATTGATAGAAAGATTATCTAACCATTTAGAAAATAAACCTAATATTATTCCTAGCAAGAATATTAAAATAGTATTTACAATCTTACTTTTCATTGTTGTATTTTCATCAGGAACTCTTATTTTATTTAAAAATTCTTTCATATACACTCCATTCTAAAAATTGTAATTTATTGCTATAATTATTTTGTTACTTCAACTTCTATTTTTCCATCTTTTGTTAAGTTAATAACTTTTAAATTATACTTTAGTCCTTCTGGTTTTGTACTAAAAGTAGATTCGCCTAATTCATAAATTCCATTATATGATATTCCATCTACTACAAATGTATATGGAACAGGAATAGAAAAACTAACTGTAGTATCTTCTCAATGTTCTGGAATTTCCCATTTAATATTCTTTGTTATTTCAAAATAATCATTTGTGTTTTTTATATTTGTTTTAGTAAGAGAATTAATTCAAACTCTTTCTTTTAAACTTATCTCTGTTACTTCTTTGGTATTTTATATTTCCTGTTTTATATATTCAATATTAAATCTATCTAAATCATTTATTTTAATTCTACGTTCTTCAAGCGAAACTTTTAATCCCTCTTGATAATTATTTGGAGCATAAATTACCTTTATATATGTGCTTTTTATACAAGGTAAATAATAAATATATTTATCATCTCTATAAATTTCTTCTAATGCTGTATCACAAGCAAAATCTTTAATATCTTTACTTGTATCTACAATAACAAATTCTTCAGTTAAGTTATTTTTAGTATTATTATAAATAGTCATATTAAATAATTTTATAATTATTCCATCTTTATAACCCATTGGATAACCATCTACTGAATATAGACTATGAACTTTTGATATAGAATAAGTTAATGATTTCCATTCTATTGTTCCACCATCTTTTAACACGCTTCTTATAGGAAATAATAGAATAACTAATACTATGGCTATAACTATTATAATTATTTTCTTTTTCATAAAAATTCTCACTCCTCCATTTCAACAACTTACTATTTATCTGTCATTCTATATATAATTGTACCATAATTTCAACATATTTTGAAACTAAATTTAAACATCCAAGATTTATCCAACATTTCCAGTATATATCCAACAGTTGGAAGTAAAATAAAACCTCGCAAACCTTTTAATTAATTGATTTAAATAAAAAGTATGGTAGAATTCTTCCATATTTTTAACACAATTTTGCAAGTGCAAAATAAGAAATGATAGCACAACTATTCCTATATTTATATAGAATGAATTAGGGCAGTGCTATCACTCCCTTTATCCTGCTTAATAATTATTATCATTTTTTTATAAATTATGGTATTTTCATGGTATACTTATATCAGTTAGTAGTTTATTACTACCTATAATTTAGATAATTAGAGGTTGTCCGACTTCAACCTTTATGGCTCCATTAGAAATCAACTTGCGGACTTAATTGTTCGTAAGTTTTTATTTTATATAAAACATAAAAAGTTCTCTTTCTTTCAAGGAGGAAAACTATGAGATGTGGTATTTATGTAATAGTACCTACTGACGACTAAAAGGAGGAAAAATTTATCAAAATAATTTAATCCTCTTTTTTGTTTTTTTGGATATGGGAATAAAACCTATGTCTAGCCAGCACTGAATTTATACTCCCGTACAAATTCGTATGTGGGAAATTCTCACCCATTTTATTTTTTGAGATAAAATGTATTATTAATTATTCAACTTCCATTTTGGTGGGTAAATATATTCTATTATTTCTTTCTTAGGTACATAATGTTTTTTTATTTTAGTTCTATTTGATTTTAAATCTGGTAAAGCTTGTCTACAATACTTATCTAGTTCACAAAATATATTTTGACAATCTATAAGTTGTAATGGTCTATTACCAATTCTTTTAAAATTCAAATTAAGCCTTTTAAATTCTTCATCTTGATGGTCATACATATATCTAATAATATCTTCACTATTCATTTTACCTTTATCAATAAAACACTTTTTAATTCCACGTAGTGATCCGGGTCCAGCAACTGTAAATTCATCTTCTCTCCAATTAACAATTTTACTATAATTAATATCAGTTACTAATTGATAAGCCATAAAGTTTCCAATTAATGGATAACTTTTTATAATATTAAATGCTTCTTCCATAGTCTTACATTTAACTATTTTTTCTTGTATTTTGTCTTCATTGAACATTTTATTAAGTAGTGCTAAATGATTATCATGTTTTCTATCATATCCAAACGCTTTATTGGCACAACTTATATAAGCATCGTTATATATTTTAATACCATTTGATATAGCATTTTCTAATACTTTGGAATAATCTTTTACATTAAATGTTTTTAAAGTAATATCTTCAAAATTATTTAATAATAACTCCCAAGTTGATTCTTTGTTGAACAACTTAAATAATAATATTCTGAATAACATATCTTCATCGGAATACTTTTTACCATTATAAATAACATTTTTTAATAAATATTGGCTAACTCTATCATTAATTCTATAACTATTACAAAACTTATATTCTTGTAATATTTTATCTTCAGTCCATGGAGCAGATTCTCCATTTATTTTTTTCCAAAATATATTTTGTCTTTCACAAGCAAAATACCAATATAAATCATATACTTCTTGTCTTTTTTTCATATATCTACCTCATACACTTTGGATCTCTTGAGTTAATACATCTTTTTAAAGTTAATACTTTATCCTCACTTTCAGTATAATTAGCAATTATCTTTTGTCCTATACAGCCACTTTTACATATAGAGTATTGCTCACAAGTAGAGCAAGAATTATCAGTATTTAATTTTCTAATATTGCTAAAATACTCTGAATCATACATTTCCATTAATGAGTTTTCTCTTATATTTCCACTAATACCTAGTTTAGTAAAATATTTAATTGAATCACACGGATAAGCTATTCCATCAAATCCAATTATCATTATTTCATCAGCTATAATACAAGGTGTATTTTCAATACCAAGTATATTCCAAGGAGTACCTAATCTAATTCTATCTTTATCATTTGAGTTTAAATAAAGGTTTTTAATTGCTAATAATTCTTCTTTTGATAAGTCCATATCAGCAGTTCCTTTACCATGTGGGACAAACCTTAATAAACTAACTCTATCAAAATAACTTCTACTTTTAAATGTTTCAATAGTTTCATTTACCACTTGTTCTAATCTATCAAAAGAATCTTTTGAAATAGTATAGTGAAATCCTAATCTTGCATTATTATTTTCAAATACTTTATCAAAGAATTCAACCTTATTATAAACTGATATATCTTCTTCATCAGATAATGAATCAGCAAGTGAATAAACTATTTTATTTAAACCTAAATCAATTAATTGTCTATATTTATTTAAAGTTTCATCGGTTCTATATGCAAATGTATAAATAGTTGATTTCATTCCTAATTTTGAAGTTAATTCTACTAGTTCTGGTAGTCTATCATACATTAAAGGTTCTCCACCAGTAAAAACAATAGTATCAGCTCCCATTAACTTTGCTTCTTTAATTATTCTAGATACATCTTCAAAATCTAAAATCTTTAAATTACCAATACTACTAGTAGCATTACTAGAACAATGTTTACAATTTCTAGAGCATTTATTAGTTAATTCAATTTTTACTTCTTTAAGCATACTATCATCCCCTGAATGAATTTCTAAATATATTATATCATTTATTTACTCAAAATTCTTTAAATCTATTTAATATTTTAGAAAAACAAGTTAGTGATTAGCTGTTTATCAACTTTTACTATTATGAGTTTTGAATAACCTTTGTTATCGTTCCAGATTGATAAGAAACTCGGAAATTAACTTCTGAGAGTAATAAATACTAACTAGAAATAGTTAGTTTTTTTTATTTCTTTTAAAATAAAAAGACTAGTTATGTTTCAAACCAATCTCACTAATAAATTGTAATTTGTTATTTATTCTTTTTAATTAGTTTGAATATATTTATAAATATTAAAACTAATAATATTATAAATAAAGCCAGTATTAACCAAGGTTCCAGCATTCTATCAATAGTAGCAGTTTGTATCATAAATTCCCAGTCTGTTCCTCCAAATACAAAATCTTCTTTTTTCAAGCACCATAATGAGATTGAAATAGGAACAATAATAGTCAATATCAACTGAATAATTCCCATCTTCTTATCTCGTTTTATTAGAGTAAGAATACCAGATATAATACCTAGTCCTGTTATCAATCCAATTACCCAATCCATAATATTTACCTCACTTTCAAATTACTATTTATAAAGATAAGTAGTAATTATAACTTCAAAAGCATACTTACAATTTTATGTATTCTAATCTTTAAACCATTTTACTAAAAATGGCTTAATTAATTCGTAAATAAATATTGCCATAAAGTTTATTAAGAATACTATTAATATCAAACTAATATCTATTGCTGTTATACTTATTAATTTACCAATAGGTGTAACAAACACTATGAGTTCGATTAAAAGTATCAATAATAATCCGTAATTCATTGCTTTATTAGAAAATAATCCCTGTTTAACAACTGACTCTTTCAAGTTTCTACAAGATATAGAATAAACTATCTCCTGTACAACCATTGAAAGAAGTGCTAAAGACATAGCGGTTTCTTGCCCATACATTTTTAAACTAATAAAGTAAGTAAGAACTACAAATATAGTTTCAATGATAGCTGAAGATGCGATACATGATTTTATAAATGGTGTAAATAATGGTTTATTAATGCCTCTTGGTTTTTTATTCATTATGCTATCTTCACTCTTTTCAAAAGATAAACATATACTAGGAATAGAATCAGTTACCAAATCAATAAATAAAATATAAATTGGTAATAAAATTGTTGTTTTAGTAAGTAGCCCTATTATAATAGTAAATATTTCGGCAAAATTACTTGATAATGAAAATACTATATTATTTCTAATATTATTATATATTCTTCTTCCTTCTTCAACTGCTACAACTATTGTTGAAAAAGAATCGTCCATTAAGACTATGTCTGATGCAGACTTTGTAACATCAGTGCCTGTAATACCCATTCCAACACCAACATGAGCATCTTTAATAGCAGGAGCATCATTTACTCCATCTCCAGTCATTGCTACAATCTTTCCGCTATTTTGAAGCGCAAAAACAATTCTTTCTTTATGTGATGGATTAACTCTTGCATACACAGAATACCTTTTAACGATATTTTTTAGTTCTTCATCATTATATTTATCAAGTTCACTTCCAAGTATTGCTTCATTATCATTATCTATAATTCCAACATTTTTGGCAATAGCTATTGCCGTATCTATAGAGTCACCTGTAATCATGATAGGTCTAATACCAGCATTTTTACATAGTTCAACGCTTTTCTTAACGCTTTCTCTTGGAGGATCTATCATTCCGAGAATACCAGCAAAAGATAAATTATTTTCTTCTTTTTCTAGTTCTTTAATATCTTTAGGTACATAATTCAATTTTTTATAAGCAAATCCTAAAGTTCTTAATGCACCTTTAGAAAGATTTTTAACCTTATCTAAAATCTCTTGTTTTTCAATCTTAGATAGATTTACTTTTTCTATTAAAGAATCCATACTACCTTTGCATAAAATATATACTTCATTATCAATTTTATTTAGAGTAGTAAACATCTTTCTATCACTATCAAAAGGTATTTCTAATATTCTCTCACATTTTTTTCTCAATTTAAGAGAATCGATTTTTTTATTATAGAGATATTCATATAAACACGTTTCTGTAGGATCTCCTACGTATTTATCTTCATAAATAAGGCCATCATTACAAAGAGCACATATATAATTAAGCATATTCTCATCTATTACATATTCTTCTTTAACAGTCATTTTATTTTGCGTTATAGTACCTGTCTTATCAGAACAAATAATATCTATTGCTCCAAGTGTTTCTACAGCTTGCATTTGTTTTACTACTGTTTTCTTTTTTGCTAAATTAGATATTCCAACGGATAATGTTATTGTAATTACAGTTGGTAACCCTTCAGGAATAGCAGCTACTGCAAGTGATGAGCATAGCATTATAATTTCAAGTATTGTGTATTTATTAATTAAAGCTAAAATAAATATAAAAATTAAAATAATAAATACTATAAATGTAATTTTTTTAGAAAGTTCTTTTATTTTTAATTGTAATGGTGTTTCTATTCTATCAATTTCATTTAGTGATAGTGCAATTTTGCCTATCTCAGTATTTTTTCCTGTACTTACAACTATACCAGTGCATTTTCCATTAGTAATATTTGTTCCTAAAAACAACATATTTTTTTGTTCTTGGAGAATTAAGTTATTTTTTAAAACTTCTGAACTCTTTTGAACTGGAACACTTTCTCCAGTTAGTGCTGATTCATCTACTTTTAAACTTTCACATGAAAGTATTCTAATATCAGCAGGAACTGTTTCTCCGGATTCTAAATAGATTATATCTCCTGGAACTAATTCTTTAGTGTTTATTACTATTATTTTATCATCTCTTTTAACTTTACAAGTGCTGGTTTCATATTTTTTTAAATCTCTTAATACTAAAGTGGCTTTTTCTTCTTGTATAAATCCAACAATAGCATTTATAAAAACTACAAAAAGAATTACTAAAGTATCAGTATATTCATGGGAATAAAAATATCCATAAAAATATAAAAGTAGTGCAACTACTAACAATATGATAATCATGGTATCGTTAAATTGTTTTAAAAATCTTAAAATCCAAGGCATTTTCTTTTTATTTATAATAATATTTTGTCCATAATCATTTATTCTTTTTTTGGTTTCTTTACTATCTAATCCATCAATATTGCTGTTTAAAATTTTAAATATTTCATCTTCGTTTTTAGAATACATTATATCGCTCCTCATACTAATAAAAGTATACCATAAATGTTACTGTAAATGTTTCAACATTTATATTTTTTGTACTAATTCGTATTTTCATTATATATTTATATCATTTAGTAGTTTATTAATAAAGGTCGTCTGATTTCAACCTTTATGGTTTCATTTGAAATCAATTTACGGACTTATTTGTTCGTAAGTTTTTATTAATTTGCTCTAACTTGAAATTTTTATCATAATAATGTATTATATGATTAGATTTATGCATTTTTTTAGTATGCATTAAAGGAAGGTTATATGAAAAAGAAGATAAGTAAGTTTTATAGTTCTTTTATAGATTTTGTTAAGTATAATAGACAGTTTTGTTCATATGTGGTTCTCTCTTTTTTGTGTACTTTATATATAAGAATTTATACAACTGGCAGTATTTGGATAAGTGCATCTGTTATTGATTTAGCTTTCATATTGATTATTGGTTCATTTGGATTTTTTTATAAACCACAGAAACAATTTAATTATTATTTTGTAATGTTATTGTTAATTGATGTAGTGTGCATTGTTAATGCCGTGTATTATGATTTTTATAGTTCTTTTGCTTCATTTAGTTTGCTTACTGCTTTAGGTCAAGTTGGAGAAGTAGGAGATGCAGTTTTTGCAAAAATGAATGTTTTACATTTCATATATTTGCTTGCACCAATTTCTTTTTTTGCAGTAAATAAGCATTTAACTAATAGAGATTATTTTAATTTTGTTGCTAAGTTTGAAAATAGTAAGAGTTTACTTAAGAGAGTGTTTATTTATGGATTATTCTTTTTATGTTTAGGTGCTACGATGCTTTCTGCTACTGCTTTTTCAAGACTTGCTAAACAGTGGAATCGTGAATATATTGTTAATAAATTTGGAATTATTGTGTATCAAATAAATGATTTAGTAAGTACATTAAGGCCTAAGATTACTTCAATGTTTGGATATGATGTTGCTCTTAAGGATTTTACTGATTATTATGCAGAGAATACTATTAAGAAAAGTAATAACGAATATACTGATATTTTTAAGGGAAAGAATGTTATATTTGTTCATATGGAGAGTATGACTGATTTTCTTATGAATACTAATATTAATGGGGTGGAGATAACACCTAATATAAATAAGCTTGCTAGTGAAGGAATGTATTTTAGAAATTTTTATCCACAAATTAGTGTTGGTACTAGTAGTGATACAGAGTTTACGTTAACTTCTTCATTAATGCCAGCAACAAATGGTACTGTATTTGTAAGTTATTATGATAGAGATTATGTGACTATTCCAAAACTATTTAGTGAGCAAGGATATTATACATTTAGTATGCATGGTAATAAAGCTTCTATGTGGAATAGAAGAGTTATGCATCCGTCTTTAGGTTATAGGGATTTTTATTCAAGTACTTCTTATGATATTGATGAAACTATTGGATTAGGTTTAAGTGATAAGTCATTCTTTAGACAAAGTATTAATATTTTAGAGAATATTGAAGAAAATAATAATAATTATATGGGGACTGTGATTACGTTATCTAATCATACACCTTTTGCAAATAATGATAAGTTTGAGCAGATTGATTTAACAAAAAGTGCAAAAGTTTATAATGAAATAACTGGAAAATATGAAATTGTAAAAAGAGATTATTTGGAAAATACAATATTAGGTAATTATATAAGAAGTGGTCATTATGCAGATGAAGCGATGGGCGAGTTTATATCTTATATAAAAAATAGTGATAAGTTTGATAATACTATATTTGTGTTTTATGGTGATCACGACCCTAAGATTAGTTTAAAAGATTTTAATTATTATTATAATTATGATGCAGCAACTGATAAGGTTTTAACTGCGGAAGATGAAGGATATATTCCTTATGATTATTATGATAATGAACTTAATAAAAAGACTCCATTAATTATTTGGAGTAAGAATGAAAAGTTTGAAAAACAAATTGATTATTATATGGGTATGATTGATGTTATGCCAACGATAGGTAATATGTTTGGTATTTATAATAAGTATGCTTTGGGAAATGATATATTTGAGATTAAAGATGATAATGTAATAGCGTTTCCGAATGGTAATTTCTTAACTAATAAAGTGTATTATTATAATTCTAAAGAAGAATACAAGGCAATTAATTTAAATGAGGTTTTGAGTGATGAGTATATTGCTAATGCTAAGAATAAAGCAGATAAGTTAATTGATATTTCAAATGATATAATTGTTTATGATTTAATAGGGGTTACTAGTGATGAAAGGGATAAGAAATGAAAAAGAAAAAGATTGGTTTAGTGATATTAGTATTAGTGTTATTGTATTCTATTGGGGGTATTTATTATAATATAACTCATAGGGATAGTGTAGATAATAGTGTTAAGAGTATAGATAAGATTGATAAGTATGGGTATGTTCTTAAGAGTAATGCCACTAATTTACAGAAAGAACTTTTTAATGAACTTAAGACTATTTTAAATAATGATAATATAAATGATGATGCTTATGCTAAAACAATATCCAAGATGTTTGTTACTGATTTATATACTTTATCTAATAAGGTAAATAAGTATGATGTTGGTGGCACTGAATATGTTTTAGAAAGTGGTAGAGATAATTTTAAGGTAAATGTTCAAGATACTCTGTATAAGTATTTAGAGGATAATTCTGATGGAAAGAGAAGTCAGATACTTCCTTTAGTGGTTAGTGTTAGTGCTGATGAGATTAGTGATACTAAATATAAGATTGGTGATAATGAAAGTGATGCTAAGAAGGTTAGTTTAACTTTAAGTTATAATGAAGATTTGGGATATGATACTAAAGTGACTTTAATTTTAATTAAAAGTGATAGTAAGTATTATGTTGTTGAAAGTGCTAGTTAGGCACTTTTTTTGTTAGTTAGTACAGAATTAGTAAAAAAAGTGATATTATATAGATAGATAATGAAAAATATAATATGAGATAGGTGGATGATTTATGAAAAGAATTTATATAGTTACAGGTGCTAGTGGTTTTTTAGGTAATAATATTATTAGAATGTTAGAACATGATGATAATGCAGAGGTAAGAGCTTTTGTATTAAATGGTGAGTCTATAAGTTCTCTTAATAATTTGAAATGTTCTATTTATTATGGTGATGTTACAAAGGCGGATACTCTTAATTCTGTTTTTGATGGTTGTGATGGCGCAGAAATTTTTGTGATTCATTGTGCTGCTGTTGTTTATATAAAATCAAAGTATAATTCAAGGGTTTATGATGTTAATGTTAATGGAACTAAAAATATAGTGGATAAGGTATTGGAGTATAATGCTAAACTTATTTATGTTAGTAGTGTTCATGCTATTCCTGAGAAGAGTGATGGAGATTTGATTAGTGAGGTGTCTATTTTTAATCCTGATGATGTAGTTGGACTATATGCTAAAACAAAGGCTGAAGCTGCAAGATATGTTATGGATTCGGTTAAGGATAAAGGGTTAAATGCTTGTATTGTTCATCCTTCTGGTATTTTGGGACCATATGATTTTAGTAATAGTCATTTGACTGCGCTTGTTAGGGAAATTGTAAGAGGCAAACTTCCGATGTGTGTTAAGGGAGGATATGATTTTGTTGATGTTAGGGATGTTGCAAAAGGAATAATTATGGCTTGTGATAAGGGGAAAATGGGAGAATGTTATATTATGTCAGGGGAGTTTGTTTCGATTAAGAAACTTGCTGATTTGGTTTGTGATGTTGTTGGCAAAAAAAGAATTAAAGTTGTGTTACCAATTATGATTGCTAAGATAGTAGCACCTTTTTATGAGATGTATTATAATGTTAAAGGGAAAACACCACTTTTTACTAAGTATTCTTTGTATACGTTATCTTCTAATTCGAATTTTAGTAATGAGAAAGTGAAGAGAGATCTTGGTTTTGTAACTAGAGATATTACTGATACTGTTAAGGATATGGTTATGTGGATTTTAGGTGATTTTAAAGAGTAACTTTGTGTGGACTATTTAATAGTCTTTTTTTTTATAGTTTTCATAGATTATTGTATGAGAAAGTGTTTGTATATATTGTTTGCTTTTTTGTTTTTAATTGCTTTGGCTTTGATGGTTAATGGTGCTTCTAGTACGTTTCCTTTGTTAGGTAAAACGATTATTTTAGATGCGGGGCATGGGGGTAAAGATGGTGGCGCCGAAGTGGGTAATGTTAAAGAGAAGGATGTTAATTTAAGGGTGGTTATGTTTCTTAAGAATGCTTTAGAGGAAAAGGGAGCTAATGTTATTTTAACGAGAAGTAGTGATGATGATTTAAGTGAAGATGGAGTATCTAGAAGGAAGAAGAGTGATTTTGATAAGAGGATAGAGATTATTAATAATACGAATCCTGATATATATTTATCTATTCATCAAAATATTTTTGAGAGTTCTAAGTATCGTGGTGCACAAGTTTTTTATGTTAGTAATAATAGTTACAATAAGCATTTAGCTGAGGTTATTCAAAGTGAGTTAAACTCTTTTACAAAAACTAATAGAAAGATAAAAGAGATGCGTGGTAAGTATATGTATGATAGGCTTAATCCTATTGGTGTTTTGGTGGAGTGCGGTTTTTTGTCTAATTATTTTGATAGGACTAATCTTTTAAATGAAGGGTATGTTAAAAAACTTTCTTTGAAAATAACTCAAGGTGTTATAAATTATTTTTATTCGTAAATTCATAAAATTTTCATAATATAATTATATGATTTATCAGGAATGTGTGATATAATTTGATAATAGGTGAGACTATGAAGATGAAGGTCTTTAAAACAATTCAAGAACAAATAAGTATCCTTGAAAGCAAAGGTCTTATTATCGATGACTATCTTTTTACAGAAGATATTCTTATTCGTGAGAATTATTTCTTTATTAGTGGTTATCGTCATTTGTTTTTAAAGAGCCCTAAGGATCGTAATTTCATTAAGGGTACAACTTTTAGAGAGTTATATGCATTATTCAATTTTGATAGACAGGTACGAAATATTGTCTTTAAAAATTTGTTGATTATTGAGAACAATTTGAAGAGTATTATTTCTTATCAGTTATCAAAAAAATATGGTTTTAGAGAGAAAGATTACTTGAAACCAGAAAATTTTACTAAGGTACCAGATAAACAGAGACAACTAAGTGATACTTTAAAGAAGATGAAACGTCAGATTAGGGTTAATGGTGCGCAGCATTCAGCTACTAGTCATTATTTAAAGAATTATGGTTATATTCCACTTTGGGTTGTTGTGAAGGTTTTGTCTTTTGGTATTGTTGGTGAACTTTATACTGTTATGAAGAGGGAAGATCAAGAGGAAATAGCAAATATTTATGATTTATCGATTAATAATCTTTTAACTTATCTTCCAATACTTTCTAATTATCGTAATTTGTGTGCTCATGAGGATATTTTATATGATCATAGAACGCAGAAGATAATTGGTGATACTAGGTATCATGATGGGCTTGATATACCAACTACTGATGGTGAGTATATTTATGGTAAGGATGATCTTTTTGCTTTAATCATTATTTTAAAGCAGCTTTTAAGGCCAGAGGAGTTTCGTCTTCTTATAAATGAGTTAAGTTATGAGATAGATATTCTTTGTGGAAAACTTAAAGTTATTAACATTGGGAAGGTCCTAGATACGATGGGATTTCCAAGAAATTTTAGAGAAATATTAGATTTGTAGGAGGAAATATGAAGAAGGATAAAAGTAATGTTCTTGTATATGTTGTAATATTTATGGTGGCTTTAGGTATTGGTAGTGTTGGTATGTATTATGCGATTAGATATTTTAAACCACTTAGTCAGACGGTAGTTAATAAGTTAGAGAAAGAGGTAACAGTTACTGATAATGGAATAGCTGATGCTGTTGAGAAGCTTTATGATGCAGTGGTTGTTGTTGAGTCTTATCAAAATGGTACTATGGTAAGTAGTGGTAGTGGATTTGTTTATAAGACTGAAGGTGAGAAGTCATATATTTTAACTAATAATCATGTTATATCTGGCGCTAGTGAAGTTAAAGTTAAGTTTACTAATAATAGGACGGAAACTGTTAAAGTTGTTGGCAGTGATGAGTATAGTGATATTGGGGTTTTATCTATAGATAAGGATAAAATTATTAAGGTTGCGGAGATTGGTAAGGCTGCGGATACTCGTTTAGGTGATACGGCATTTGTTATTGGTACTCCACTTGCTTCTGAGTATTCTTGGACAGTTGCTAGAGGTATTATTAGTGGTAAGGATAGATTAGTTGAGGTAAATGCTAGTAATTCTAGTGTAGCTTCTTGGGTTATGAATGTTATGCAGACTGATGCTGCTATTAATAGTGGTAATTCTGGTGGACCTATTGCTAATGCTAATGGTGAGGTTATTGGTATTACTAATATGAAACTTGTTAGTAGTGGTGTAGAAGGTATGGGATTTGCGATTCCTATAGAGGATGCTATTAGTATAGCTGAATCTTTAATCAAGGGTGGTAAGATAGAGCGTCCTATGCTTGGAGTTGGTACTTTAGATGTAAGTAATACTGATGCTTTAATTAGAGAGTATGGAATATCTTTAAGTAAGAATATTACTGAAGGTGCAGTAGTTGGTTATGTTCAAAAGGGATCACCAGCAGATAAGGCTGGGCTTGAAAAAGGTGATGTAATTACTAAGTTTGGTGATTATGATATTAAGGGTTCATCATTTTTAAAATATTATTTATATAAGTATAATGTTGGTGATAAGGTTGAAATTACATTTGTTAGAGGAACTAAAACTGAAACAAAAACGATAACCTTAAGTCAAACAGCAGAATAAAGGCTTTTAAAGAGGCCTTTTTTTTGTTATAATTTTGGGAGGTGATAACATGGGTTTTATTGGATTTGCCCTTAAAGGTAATTATAAGAGACATTATAATAATTTAAAGAAGGTTTCTCAAAAAACTGGTAAGAGTACAATTTTAATGTTTATAGATACTGCGGTTTCAGCACTTGTTTTTAAGTCTGGACTTCAGGATTATTTAAATTATGAATTTTATAATAAGAGTTTTAGTGAGAGAAAGACTTATGCGACGATTGGTTATCAAAATAAGTTTTATGAGTTAGCTGCTAATGTTAAGTATGCGCCTTTTTTCTCAAATAAGGTTAATTTTCATAAGAATTTTAGTGAGTTTACTAAAAGAGAGTTCGTATCTTATGATGATGGGTTTTCTAAAGTTAAAGATTTTATTAGTAGCCATAAAGAGTTTGTTCGTAAACCAATTAGTGGGTTAGGGGGACAAGATGTTGTTAAGTTAGCTTCTAGTGATGTTAAAGATATGAAGACTTTTTATGAGAAGTTAAAGGAAGAGAATTGTTTACTTGAGGAGCTTGTTGTTCAAGATGCGGAGTGGAGTAAGTTAAATCCTAATAGTATTAATACGCTTAGGATAGTGACTAAGTGTATTGGTGGTAAGAGTGAGATTTTGTTTGCAGTAGCTAGGATAGGCGCTGGTAAGACAATTGTGGATAATTTTCATCAAGGTGGTGTTGGTGTAAAGATTAATACTGCTAAAGGAATTTTAGAGGGTGAAGCAATAGATAAAGAGGGGAATGTTTCTAAAGAGACTAGTGTTACTCATGTTAAAGTAAATGGTTATAAGATTCCATACTGGAAAGAGATTAAGAAGATGGTTAATAAGGTAGCTAAGGTAAATGATAATGTTAATGTTATTGGATGGGATGTTGCAATTAGTAAAGATGGACCACTTATTATTGAGGGAAATAGGGGACCTGGTATGGATCTTGTACAAGTTTTATATAAAAGAGGGGTTAAGCCTGATTTAGAGAAGGTTAAAAAGGAGATTATTGCTTATCAAAGAGGCAGATAGAGGGAAGATGATGTTATGTTAAAGGCAGGAATTGTAGGGTTACCTAATGTTGGTAAGAGTACGTTATTTAATGCGATTACGAAGAAGAATATATTAGCAGCTAATTATCCATTTGCGACGATTGATCCGAATGTAGGGGTTGTTACTGTACCAGATGAAAGGCTTACTTATTTAGAAAATTTATATATGCCAGATAGAACTATACCAACTACTTATGAGTTTACAGATATTGCTGGGCTTGTTAAGGGGGCATCTAATGGTGAAGGGCTTGGTAATAAGTTTTTAAGTCATATTAGAGAAGTGGATGCAATTGTTGAGGTTGTTAGATGCTTTGAAAATGGTGATATTATTCATGTTGAGGGAAGTGTTGATCCTATTAGGGATATTGAGATAATTAATGTTGAGTTAATAATTTCTGATTTAGAGATTGTCCAAAATAGGATTGGTAAGATTGCGAAAAAGTGTGAGATGACTAAGGATAAGGCTGAACTTTTAGAGTTTCAAACTCTTAAGAAGTGTGAAGAAGCGTTACTGCAAAATATTCCACTTAGAAGATTAGATTTATCTAAGGAAGAGAGACAAATTTTAAAAGCTTTTTGCTTTATTACTTTGAAACCGATTATATATATGACTAATGTTAATGAGGATGATGCGATAGTAGGCCATAATAAGTATACAGATATGGTTAGTGAGTATGCTTCTAAAGAGGATGCTAGTGTAATTGTTGTGTGTGCGAAGATGGAAAGTGAGCTTGCAGAGTTAAATGAGGATGATAAGAAGGAGTTTTTAAAAGAAATGGGTATTACTTCCTCTGGTTTAGATAAACTAATATATGCAACTTATGATTTACTTGGGTTACAAACATTTTTTACTTCTGGAAAAGATGAGTGCAGAGCATGGACTTTTAAGAAGGGGATGAAAGCACCTGAGTGTGCAGGAATAATTCATAGTGATTTTGAACGTGGATTTATTAAAGCAGAGGTTATGTCATTTGATGATTTGAAAAATTGTGGAAGTGAACTTAAGGTTAAGGAAGCTGGTAAGATGCGTTTAGAGGGCAAGGAATATTTAATGCAAGATGGGGATATTTGTTACTTTAGATTTAATGTGTAGGAGGATTAATGTGCGGATTTTGCGGATTTAATGATAAGAGGTCTAAGAAAGACAAAGAGAAGATTATTAAGAGTATGGCAGATAGGATTATCCATAGAGGACCAGATAGTGATGGTTATTATGTTGATGATAATGTTGCACTTGGTTTTAGAAGGTTATCTATTATTGATTTAAAGGGTGGTAGTCAACCTATATATAATGAAGATAATACGATTGCAATAACTTTTAATGGAGAGATTTATAATTATCAAGGTTTACGTGATGAGTTAATTAAGTGTGGTCATAAGTTTAGAACTAATACAGATACTGAGGTAATTGTTCATGGATATGAGGAGTGGGATACTGAGGTATTTAATAAGTTACGTGGAATGTATGGAATTATAATTTATGATATAAATAAGAAGAAAATAATTGGGGCAAGAGATATTTTTGGAATTAAGCCATTTTATTATTATAAGAATGATGGATTATTTATGTTTGCTTCAGAAATTAAATCTTTTTTATCACATCCTGATTTTAAGAAGGAATTAAATGATAAAGTATTAAGTTTGTACTTATCTTATGGAACTAATCATATGGAAGAGACTTTCTTTAAATATACTTATAAGTTAAGACCCGGGCATTATTTTGTTTATGAAAATGATAAGTTAGAGGTTAAGGAGTATTTTAAGCTTAAGTATGAGAAGGAAGATAAGCCTTTTGATGAGTATGAGAATGTTTTGAAGGAGACAATTGAAAGCTCAATTAAGTATCATCAGATTAGTGATGTTGAGGTTGGTTCTTATTTAAGTGGTGGAGTTGATTCATCTTATGTAGTTGCTGAGGCTAGACCTAATAAGACGTTTACAGTAGGGTTTGATGGTAAAGGTTTTTCAGAGATTGAGTATGCTAAGGATTTGTCTGATTATTTTAAGATTAAGCATTATTCTAAGGTAATAAGTGCTGATGAGTTTTTTGATATTTTACCTACTGTAGAGTATCATTTGGATGAGCCTAGTGCGAATGTGTCAGCAGTGCCGTTATATTTTTTAAGTAAGCTTGCTAGAAAAGAGGTTAAGGTTGTCCTTTCTGGTGAGGGTGCTGATGAGATGTTTGGTGGATATAATGAGTATAATCTTGAAGGATTAGAGAAATTTTATGATAAGATTCCTTTATTTTTAAGAAGAGGTATTGGTAATATTACGAAAAATCTTCCTTATTTTAAGGGGAAACATACAATTCTTAAGTATAGTAAGCCTTTAGAAGAGAGATATTATAATAAAACTGAGATGTTTTTAAGTAAAGATGCACAAGCAATACTTAAGCCTAAGTATAGGACTGATTTATCACCATTTGATTTATGTACTCCTTATTATGATGAGGTTAAGGGTAAGGATGATGTTCAAAGAAAAATGTATATTGATTTGAATTTCTGGTTACCTAATGATATTTTGCTTAAGGCTGATAAGATGAGTATGGCAAATTCTGTTGAACTTAGGGTACCATTTTTAGATAAAGAGGTTTGGAAGTTGTCGCAAAAGATACCAACAAAGTATATGGTTCGTGATGGACAGACTAAGTATATTTTTAGAAAGATTGCTGATGAGAAGATACCGGAGGAGTGGGCTAAGCGTAAGAAGAAGGGATTCCCGGTTCCTTTTGGTAAGTGGATAAGAGAAGAGAAATATTATAATAAAGTTAAGGATTTATTTAATAGTGATTTTTCAAAAGAATTTTTTGATAATGAGGCGATTAATAAGTTATTGGATGAGCATTACCATGGTGCAGTTTATGGGAAACAGATTTATACTATTTATGCATTTTTAACTTGGTATCAGAGATTTTTTATTACAGAGAAGTGATTTTAATGGATCACTTTTTTGTTTGATTGATTTTTTTATAAAAGTTTGTTATTATAAAATCATTGATTGGGGGCTTATTTTATGATAAGTAGTAAGAAAGAATATATGGAGAAATTTGCTAGTGAAGTTAATGAGACTTTAAAGAATTCACGTAAGTGGAAGAGACATTATGTAACTGATTTAAAGATTAGTGATAGTGCTAAGATGGTTATAGCTGATATGGATGCTTTTCATAATCATTCGTTTGCGGTTGAGGTTTATTTAAGAAATAAGGATAATTTAGATAAGACTGCACTTCTTTATCGTGGTAATAAGATTACTTATGGTGATATGTTTGATAAGGTGTATGCCTATGCGAAGAGTTTGAAAACTATGGGTTATGGTGCTGGTAGTGAGGTTCCTGTTTGTGCTACTAATATGCCAGAGTTTGTATATTTATTTTTAGCTACTAATTTAATTGGGGCTAAACTTAATTCTATTGGTGAGTGGTTTGATAAGGATTATACTAAGTTTATTTTAGAACATTCTAAGAGTAATACTATTTTTATTAGTGATGATGTTTATGATATGGTTAAGGATAAGATAGATGAGAGTAGTATAAGTAATGTGGTTGTTTTGTCTTTAGCTGATTCTTTAAAGGGTGGTAATCCTTATGAGGAGATTGATGATAAGTTTCATCCTGGATTATTTGATAGTAAGGTTTCTAAGATTAGGGAAGAAAGTAGTAAAACAGTTATGTCTTCAAAGGATTTTGAGGATATTGGAATAAATTATGATAATAATGTTGTTAATGATAGTGAGTTAGATGATCCTGCAGTTATTACTTATACTAGTGGTACTACTAATCCTGGAGTTCCTAAAGGGGTACTTCATAGTAATAGAAGTTATGCTACTATTGCTAGGTTTAAGGATAGAGATATAACTAATTTAACTAATATGGATGGTATTAAGTCTTTGTGTCATATTCCTGTTTATACACATATGGAGTTGTGTACTTTGATGGATGGATTGTTTCATGGGTGCACTTTATGTTTGGAGCCAGTTTATGATAAGGATTTCTTTAAGTATTCAGTTATAATGCATAGAGCTAATTATCAGCCTGGTAGTCAAGGATTTAATTATGATTTGTGTTATGCTTTAGAGCATGATGAGGAGTTTAGAAGATTATGCGATGGACTTGCTGGTGATGGTTATCGTAATGGACAACTTGGTGAGTTAATTGCTCCAACGATTACTGGCGAAGGTATGGATAAGGGTAGTGAGAAGTACTTTAATAAAGTGGCACGTAAGCATAAGTTTGGAGTTAAGAAATTACATTTTCCAGTTTGTTATTCAATTGGTGGAGGAACTGGAGAAGCAAGTGGAGTATTTACAACATTATTTAAGAGTTATATGGAAAAGTTGCCACCTTATACTTTTAGTAAGGAAGGAATAGGTCTTAATGTGTTACCTTTTGCTGAGGTTGTAATTTTGGATGAACAGGGAAATTATCGTAAACCTGGTGATAAAGGGCTTATTGGTGTTAAGAGTCCTTGTGATATGATGGGTTATTATTATACTGGTGATGATTTTTCTAAGTTGCATGTTGATAGTCCATATATTGAGGCTGAGGATGGCAGAAGATTTTTAGTTATGAGTAATGTTGCTTATATGACTAAAAGTGGTAGTGTTAAGATTAAGGATAGACTTAATAATAATGTCATTCTTGATGATGGAGAGGTTATTCCTGTATATGAGATTTGTGATGCAGTTTTAGATGATACTAAAAATATTATGACAGGTTCTCTTGTTAAGATTAGTGATGAGTATATTGGAGAAGCTTATGTTATGCATATTATATTACAACCTGAAGCAAATAAAGAGAAAGCCCTTGCTAGTTTAAGTAAGAGATTGAAATCTAAGTTTAGTCCAGAGTTGTTAGATAAGTTATATGTACGTGTTAGAAGTATAGAAGAAGGTTTTCCAGTTGCACCTAGTGGTAAGAGAGATATTCATCCTTTGATTGAAGAAGGTTATAGTTCTAAGTGTTTAAGTGTAAAGAATCTTTTATATGTTAATACTAAAGGTAAAGATAAAGTCTTAAAGAAATAGACTTATCTTTTTTTTTGTGATAATATTTTATTATAGGAGGCTTGTATGAAGTATATTTATATTATTGGTTTTTCACTTATTTATTCGTTTGTTTTAAATTTGGTTTATTTTAAGAAGAATCATTTACAGACGAGGGAGACAAAATATTATTCTATTTTGCTTATTGTTAATTTAATTGGGCTTGTTGGAGAAACTATGTGTTCTATTGTTGGGTTTACTTTTCCAGAAAATAGTCCGATATCTCATTTTTTTACAAAGACTTTTATGAGTACTTTAACTTGTTTTACCATTATGATGAGTCTTTATATTTATTCGTTGTGTTTAAGTGATAAAGAAAGTATTTTTGATAAGGTTAAAAAATTTAGTTTGGCATTTTTGATTTTTAGTATTTTTGTAATTTTTGCTTTACCGATTACTACAGCGGTAGGTTTTGCGACTGGACCATCTTGTGATTATGTTTATAATGTAGGTACAGTTCTTATTACGCTTAGTATTATTACGACGTTAGTTTGTTTTAAGAAGATTGATATTACAAAAGCAATTCCATTTTTTGCTTTTACGGTTTTTAATATTGTAATTGCGTTTATTCAAAGACTTAATCCGCAGGTTACTCTTACTACTTCTATGGAAACTTTAGTATTATTTATTATGTATTTTACTATTGAAAATCCTGACTTAAAATTACTTGCTGAGGTGCAGAAGGCGAGAAATTTATCTGAGCAGACTAGTAATGAGAAGAGTAATTTTTTAAATGTTGTTACAATGGATATTAAGGATAAGCTTGATAAAGTAGAGGTTATAAGTAATAATATTGCTTCTTTAACTAAGAATAAAGATATTTTATATGAAGTAAGTGAGCTTAACAATATTGTTAATGTTTCTAGAAACAATATTAGGCAGACAATTGATATTTCGTCATTAGATTCTAAGTATATTAAGAATATTAAGAATAAGTATAATGTAAAGTTACTTTTGGATGGTGTATATTTAAGTAGTAAAGAAAAAGCACATGATGGAGTTGATTATAGATTTGTTTTAAGTGAAGGCATGCCAGAGTATTTATTTGGAGATTCAATGAAGGTTAAGCAGATATTAAATTCTGTTTTGGATAATGCTTTAAAGTATACTAATAAGGGTTTTGTTGAGTTTAGAGCTAGTGCGATTATTAAGTATGATGTGTGCAGACTTATTTTGGTTGTTGAGGATTCTGGATGTGGAATTGATATTTTAAAGCATAATGAGATTATGACTAATCATAATGAGATGAGTGATAGTGATATTGAAAATATTGATAATAAGATAGTTAGTCTTTCTGTTGTTCGTAAGATGCTTAATTTACTTGGAGGAACTATATCAATTAATAGTGAGAATGGTAAAGGGACTAAAGTACAGATTATCTTGGATCAAAGAATAGCTTTTGGGGAGAAGTCTAGTGAGGATAAGGTTATAGATAAGTATAATGAAACTTTACTTAGTAAGAAACGTATAGGTGTTGTTAGTTTAAGTGATAAGAGTGTAAAGGTTATTAAGAATACTTTAAAGAGAGATTGTGATGTTCATATTTTTGATGTTACTTTGGATTTACTTAATGAACTTAGAAGTGAGGTACGTTATGATTTAGTATTTATTGATGAGGATATGGAGAAAATAGATGCTAGAAGTTTTATTTATAAGATAAAGAAGGAGAGCATAGAGTGCCCAGTGGTTGTGCTTTGTAATGAGATTAATTTTAATATGAAGAAGGAACTTCTTAATGATGGTTTTACAGGAGTTATGAGTAAAAACCTTAGTAAAGATGATGTAAAAGAGTGTGTAAATAAATTATAATTCGACAAAAGTTTACGTTTGTTTACAATTGTTTACAAAATAATTTCTATGGTTATGACGAAGTTTGTATTATAATTGATTTGTGTGTTAGTACGATATGGAAAATTAAAGAATGAATAAAATACGTGTTTTTATGGTTGATGATAGTAGTGATGCTGTTAATGACGTAAAGAAGTATTTTAGTGATTGTGGTGATATTGAGGTCGTTTTAAGTGCAAATGATGGAGTAGAGGCAGTTAAAATAATTGAAGAGCGTGCACATGATTTTGATGTACTTATCATGGATTTAATTATTCCAAAGTTGGATGGTTTAAGTGTTTTAGAAACTATTCGTAAGAAGGGGATAAATGTTAAGAGTATTGTTACTACTAATATAAACTCTACTTTAGTTATTAATAAATGTATGGATGAGGGTGTTAACTATTATATGCTTAAGCCTTATGATATGGCTTCTTTGTATTCAAGAGTGAGAGAGGTTTATAAAACTAGTAGTAAGGAATTATTTCTTGATGATAAGTCTTTAAATGGGGCGATTACTGATATGTTACATTCTTTAGGAATTCCATCTCATATTAAGGGTTATTCTTATATTAGGGATAGTATTAGTTTGATGTATAAGAATCCATCGATGATAGGAGCAATTACAAAGGAGTTATATCCTGAGGTTGCTTCAATGTATGATACAACGTCTAGTAGAGTTGAAAGAGCAATTAGACATGCGATTGAGGTTAGTTGGAGTAGAGGAGATTATGATTTGATGGAGTCTTTGTTTGGACATTCTGTAGATTATGATAGAGCTAAACCGACTAATTCTGAGTTTATAGCAACTCTTGCAGATAGATTAAGGTTAGATAATTGTTTTTGAATATATTTGATAAATCTTCCGCATTATATCATAAGATATAAAAGGAGGATTTTTTTATGGACAAGTGTTTTAATAAAGATGTTTGTATGATATTAAAGTCTGCAGAGGGAGAGATGCTTAATTTAAGGCATCCTTATGTTGGGACGGAACATTTGCTTCTTGCTTTGCTAAAAAGGGATAGAGTAAAGAAAATATGTTATAAGTTTAATTTGACTTATGCTGGTTTTAGGGATGAACTTGTTAGATTAATTGGTCAGGCTTCTAAGAAAAGTGAAGTTATTTTATATACACCACTTCTTAAATTAGTTATTGATAATGCTTATAATAAAAGTTATGATGAGCATAAGGAAATGGATGAGTTATATTTACTTTCTTCTTTGTTTGGGGAAAGTGATGGGATAGCACTTAGAGTGGCTTATAATATGGGAGTTGATACAGATGCACTTGTTAAGGAACTTGATAAACCAAAGATACTTTCATCTATTGGGGTATGTTTAACTGATAAGGAAATAGATAAGATTTATTTAAGAGATAAAGAACTTGATGAAGTGATGGAGATACTTTTAAGAAAGGGTAAGAATAACCCTTTACTTGTTGGTGATCCCGGAGTTGGCAAGACGGCGATTGCATATGAACTTGCTAGGAGGATAAAGTGTGGAAATGTGCCAGATAGATTAAAGGGGAAAGAGGTTTATTTGGTTAGTACATCTAGTTTGGTTTCGGGTACTAAGTATCGTGGTGAGTTTGAAGAGAGAGTAAATGGGCTTATTAATGAGGTTATTCGTAATGGGAATATTATTTTATTTATTGATGAGATACATACGATTATGAAGACAGGTTCTAGTGAGGCTGGAGTTGATGGTGCTAATATTTTAAAGCCTTATTTAGCTAGGAATGATTTAAAGATTATTGGTGCTACTACTAAAAGGGAGTATGATGAGTATTTAAAGAAAGATGGGGCTTTTGCGAGAAGGTTTGCGAAGGTTATTGTTAATGAGCCTAGTTTAAAGGATACTGTTACAATATTAAATAAGTTAAAGAAGAGTTATGAAGATTTTTATAATTTGAAGATTAATTCTAATGTTATTAAGTATTTAGTAGATTTGTGTGATAAGTATTTACCTAATAGTTATAATCCTGATAAGTCTATAGATATACTAGATACTAGTTTATCTAAAATTGCTTTAGAAGGTAAGAAACGTATACTTACGAAGGAAGATGTGTATGAAGTAATAAGCAAGAGGTGTAATATTTCTTTGGTTAGTGAAGAGAATTTGGATAGGGTAAGAGCGGTGCTTAGTGATAAGTATTCAGAAGTGCTTGCAGATAATGTTGTTAAGATGTTTAAGTGCAGGGATAAAAGTAAGTATATGGTGTTTAGTGGTAGTGATGATAAAAGACATGCTCCATTTGATATAGGTAAGTGTTTAGGGGTTAATGTGATTGATATAGATTGTGCTCTTTATAATGATGAGTATAGTTTAAATAAGTTTGTGAGTACTAATTATTTATATAACAAGATTAGTGATAATCCTTTTTCTTTGGTGGTATTTGATAATTATAACAAGAGAGGAAGGGTTTTGGATAATATAATTAGGATGATGAAGGATAAAGGGTATATTGAAAATAGTATGAATGAAAGACTTTATTTAGATAAGTCCGTGATGTTTTTAATTGATGAAGATATTAGTACTAAAGTAGGGTTTGCGGCTAGTTAGGGCTTGTGTTATAATATTTGTTAGGAGGCATTATGAAAATATATAATACATTAACTAGAACTGTTGAAGAGTTCGTTCCTTATGAGGAAGGAAAGGTAAAGTTTTATACATGCGGCCCAACTGTTTATCATTATGCTCATATAGGTAATATGCGTAATTATATTGGACATGATATTTTGGATAAGACACTTAGATATTTAGGATATGATGTTAAGAGAGTTATGAATATTACTGATGTTGGACATTTAAAAAGTGATAGTGATAGTGGCGCGGATAAAATGGTTGAGAGTGCTAAGGCAGAGCATAAGAGTGTAATGGACATTGCTAAGTTTTATACGGATGCATTTTTTAAGGACTTTGATGCGCTTAACTGTAGAAGACCAGATGTTGTTAGTCCCGCTACTGATAATATAGATGAATATATTAAGATAATAAATGTTTTACTTGATAAAGGTTATGCTTATAAGTCTGGAGGAAATGTTTATTTTGATGTTAGTAAGCTTACAGATTATTATAAATTAACTAATCATAAAGAAGATGATATGGTTGTTGGGGTTAGAGATGGTGTTGATTATGATGATAGTAAGCGTAATCAGGCAGACTTTGCTTTATGGTTTACTAAAAGTAAGTTTGAAGATCAAGATCTAAAGTGGGATTCACCTTTTGGAACTGGTTATCCAGGATGGCATATTGAGTGTACTGGTATTAGTTTAAAATATTTAGGTGAGCACTTAGATATTCATGGTGGAGGAGTAGATAATATTTTTCCACATCACACTAATGAGATAGCACAAAGTGAGGCTTATTTAGGTCATAAGTGGTGTAATTATTGGTTTCATAATGAACATTTAATGGATGAGACTGGTAAGATGAGTAAGAGTAAGGGAGCTGTATTATCAGTAAGTGTTCTTATGGAAAAGGGGTATAATCCACTTGCATTTAGACTTATGTGCTTACAGAGTCATTATCGTAAACAGTTAGTATTCTCTTATGAAGCTCTTAATCAAGTTGAAGCACAGTATGATAAACTTATTAATCGTATTGGTTTAATTAAGGATGAGGGAGACTTAGATGAAGGAGAGTTTGCTTCTTATAATGATAAGTTTATGGAGAGTTTGTCTAATGATTTAAATACGGCAAATGCAATAACTTTAGTGTATGATTTACTTAAAGATGAGATGGTTAATGGTCATACTAAGTTAGAGTTACTTAGAAATTTTGATAAAGTTTTAAGTTTGAATTTAGTTGCTGAGAAGAAGGTAAGTGCAGATCATGATAAGATTATGAAGTTAATTGAGGCTAGAAATGATGCGAAGAAGAAACGTGATTTTGAACTTGCAGATACAATTAGAGATGAACTTAAAGCAAAGGGAATTATTTTGATTGATACAAGGGAAGGCACTACCTATAAGGAGGTATAGATGGATTTACTTTATTTAATTGCTATTTTAATTCCCTTAATGGCTCAGATTTATGTAAGTACTAGTTATAGTAAGTTTAGAGTAGTTAAGAATGGTAAGGGGTTAACAGGACTTGATACTGCTAAGAAGATATTAGAAGCTAATGGTCTAGGAGATTTATATGTTGTTGAGACTAAAGGGAAGATGACTGATCATTACGACCCAACTAGAAAGACAGTTAGATTATCAACAGAGGTTTTTCATGGTGATAGTGTAGCGTCTCTTGCTATTGCTGCACATGAATGTGGGCATGCTATTCAAGATAAGGACGGATATTTCTTTATGAGATTGCGTAGTTTTATTTATCCGGTAGTTAATCTTGGAACAACATTTGCTTATGTGTTACTTATTATTGGGGCTATTTTAGAAATGCATAATTTAATTATGCTTGCGATAGCATTATATGGTCTTGGTTTAGTTTTCCAGCTTATTACTTTACCAGTTGAGATAGATGCTAGTAAAAGAGCACTTAATAATTTAAATGAGTTAGGGCTTACTGATAATACTGACGCAAGCGGAGCAAGTAGAATGCTAAGAGCAGCAGCTTATACATACGTTGCTGGTGTGTTATCTAGTGCGTTAGAGATTATTAGATTACTTGCTATATTTGGAAGAGATAGAGATTAATATAAAATTGGTGGAAAAAACCAATTTTTTTAAGGGTTATTTTTTTTTGAATTAACTAGTAAAAGATGGGAATAATAGAATTGTATTTTTAAGTATTATTAGTTTGTTTTTTACTTGATGAAAATTTTATTGACTTAAGCAAACAAATGTATTAATATAGTTGGTGTTAGGAGATGAGCGTATGTTTGAGTTAGTTTCTAAGTATAAACCTAGTGGAGATCAGCCTGAGGCAATTGATGAACTTGTTAAAGGTGTAGAGGAAGGCAAGAAAGCACAAGTTTTAATGGGGGCTACTGGTACTGGTAAGACTTTTATGGTTGCTAATGTTATTGCAAGGGTTAATAAACCCACATTAGTTCTTGCTCATAATAAGACTTTAGCTGGGCAACTTTATAGTGAGTTTAAAGAGTTGTTTCCAAATAATCATGTCGAATACTTTGTTTCTTATTACGATTATTATCAGCCAGAAGCATATGTACCATCTACGGATACTTATATAGAAAAGGATTCTAGTATTAATGATGAAATAGATGAACTTAGACATGGGGCAACTAGTGCTTTAATTAATTATAAAGATACGATTGTTGTTGCTTCTGTTTCTTGTATTTATGGTATTGGAGAGCCAGAAGAGTATAAGAATAATATGCTTATTTTAAGTGTTGGGGATAAAATTAAACGTAATACGATAATTGATAGATTGGTGTCAATGACTTATGAGAGAAATCAGCTGGATTTTCATCGTGGTACTTTTAGAGTTAATGGTGATGTGATTGATGTTGTGCCAGCAAGTGAGAGAAAAAATGGTATTAGAATTGAACTTTTTGGTGATGAAGTTGATCGCATTTGTGAGTTTGATGTTTTAAGTGGAAATGTTATTCAAAATATTAAGCATATTACTTTATTTCCGGCTAGTCACTTTGTTACGGGTGATGCGAAACTTGCTGAAGCAATTAAGAGGATTGATAAGGAAAAAGATGAGCAGATTAAGTATTTTCATGAACATGGTAAATTAATTGAGGAGCAAAGAATTAAAGAAAGATGCGAGTATGATTTAGAGATGCTTAGGGAAACTGGCTTTTGTCATGGTATTGAAAATTATAGTAGACATTTAGCACTTAGAGGAGAGGGTGAAACGCCATCTACTTTGATGGATTTCTTTGGTGATGATTATTTACTTATTGTGGATGAATCACATGTAACTCTTCCTCAGGTTAAAGCAATGTATAATGGAGATAGGATGCGTAAACAAACACTTGTTGATTATGGTTTTAGACTTCCTAGTGCACTTGATAACAGACCACTTAAGTTTGATGAGTTTAATGCTAAGATTAAAGAGGCTATATATATATCAGCCACTCCTGGTGATTATGAGTTATCACTTACTGGCGGTAAATTTACGGAAGCAATTATTCGTCCAACTGGGCTTTTAGATCCGGAAATTGAGGTTAAACCGACTGAAGGTCAAATAGATGATTTAATTGGAGAGATTAATGATAGAGTTAGTAAGAATGAAAGAGTTCTTGTTACGACGCTGACGATTAGGATGGCTGAAGAACTTACTAATTATTTAAAGAGTGTTAATATAAAAGTTGCTTATTTACATAATGAGGTTAAGACTTTTGAAAGGCTTAGAATTATACGTGATTTAAGACTTGGTAAGTATGATGTTATTGTTGGCATTAACCTTCTTAGGGAGGGAATTGATATTCCAGAAGTTAGTTTGATAGCAATTATGGATGCTGATAAGCAAGGGTTCTTGCGTAGTGAGAGAAGTTTGATACAAACTATTGGTAGAGCGGCACGTAATCAAAATGGACATGTTATTATGTATGCTGATACGATTAGTGATGCGATGGATAAAGCGATTAAGGAAACTAGAAGGCGTAGAAGTATCCAGGAGGTATATAATAAAGAACATGGTATTGTACCTAAGACGGTTGTTAAGGAAATTAGAGATTTAATTTCTAATGAGGTTAAGGATGAAAGCAAAGAGAAACTTAGTAAGAAGGAGTCTCGTGAGAAGATGCAAAAGGTTGAAAATGAGATGCGTAAGGCAGCTAAGGAGCTTGATTTTGAAAGAGCAATGCAATTAAGGGATATATTGTTTGAAATGAAAGCAAATGAAAAATAAAATGCAAGCTAATTATTTGTTTTGCATTTTTGATTATTATAGTTTATACTTGTGTTAGAGGTAAATTATGAAAAAGGGTATATGGTGGTTATTTGGTGGTATTGGTTTAAGTGCAATTGTGTTTGCAGTTCTTTTGGCTACTAATGTTGTTAGTTTACACGATAATTCTTCAAATGATAATAGTAATAATAATTTAGTTAGTAATGAAGAAGATATTTGTAAGCTTAATAAAAAAGTTGATGGGGTGGAATACTTATTTTTAGTTAGTAAACTAGAGGACTTGTATTATTTAAATGTCTATTATATTGGAGATAGGGCAGAAGGTCTTTTATATCGTACTGATATTGAGTATTCTGGTGAGTGTAATGAAGAGTTAACTGAATATGTTAGTAGAAAATTAATTAATTCTGACGAAGAATATAATTATTATTTATATCGTTATCCTACTGGTCCAAGTTTTAGGTTAGTCTTAGTTGCTAGTCATAAAAAATATGAATATATGTATAATATGTTGGAACTTGGTTATGATCATAATGATTTGGTAACAAAAGTTCAAAGTGGTAAAAAGGATTATGTTTTGAGTGAAATTGTTGAATTGGATGGTAATGCCCGTATTTCAAATGGTAAGCTTTATTTTATTGATGATAGAACGCAAGGTGGCACAGTTAATATTGTTGATTGTGATGAAGTTGGTGTTCATGAAGAGTATGTATTTGAATTTGGAAATGGTACATTTACTAAACAAAAAAGTGGCGACTTATATTTTTCTACACAAGAAAAATGTTAAAAAAAGTGAGAAATTAATCTCACTTTTTTAAGTAGTATTCATAATATTCATCGTATGTTATGCCTTCATTATATACTTTAGTTGCAGTATCTATTCCAACATAACGATAATGCCATGCTTCATAAGAGTAACCGGTGATATTTTCTTTACCTTTTGGGTATCTTAGAATGTAACCGTATTTATGGGCGTTTGTTTGCATCCACTTGAAACTTTCAGTAGCTTCAAATTTGTCATTTTTATCATTGTAATCAGCAACGTCAATTGCTAGGCCAGTTTCGTGTTCACTAGATCCTGCTCTTGCGGCGTATGCATCTGCTTTTTTAGTTCCAAATGATGCTTTGTAGTCTTTCCATACATCCTCTTGGTCTTGATAGGTTCTGTATGATGAGACAATTAGAATTGTGTATCCTTCTTTTTTAGCATCGTCTGCTAAACTAATAAAGGCATCATAAGCTTCTTTATTAAGTTTTTTATTATCTCCATAGCTATAGGTTTTACTTATGGTTTTTAAGTCTTCTACTTCATAGTCTTTACTTAACGCATTATATTTATTTACGAGCATGGTGTTTCCTTTAGAAGTGTCGGTTATTTCCATGTTTTCGTAATAGTTTTGGTCTCTGTGAACATTTACTAGTGCGATGACTTCGGTTAAACTTATTTCTGGATTTTTATCACTATAAGCAATATATTTATCTAAATTCTTGATTAAAAAGTATTTTTCGTTTAAAATGTTTATTAGTTTTTCATTTTTTTCTGTGGTTAGCAGTTTTTCAATTTTTGTTTTGTCTAATTTTTCTAGAAGTAAGTCTGTTTCTTCTTTGGTGTAATTTTTTTCAAGTAGTTTGTATTCATATGTCTGATGGTATTTGTATGTTTTATATGATTTGATACCAACGATTGATATAATTATAATGAATAGCAAAATAATTAGTCTTCTTTTGAATTTTTTCTTTAATTTTAATTTTTTCTTTGTCATGATAACCTCTCTATTTTAATTATAACATAATTAGAGTGGTTTGTTATTTTATTATTTAATAAAGTAGTGTATAATATAGAAAATAGGAAAGTGATTTTAATGAATAAAGTTTTAATTTTTGGACATCGTAAACCAGATACAGATAGTGTATGTGGTGCGATAAGTTTAAGTTATTTAAAAAATGCGATTGGGGTAGCATCTGAACCTCGTGTTTTAAGTGAGATTAATAAAGAAACTGAGTTTGCACTTAAAACTTTTGGAGTAGAGACACCGAAGTATTTAAATGATGTAAAGTTACAACTTAAAGATGTAAAGTATAAGAAAAAATATTATGTAAATGAAAATGCATCAATTTATGATACTTATAATTATATTTCAGATAAGAAGATTACAGGTATTCCGATAGTTGATGATGCTAAAAAGTTTATCGGGTATGTTTCATTAAAAGAAATTGCTAGTGAACTTATTATTAGTAGTTCAAATTATTTAGATACTACTTTTGATAATATTGCACAGACATTAAATGCTAGTAGTTATATTAAGTTTGATGATAAAATATGTGGTAATACGATTGCTGTTGCACTTCCTTACAGAATGTTTATTGATAGTATTCCTCTTGGAGATAAGTCAATTGTTATAGTTGGAGATAGAGAACATATAATTGATCATGCAATTAAAAAGAGGGTTAAACTACTAATTATTATTAATAATAGAAATTTAACTTCTGATGAGTTACTTCTTGCTAAGAAGAATAAAGTTAATGTCATTATTACACCATATGATACATTTAAAACTGCTAGAACTATTATTTTATCAAATCCAATTAAGAATATTAGAAGAGCTGCATCTGCTGTATGTTTTAATACACAGGATTACTTAAGTGACTTTTTAGATATTAGTAATAAACTTAAACATACTAATTATCCACTCTTAAATAATAATGGGTATTGTGAGGGAATGCTTCGTGTTATTGATACGAGTGAACTTATGAGAAAAAAGGTTATTTTAGTTGACCATAATGATCCTGCTCAGAGTGTTGAGGGATTAGATGAGGCTGAAATTGTTGAGGTTGTTGATCATCATAACATAGGCAACATTAGTACACATAATCCGATTAATTTTAGAAATATGAGTGTTGGATCTGTTAATACAATTATTTATACTTTATTTAATGAGTATAAGGTTAAGATTCCTAGAGAAATTGCTGGGTTGATGCTTAGCGGAATTGTTTCTGATACACTTTTATTTGCTAGTCCAACGACAACTGATTTAGATAGAGAGACAGCAAGAAGTCTTGCAAAAATTGCTAAAGTTGATTTAGAAAAGTATGGTATGGATTTACTTGCTAGTGGAGTTAGTATTAAAGGTATGAGTATTGATGATGTTATTTATAAAGACTTTAAAAATTATGTTGCTGGTGAATATAAGATAGGTATCGGTCAGGTGTTTACAACAACTTTTGATGATTATGGGGCTGATATTTCAAAATATGTTGATAGATTAGATGAGATTGCCGTAAATAATGATTATAAGGTTGTTTGTTTATTTGTAACGGATTTTATAAATAATAATTCTTATGCTTTATTTAATAGGTCTGCTGCTGATATATTAGCTGAAGCTTATAGTTTGCCAAGTATAGAAGAGGGCGAGTTACTTAAGGGCTTTGTATCAAGAAAGAAACAGATTGTTCCAACGATTTTAGAAATACTAGAAAAAAAATAATATGCATGTCGCATATTTTTTTTATGTAAGTTCATATGTTTAAGTGGAGGACATATGAACGTTTATAATGGATTAAGTGATGAAGAAGTAAAGAAGTATCGTACGTTATATGGTGATAATGAAATTAAAAGAACTAAAAAGAATTCTTTTTTTAAGTTGTTTCTGGAGTCGCTCGGTGATCCGATGATAAAAATTCTACTTATAGTTTTGGCCTTGAAATTTGTTTTTTTATTTGCTGATAACGATTGGTTTGAAACTTTGGGAGTGTTAATAGCCATATTTTTGGCGTCTTTTATATCAAGCATAAGTGAATATGGAAGTTCTAAGGCTTTTGAGAGTTTATTATCTAAAAATAGTGTAAAAGAAGTTAAAGTTAAACGTAATAACAAAGTTATTTTAATAAATATTAATGATATTGTAGTTAATGATATTGTTTCGTTAAATAGTGGTGATATTGTTCCAGCAGATGGAGTAGTAGTTAGTGGTAGTGTTTTTGTAAATGAAGCCTGTATAAATGGTGAGTCTAACGATACATTTAAAACTGCTGTTAATGGTAGGGCTCATGAAAATAATAAATTATACCGAGGAACGATTATTTCTAATAATGAGTGTTTGATGAAAGTTCAGTCGGTTGGAACAAATACGATTTATGGAAAGATTGCACTTGAACTTCAGGAAGATACTGCTGAAAGTCCATTAAAGTATAAACTTAGGCACTTAGCGAAAATTATAAGTAATATTGGTTATGTTGGCGCTTTTTTGGTATTTTTTTCTTACCTGTTTTCAAACATTATTATTCAAAATAATTTTAATATATCTTTGATTAAGGATACTATTACTAATGTTCATTTGATGAGTGAATATCTTATATCCGCAATTACTTTGGCAGTTACAATAATTATTGTAAGTGTTCCTGAGGGGTTACCAATGATGGTTGCTTTAGTTCTATCGACGAATATGAAAAAGATGATAAAACAGAATGTCTTAGTTAGAAAATTGGTTGGCATTGAAACAGCAGGCTCTATTAATTATTTACTTAGTGATAAGACTGGTACTATTACTAATGGTAAAATGAGTGTAAATGGAATTGTGCAATATGACGGAAAACTTTATGAGAATGAAGTTGTACTTAATAAAAATCCTGACTTTTTTGATTTAATTGGTCGCTTGATTATTTTAAATAATGATACTATTGTAAGTGATGGTAAATTAATATCTGGTAATTCGACAGATAAGGCTTTATATTCTTTTATGAGTTTTAAATGTGGTGATAAAGTTATTTCAAAAGAAGTTTTCGATAGTAATAAGAAGTATTCAAGCGTAAAAACGGAGAACTATACATACTTCAAGGGCGCTTCTGAAGTTATTTTGCCAAAATGTACTGCTTATTACAATAATGGAAAAATTGATAGGTTGTTGGACATAGAACAAATTAATAATAATATACTTAAATATACAAGCAAAGGATACAGAGTTATAGTTTTGGCATTTTCTAAAAATAACGATTTAACAAATTTGATATTTGCAGGATTTGCAATTTTAAAAGATGAAATACGTAAGGATGCTAAAGAGGGAATTACACTTATTGAAAAAGCAGGTGTACGCCTTATTATGGTTACCGGTGACTCAATTGATACTGCTATGTTTATTGGTAGAGAACTTGGTCTTATTAAAAATGGTGATATTTGTTTGACTAGTAATGAAATGTCTTTAATGAGTGATGAAGAGTTAAAGGCAAGTATTTCTCGTGTGCGGATAGTTGCTAGGGCTAAACCGAATGATAAAAGTAGGCTTGTTAGAATAATTGAAGAACTTGGATTTATTGTTGGAATGACTGGTGATGGGATAAATGATGCGCCGGCGTTAAAAAAAGCCAGTGTAGGCTTTGCTATGGGAAGTGGTACTGAGGTTGCAAAACAGGCTTCTGATATAGTTATACTTGATGATAATATTAAGAGTATAAGTCTTGCTATTTTGTATGGAAGAACTATATTTAAAAATATTAGGAAGTTTATTGTATTTCAGTTAACAATGAATATAGGAGCAATGAGTTTATCAATTATTGGGCCTTTTGTAGGAATAGATACACCAGTTACTTCAATGCAAATGCTTTGGATTAATATGATTATGGATACTCTAGCCGGGCTTGCTTTTGCGTATGAGGAACCTATATTAAGATATATGGATGAAAAGCCAAAAAGTCGTAAGGAGCATATTATTAATAGATATATGTATAATGAAATTTTTGTTACGGGTTTATATTCTTCTTTATTATGTCTTCTTTTTTTGAAATTACCGTTTTTTAAATTACTGATAAGGCAAAATCCAGATAATAGATATTTTATGACAGCTTTTTTTACACTTTTTGTATTTATGGGAATTTTTAATGCTTTTAATGCAAGGACAGAAAGATATGATCTTTTGTATTTAATAAATAAAAATAAAATGTTTATTATGATATTTATGTTTGTTTGTTTAATTCAAATTATATTTATCTATTATGGTGGCTCGATTTTTAGAACGTATGGTTTAACATTTATAGAGTTAGCAAAAATTCTTTTAATAAGTTTTACTGTTATACCAATTGATTTACTGCGCAAATGGTTTTATAAATCAAAGTATAATAGTGATACGTTTTAATTATTTTATGTAGCCATTTTCAATAGTTTTTGTTTCATTAATGTAAATAAATGCTTTACTGTCAAAGGACTTTATAAGAGTTTTTAGATTATTAAGTTCTTTTTTATTGATTTCAATTATTAAATATTTGGAATTTGTTTCGGTTGCGATGGATGTGACTCCATAGCCTTCTTTTTTTATTTTTTTAATCTTTGTACTATCTATATTATTAGATATTATAGTTACAGTGTAGTGACCTTTAATAAACTTTGTACTTATTAAAGTTCCAATATAGGTTCCAGTTGCGTATCCCCCTGCATAGGATATTGGGATAAGAAAAGAATTTATTTCTGTATTAAGGGCTGTTCTGGCAACTTCAAACCAAATGAGCACTTCAAAAAAAGCAATTACTGTTGATATTAGTCTTTTTCCTTTTACAATGTAAACTGTTCGAATGGTATTCATGGAGACATCTATGATTCTGGCACTAAATATTTTGAGACATAAATAAAATAAATTCATGATTATCACTTCATATTTATTGTGAGCAAATTTTAAAATTTTAGTCATTCGTGATTAATGCCCATATCAAAATGCCTAGAGTTCATATGATATATTGGAGGTAAAAAATGTTATTTAGTGTTAATAATGAAGATGTTTTAAAAAGATATTTTAATTTGGAAAAGAAAAATAATTTGTTAGAGCCTAAAGAAGGACTGATTTTAGGTAATATGTTTTTTGATATGTATGAGCCATATAAAAATTACAAGCCGAGAGAACTTGTAGCAACAACTGAAAAAGAAAAATTGATGCTTAAAATAAGAGAGTTATCACATGCAGTTGGAGATTTAAATTTGTATTTGGATTTATGCCCAGATGATCGCGATGTATATGAATTATTTAAAAAATATATGATTGAGTTAAACGAATTAACTTGCTTATATTCAGAAAAATATGAAGTTTTAGAGTTAAGTAAAGATGTAAATGGTTCTTATACTTGGGAAAGTGGTCTTTGGCCATGGGAGGTAAAGAAAGATGTTTAAATATGAAAAAAAACTACCTTATCCAATAAATATTCGAAAAAAGAATGTTAAACTTGCAAAATATATTATTACACAATATGGTGGTTATGCTGGTGAACTTGGTGCGGCTTTAAGATATTTTAGTCAAAAGTTTACAATGCCAACTGATGAGGGGCGTGCTTTATTAAATGATATTGCGACAGAAGAATTTGGACATGCAGAAATGATTTGTATTATGGTACACCAACTTCTTCATGGTGCTAGTAAGGAAGAACTTATGAATGCTGGTTTAACAGGCACGTACGTAGAGCACGGATTTGGTATTTATCCAATGGACGTTAATGGAGTAGCTTTTGATGCTAAAACTTTTGCTTCGACTGGTGATGCTGTAGTTGATTTAGCTGAGGATATGGCAGCAGAAGAGAAAGCAAGAATAGTTTATGAACATTTAATTGACATTGCTGATGATGAGGATGTTATTGATGTTTTATTATATTTGAGACAAAGAGAAGTTGTTCATTATAATATGTTTAAGACATTATATAAAAAATATAAAGAGATGAAGAAATAATCTTCATTTTTTTTTGGCGTTATGATAAAATTAAGTAGAGGTGTAGAATGAGAAAAAATAAATATATTAGGTTACTTACTATATTATTAATAACAATAATTGCTACTATTTTAGTATGTAATATATATAGAAATTATGAAAATAACAAATTAAATAATAGTTATATTGCAAAATATGTCACGAATATTTCGATTAATGATTTATCTAATGCTATAGTTGAGTCTGGGGATAATACATTTGTCTATTTTGGCGTTACAGGCGATGATAATTTTTATAAAATGGAAAAGGAGTTAAAAAAATCTGTTATAAACTATCATATGGAAGATGAATTTTTATATGTAGATGCAATTAAAATGAAGGTTTCCACAGCAAATGAGTTATTTGATACTGATAAGAAAATTCAAAGGTTTCCAGCGATAGTTTATTTAAAAAATGGTAGTGTATTAGAGATTTTAGATAGTTCTATGCATACTTTAAATTGTAGTGATTTTAATAATCTTTTGGATACTTATGAGGTAAAAGATAATGAGTAGAATAAACATTGTATTATTTGAACCGGAAATACCTGGAAATACTGGGAATATAATGCGTACTTGTGCAGCGACGGAATGTTACCTTCATCTTATTGAACCACTTGGTTTTAGTTTAAGTGAAAAATATTTAAAGAGAAGTGGTGTTAATTATTTAGAAAACTGTCATTATTTTCTGTATGATGATTTAAACGATTTTTTTACGAGGTGTAAAGGAAAATATTATTTTTTTACAAGGTATGGGCATAAGCCACATTCTGACGCAAATTTTGTATTGAATGATGAAGAGGATATTTATTTGATTTTTGGCAAAGAATCAACTGGGTTACCGTTGGATTTGCTGAAGAAGAATATTGATAATTGTTATAGAATTCCAATGAGTGATAATGTTAGAGCACTAAATGTTTCCAATTCTGTGGCAATTGCACTTTATGAGGCTTTAAGACAAAATAATTATATGAATTTGCTGTTAGATGAGCCATTTAAAGGAAAAAATTTTATTGAGGAATCATAAAAAACTCTAGATTATTTTCTAGAGCTTTTTTGTAAATAATGGGTGCTTATGTAAATTAAACTTCTTTTATTTCAATAGCACCTGTTGGGCAACATTCTGCGGTATTTTTTGTGTTTTCTGTTACTGTTTCATTAATAACATCACTTTTACCATCTTTATCAAATGAAAAGTTTTCGCTGCACATACTTACGCACATACCACATTTGATACATAAATCTTTATTTACTGTAACTTTTTCCATAGTTCCTCCAATATCATTATACCCAAAGATTTTATAAATTCAACAAAAACTATAAAAATAGTGTAAAATATGTTATTATAATATTGAGTAGGTGATAACGTGAATCGAATGGATAAATATGCAGATGAAACGCCAGAATTAAAGAGAAGAGTCGATAAATACTCAGGTTTGTATGAAAGCAATAGTTCAAGTGATTATGATAAATTCGATGTTGATTCAAATGTTTCTGTTCTTAAAGATAATGCGCGAAGTATTGATGTTGACCAAATAAGAGAAATGCTAGACAAAAAATATAGAGATAATATTCCAAAAAGAAAATCGATAAGTGTTGAATCGACTAATGCTGATGCTGGGGTTGCCTATAAGAAGAGTGATGAAAAGGATTATGATTTAAATGTGATACTTGATAAAGCAAAGCAAAATCGAAAGGTTTCTTATGAGGAGGACAGGTTTAATCGTATAGAAACGAGTTCTAGTGAGAAGTTGATAGATGAAATTAATAGAAAATACAAACCTAAAGAAGAAAGTGAAGAGGCGGCAGAACTTTTAAATTTAATTAATACGATTACAGAATTAGAATTAAAAAATAAAAATAAAGATAGCAATTTTGAACCTGATGATAATGTTGATACTCCAAATTTAATTGCAGCTCAAGAACTTGCTGAAAAAGACGATAATGAAGAAACTTTTTATACAGGAAAACTGGCAATAAAGGAAAAAGATTATGATGATTTTAAGGAAATTCAGGATGATATCAATTCTAATTCTATTGCCATAAAAATATTAATATTTATTTTTGTAATAATTATTTTAGGAATATCAGTTTTTGTTTTAAACAAATATTTAAATTTGGGACTATTTTAAATAGTCTTTTTTCATATAATTAATTATGAAAAAGTTTAAAACTAAGAAAAATTTAAATATACGAATGATGTTCTTTTTAGTAATATTTCTTTTAACTTTAATATTATATTTGGATATTTCATCAAATTTTAGTTCAGGACTAATTTCATTAATCGAGCCAGTAGTAAAGCAAAATTTGACAAAATCGTTATCTGATAATTTTAAACTTTCAATTTTAAAAAATTATGATATAGATAATTTAGTAACAATAAAGTATAACGATAACAACGAACTTGCTGACGTAAATTTTCGAATTAATGATGCTTATAGTTTGGCTTCAGAAATTTGTAATGAATTAAAATTATTTGAATTCAGTTATACTGGTGATTTAGTTAATATTATTGAGAAAGATGAACAAAATATAGTAATGGAAGTACCTGTTTATTATTATTTGCAAAATCCCATTATATCAAACATGGGTCCTAAACAATTTGTAAAACTTAATTATATAAGAGATTTTCTTTATGAAATAAAAGTCGTTGTAAAAAATTATGGGATAAATAGTTTACATATAGAGTTATATTTAAATCTAAAAATTAATAGTCAAGTTTTCTTTATAAAAAATGAAAGTTTTTTTACTGAATATACTATTTTATTATCTTCTAAAATAATTAATGGTAAAATTCCTTCTATTTATGGAACAACTTTTGAAAAAAACACTGGATTTTTGAATATATAGTTAATCTACCTATAGAAATAAATTTATAATTGTGATATATTATGGATAGTGAGGATATATGAATTTTTTTGTTAATCGAGCAATAGATTGTGGAATTGAAAATTATCTACTAAAAAAGAATAATGAGAAATATGATAAATCTCATATTTTTGAAGTTCTTGTTATTGAAATGTTAATTCATATTTATGGTGAGATTAATATTATTAATCCTTATAAATTAAAAGATTCAAAAAGTTTTATAAAAAATTTGCAATTATATGGACTTAGTTCCAAAAGTGTATATCAGTTTATCAATTTAATGGACGAGTATTATAGATGGTTAAGTAGTTCTAATAAGAAAAATGATAATGTTATCGAAAGAATCAAATTTATTTTACTTCAAATGGTACTTAATAAGGTTAGTGAAAAGAATTTGTCTTCTGTAGAAGTAACGTATTATGTTAGATTTTTTGAAAATAAAATTATTGGTCTATCAGAAACTTGTCAATTAATGGGAGATAATAATGTTAATTTTTATAGAATGTGGAAATTAAAGAAGGGTTTTATTGATTCAGAAAGCATTAATTTCACATATGATTTGCTATTGCCTGATTTCTTTGATGAAAAAAAATATAAAGAGTTTGGGATTTCTTTAAATGATATGTCAAAGTTATCAAACGAAACAGTAGAGAAAATAAATAATAAAATTGTTGTCGAGGATGCGGACACAGAGCGAAAGAAAAACAGGTTTGTTATTCCTTTGAGATTAGCAATATCTTCTGGAAATGGTTTTGTTGATACGTTAGTTTTGTTAAGTGTTATGGCTACTGAAATTATGATTGGAATTATAATTGCTGTTTCTGTTATGAAGGGATAATTTATGGAAATTAAAATGATTAATGGAAAGAAATTTGAGTTAATTAAAGACAATGAAGGATTTATACTAGAAGAAGTTGAAAATAAACTTACTGATTATTATGATAATTTTGATTACATTGTTGGAGATTGGGCTTATGGTAAGTTACGATTAAAAGGTTTTTTGGCTGAAGAAAATAAAAAGGTGAAAGATTATAATAATATTAAATTTGTTGAAGAATATATTATTAATAATTGCGCATATCAGTGCAAATATTTTATTTTAAAACGTGAAATTTAGTTGATACAGTATTAAAAATATGTTAATATTTTATGTGTAATATTAGAGAGGTAGGAAATATGAATAATACAGTTAGTTTGACAAAACAAAATGGAGAGAAGATACAAGCTGAAATAATTAGTTATTTTGAAATTGTAGAAACTCAAAAGAGGTATTTATTTTATACTTTGAATGAAGCAGTTGAAAATGGTCTTGTTAAAATGTACGTTTCTGAAGTTTCTGATAGTATGAATGTTACTGATAACATTACTGATGATGAGTGGAATAAAATAAAAGTAGTTATGAAATCTATTTTAACTAATAGTAATAGTGTTGAAATTAAATACTTGAAGTGGGAGGATTAAAATGGGAAAAATTATTATGGCTTCTCCAAAAGTTATTGCTGTAACTTTTGATCAATCTAATAGTATGAAAAATAAATATAATGAATTTATAAAAAATGTTGCAAGTGTAAATCAAACTACTGAGACTGTTTTAGATTCTAATGATTCAATGGTATTTGATTCTTCTGAAAAAAATATTGTTAATAATCTAAGCGGTAATGATAATTTGTTTTCTGCCCAATCACCGAGTGAAACAGTAACTTTAAATGATAATAATTCACAAGGTGCGATAACTAATCCTTTAAATAAAGCTGTTAATGTTGCAATGCAACAAGTTGATGGCGTAACATTATCAAATGCTGAATTGCAGGAACTTGAAGACGGATTAACAGAAGTTATTAAAATTGCTGAACTTTCAATTCATTCTATTATAAGTCAATATCGTGAAAAAGGAAAAAAAGTTAATAATCAAGATTTGAATAGTGCTGTTAATGAAGAAAGTGCTGTCTTAAACGTTGATTCAACTAATATTTTTGATAATCCTAGTGATAGTAAGCGTATAGCATAGTATAAACACTATGTTTTTTTCATATATAAAAGTATGAAAGAATTTATAGAATATAATTATGATTTGAGATGTGATGATTTAGCAATATTAAATAATTTATTGTATTTTAAACATTTAGATAAGTTTTATATTATTTCAAATTTTAATCGTGATGAAGTTGAGTTTGAAAAAGTTTTAAATTATCTAATAAGTAATAACTTAAAGTCTTTGAAAGTAGTTATGAATAAGAAGGGTAGTTATATTTCAGAGTTTAATGGAAAAAAATATGTAGTAATGGAAAGTGATTGTGAAAATGAAATCATTGATTTTCCAATATGCATTGGTGGTTTGATTAATGAAAATAATTACTGGAATGAAATATGGGAAAATAGAGTAGTTCAATTAGAAAAACACAAAAGTGAACTATCTTTAAATAAAGATATCTTTTATATATTAAATTATTATATAGGTTTGATTGAAATCTGCATTTATAATTATAATCTTTTAATTAGAAAGTATGGTCAAAAAAATGGTTTGTCGATTCAACATAATCGGATAGAATTTCCTATGTATTCTTTTTCATATTACAATCCTGTGAACTATTTATTTGATTTTGAGTTTCGTGATTTTGCTGAATATTTAAAAATGAGATTTTTTTACTCGGATTTTTCTACTGATGAGGCAATTAGTGTAATTGATAATTACAACTTTGATAATTTTTCAATTAATATGTTTTTTGTAAGGCTTATTTATCCGACATATTTTTTGGAGTTATATGATATGCAAAACAAAAATAATGTTTATTCCGATTTATTTTATGATTTGTTAAAAAAAAGTTCTCAATATGAAAACTTTATTTTAAAATTGATTACTGCTATGTCTAGCAAATATGAAATTATTATTAAATATCCTTTTATATATCAACGTTAATTACGTCTTTTATTTCTGGAAGTTCTTCTTTTATGGATTCTAAAATACCATATTTAATTGTTTCGTTTTTGTGAGGACAGCATCCACATGCTCCGGTTAGTTTAATATAAACGATATCATCTTCTAATTTTATAAATTCTAAATTTCCACCATCACTATTAAGGTATGGTACTATTTTATCGATGATTTCTCTTATTTTCTTTTCTTTCATTTTTATTTGTTCCTTTCTTTTAAATTTAAATTTTATATAAATGATATTATCACAAATTGCAATTTTGTTCAATTATGATATTTTACTTCTTTGTTTTGTAATGATATAATTTTATTGGTGATGCTTTATGTATAAAATTAATCAAATTGTCAAAGTTGTTGTTACGGGTTGGACGAAATATGGAGTGTTTGTAAACCTAAAAGATGGCTATACTGGTATGATTCATATTTCTGAACTTGATACGGCATTTGTAAATGATATTGGTAAGTATGTTACTAATAAGGAAGAGATCTTTGCGAAGATTATGTCTATTGACGAAAAAAATAAGCATGTTAATTTATCGGTTAAATGTATGAATTACCGTAACACTTCAGACTTTGATGAAACAATTTCGGGGTTTAGACCATTATATGAAAAACTACCAAGGTGGATGGATGATGAATTTTAAAAAAAGTTCGTTTTAAACGAACTTTAATTTTTTAAAATGGTGTCCTGTTGGGAACTCGAATCCCAGACCCTTTGATTAAAAGTCAAATGCTCTACCTGCTGAGCTAACAGGACAAAAATAAAAATTGGCTGCCTTGGGAGGATTCGAACCGCCGAAATGTCAGAGTCAAAGTCTGATGCCTTACCGCTTGGCTACAAGGCAGTAAATGGTGGAAGGACATAGATTTGAACTATGGAACCCGAAGGAACAGATTTACAGTCTGCCGCGTTTGACCACTTCGCTATCCCTCCAAAAATAAATGGTGCCGACTGAGGGAATCGAACCCCCAACCTACTGATTACAAGTCAGTTGCGCTACCTATTACGCTATGTCGGCAAATGGTGGGCGATGTAGGACTCGAACCTACGACCCCCTGCTTGTAAGGCAGGTGCTCTAACCAACTGAGCTAATCGCCCGACAAATAAATAATTTTATGGTGCCCGAGGCCGGACTTGAACCGGCACGAGTTTTTATACTCGCAGGATTTTAAGTCCTGTGCGTCTACCTATTCCGCCACTCGGGCGGGCACTTGTGTCTTAATTGATAAGACTATTTGAGTATAACAATAAAATCAGATTTTATCAATAGTTTTTTTACTTTTTTTAAAAAAAAACGATTTTTTATAAGTTTTTTCACTTATTTTTGTATAAATCGGTCAAAAATTGTTTATTTTGATTGACTAAAAGTTATTTGGTATGCTATAATCAGTTTGTTCCTGTTAGGAAAAATGGAGAAATACCCAAGTCTGGTTGAAGGGACCGGTCTTGAAAACCGGAAGGTCGGTAACGGCGCAGGGGTTCGAATCCCTTTTTCTCCGCCAAAGTATCGCGGGATAGAGCAGTTCGGTAGCTCGCCAGGCTCATAACCTGGAGGCCGTAGGTTCAAATCCTACTCCCGCAACCAATGGTTCGTTAGTCTAGAGGCCTATGACGTCTGCCTGTCACGCAGAAGATCACGGGTTCAAATCCCGTACGAACCGCCATTGTGGCTTCATAGCTCAGTCGGTAGAGCAGAGGACTGAAAATCCTTGTGTCGCTGGTTCAATTCCCGCTGAAGCCACCATTGAGTTTATGTTCTTCTTAAGAAGATTAAAAAACTATACAAATGTATAGTTTTTTTTGTTTAAATAAATAATGAAGTGATATTTTTAACTTTGTATTCCGATATTAAAAGTGCTTTGTTATTATTAAAAATATATTCTTTTTGATACATGTTATGTTCCATATTATTTAAAAATGGACTTATAGCACTTGTTATAATAAACGTGATTGTTTTTGAACTTTTAAATTTTATGGCTATTGAATAAATATTGTTATCTTTAAATATTTTAAATTCATTTTGATTTAAAGTATTATCATTAAATAGAATCATTGCAAAGTTTGCAATTAATTTGTTAGTTATTCCGGACTCTTCGTATGGAATTTCGTCACCATTTTTATTTATATTGGATATATAAAATTTTTTTATGTAGTCGGCTGGTATTGTTAATTTTTCTCCTTGTTCGAAGAAGACTGTAATATTGTTTATTTTGCTTAACATTTTTATTGTCACCATCTTAATTTTACTAAAAAAAATAGAAAATGTCTATTTTCTTATAAAAAATTAAAGGAAATTGGGCCTTTTTTTACAACAATAAATAATAGAGGTGAGTTTTAGATGAACAATTTAAAAAGACTTAGTAATGAATTTTATAGAATCCAGTGTATGAATTGGATAAAAAATGTAGGTAAAGGATATAGTTCGGCTGGAAAAACTTTGGAAAATATCTTGGGCAAAACAGATGATTACGAATCACTTCCGGATTTTGATGGAATAGAGCTAAAAACAAAATTAGATGGTTCAGAACCATATGTTGGTTTAATATCTATTGTTCCAGATAGTGAACCGTTGCTAATTAATTGGCTTTTAAATAATTATGGTTGGTATAGTAGAAAAGATAATAATTATAAAGTTTTTTATGCACAAATATATGGTGATATTTTTACGGATGTAGGATATTATTATTCTTATAAACTTCGCGTTAATTATAAATTAAGAAAACTAGAACTTTTAATAAGAAATAATTTTACAGGCGATATTAATAGTAGAATTTCTTGGTCGTTTGAACAGCTATCTTTACGTCTTAATAAAAAACTGTCTTTGTTGGCTTTGTTTAAAGTAAAGAAATTTTATATGCAGCAAAATAAAACTTATTATTTTAAATATTATAAAATGACTTTGTTTAGATTCAAAAATTTAACTTCTTTTTTAAAAGCGATTGAAAATGGTTATATAAGAATGAATATCAAAATAAATTTTTATAATAAAGAACCATATTATGGAAAATTACATAATAAGGGCACTACTTTTGAAATAATGGAGGATAATTTTAAAGAAATATTCGATGTTATTAATTTAGAATAAAAAGGGGTTGCAGAGTTTAAACAAAAAAATACCATACGAGATGGTATTATATTAATCGATGGTCGAGAAGACAGGATTTGAACCTGCAACCCCTTGGTCCCAAACCAAGTGCACTACCAAATTGTGCTACTTCTCGATTCAGTGGTGCGCCCAAAGGGAGTCGAACCCCTAACCTTTAGATCCGTAGTCTAACGCTCTATCCAATTGAGCTATGAGCGCGTCCTTTTGGCGCATTTCTTTAAAATTACAATGTTAGTATATCACATTTTAAAAAAAAATAAAGCCTTTTTTTAAAAAAAATTATTTTATTTAAAATTTTGTTTTTTTATAGTATAATTAAGAAGAATAAAGAGGTGTTAATATATGAATGATGATTTATTAATTGTTGATGAACAATTTAGAATTGCTAATTATTTATCTTGTGCTCAATTATATTTGAAAGACAACCCATTATTAAAAAGAAAATTAACCATAAATGATATTAAATCAAAATTGGTTGGTCATTGGGGGAGTGCACCTGGGCAAAATTTTATTTATGCCCATTTAAATAGAATAATAACTAAGTATGATTTGGATATGGTGTATGTGTCAGGTCCTGGACATAGCGGTCAAGCATTAATTTCAAACTCCTATATTGAAGGAACATATTCTGAGTATTATCCGAAAATAACTAATGATGAAAGTGGACTAATAAAATTATGTAAACAATTTAGTTTTCCAGGTGGTGTATCAAGTCATGTTTCACCAGAAACGCCAGGCAGTATTAATGAAGGTGGAGAATTAGGATATAGTTTATCTCATGCTTATGGGGCTGCTTTAAATAATCCGAAAATTATTGTAGCTTGTGTTATTGGTGATGGTGAAGCCGAAACCGGTCCATTAGCGGCTTCTTGGAATATAAATAGACTTATCAATCCTGTTACTGATGGCGTGGTGTTGCCAATTTTACATCTTAATGGATATAAAATAGCTAATCCAACTATTTTTTCGAGATTTACTGATGAAGAGTTAAAAAACTATTTTACTGCATTAGGTTATCAGCCTTTTATATTTGATGCTTTTAATAAGGATATTATGGAGTGTCATAGACAAATGGCAAATATTTTAGATACAATCATTGGCAAAATAAAAGTTATTAAAAGTCTGGCAAAAACTGATAATAGATTTAAATTTAAATGGCCTATGATAATAATGAAAACTCCTAAAGGTTGGACTGGAGTTAAAAGTTATGATGGTCATTCTATAGAAGGAAGTTTTAGATCACATCAAATACCTTTCTCTATAAAAAATGATAACGATTTAGAGATTTTAGAAAGATGGTTGAAAAGTTATAAAGTCGATGAATTATTTAATCAAGATGGAAGTATAATAGATACAATTGTATCGAAAATGCCAAAAGGTCATAAAAGAATGAGTGACTCATTAGTAACAAATCAGGGATTAAAGCACGACTTGCTAATGCCAGATATTACTAATTATAAAATTAATATTATGCAGCATGGTAGCATTTATAATAGTGACATGTATAGTTTGGGGTCTTATGTTAAAGAAATTGTAAAAATGAATCCTGATTTTATGATTTTTGGACCAGATGAAGCACTTTCAAATAGGTTTAATGAGGTGTTTAAGGTGACTAATAGGCGCTGGAATTTGCCTGTTTTGAAAAATGATGAATACGTTTCTAAAAGTGGACAGGTAGTTGATAGTATATTGTCTGAGCATGTTTGTGAAGGACTTCTGGAAGGATATATTTTATCTGGTAGGTTTGGTTTTTTACATAGTTATGAAGCATTTATAAGAATAGTTGATTCTATGGCAAGTCAACATGCAAAATGGTTAAAAATGTGTAAAGAAATTAGTTGGAGAAAGGATATTCCTTCATTAAATTATATTTTAACAAGCCATTGTTGGCAGCAAGATCATAATGGTTTTACTCATCAAGATCCTGGTTTTTTAAATCATATAGTTACTAAGAAACCAGATATAGTAAGAATATATCTACCTTTTGATGCTAATACATTGTTATGCACTTTTGAACATGTTATTCAAACCAAAAATTATATAAATGTTGTAATTGCCTCTAAGCATCCTAGTTTGCAGTGGCTTAATATGGATGAAGCTAAAGAACATTGTAGTAAAGGTATTTCAATTTTAAATTGGGCTAGTGACGTGGATCCAGATGTTGTTTTAGTAGGCGCTGGAGATACACCAACATTAGAGGTTTTTGCTGCAACTGATATTTTGCGTGATAACATTCCTGATTTAAAAATTAGGGTAGTTAATGTTGTGGATTTAATGAAACTCGTTTCGAATGTTGATCATCCCCATGGTTTAACTAATGATGAATATGATGCAATCTTTACTAAAGATAAACCTATTATTTTTGCATTCCATGGTTATCCTGATTTAATACATCAACTTACTTATAAAAGATTTAATAGAAATTTACATGTTCATGGTTATATTGAAGAAGGGACTATAACAACTCCATTTGATATGCGTGTAAGAAATAGAATTGATCGCTATCATTTAGTTTTGGATGTTTTAAAGTATGTTAAAGTTAATGTTAAGCAGCGAAATGCTTTGCAAAAAAAATGCAATGATACGTTAAGTTATCATGAAAAGTATATTGTTGAAAATGGTGTTGATATTCCTGAAGTAGTAAACTATAAATGGCATGGCAAAACTAATAATATTTGATAATATAAAAAAAATTGGTACTCTGATTTGAGTATCAATTTTTATTTTTTTATATCAATGGCTACATTGGCATTTTCTTCTAGAAGTTCTGGGTGTTCTAAAACATATCTAAAATATTCTAACGATTTAGTAAAGTAGAATCCGTCAGCTATTCTTTCGTCTAGATTTATGCCGAAGTCACATACTTTTCTAATTTCTATTTTTCCGTTAACTACCATTGGTTCTTCTGTTATTTTACCAATTGCTATTAGGATACTATTTGTTCCGAAATCTGTTAAATTGTGATAGATTGAACCGCAATTGATGCTACCTAAATTAGTCATTATAACACTAGAGTGGTAGATTGAGTTTTTTGTTAAACTTTCTGGGATAAGGTCATGATTGTCGGCAAACTTTAATAATGAACAAATAATTCTTAGTAAACCTACTGGTAATTTACCAACTTTATCCATGAAATCGTCAGCACTATTTAATTTGCTTTGGCGAACACTTTTTACTTTGCCTGATATTTTATCACTGATCGTTTTTAAGTTGTCGTCTTTTTCAACGATTAGAGAACTAAAGTTTTCTTCTGAGGTATCAGTAAACTCTCTTTTTGCAACGAATGATAGATTAACAAAATTTCTGTCATAGTACCTTCTATTAATTACAAATCTATTTAGTAATGGTCTATTGTAAACAAGTTTTGCTATTGCTGTGCTAAATACATGAAAATATGTTAAATGTTCATATTCCTTTGTTTTCTTTAGTTTTTCAACATATTTTACCATTTCTGTAACATCTATTTTTGTATTGATATATACATCAGAGTCTGCTCTGTATGGTTTAATATGAGTTATAAGTCCATGCATTCCATCTAGATTTTTAACTCTTTTACCATCTTTTCTGTTTTTCATTAAATCATCTACTTTCTTATCAATGTTTAAATTATACCATATAAATTGTCCTTTTTCGTAAAATGTTTAAAAAAATGTTTAATTTTTGCATTTTTGTGGTATAATTGTGCCGTTAAGAGCGGAGGTTAATTATGAAGGTTTATAAAAAGAGATTACCTGAGGGTGTAAGAAAGCAATTCGCACTTGAAAAGGGAATTAAAGTAAAAGTTTTAAATAGTTTATACTATGATAAGAAAAAGAAAAACACTACGAAAGAGAAATAGTGTTTTTTTATGAAAGTATTTTTTACAATAAAAAAACTCCAAAAGCTGGAGCAGATTTCTATTTGGCAGGGGTGGAGAGAATCGAACTCCCATCAAAAGTTTTGGAGACTCCTATGCTACCATTATACCACACCCCTGTGGACGTATTGATTATAGCATAGTATTGTTCATCTTTCAAGAAAAAACGCATATATTTTATTGGTGGTATTCATGTTAATTAATTATACTTCTAAAGAATTGGATTTGATGGCTAGGTTAATGAGAGCTGAGGCACTAGCCGAAGGAAATCTTGGCATGCTGATGGTTGGTAATGTGATTGTTAATAGGGCGATTGCTAGTTGTTATACTTTTAAAAATATTCGTTCCATATATGATGTTGTATATCAGTCTCCTGGGGGATTTTCTGGTATTAATAGTTCTCTTTTTAATGGAGCTTCAACTACTAAAGAAAAGGCGCTTGCAAAGAGGTGCCTGAAGGGTGAATATTATTATCCGGCAACTCATGCACTTTGGTTTTATGCACCAGGAACAAGTTCTTGTAAAGCGACTTGGTATGAGCAACCTTTTTCTGGAAGTTATAAAAATCACTGTTTTTATAGGCCAGATAGTGGAGTGTGTAAAGAACTTTACTAGACAAATAAGGGTAAATATGCTATAATTTGTTGTGTGGTGCATTATGCTAGTCATAAACACTATTTGAAGGTGGGGCTAAAAATCCATCGTTGATATTTGGCACTTTATATATTTGCTTTTTCTGCCCAAGTTAGGGTGAATATATAATTTAAAATTTTAGGGAAGATTATAATGGCATATAATGGTACCCTGGAGTTACGCTGTAAGTAAACATCATGTCGTGAGTGAATGTGGGGGATATTTTGAAACTATATTTGCAAAAGCGAATAAGAATAGGTTAGTTGTGTTAGAGAAAATCTCTAGCGTGTATTTATTATAAGGATTGAAGTGCGGACTAAGTGGCCATCGAGTAACTATCTATTAGTTGTTTTTCGTAAAGGAGAAATCGCCATAGGGTAACCGAAGGAAGAAAAACAGAGAAATTCGACTCGACCAAAGCCGTAAAATTAATTTATAATAAACCATAAATTTTTTCCACTTTATAAGGAGGCAAAATGAAAAAGAATAGCTGGATTTATAAAGTTTTTTTATTGACTTTTTTTCTATCTATTTTATTTAGTACAATTACGAATTTGATCGCGTATCATACAAACTTGTTGGTTATTTTTATTAGTTTAATCTTAGTGATTGTTATTGGTATTGTTTTTGATATGTTAGGAACTGCAAGTTTGACGTGTAAAGAGGCATACTTTCATAGTATGAGTGCTCAGAAGATTAAGGGTGCTAGAGAAGCGATTAGCGTACTTAAAAATAATGTAAGGTTTGCTAATATTTGTAATGATGTTATTGGTGATGTTTGTGGTATTGTTAGTGGTGGACTTGGTAGTGTACTTGCTGTGTCTTTATCTAAGGTGTCAAGTGTTTCTTTAACAATTTTATCTGTAATTTTGGCAGCTTTTATATCTGCGTTTACTGTTGGTGGTAAGGCAGTGTTTAAGGGTGTTGCTATTAAGAATTGTAATCAGATTATATTTGCATTTGGTAAGTTAAAGAGTTTATTTCATGTAAAGTAACTAGTATTATCTAGTTTTTTTTTATATAATTGAGTTATGAAAAAGGTTAATAAAATTATTATGATTATATTATTTTTTATATTTTGTGTGATGGCTGTGTTAGTCCGTTATGGCTTAACTGGTTCTTTTGATGCTACTGTTTATAAATTTGTTATTGGGTTTAGGAGTGATTCGTTAACTAAAGTACTTCTTTTTATTACGGAGTTTGCTAGTGTTAAGGGGATTGTATTTTTGTGCGCAGTTTCTTTAATCGGACTATTTTGGAAATATTATAAATCATTGTTTTTGGTATTAAATGTGATTGTTTCGACTATATTTAATGTAGTAATTAAAAATATCATGATGATTCCTAGGCCTAATATTTTGAGGCTTACTGATGAGACAGGGTATAGTTTTCCTTCTGGTCATTCGATGGCAAGCGTGGCTTTTTATGGTTTTATTATTTATTTGATTTTGAGTAGTAATATGAATAAATATTTGAAAATTGTATTTTCTAGTTTTCTTGTAATTTTAATTGTAGTTATAGGTTTTAGCCGTGTGTATTTGGGTGTTCATAATGCGAGTGATGTTATTGCGGGTTATGCTATAAGCACTGGTTTATTACTCGCTGATATTATGATTTTGAAAAAGAGAGGATTGGTTAAATGAAAGCGTTAGTTACTGGAGCGAGTAGTGGGATTGGTAAAGATATAGCTATTTATTTAGATAGTTTAGGTTATGATTTGGTGTTAGTAGCAAGAAGTGAAGATAAATTAAAAGAAATATGTAAAAATTTAAAGAATGCTGAATATTATATTTGCGATTTAAGTAAAAGAGAAGAGTGTTTTGCACTTTATGAGAAATATAAAAATGCAGATATTGATTTTTTAGTAAATAATGCTGGGTATGGGCTTTTTGGTTATTTTGATGAGACTGATATGCAAAAGGAACTTGATATGATAGATTTAAATGTGACTGCGGTTCATATTTTGACTAAGTTGTTTTTAAAGGATTTTGTTAAAAATGATAAGGGTTATATATTGAATGTGGCATCGTCTGCTGGATTTTTGGCTGGGCCTTATTTGAGTACTTATTATGCGACTAAGAATTATGTTTTGAAGCTTACGATGGCGATTAATGAGGAACTTAGAAAAAGGAGAAGTAATGTTAGTGTGTCAGCACTTTGTCCTGGTCCTGTTGATACAAATTTCAATAACGTTGCTGGTGGACATTTTAATACGAATAGTTTGACTAGTAAGTATGTTGCAAAGTATGCGATTGATAAAACTTTAAAGAAAAAAATGATTATTATTCCTTCATTAAAGATTAAACTTGGGGTGTTTTTTTCAAGATTTTTACCTTATAGATTGTTATTAAAAATAGTTTATAGAATCCAAGTTAACAAGCAAAAGTAGAATTTGTTTGGGATATTTGATGATTGTGTTATAATATAAGAGGAGATGAATATATGATACTTGATGTAATTAAGACGATTATTCTTGGTATTATTGAGGGAATAACTGAGTGGCTTCCAATAAGTAGTACGGGACATATGATTTTAGCCAATGAGTTTCTGAAACTTAATGTTAGTGCAGAGTTTTGGGAGATGTTTGAAGTTGTCATTCAGCTTGGTGCGATATTTGCTGTGGTGGTTATTTGTTTTAAGGATTTATTTCCTTGGGGATTTAATAAGGATAAGACTGATACTAAAGAGACTTTTAATTTATGGGGAAAAATAGTTGTTAGTTCGATTCCGGCTGCTGTTATTGGTTTACTTTTTGACGATTATATAAATGCCCACTTTTTCAATGCTTGGACGGTAGCAATTATGTTAATTGTTTATGGAGTACTCTTTATTATAATAGAGAAGAAACATAAAGGAAAAAGGGCGAGAGTAACTGATGTTAAAGATGTTTCTTATAAAGATGCATTTATGGTTGGCGTTTTTCAAGCTCTTGCAATTATTCCTGGAACTAGTAGAAGTGGGTCGACAATTTTGGGCGGTCTTCTCTTGGGGCTTGACAGGAGTGTTGCGACCAGTTATACTTTCTACTTAGCGATACCTGCAATGGGTGGCGCGTCTTTACTTAAACTTCTTAAGTTTGGATTTGCATTTACATCTTCTGAATTAATTATCTTAATTACGGGTATGATTACTGCTTTTATTGTTTCAATATTTGCAATTAAATTTTTATTAAAATATATAAGGAAGAATGATTTTACAGTATTTGGTTATTACAGAATTGTTTTAGGAATTATTGTGATTTTGTATTTCTTATTTAAGTAGGTGATTTTATGAAACAAAATATTATTTTGATAGTAATATTAATTGGGTTATTTGTATTTGGACTTTTGATTTATGATTTTAGTGATGCGCTAGATGATGTTTTATACGATAGTTCATGGTATATTTATGAAGATGGAAAATTAAATAAAATGGATTTTAAAGATAATGAATTTTCGTATGTAAATGTTGATAGTGGCAAAGTGCTAGATAATTATAAGTCTTGTCATACATTTAGATATAATCGTAGTATTAATGTTATAAAGTTAAATTGTAATATTAATGAAAATAAGATTTATGTTTCAAGATTTGATAAGAATTCTTTAGTAATGCAGATTAATGGTACGGAGAAAACTTATTATTCTAGTAAAGAGGAAGCTAATAAGTTTGAGTTTATTAGGAATAATGGATTAACTAAGGAAGAGTATGATAAGCTAGTTGATATTGATTTTACAAAGTATTCTAGTATTATACCTGCTGAGTTTGATACACTTTTAAATAGTAAAGAGACTAATTATGTTGCAGTGGTTAATAGTAATGTTAATTATGCGAATATTTCAAATTATGTTGCACTAGATAAGTTTATTAGTGAGGCTAAAAAGAATGTTCTTTTGTTAAATGTTAGTAATATTACTAAGGAAGATGCTAAAAATTTACATAGTAAAAGTGATTATTTTAGTGCTGATGTAAGTGAGTATATTACTAATGAAATAAATGTATATATGATTGGTAATAAAAAGATTAAGTTTGTTACTAAGTTAGATTTTAAAGATTTGAAGAGTGCAAAGAAATTTAATGTTGAAGAGTAGCAGAGATGCTATGTCTTTTTTTAAGAGGTTGTTATGAAAGTTTTAGTTACTGGTGGTGCTAGAGGACTTGGGCTTGCAATATCTTTATATTATTTAAAGATGGGGCATAGTGTTGTAGTTAATTATAATAATAGTGATGAGATGGCACTTAAATTAAAGAGTGAATATGGAGATAGAGTATCAATTGTTAAGGCTGATGTTTCTAATGAAGATGATGTTAAGAGAATGTTTGATGCGTTAGGCAAATTAGATGTTGTTGTTAATAATGCGGGAATAGCAAAAGATAGTGATCCTATGGAAAAATCAGCTGAAGAATTTTTAGAGGTTATTAAGGTTAATTTGTTAGGTACTTTTCTCGTTAGTAAATATGCTGTAAATCATGTGGATAAAGGTTGTATAGTTAACATTTCTTCTACAAATGCACTTGACACTTATTATCCAGAAAGTATGGATTATGATGCGTCCAAGGCTGGAGTGATTTCTTTAACGCATAATTTTTCACTTTATTTAAAGGACAGAGATATTAGGGTTAATGTGGTGTGTCCTGATTGGATTGATACTGATATGAATTTAGAAATGGATGAAGAGTACAAGAAAAGTTTAGGCGTGTTTTTGAAGCCGGAAGAGGTTGCTAAAGTGGTATATGATGTAAGCGTTGATAAAAGCGTTAATGACGTAGTTATAAGAGTAGGTGATAATAGTGTTAAATAGTAAGATTTTAGAAATTGAAGAAAGTTTAAAAGACGAATTTAAGAAAATAGAAAATGTTTGTTTTGTAAATAGTGAAAAAGTACTTAGTGCTTTTCATAAGTTTAATTTAAGTACAAGTGATTTTAATGGAACAACTGGTTATGGTTATGGAGATGCTGGAAGAGATAAGATAGATGAAATATTTGCTGATGTTTTTCATGCTGAGAAGGCATTAGTTAGAACGCAGTTTATTAGTGGTACTCATGCACTAACGGTTGCTTTGTTTGGTTTATTAAGACCCGGTGAAAAGTTTATATCTATAACAGGTAAGCCTTATGATACGTTAGAACCAGTAATTGGAATAACACCTAATGAAAGTTCGCTGAAGTCTTTTGGAATTGATTTTGATTATATTGATTTAAAAGATGGAGATTTTGATTATGATAGAATAAAAGAATTGTTAGGTGAGAATATTAAACTTATACATATTCAGAGATCTATTGGGTATGCTTGCAGAAGTACATTAAGTATAGAAAAGGTTTCTAAGGTTATTGATTTTATTAGAAAGATAAATTCGGAGATTATTATATTTGTAGATAATTGTTATTGCGAATTTTGTAATACTTTGGAGCCAACTGATGTAGGTGCAGATGTTGTTGTTGGTTCACTTATTAAGAATTTAGGTGCTGGTGTTGTTAATAATGGGGCTTATGTAGTTGGTAAGGAAAAGTATGTTGATTTAGTTGCGGAGAGGTTGACAGTTCCTGGACAAGGTGATCATGTTGGGCCAAGTTTAGGACAGAATAAGAGTTTTCTTTTGGGACTATATTTAGCGCCTAGTGTTGTTGCTAGTGCTTTAAAAGTTAAGTTACTTACTAAGAGGCTTTGTGATGTATACAATGTTTCTTATATAAATGGTGGAGTTAATGATATAGTGCTTGGTATTTGTTTTGGTAATGCAGATAGACTTTCTCAGTATGCTAAGTGTATTCAAAAGATGAGCGCGATTGATTCAGCGTTTGTTCCTGAGGAGACAGATATGCCAGGGTATGATAGTAAGATAATAATGGCGAGTGGGTCTTTTGTTGATGGGTCTAGCATAGAATTATCTTGTGATGCACCTTTAAGAGAACCTTATATTTTATATCAGCAGGGATCACTTACATATGATTATGGAAAATTAGCAGTTGTAAATGCTTTTGATGAGATTTTCAGCGGAGGGGAAGATGAGTAATAAAATTGTAAACTGGCTTATTGGATTATTTGGAGTTAGTAGTACAGGACTTTTAGGAAAGTATTTATTGGTATTCTTTATTTCTTTAATGCCAATATTGGAACTTCGTGGAGGACTTGTTGCGGCGGCTTTATTAAAACTTCCAGCACTTCCTTCATATTTGATAAGTATTTTGGGTAATATTATTCCAATTCCATTTATTTTATGGTTTTTGGATGCTGTATTTGATTTTATGAAGAAGCATAATATTCTTACGGGATTTGTTTCTTTTTGTGAGAGAAAAGGTAATGAGAAGAAGGATAAAATAGAAAAGTTAGGTTTTTGGGGACTCGTATTATTTGTTGGTGTACCGCTTCCTGGAACTGGTGCATGGACTGGATGTTTAATAGCAACAATACTTAGAATGGATAAGAAGAAAGCTTTTTTAGCGGCACTTCTTGGAGTATTTATGGCGAGTGTGATTATGATGCTAGTGTCATATGGAGTTTTAGCAAATATTTTTTAAAGTGTTTGCTTCTTTTTTTTCTTTTTGATATAATAGTTTTATTATTTGAAAGGATAGGCATGAGAAATTATTTTAGATATTTGATAGTTATAGTGCTTTTAGTAAGTGCAATTAATTTGATAGATTTTAAAGAGGAAAGTACTGATAAGATAAATAATGATGAGATGGTAGCGATTAAGCTTGATGATAATAAAACTAATGAGCCTTTGTTAAAGTTAGGTAAGGAAACGGTTTATGATGGGCTTACAAGGGATGAACTTATTTTGAGGCTTAATAATAATTTATATGATACTATGGCTGGAACTGGTGAGTATTTTGCTGATTATGCAATTAAGACTGGATTAGATCCTTATTTGGCCGTTTCAATTATTAATTTGGAGACAGGTTGTAAATGGGGATGCTCTTATTTAACAAAGTATAATAATAATATTGGCGGTCTTAGGAGTAATGGTAGTTATATGAGTTTTTCAACGTTACATGAGGGGATTACTTATTATTTAGATTTACTTTATAATAATTATTGGCTTGCTGGGCTAACTACTGCAGAGCTTATGAATAGTAAGTATGCGGAAAGTACTACATGGGCAGATAAGGTTAATGCGTACTATAATGCAATTATATCTAGTTAGGTGTAATTGTTTTTTTATTGTCTTTTTGTTATTATATTGTTGGAGGATAGATATGAAGTATAAGTGTCGTCATTGTAATTTTATCCATTTTGGAAGTATGCCAGACGGGTATATTTGTCCGCTTTGTCATGCTGGGCTTTTTGATTTTGATTTAATTGAGGAAGAAGAGAAAGTTTATAATAGAGTAGAAACTGATGAGAGATGTGTCGTTAGAGTTGAGGAAAAGTGCCGTAATTGTGGGGCGTGCTTTAAGACTTGTGAGAAAGTTTTGGCTAGTTCTGATAGAAAAGTTTGTTTAGGTTGTGGGCAGTGTATTTTGACTTGTCCATTTGGAGCACTTATACCAAAATATGATTATTTAGATGTTTTAGATTTAATTAGGGTACATGATAAGAAGGTTATTGCGATTACGAGTCCGGCGGTTAGAGTGGCATTAGGTGATGCATTTAATATGGATTATGGAACTTTTTTAGAAAAAAAGATGGTAGGTGCTTTAAAAGCAGTTGGTTTTGATATGGTATTTGATACGTCTTTTGGTGCTGATTTAACTTCAATTTATGAAGCGATGGAGCTTGATGAGAGATTAGATAATAAAAAGAATTTACCAATGTTTTCGAGTTGTTGTCCTTCGTGGTTAAGTTATGCGAATAGTTATGTACCTTTACTTAAGAAAAATTTGTCTTCTTGTAAGAGTCCGATTGGGATGATTGCGAGTGTTTTAAAGAAATACTATTATAAAGATGCGATTATTGTTGCAATTACGCCATGCACTAGTAAGAAGTTAGAGATTGTTAGTGGGGATGCTGATTATGTTTTAACAACGAGTGAATTGTCTAATATGATTAGGGAAACTGGGCTTGTTTTTGAAGATGTTAAGGATGCTAATTTTGATAGTTTTTCAGGGTCAAGTTCTGGCACTTATTTTGGTACAAGTGGTGGTGTTACGCTTTCTGTTTTAAAGTGTTTGTATTATTTTAGAACTGGTAATGATTTATCTAATAATGAGGTATTAGTTAAAGATAAAGAGTTTTATAAAGAATATAGATTAAAGATAGGACGTAATGTGATTAGGTGTGCGTCTGTTAGTACAATGGGTAATTTACTTAAGGTTTTACTTATTAAGGATGAGTTTGATTTTATTGAGGTAATGAACTGTGAAGGTGGGTGCATATTTGGTGGAGGACAGGTAGTGCTTCCGGCAAATAAGAAGGATGAGATTATTAAGGCGAGAGCTCTTGCTCTTAAGAAGAACATGCGAAAGGGAAATTCTTTTCCATATAAAAACCCGCTAGTTAGCGAGCTTTGTGATAAATATGGTGATGAGTTAGATGGCGTTTTACATAATTAGAGAACATCATCTTCGTCAAAACCTAATGTATATTTGGCTATGTAAATTGGCCTTTTTTTAATTTCGATATGCATTTTAGCAATATATTCTCCGAGGATACCGATAGCAAGTAGGTTAAGGCCACCAAATAATAGGATTAAGCTTATGATAGAAGCATATCCTGGAACATCTATTCCTTTAATTAGGGTTTTGATAATTATTATTATTAGATAGATAAATGCGCCAATGCTTGTTAGTGAACCAATAACAGTTGCTATTCTTAGTGGTTTGTTTGAGAAGTTAACGATTCCGTCCCAAGCGTATTTGAATGATTTTGTGATGTTAAAGTTTGATTTACCAGCATGTCTTTCTTCGACGTTGTATGGCATATATTTTGTTTTAAAGCCTACCCATGAGAAGATACCTTTTGAGAAACGATTGTTTTCAGTTAGGCTGATGATTGCATTAACCATTTCTTTTCTAAACATTCTGAAGTCTGATACGCCATTTTTAAATTTGGTGTCGCTTATCATGTTGATAAATTTGTAAAATCCACCTTTTAAAAATCTTGCTAGAGCACTTTCGTTTGAACGCTTAGTGTTTATCATAGCAACTTGGTCATAGTCAGGATTTTCTTCTAGGAAGTTTAACATTTTAAGTAGGTATGATGGATTTTGTTGCAAATCACCATCAACGATTACGGTATATTCGGCATTTGCATGGGTAAGTCCAGCGTACATGGCTGCGTCTTTACCAAAGTTTCTTGAGAAGTTAATAAATCTTACATGTTTTTTATCCTTTATATATATTTCTTTAATTATATTTTCTGTTTCGTCTTTTGAGCCGTCGTTTATAAAAATTAATTCGTATTTAATGTCTTTTAGGCATTCGGTTAATTTTTCATGCATTAGCTCAATGTTTCCTGCTTCGTTATAGCAAGGAATGATTACATTTAATTTCATTTTGCACCTCATGTGTATTATATCATAGCACTTGCTTTATTGTAAAATGTATGTTATTATATGCTGCGTTTTTGTGAGGTTGTTATGAATATTAATGATGCTTTAAATAAAATATGTGTATATAGTTCTATATTAGGTTGTGGAAAAGATACAGATAAGGGTTCTTTGCTCGAGTGTTTTGGTGTATCTTTATATAATAATGTAAATGAGCGCACTGATGATACTGGAAGATATTTAGAACTTGATGTTAAATTTGTTAAAGGTGAAAAATCTATCGGTCATTATAAGGCTAGTTATATGTTTCCTAAGGGTGATAGTTCTATATTTTATGGCTTAGAATGCGATAAACTTAAAAGTTTTGTGGATGTGATGTTAGTAGCAGCATCATATGTATCTTCTTTTAGTGCTAGTGATGAGTGTTCATTTGGAGTTTTAAACAATATTATTAAGTATAGCGAAGATTTAGATAGTGCTAGTGGTAAAACAATTTTAAGTGTAAAGTAGTTTTATCACTTTTTTTTGCGAATTTTTGCGATTTTTGGCTTAGAAAGGCTTGCAAAACATAGAATATACTGGTATAATTAGCCTTGGTTTGACTGGCTTAGATGTGCGAGGTTGCTGATACGCTAGGTGATGTTGTTAAAATGTTATCTAAAAAATATCAGGTTATTCGTGACGGAGCTATGTTTATACTAGATATGAACGAAGGGAGGACATTTACATGTCAAAAGTAAGAATCAAACTAAAAGCATACGATCATAGGGTTTTGGATGCTGCAGCAATTAAGATTGTTGATACTGTTAAGAGAACAGGCGGAGAAATCTCTGGACCAGTACCTCTTCCAACTGAAATTCAAAAGATTACAGTTTTAAGAGCAGTACATAAGTACAAAGATGCTCGTGAGCAATTTGAAATGCGCACACATAAAAGACTTATTGATATTAAGGATCCTAGTAAGGATACAATGGATGCTTTAACTCACTTAGATATTCCAAGTGGAGTAGACATCGAAATTCAAACAAAATAAAAAAGTAGGAGGAAAGAAAGATGAAAGGAATCTTAGGTCGTAAAATCGGGATGACCGAAGTATTTACGAAAAATGGTAAGATCGTTCCTGTTACAGTAGTTAGTGTTGAACCTAATACAGTAATGCAAGTTAAAACTAAAGCTACTGATGGTTATGAAGCTATTCAGTTAGGCGTTACTGATAAGAAGGCAAACCGCACTACTAAAGCAGAAGTTGGTCATGCTAAAAAGGCTAATGTCAATCCTAAGCGCTTCTTAAAAGAAATTAGAGTATCTGATGCATCTCTTTATGAACTAGGAAGTACTATAAAAGCAGACATATTTGAAGTAGGAGAAAAGGTAGATGTTACCGGAACTACTAAAGGACATGGTTTCACTGGTGTTATTGTTCGTAATAATCAAAGTGAAGGACCAAAGACACATGGTTCAAGATATCATAGAAGACCAGGTTCTATGGGTACTATGAGACCAATGAGAGTTTTAAAGGGTAAGGTATTATCTGGACATATGGGAGTTGATACTGTTACTATTCAAAACTTATCAATTGTTGATGTAAATCTTGAAGATAATTACATTTTAGTTAGTGGAAATGTTCCAGGAGCTAAGAATTCATTAGTATTAATTAGAGAAGCTGTTAAGGGTGGAAATAAGGAAACATTTGAGTTAGTTTCTTATGAAGAACCTAAGGCACAAGAAGAAGTAGAAGTTTCAGAAGAAGCCAAACCAGAAACAACTGAGACAGAAGCTGCTTCAGAAAGCAAGGAGGCATAATCATGGGAAAGATGAATGTTATTAATCTTAATGGTGAAAAAGTTAAAGATATTAATTTAAATAAGAATGTATTTGATTGTGAAGCTAATGAGATTGTTTTAAAGAAAGCTATTGATTTACAACTTGCTAGTTTAAGACAAGGAACTCAAAAGACTAAGTCACGTGCAGAGGTATCTGGTGGTGGTAGAAAACCATACAAACAAAAAGGTACTGGTAATGCTCGTCAAGGTTCAATTCGTGCTCCTCATTATAGAGGTGGTGGAGTTGCACTTAGCATTAATCCAAGAAGTTATACATTCAAGATGAATAAAAAGGAAAGAGCTTTAGCTTTAAGAAGTGCTTTATCATTAAAGGCTCAAGAAAAGAAACTAGTTATTGTTGATTCTTTAGGAATGAGTTCATTAAAGACTAAAGATATTAAGGCTATGCTTAATAAGTTAAATATTACTGGTAAAGTATTATTTGTTACTAGTAATGATGCTGAGAACTTATATATGGGTTCTAGAAATTTAAATAAGGTTAATGTAATTTTAGCAGAAGAGTTAAATGTATTTGATATTGTAAACTCTGATACTTTAGTTATAGATGAAGCTGCTGTAGCAGCAATCGAGGAGGTGCTTAACTAATGAAATCAGATATTATTTATGCACCAGTTATTACAGAAAAATCTAGCAATATTGCAAGTGATGGTAAGACTTATGTATTTAAGGTTGCTAAGAATGCTAATAAGGTTCAAATTAAACAAGCCTTTGAAGAAGCATTTGGTGTAAAGGTTGCTAGTGTTAATACTCTTAATACTAAACCAAAGGATAAAAGAGTAGGAAAATATACTGGACAAAGAAAGACTTATAAGAAGGCTATCATAACTTTATGTGATGGTTATTCTATAGAATTGTAGGTGAATACTTATGGGAATTAGAAAGTATAAACCAACCACTAATGGTAGAAGAGGAATGAGTACTCTAATTAATAGTGAGATTACTACTAGTACTCCAGAAAAGAGCTTACTTAAATCTAAGAGTAAAACTGGTGGACGTAATAATCAAGGTAAGATGACTGTTAGACACATTGGTGGCGGTGCTAAACAAAAGTATCGTGTAATCGATTTTAAACGTAATAAATTTGGAGTTACAGCAAGAGTTGAAAGTATTGAATATGATCCAAATAGAAGTGCTAATATTGCATTAGTAATTTATAAAGATGGTGAAAAGAGATACATTATTGCCCCTAAAGATTTAAAGGTTGGAACAATTATTGAAAGTGGCGAAGTAGTTGATATCAAGGTTGGTAATGCTATGAGATTAGCTAATATGCCAGTTGGTACTGTTGTTCACTGTGTTGAGCTTAAACCTGGTAAGGGTGCTGAAATAGCTCGTAGTGCAGGACAAAGTGCTCAAATTCTTGGTAGAGATGGTTCATACGTTATTTTACGTTTACAATCAGGCGAAACAAGAAAAGTTTTAGGCGTATGTATGGCTACTGTTGGAGCTGTTGGTAATGAGGATTATGAACTTGTTAACATCGGTAAGGCAGGACGTACTCGTCATATGGGCGTTAGACCTACTAACCGTGGTTCTGTTATGAACCCTAATGATCACCCACATGGTGGTGGTGAAGGTCGTGCACCTATCGGTCGTAAGAGTCCACTTACTCCTTGGGGTAAACCAGCTCTTGGACTTAAGACTAGAAAACCAAAGAAAGCTTCTAGCAAGTTAATTGTTAGTCGTAAGAAGAAATAGGAGGATCGTTTATGGCAAGAAGTTTAAAAAAAGGACCTTTCGTTGATGAAAGTCTAATGAAAAAAATTAAAAAGTTAAATGCTGATAATAAAAAAGAAGTTGTAAAAACTTGGTCTCGTCGTTCAACAATCTTCCCTGACTTTATTGGTCATACAATTGCTGTTCATAATGGACGTGAATTTATACCAGTTTATATAACTGAAGAAATGGTTGGTCATAAATTAGGAGAGTTTGCTTTAACTCGTAAGTTTACAGGCCACGCTGGAAATAAGTAGGAGGATTAGATGGAAGCATATGCATTACATAAAATGGCTATTATAGCTCCTCGTAAAGCAAGAATGACTCTTGATTTAATTAGAGGTAAGAGTGTTGTAGAAGCCAGAGGCATTTTAAAGACTACTAATACTAAAGCTAGTAGATTAATTTCTAAAGTTTTAGATTCTGCAGTTGCTAATGCTGTTAATAATTTAAGTTTAAAAGAAGAAAATTTATATGTATCTGAATGTTATATCAATCCAGGTCCTATTTTAAAGAGAATTAAGTTTGGTTCAAGAACTAAGGTTGATAGAAGAGATAAAAGAACAAGTCACATCTTTGTAAAAGTTAGTGACGGAGTTAAGGAGGCTTAAGCATGGGACAAAAGGTAAATCCTAATGGATTAAGACTTGGAGTTAATAAGGATTGGCAGAGTAAATGGTATGCTAAGAGTGATTATGCTAAATTATTAAATAATGATTTAAAGATTAGAGATTTTTTAGCAGAAGAACTTAAAGATGCTGCTTGTTCTGAAATTGTTATTGAAAGAAAGAAAAATCGTACAGAGATTAAAATTCATACTGCAAAACCAGGTGTAATTATTGGACATGGTGGAGCTGATATTGAAAAGTTAAGAGCTAAGATTAAGAGATTAGTTAATGAAGATGTATACGTTACAATCGTTGAAGTTAAGAATCCTAATTTAAGTGCTCAAATTGTAGCTGATCAAATTGCTAAGCAAATTGAGAACAGAGGAAACTTTAGAACTGTTCAAAAGAAAGCTATTAAAGATGTTATGAAGGCAGGAGCTGTTGGTGTTAAGACTGCTGTTTCTGGTAGATTAGGTGGAGCTGAAATGGCTCGTACTGAAGGATATTCAGAAGGAACTGTTCCACTACATACAATTCGTGCTGACATCGATTATGCTACATCTACTGCACCAACTACTTATGGTAAGATTGGTGTAAAGGTTTGGATTTATAAAGGAGAAATCCTTCCAAGCAAGAAAGATAATGGAGGTGTTTCTGATGTTAATGCCAAAAAGAACTAAGTATCGTAAACCTCACAGATTAAGTTATGAAGGAAAAACTAAAGGTAATAAAGAACTTGCTTTTGGTGAGTACGGATTAATGGCTAAAGAGGGTGGATATGTTAGTGCTAAACAAATCGAAGCTGCTCGTATTGCGATGACTCGTTATATGAAGCGTGGTGGTAAGGTATGGATTAATATCTTCCCACAACTTGCTCGTACTCAGAAACCTTTAGAAACTCGTCAAGGTACAGGAAAAGGCGATGTTAAGGAATGGGTTGCTGTAGTTAAAGAAGGAAGAATAATGTTTGAAGTTGCTAATGTCAGTGAAGAGATTGCACGTGAAGCATTAAGACTTGCTTCTCATAAACTAAGTGTTAAGACTAAATTCGTAAAAAAAGAAGATAGTGAGGTAAAGAATGAAGACTAGTGAAATTCGTAAGATGAATAAAGATGAAATTAATTCTAAAATTGTAGAACTAAAAAAAGAACTATTCGATTTAAGAATGAAACAAGCAGTTGGTAATCTTGATAAGCCTCATAAGATTAATGCTTTAAGAAAAGATGTTGCAAGATTAAAAACTATTCTTGCTGAAAAAGATGGGAGTGAAGAATAATGGAAGAAACTAAGAGAACTGAATTAATTGGTAGAGTAGTAAGTAATGCTAATGACAAGACTATTACTGTTTTAGTTGAAACTTATCGTAATCACCCATTATACAAAAAGAGAGTTAAATATTCTAAGAAATATGCTGCTCATGATGAAAATAATATAGCAAAGGTTGGAGACACAGTTAGAATTGCTCAAACTAGACCATTATCTAAGACTAAGAGATATGAACTAGTTGAAGTAACTAAAAAAGCTGTTGTTTTATAGGAGGTAATTCTTATGGTAATGCAACAAAGTAAGTTAAAGGTTGCTGACAATTCTGGTGCTCGTGAACTTATGGTTATTAGAGTATTAGGTGGCAGCAAGGTTAGATATGGAAATATCGGAGATGTAGTAGTTGGAACTGTTAAGAAGGCAATTCCAAATGGTACTGTTAAAGAAGGAAAAGTTGTTAAAGCTGTTATTGTTAGAAGTGTACAAGGATTACGTAGAGAAGATGGAAGTTATATCAAATTTGATGATAATGCTTGCGTTTTAATTAAAGATGATAAATCACCAATCGGAACTCGTGTTCTTGGCCCAGTTGCTCGTGAATTAAGAGATAAAGAATTTACTAAGATCGTTTCACTTGCACCTGAGGTATTATAGGAGGCTAAGATGAAAGTTAAAGTTGGAGATAAAGTAAAAGTTCTTGCTGGAAAAGATAAAGGCAAGGAAGGAAGAGTACTTGTTACTTTAAAGAAAAAAGACCGTGTTGTTGTTGAAGGTATTAATATTGTTAAGAAACATTTAAAACCTGGTAGAACAAATGAAACTGGTGGAATTTTAGAAACTGAGAATCCTATTCATGTATCTAATGTAAAAGTAGTTACTGAAGAAAAGAAAGCTAAAACAACTAAAAAATCTACTAAGAAAGAAGTAGGTGAAAAATAATGAAAGATTTATATAATAACGAAATTAAAGATGCTTTAATGAAGAAATTTAATTATGCTTCTGTTATGGAAGTTCCTAAATTAGAGAAGATTGTAGTTAATATTGGTGTTGGTGATGGTTCACATGATGACAAGTTAATTGAAGCAGCTAGAAAAGATTTAGAGACAATTACTGGTCAACATGCTGTTATTACTAAGGCTAAAAAATCAATTGCAGGATTTAAATTAAGAGAAGGTCAATCAATTGGTACTAAAGTTACTTTACGTGGTGATGCTATGTATAACTTTATGGAAAAATTAATTAAGATTGCACTTCCTCGTGTTAGAGACTTTAGAGGTATATCTCCTAAGGCTTTTGATGGCAAAGGAAATTATACTTTAGGAATTAAAGATCAACTTATTTTCCCTGAAATTGTATTTGATGATGTAGTAAAATTAAGAGGTATGGATATTGTTTTTGTAACAACTGCAAAGACAAATGAAGAAGCACTTGCTTTATTAAAGGGCTTTGGACTTCCATTTAGAAAGTAGGATAGACGATGGCAAAGACTAGTTTAAAAGTTAAAAATTCAAGAACTCCTAAATTTAAGGTTAGAGCATATACTCGTTGTACTAGATGTGGAAGACCTCACGGAGTTTTACGTAAATTTGGATTATGCCGTATTTGCTTTAGAGAACTTGCAAATGATGGTAAGATTCCTGGCGTAAAGAAATCAAGTTGGTAGAAAGGAAGTTATAATTATGATGGTAAATGATACTATAGCTGATATGCTTACAAGAATTCGTAATGCAAATCAAATGAAATATGCAAAAGTTTCTGTATTAAATACTAAGATGACAAGAGAGATTGCAGCTATTTTAAAAGAAGAAGGTTACATTAGTAATTTTGAAGTTAATGCTGAATCTAATATGTTAGACTTAGAACTTAAATATGGAGAAAATAAGAAGGAAAGAGTTATTGTTGGCTTAAAGAGAATTAGTAAACCGGGCTTAAGAGTATACGTTAAACATGAGGAACTTCCTAGAGTACTAAATGGTTTAGGTGTTGCTATTATTTCTACTTCAAAAGGAATCATGACTGATAAAAAGGCTCGTGAAAATGGGCTAGGAGGAGAAGTACTTGCCTATATTTGGTAAGGAAAATGAGTTATGAGTAGAATTGGAAATAGAAAGCTTGTTATTCCTGCAGGTGTTACTGTTACTATAGATGGAAACACTGTAACAGTTAAAGGACCTAAGGGAGAACTTACTAATGAATTTAATAAGTTAATTAAGATTGAACAAGTTGATAATGAAATCATTTGTTCAAGAGATAATGATGCTATTTTTACAAAGAGCATCCATGGTACTACTAATTCTTTAATTGAGAATATGATTATAGGAGTAAGTCAAGGTTATACTAAGGAATTAGAAGCAGTTGGTGTAGGATATCGTTTTGCAGTTGCTGGTAATAAGATTACTGTTACTGCTGGTTATTCTCATCCTGTAATTGTTGAAGTTCCTGCTGGATTAAGTGTTGAATCTAAGGTTAATACAGAACTTACAATTAGTGGTATTGATAAACAAAAAGTATCTGAATTTGCGGCTAATATTCGTAAAATAAGAAAACCAGAACCATATAAAGGCAAAGGTATTAGATATAAAGGCGAATATATAAGACGTAAAGAAGGAAAGAAAGCAGCTAAATAGGAGGTAAAGTTATGATAAAGAAAGAATCTAAAAATTCACAAAGAATTATGAGACACAAACGTGTTCGTAAGAATATTAGTGGAACTAGTGAAATGCCTAGATTAAATGTATTTAGATCAAATACTCAAATCTATGCTCAAATAATCAATGACGAAACTGGTACTACTTTAGCTAGCTCTTCTAGTGTTCAATTAAAAATTAAAAATGGTGGTAATATCGAAGGTGCTAAATTAGTTGGTGCTGATATTGCTAAGAAAGCTAAAGAAGCTAATATAAGTAAGGTTGTTTTTGATAGAGGTGGATACCAATATCATGGTCGTGTTGAAGCTTTAGCTGATGCAGCACGTGAAAACGGCTTAGAATTCTAGAGGGAGGGAAATAATGGAAGAAACTGTTAAGACTGAAGTAGTTAATAATACTACTCAAAATAAAGGTAATAAAAACTTTAATAAGGATAGAAAACCTAGAAAAGAATTTAAGAAGAATTTCGAACCTAAAAAGAAGCTTTTAGAAGAAAAAGTTATTTCTATCACTCGTGTTACTAAGGTTACTAAAGGTGGTCGTCATTTTAGATTTGCTGCTACTATGGTAGTTGGTGACGGAAAAGGTTTAGTAGGTATTGGTACTGGTAAGAGTATTGAAGTACCTGAAGCTATTAAGAAGGGAATTCAAGCTGCTAATAAGAATTTAGTTAAAGTTCAATTAGTAGATGGAAGAACTATTCCACATGAACAAATTGGTACTTGTGGAAGAGCTAAGGTTATGATTAAACCTGCTAAAGAAGGTACTGGTATTATCGCTGGTGGAGCTGTTCGTGCTGTATTAGAGATTGCTGGTGTTAAAGATATCGTTTCTAAGAGTTTAGGAGCAAATACTCAAGTTAATGTTGCTAAGGCTACTTTAGAAGCATTAAAGAGTCAACGTACTGCTGAGCATATTGCTGAGTTACGTGGCAAAAAAGTGGAGGAGTTATAATATGAAGTTACATGAATTAAACTCTTTACCAGAAGCTAAGAATATTAAAAGAGTAGGTCGTGGACCTGGATCTGGAATGGGTAAGACATCAACTCGTGGTGAAAAAGGACAAAAGGCTAGAAGTGGCGTTTCTATTAAACCATGGTTTGAAGGAGGACAAAGCCCATTATATAGAAGAATTCCTAAGAGAGGATTTAATAATAAGAGATTTACAGTTAGATATGCTATTATTAATTTAGATACTTTAAATAGATTTAATGATGGTGATGTTGTTACTCTTGAATTATTAAAAGAAAAAGGAATTATTAAGAAAGAATTATCTGGTTTAAAAGTACTAGGTGATGGTGAATTAACTAAGAAAGTTATAGTAAAAGCTAATAGATTCTCATCTAGGGCTGTTACTAAGATTGAAAGTGTTGGCGGAACTGCTGAGGTGATTTAATGTTTGCAAATCTTAAAGGACTATTTAGTCCTACAAATAAGGATTTACGCAAAAGAATATTGTTCACCTTAGGGTGTTTAGCAATATTCGCTTTAGGAACTAATATAATGGTTCCTGGAGCAAAAGAAATAACTCAAAATTTAGGTTTTCTTGAACTTTTAAATTTGATGAGTGGTGGTGGATTAAAATCATTTAGTGTATTTGCGTTAGGTGTTGGACCTTATATTACGGCTTCAATTATTACGCAGTTATTACAGATGGATATTATTCCTTACTTTAAAGAATTAAAAGAACAAGGAGCTACTGGAAGACAGAAGATAAATCGTATCAATAGATATTTAGGTATTATCTTTGCTGTTATTCAAGGTTATTTCTTCTCATATGCCTTTTTAAAGGGTGCTGGAACAGGTGTTATTATTCGTTCTACGGTTTATTTAACAGCTGGTACATCATTCTTGTTATGGTTAGGTGATGAGATTACTAAAAAGGGAATTGGTAATGGTGTTTCACTACTAATTATGGCGGGTATTGTTAATACGCTACCACAAACATTTATTACTGCATTTAATGAGTTAGTACTTGCAGAAACATTTACAACATGGACTGGTATTATTCTATTTATTCTATTTGTAATAGTTTATTTAGGAATTATTGTTGGAGTTATTTATATGCAACAAGCAGAGCGTAGAGTACCAATTCAGTATTCTAATCGTACTGCTAGTGCATATGGTGGTGAGAAATCATTTATTCCAATCAAATTAAATTCAGTAAGTGTTATTCCGGTTATTTTTGCTTCTGCAATTATAGGAATACCTTCACTTATTGCTACAGTAATAAATAAAACTGCTTTTACAAATTTTGTAGATAATTATATTAATTATACTAGTTATACAGGTTTCTTATTATATATGGTTTTAATTTTCTTATTTGGTTATTTTTATACCTTATTAGAATTAAATCCTGATGAGATGGCTGAAAATTTGGATAAGAGTAGAAGTTATATTCCTGGTGTTACTCCGGGAGAAGCTACTAGTAAGTATTTGAAGTATGTTATTACAAGACTTACTGTAGTTGGAACACTTGGGTTAATGGTTATAGCTGCTTTACCAATTATCTTTAGTAAGATAAGTAATTTATCTAGTAATGTTACTATTGGAGGAACAGGATTATTAATTGTTGTTGGTGTTGCATTAGAAACATATAAACAATTAGAAAGTTCAATAGTTTCTCGTAGTTATACTGGAAGTGCTAAAAGAAGGAGAAGAAGATAGTGAAAAATATTATCTTTATAGCTCCTCCTGCTGCTGGTAAAGGAACTCAAAGTGATTTACTTATTTCTAAATATGGTTATGAACATATTTCTACAGGAGATTTATTAAGAGAAGAAGTAGCAAGTGGAAGTGAACTTGGATTACGTATTTCTGAACTTATGAAAAGTGGTGCTTTGATAAGTGATGATATTGTTAATAAGTTACTTGTTAAAGCACTTAGTGCTACTACTAAACCTTTTATTCTTGATGGATATCCTAGAAATATTAGTCAAGCAGAAAAGTTAGATATTTTATTAAGTGAATTAGGTAAGACTGTTGATGCAGTAATCTATTTAGAAGTTGATGAAGAGCTTGCAATGAAAAGAGCAACTGGTAGAATTAGTTGTCCTAATTGTAAGCGTAGTTATCATAAATATTTCATGAAACCTAAACAAGATAATATTTGTGATAATTGTGGTGCTACTTTAATATCACGTGCTGATGATACTGAAGATGCATTTAAAATTAGATATAATACATATATTGAAAATACAAAGCCTTTATTAGATTTTTATGATAAGAAGGGTGTTCTTGTTAGAGTTGATGCTAATAGGGATGCTAGTGAGGCTTTTGAAGATATTGAGAAAGTGATTAAGTAATGGTAAGTATTAAGACTAAAGAAGAAATTGAGAAGATGAAGAAAGCTGGTCATGTTAATTATTTAACTCATCAGTATTTAAAGTCTTTAATTAAACCGGGAATAACAACTAAGTATTTAAATGATGAAGCTGATAAGTTTATTAGAGAGCATGGAGGAATACCTGGATTTTTGAATTACGAAGGATTTCCAGGAAGTATTTGTGCATCAGTAAATGAAGAAGTTGTTCATGGTATACCAGGTGATAGAGTCTTAAAAGAAGGAGATATAATCTCACTGGATATTGGTGTTGTTATTGATGGATTTCATTCTGATTCTGCTTGGACTTATCCAGTAGGCAAAGTTAATGCGGAAAAGCAAAGACTTATGCATCACACTGAAAAAGCACTTTTTATAGGGCTTAAAGAGATTCATGATGGTGCTCATTTATATAATATTGGAGCACGCATTTTAGAATATTGTAATAAACAAAAACTTGGTGTTGTAAGAGAATTAGTTGGTCATGGAGTTGGACGTGATTTACATGAAGATCCCGATGTACCAAACTATGGAAAATATAACACTGGAATGATTTTAAAAGAAGGCATGGTTATTGCGGTTGAGCCGATGATAACTGCCGGAACCAGACATATTTGTGTTTTAGATAATGACTGGACTATCGTTACTGAAGATGGTAGACCTAGTGCTCACTTTGAGCATACTGTTGTTGTTACTAAAGATGGATATGAAATATTAACGGGAGAGTGAAAGATGGCTAAAGAAGCTAAGATTGAAGTCGATGGTAAAGTTATAGATGTTATCAAAGATGAATATAAAGTGGAATTAGAAAATGGCTTTGTAGTAACAGCTCACGTTTCTGGTAAAATACGAATGAATATGATTCGTATCTTACCGGGTGATAAAGTTACTATAGAGTTTTCACCATATGATTTAACACGTGGGCGAATAACATATAGAAAATAGGAGGTATTTTTATGAAAGTTAGACCATCAGTAAAGAAAATATGTGCAAAATGTAAAATAATTAGAAGAAAAGGTAAGATTATGGTTATTTGTGATAACCCTAAGCATAAGCAAAGACAAGGTTAGGAGGACTTATTATGGCTCGTATTAGAAATGTAGAATTACCAAAAGAAAAAAGAACAGTAATTGGACTTACTTATATTTATGGTATTGGTAGAAGTTTATCTGAAAAGATTTGTGCTAATACTGGAGTAGATCCTGATAAGAAAATTAAAGATTTAACTAGTGAAGATGAAGCTAAGTTAAGAAAAGAAATCGAAAATCATTTAACTGAAGGTGATTTAAGACGTGAAGTTCAAATGAATATTAAGAATAAGATGGAAATTAATTCTTATCAAGGTGTTAGACATAAAAAAGGATTACCTGTTCATGGTCAAAGAACAAGCAGAAATGCTAAGACTCGTAAAGGTAAAGGCAAAGTAGTTGCTAATAAGAAAAAAGTAGGTAAGTAGGAGGTAAATTATGGCTTATAATAGAAGAAAAAGAAAAGTTAAAAAGAATATTCCTGAAGCACAAGCTCATATTCATTCAACTTATAATAATACAGTTATTTCTATTACAGATGTTAATGGAAATGTAATTAGCTGGGCTTCTGCTGGTACAATTGGTTATAAGGGTTCTAAAAAGAAAACTCCATTTGCTGCTGGACAAAGTGCTGAGGCTGCTGCAAAGGTTGCAATGGACTCTGGAGTTAAAAAAGTAGAAGTATTTGTTAAGGGACTTGGTAGTGGTAGAGAAAATGCTATTCGTTCACTACAAGCTGCTGGTTTAGAAATTACTGCTATTAATGATGAAACACCAGTACCACATAATGGTTGTAGACCACCAAAACGTCCAAGAAATTAGGGGAGGAAGAATATTATGAATTTTGAAAAACCGGAATACAAAATTACAGAATATGTTGAAAAAAACAATTATGGAAAGTTTGAAATCGAACCTTTAGAAAGAGGTTTTGGTACAACTATTGGTAATGCATTAAGAAGAGTTATGCTTTCATCAATGCCTGGTTCTGCTATTACTAGTGTTAAGATTGACGGAGTAATGCATGAATTTCAAAAAATAGATGGTATTATTGAAGATGTAACAACTATAGTTTTAAATTTAAAGAGTGTTGTTATTAAAAATCATACTAAAGAAAATAAAACTATTAGATTATCTGCTAATAAGGAAGGCGCAGTTAAAGCTGGAGATATTGAATTAGATGCAGATTTAGAAATTATGAATCCTGACTTAGTTATTTGTACTTTAGTTAAGGGTGGAAAAATTGATATGGAAATGACTGTTGGTAATGGTCGTGGATATGTTGATTCTAAAGAAAATAAAAAATTACTTGGAGATTCTATTCAAGGTTTAATTCCTATTGATTCACTTTATAGTCCAATTGAAAGAGTTGGTTATGAAGTACAACCTGCAAGAGTTGGACGTAATGAAAATTATGATAAACTAGTTATGGAAGTTTATACTAATGGTTCAATGAGTCCAGAAGAAGCAATGGCACTTGCTGCTAAGATTTTAATCGAACATTTTAAAATTGTTGCAGATTTAAATAATATTGCTGATGCAACTGGAATTATTGCAGAAAAGAAAGTTGATCAAATTATTAAGACTTTAGAAACTCCAATTGAAGAGATTGAATTCTCAGTTAGAGCATATAACTGCTTAAAGAGAGCTGGAATTCATACAATGCAAGATTTAATTGATAAGAGAGAAGTAGATGTTACTAAGATTCGTAACTTAGGTAAGAAATCTCTTAAAGAAGTATTAGATAAAGTTAAAGAAATGGGACTAAGCTTCCGTGATTAGAAAGAGGTAAGTAATATGTTATATCGTAAATTAGGTAGAGAAACTCGCATAAGAAGAAGTATATTAGCTGGACTTACTAAAGACGTAATTAAAAATGAATATGTTGTTACTACTGATGCAAGAGCTAAAGAAGTAAGAAAATTTGTTGATAAGATGATTACTTATGGTAAGGATGGATCTTTAGTATCTAGAAGAAAAGCACTTGCTTTCTTACAAAATGATACTGTAGCAGTTAATAAAGTATTTAATGAACTAGCTAAACGTTATGAAACTCGTAATGGTGGATATACTAGACTAGTTAAATTAAATGAAAGAAAAGGCGACGACGCTATGCAAATTAGAATTGAACTTGTTTAAGTTTAATTCTTTTTTTTATGATTATTTGTCCAAATTGTAAAGTACTTTTTGTCCAAAATGTAAAGTAAAACTTGTCCAAATTGTAAAATAATATTTACTTATAATTAAATTTATTATATAATTATTACAGGTGATGAACTTATGAATAAATATATGCCAAGGATTGTGGATAGTGTTTTAGAAAATAAATTAAAATATATGGGAGCAGTACTTATTGAAGGATGTAAGTGGTGTGGTAAGTCAACTACCGCAAGGCAGTTTGCTAAAAGTTATATTGAATTTCAAGATCCAGATAAAAAGTTACAATATGATAATACAAATCAGACTAAGCCATCATTATTTTTAGAAGGTGAAAAGCCTAGATTATTTGATGAGTGGCAGATGTATCCTGTTGTTTGGGATTCAATAAGAATGGATGTTGATCATACTGGATTAAAAGGGCAATATATACTTACTGGTTCTGCAAGACCTAGTGAAGATAGTGTTATGCATACTGGTACTGGTAGAATTACAAAACTTTTAATGAGACCTATGAGTTTATATGAGTCTGGAGATTCTGATGGTTCTGTATCTTTAGAAGATATAATGAATAATAAAGATGTTTCTGGTGTTTCTAAGTTATCTTTTGATGATATTATAAATGTTATGATAAGAGGTGGTTGGCCAGAAACATTAAATATTCCAGATGATAATAAATATGAAGTTGCTAAGGATTATATAAGGGCTTTATTAAATGAAGAGATTAAAACATTTGATGGGGTAGAGAGAAATCCACAAAGAATGAATGCTATTTTAAAAAGTATATCTAGAAATATTTCTACTTCTGTTAGTAAAAGTACAATTCTAGATGATGTTAAATTGGAGTTTGAAAATGAGTTATCAAGACCGACTTTAGATGATTATTTAAATGCATTAGAAAGATTGTATATTTTAGAAAGTATACCTGCGACAAATTTGAATTTAAGATCTAAGACACCTTTAAGAACAACTCCTAAATTAGAACTTGTTGATCCATCTTTAGCAATTGCTGCATTGGATTTAAAAAAACAAGATTTAGTTAATGATTTAAATTTAACTGGTTTCTTGTTTGAAAATATGTGTATAAGAGATTTAAAAATATATGCAGATGCGATGAATGCTAGTTTATCTTATTTTAGAGATAAGAATGATTTTGAAGTTGATGTTATTTTAAGAAATGCTAATGGAAAATGGGGTGCAATAGAAATAAAGTTAGGTGCTGGTTATATTAATGAAGCGGCTAATAACTTGTTAAAATTTAAAGAACGTGTTGATATTGAAAAATGCGGAGAGCCTTCATTTTTAATGGTATTAACTGGAGCAGATTACTCTTATAAAAGAGATGATGGAGTATATGTTGTTTCTATAGGAAATTTAAAAAATTAAAGCATGACTTTGATGTCATGCTTTTTATCTTTTAATTATACTTTCTAATGCTAAGATTATCATATTATCTAGGGCTGTTTGTCTTTCTTCTGGAGATAAGTCTTCACTTCGTTTATATGGAGAGTCTGATATTGATACTAAGCAGGTTGCTTCTTTATTCAAGAAGTTTGCTACTGTAAAGATACCGAATGCTTCCATTTCGCTAGCTAGTAGGTTTATATTTTTAGGTACTTTATCAAGCAAATGAGATATACTTTCGTATACGTCAAATATTTCAGATGTATAGATAGTTCCTTTAGTAATATTGATACCTAATTCTTTACTTGTATTTATAATTGTTTGATTTAAGGAGTTAGATGAAGATATTTTTTTACTTTTGCTTTTAGTTAGTGCATATCTAAAGTTTGAATCAGAGTATGCTGATGATGCTAGAACGATATCTTTAATATTTAAATCTTTTGATAATGCACCAGCTGAACCTATTCTTATAATATTTTTAACATTATAAAATTTATATAATTCATAAGTATAAAGTGATGCACTTGGAATGCCCATACCTGAACCAATAACAGTAATTTCTTTACCTTTATAAGTACCAGTATATCCTAACATATTGCGTACATTATTTATTAGTTTTGGGTTTTCTAGATATTTTTCAGCAATATATTGTGCTCTTAGAGGATCACCAGGCAGTAATACGTTTTCTTTAATATTTTCTTTTTCTGTTACAATGTGAATTGGGTTCATATTATTCCTACTTTCTTTTTAAATTATATCATAAGTATCAAGTAATGGTTAAGCAGATGTAATAAATTTACATATATTTTTTTAAAGTGATATAATAAAAGTATGTTTATTTACGCATAATATGAAAAGAGGTGACTTATGGTTTTTAAAGATTATAAGATGAAAGGTTATACTTTACATACTATTAAGACTGATAAGTTTAAAATGTGTCATGTAGAAGTTATTTTTAGAAACAATGTTGTTAAAGAAGAAATTACTAAAAGAAATTTATTATTTGATATGCTTTGTGAGTGCTCTAATAGTTATAAGGGTAAAAGAGACTTAGCATTAGAACTTGAGAATTTATATTGTGCTTCAGTATATGATGCAACAAGTAAAGTGGGTAACTCAGTTATAACAAATTTCTGCTTAGATTTTTTAAATCCAAGATATGCACAAGATGATATGCTAACTGACCGAGTATTTAAGTTATTATTTGATTTAATATTTAATCCTAAAGCAAGTAATAATGAGTTTGATCATAAGTTATTTGATTTTGTTAAAGAGAGACTATCTAATGATATAAAAATGTTAGATGATAATCCTAAGAAGAAGAGTTTACTTAAAGCACTTAGTACTTTAGGTGATAGTCCATCTAGTTATGGTAGTTTAGGTTTCTTAGAAGAAATAGATAAAATTACACCAGAGAACTTATACACATATTATAAACAAGTAATAAATACAGACTATGTTGATATATATGTAGTTGGTAATTTAGATATGGATGAAGTATCTAGAATAGTAGATAAATATGCTAAGTTTAATGTTATTAAGAATCATGAAGTAGGTATGTATGTTAGTAATGTTAAGAGAAAACCAGTTATATTAAGTGATAAGTCTAGTAATGCTCAAAGTAATATAGTAGTACTTGTTAATCTTAATAATTTAACTGATGATGAAAAGAAATATGCTGCTAATATGTATAATTTAATTTTAGGTGGAGGGTCACTTGAGACTAAACTTTATCAGAAGTTAAGAGTAGAAAATTCATTATGTTATAATGTGGGCTCTATGTATCAGAAATATGATGGACTTATTATTATTACAACTAGTGTCGATATAAATAAAAGTAATCTAGCAGTTCAATTAATTAAAACTTGCCTTAAAGAGATGAAAACAAATATTAGTGATGAAGAACTTGTCAATGCTAAAGCACTAGTTAAGACTAGTTTAAATATGACTAATGATAATATTGGGAGAATAGTAGATAATGCTTATTATCAGAATATTAGTGATTTAGATGAATTAGATGTTAGATTAGATAGGTTTGATAAGGTTAGTATTAATGATGTTAAAAAAGTAGCTGAGAAGACTAGTATTAGTACAATTTATGTTTTAGAAGGGGGAAGCACAAATGAATGAGATATTATTACCTGGTGTGCTTGAGAAACTTTATACGTACACTTTAGATAATGGTCTTAAGATTTATATGGTACCTAATAATAAAACTAAGAATTTTTATATTACTTTAAGTACTAAGTATGGGTCTATTTATACTAATTTTGAGTATAATGGTAAGAAGTATGATATGCCAAAGGGGATAGCACATTATTTAGAGCATTTATTATTTAATATGCCTGATGGAACTACAGCACATGATTATTTTAGTAAGTTAGGGGCAAATATTAATGCATTTACTTCTTTTGATATTACTTGTTATGAAGTATTTGCTAATGCTAATTTTAAAGAGTGTTTATCTTATTTAACTGAGTATGTTTATACACCATATTTTACTAAGGAAATAGTAAATAATGAGCGTGGTATTATTACGGAAGAGATTAATATGTATGAGGATAAACCTGGTACTCAGCTTATATATGGAACTTATAATAATATTTTTATTAAGGATGAAAGACAATATTTAGTTAGTGGTACGGTAAGTGATGTTAAAAAGATTACTAAGGAAGATTTAGAGATTTGTTATGAGGCTTTTTATCATCCAGAGAATATGTTTATGATTATTACGGGTAACTTTGATCCTAATGAGGCAGTAGCGATTGTTAGTGAAGTTATGAGTAAGAAAGAGTTTCCTAAATATAATAAACCAGTTCTTAAGTTTAAGAAAGAACCTTTTGAGGTTAAAACTAAGCATTTTGAGAGGTGTATGAATGTTAATATACCAAAGGTATCAGTTGGGTTTAAAGTACCTAAAAATGCTTTTAAAGGACTTAAAATAGATGAAATAAAAGTAAGATTATATTTTAATTTATATATGAGAGTTCAGTTTGGTATAACTTCTTATTTAAGAGATGAGTTACAAAGTAGTAAGGTTATTACTGGTGGACTTAGTATGAACTTACTTGATACTGAAGATTATTACGTAGAAGTAATAGCAGTATCTACAGAGTATCCTGATTATTTTATTAAAAGAGTTAAAGAAACTTTTGATGAAAGAGATATAAATGAAGAAGATGTTATTAGAAAAGTTAATGCTTCTGTAAGTAATTTAATTATGTATTTTGATGATATTGAAGGAGTTAATTCTCAGATACAAGATGATGTAATTGACTTTGGTGAGTATATGTATAATATTTATGATGTATATAAAAGTTTAAATATTGAAGAAGCTAGAGAAGTAGTAAAGAGATTAAATAAGCATATTACTACAGAAACAATTATTAAGCCTTTAGAGGAAAGGTAGAACGCATATGATTGTGCGTTTTTTTATGTTATTCAGTAACCCTAAAATTTACAACAATAAATAATAGGAGGACTATAAATGAAGAATGAAATCTTATTATTTGAAAATCAAGATGTAAAACTAGAAGAAAATTCAGTACGCTCATTTTTTGAGCATACTGGAGGAGATGGTGAATTAGAAGAGAAAAGCAATGTGCAAAAAATGCACTTTTCTAAATAATTGGATAATTCAACTGTCGCAAAATATGCGACAGGTCAAAAAGAAGGAAATAGAGATGTAACTCGCAAAATAGAATATTATAATCTTGATGTTATTATTAGTGTTGGTTATCGTGTTAAAAGTAAGAATCGCATTATATTTAGGAAATGGTCTAATAAAATCTTAAAAAAAAGGTTATGTAGTTAATCAAAAGAGTTTAAAATATTTTGAAAAAACAATTAAGTTTATATGAAAAATGATAGTGTTTGGCTTACGCAAAGACAAATGGCTGAATTATTTAATATATCAAGAACAAATATAATTGAACATATTAGTAATATTTATTCTGATGAAGAACTTGATAAAAATTCAGCCTGTCAGGATTTCCGACAAGTTCGAAAAGAAGGCAAAAGAACTGTAACGAGAACTATTCCATTTTATAATCTAGATATGATTAAAGGTTATGTAGTTAATCAAAAGAGATTAAAATATCTTGAAAAAACAGTTAAGTTAATTGATATTGCATGAAGAATTGATATAAATTTAAAAGGAAATAAATAACTACTTTACAACAATAAATAATAGGAGGACTATAAATGAAAAATGAAATCTTATTATTTGAAAATCAAGATGTAAAACTAGAAGTTAATATACAAGATGAAACAGTTTGGTTAAATACAGAACAAATGGCAAAATTATTTGATAGAGATTATAAAACTATTAGAAAACATATTAATAATGCCTTAGAAGAAGAACTAAGTGATCAAGTGGTAGTCGCAAAATTTGAGAATACCACTCAGCATGGTGCGATTGAAGGAAAAACACAAACTCATTATATAGAATATTATAATCTTGATGTTATTATAAGCGTTGGTTATCGTGTTAAAAGTAAAAATGGTGTTATTTTTAGAAAGTGGGCTAATAAAATTTTAAAAGATTATATGATTAAAGGTTATGCTGTTAATCAAAAGAGATTAGAATATCTAGAAAAAACAGTAAAGTTAATTGATATTGCAGGAAGAATTGATATAAATTTAAAAGGAAATGAAGCACAGGAAATTATTAAAGTAATAAATAATTATTCTAATGCTCTAAATTTACTTGATGATTATGATCACAAGAGGATAATTAAACCAAATGGTACAATTAATGAAAATAAAATTAATTATGAAGATTGTATGAATATTGTTAATAAACTTAAATTTAGTAGTGATAGTGATTTATTTGCTCTTGAAAGAGATAATGGGGTGGAAGCAATTATTTTTGATATATATCAAACTTTTGATGGAAAGGACTTATACTCTTCAATCGAAGAAAAAGCAGCTAATTTTTTGTATTTAATTATAAAAAATCATGTGTTTATAGATGGCAACAAGAGAATTGCTGCAACATTATTCATTTACTTTTTGGAATTTTATAATCTACTTTATAAAGATGGTAAACAAGTTATTGATAATAATACATTAGTTGCTATCACTTTACTTATAGCACAGTCTAATCCAAAAGAAAAAGAAATATTAGTAGATTTAGTGATGAATTTTTTAAGTAGATAAATATTATATTTCTTCTTGAATTTTATGTCTTTATATTTTATAATTTTTATAGAATAATAGGTGATAAAAATGCAGGAAAGCATATCTAAAGATAAGAACAAATTAAAAATATTTAGTTCATTGTTAATAATAGTTTTATTAATAATGGGAGTTAGTTTTGCTATATTCCA
>ERZ780166.14-NODE-14-length-168412-cov-4.640187_pt1 | contig 168412 bp, 159 predicted proteins | sample MGYA00511366_ERZ780166 | MGnify/ENA primary metagenome ERZ780166 (study PRJEB29588, sample SAMEA2162231) | human gut metagenome | biome: human gut; feature: human-associated habitat; material: faeces | place: Denmark | collected 2008/2010 ...
TTATAATCATTTCAAAGGAACAGAAGATCCGGATTGGGAGGCAATCGAAGCCAGGCGAATGAAAAGACGGGATGAGGATGAGAAAGAGAGGCAGGCATCGTGATTTTACGTGTACCTGAATATTACGACGAATTTTCCTGTATCGCCAGCCGCTGCAAGGAGCGGAACTCTTCATCCGTTCGGACGCGGCCTACCTGCTTTTCGACGAACCTCAGCGCGGAATCACGCCGGGACAGTTCGCAGCCTGGTACGATGGCGATGAGCTGGTCGGATCGGGCGTCATCGCCGAATAACCGGACTTCCCCCGATAGCGTCCAAGCGACCGCCGCAGAAGAAGAAGCTCATAAACACGGGCCATTTTACCGAAACCCCGGCAAAACAGGCGACAAACAGTCTTCACAACCCTCCGCTCCACGCTCAAATACAGGCAGCCATCACGTACCGTACCGGCCGATTTCCGACAAGCATTTCCCTCCCAAGCCCCTTTCCACAAGGAGGCAAAAGAAAGGGACAGCCCAGAACACGCCCCCGGCGAACGATGACAAACAGCCTCGGGAAACAAGTCTGAAACCCGAACCCAATATAATCGCCATACTTGTTGCGGCAATCGGAATTATCCCCCCGCTTCCTCGATCGTCCGCGAAAAGGGAACGGGAAGACGGTTCACCGAGCATCGAGCGCCTTCGGGATCGCGGTTTTCTGGTGCTGACCGATCCCTCGCAGCTCGATACCTTGAGCCGGGGACCTGTGATGGGATTCTTTACCGACGGTCACCTGCCGAAAATGTCGGAGGGGCGGGGCGATTATCTGGAGCGGGCGACCCGCAAGGCGCTGGAGATTCTGTTGCGAGAAGCCGGCGAGCGCGATCGGGGCTTTGTTCTGATGGTCGAAGGATCCCAGATTGATTTGCGGGCTCACGATAACGATGCCGAAGGCGTCCTGACGGAGATGCGTGATTTCGACCGGGCGGTTGCCGCTGCGATGGATTTCGCCGACCGGCATCCCGGGACGCTCGTGGTCGTTACGGCCGATCACGAAACGGGCGGTCTTTCGATTCCTTCGGCCGATGTCGATTTCGAGCACGAGGAGGCCGGGATCGAGTACTGTTTCAGCACCGGCGGACATACGGCAGCGATGGTGCCCGTCTATCTGTACGGGACAGGCTCCGAACGGATTAACGGCGTACTGGACAACACGGAACTGGCCCATATGTTGAAGCGACAGGTATTGCCGGATAACAGACGAAGTGTGTCGGCAATGAAAATTAAATCATCAAAGATTATTCATTTAATTCATAAAACAGTTCGCTCCTATTTCTGTCAAGCCTGTAGGTAATTGGTTTTGTCCTTTGTCGGGTAAAGAACGTGAATGATAATCTAAATTTGTTTCTGATTATATATTACCTCCACTATTCCATTGTATTTCTTAGTTTCAACCAAAGTCAAGTCAATCTTTCGGGTAAAACCACCAAATAAACTGATGCCTCCACCCAAAATAACCGGAATGACAACCAGATGATAAGTATCTATCAGATTATTTGATATGAGTTGCTGCGCCACCTCTGCACCTCCGCAAATCCAAATGTTTTTACCTGATTTCTGCTTCAACTCTTCAACAAATCGGCACACATCTATATTCTTGAAACAGATATTTTTTGTGTTGTCAGTTTCTTTGTGATGGGTCAAGACGTAGGTCGTTGCTCCCTCATAGGGCCATCGGTCGGGTGAAAGTTCGGTCACAATTTGGTTGTAGGTCTTTCTTCCCATAATGACCATATCCACGCCACTGAAGAATGGTGTAAAGGTATCTTCCATCTCTACGTTTTCATCATGTCCGCCTATCCAATCAACGGCACCTTTGCCATCAGCGATATAGCCATCCAAACTGACGGCAATATAAAGTATTACTTTTCTCATAGTCTGTATCATTATTGTTAAAGAGGTAATACCATTTCAAACTGTTTGCTTGCCAAGGGAATGTTCTTGCTTTTGAGAAAAACAGGCATGGTTGGATTGTCGGAACTGATGTTCAAGACTTTGATGAAGTCTGTTTTCAGACGCGCTATGACTTCTTGCAATAATCGGGAGGCTATTCCTTTCCTGCGATATTCGCTTAGAACGACTATTTGAGTCAAATCACCTGTATGAATGTCAAACACACAGTAGCCAACCATCTTCCCGTCCAAGAAAGCCCCAAGGCACGTCAGCTCGGATATCCCTCTTTCAATGGATTCAAAGCTGTTTTGCCACGAAGGACTAAAGTCGCAATAGCGTTGTGCCTGTCTGATGGAATTGGTATCAACCTGCTCTATGATACAGTCTATGTTTACTTTTCGATTGTCAATGTGCTCAATCGTTTGTCTGAAACAGTCAAATTTTCGTGTTACCTCAAAATTCATTCGGCGATAAACGCCAATCGCTTTTTGGTTGTTTTGCAGGACTTCCAACAGGTATTGGCTGATACCCGATTCCTTGAGAAAAGGGAGGGAATGAGTAAAGATTTTCCCGGCTATACTCTGTCCTCTATATTGCTTTATCGTTCCAGTCCCTGTATCATAGGCAGTAAGAACACCATTGAATGTTCCTGTTCCGTTTAAGGTGAATGCTACAATTTCGTCATTATCAAAGGCGGCAAATGATAATTGTGGATTATATCCGCGCCGTTTGAGCATGGAACGCACCTCTTCTTTCTCAAAATGTATTTCATAATCGGCAAATGCTTTTTTAAAGCCGTGAAAGATGGTTTCAAAATCGGTATGTTCTAAATTCCTTATTTCCATTTTGGTCTGATTTTAAAGTTTAATCTGATATATTCTTGTGGTTTCCCCCCAAGGATGATGGCAGTTTCCTATATATCGAAAACCGAACTTTTCATAATACCCGACATGGTCTGTACACAGATTCAAGTATTTGAAACCATAATAGGAGGCATCCTGCATTGCTTTATCAATGAGCCATTTTCCCAAGTTTCTGCCCCTGTAGGATTTTTCAATGTACAATGCCGCCAGCCAGGGATACAAATCCATCCGTGAGTTGAAGTCGTTGGTGACCAGTCCGGCACATCCGGCAATGGCATCATGGTCGAGCAGCAGATACCACTGTGGCAACAGGTTTTCTGCATTCAGGCAGTTACGAAAACAATCGTCATACACCATATTGGATTCTTCCGAAGCCCACTTGTTTTGAAAGTAGGCTATCGCAGATTCGAGATATTCTGTTGACTGTCGCAATGATATTATTTGCATAAAATTATTGTTTGTGAAAGTTCCGGATTTTGTTTGCTATTCAATGTATATCTGATCCTTACCTTACGGATTGTTCCCGTTCTGATAAATTTCTTTTTCATACTAATGAAAAGTGTCTTTCCAGTTCCTCAAAGACTTTTAAACATCGAAGCGTGGAACTGCAATGCCACGTCTTAGTTTGAAGGTCGCAGGAAACCCGTATATACAGATATAACAATAAAGGCCCACGCTATAACGTGAGAATCACTATGCAAATCCTTTTACATACTTTTGAAATTTCCTACGTTTTCAAACTACAAGATAAGCATAACGCTTCTTTCTTAAATTTAATATGCCATTTAAGAGGGCACTTCCTCTTCACTTGCAAAATTACATAAAAAGACTGGTTCGGGGATTTCCCGACACCAGCCTTTCTAAGATTTTCCAGTGTAAATATATATATCAGCACCTTCTTTTTTGGCTTGCAAAACAATAAATCTGACTATCTTTGAGAGCGGCGAAATGCAATCCTCAACGGGAAGTGCAAAGGGGCTTGCCCCTTGCCTTATTGGGGAATTTTCAGCGTTGCCTGCAATGCGGCTCGGAAAATTCCCTAATAAGCCTACGGTATTTTCTCCGTAAATACCCTGCAGCATGCCGTCTGTCTGTCCGTCTGCCTTTTTGCGGTGGCTGTTCCTGCCGCCTGCTTACCCATATAACCCCACCTTATTTTTTCCCTTTCGGTCGGTGGCAGGGCGGTCGTTTCCATTTTCAAAGGCTCTTTTGTATGGGGCAGTCGGATACAAGGTTTTCCCGATAAATACGCTCGCAACGAAGCAAGAGGAAGATTTATCGGGAAACGGCGCAACCGCCCGACCTTTTAGCCGACATAAAGCCCCGTACTTGCTTTGCCTTTATAAACGGAAATGATTTGCTCCGCTTTCCTCTGAAAAGAGGAATAGAACCTGCAATATATATCACCATAGTGATATGTTTGCATGTTGGTATGTTGATATATCATCATGCTTTCCAACGGCTGTTGGGCTTGCCGTCCGAAACAACCGACACGAATACCTTCGTTTTCTCTTTTCGCCCGTGTATAATCCTTTCCAACAACACTTTGCGGACTTTCGCCGCCCCGAACGATTCAACACGGAAAGCGAGGGCGGCTATCGTTTCGAGGTTGTAAACCTCCGCGCTGTATTTGTCCGATATGCGGATAATGCGCTTTATGTCATATACGCTCAAAACTCCGCTTTTGCAGAGTGCCTTTATCCCTGCCCGAACCGTCGGGGCGATAACCCCGAACAGTTCGCAGATTTCCCGCTCGGTCATGGCGGTTGCACCTATATCGCTCGGCAGGGAGATATTGCCCTGCCCGTCCATCGTGATAATGTTCCTTTCTTCTTTCATCGGGATTCTGTTTTTAATTAGATGGCTCGGCAGATATTCTTCTCCATATCCTCCAACTTGTGCGACAAGGTTTCCATGTCTTGGCTTATCTTCTGGGCGGTGATTTTGGCGTAAATTTGGGTGGTTTTTATGTTCGTGTGTCCCAAAAGGCGGCTCACCGTTTCGATGGGTACGCCGTGCGACAGAAGTACGGTCGTGGCGTTCGTGTGGCGTGCCACATGGTAGGTCAAACGTACCTTGAAGCCGCATTGTCTGCCTATATCTTTGAGTATCTTGTTGCAGCTTCCGTTACTCGGAACGGGGAAAACATGACCGTCCCTTGCCAGCCCCTTGTACTTTTCGATGATACGCTTGGGAACGTCCAAAAGGCGGATGTTTGATTCGGTGTTGGTCTTCTTTCTTCGGGTGATTATCCACAGGTTGCCGTCGAAGAATGTTTGCAGGCGGTCGACGGTGAGGTTCTTCACGTCCGAATACGCCAAACCCGTGAAAACAGAAAAGACGAACAAGTCCCGTACAAGCTCGTGGGTGGCGTTCTTCATCGGTGCGTCCATGAGCGTCTGTATCTCCGTTTGGGTGAGGTAGCCCCTATCCACGCTTTCGGGAGAGTTGATATATCCGGCAAAGGGATTGAACGGCAAACGCCCGTTGTTCCTTGCAATGGAAACGATGTGTTTCAACACAATCATGTAGCCCCACACGGTATTGGTGCGGCATTTCTTCTCCGTGCGCAGAAAATACTCGAAATCGTTGATGAACGTGAGGTTGAGTTCCTTTAACGGAATATCCTCACGCCTGTAGGTATGGGGCAAAAACTCCCGAATATGGTTGCAGACCGTCCGATAACGGGTAAATGTACCCTGCGCCCTGCTGTGCCCGACTTTCTTCTCAAACTCGGCGTTGTGCTGCTCGAACAGTTTCAGCAAAGTTTCCTGCTTGACGCCGATACCGAGATAGGCGTCTTTGAGTTTGGCGGCGGTAACATAACCGTCCGTCTGCATTAACTCTTGATAGCGGCGGTTTACCTCCACACGGATTTTATCTACCGCAAGGTTGATTTTCTGTGCTTCGACGCTCTTGCCCGAAGCACGGCTGTTCTTCACGTCCCACAACCGTGGGGGAACGTCCATCTTGCAACTGAACTGTTTAATCTCGCCGTCCACCGTGATACGGCACATTAAAGGCAGGTTGCCGTTCGGCTTCTCGCTGCCTTTCTTCACGTAAAATAATACCTTGAATGTACTACGCATAACTCACTCCTTTTTTTGATTACAAAATTAGTTATTAGTGAGTTACCGACAGCTATGTAAATCTACGCAAAACGCAGAAACAGAACTGTTTAGCAAGAAATCTGCACCCGTTACGGGAGTAACGAGGTGGTAACTGAACTTCTGCACCGTTTGGCTTCGAGGTGGTATTTCGTTGGCTCTGTCCCATAGAAAAACAAAGCGTAACGAACGCTCTATCAGCTAATTCGCTACGCTTTGCCCAAATTTACTTTTTCGCTATGTGTTTATTTTATAAACGACATATATACAAGCATAAATAGGTGAAAAGTATGTTTTTAACATATTAAACGGATAAATTGGTGAAAGATGTTTCCCCAAAAGTTGTAGCAGAAAAGATGAAAAGAAAGCGATGAAAAATTAATCTCACCGCTTTTTATATGCCTCAAAATAGACGTGTGTAAACAAATGCCAAATTAGAGTTGTACAAACATCAATTCTTTAAATCAAAGGAATTATCCGTATTTTATCGAGCAAGCCACAAACAAGGCCATAGCGCCGAATATGGCACTTGCTACTGCGATTATGGTAGTTATAATCCATTTCCAGTCTATGGGATTGCGTAAGTTAGGATTGGTGGCAAAATAAATTTTTCCATATTTCGTTATGCGGACATCTTCAAGTTCATGCCCCTCGTTCCATAGACCTTTGACAAGACCTAATCTTTCCAGCGAGTCTACGCACGAAATGAATATATGGTGCGGATAAGTGTTTGGGCAGACAATCCCGCTGCTGATTAAACGCAACACTTGCTTCTCCTGTTTTGATAGCTTGATTTGCTTCATGGTTGCCACTATTTATCGTCTTTCCTGAATGGATTGAAATCCGGGTCTTCATCTTCATAAATAATGCCGTCAAGGTACATATTGGTATTGGCTTCATCTTGCCAACGCTCAAACACGGCACGGTCGGCCTCGTCCCAGCCGGTGCGTTCTTCGAGTGTCATAGTAGCACGCTGGGCTTCGATATGCTTGATTACTTCTTTTTCTTGTTTCCTTTCCTCATCAATCTCTTTAATTACTTCCTCGATAGAAGAATAACAGGATTTGGCATAGCAGCATTCTGTACCGCCATAGATAAAAGTAACGGTTTTTTCCGTTTCGCCGATTATTTTATATTTCTTCTTCATTGCTCTACAAGTATTATTCTATAAGTGCCATCTCCTTCTATCCTACGTTTCTTAACCAAGAACTTAGTTCCTTTGTCAAACAGAATTTCATGTTGATTTTCAAGTGTAAATATACCATTAAATTCTGATATTTTGCTGATATTGCGTCCGTTTTTGCTTTGTATCTCAAAGATTACACGCTTGTGACTCTTGGGTATTCCGGCATGTGATATGAACTTCATAGGTGTATCCATGTAAAGGCTGGACGAAATGAAACCCTTATCGGACACTACATCGCCGATATGGTCAAGGAACCGTTCTTGAAGTTTCTTTATGCTCATGGTCTCTCCACGATAAACAACACCTTCATATTTGGGGAGCCTTGATAAGGCTTGACTTATCAGACGGCTTGCCACGTCCACATATTCATCTTCCGTTCCATTGCGTAAACGGCGGTTAATTTCACGACTAGTAGCCCTCTTGTTGCCAGAGGAGATGGCTTGGGTATAGGCATTGACCGCAGCTTGCTGCACTTCGGGAATATGCGGATAGATCTTGTTGTAATACTCTACACGGCTCATAGCAAGATTTGTCCTGCGCTTTCGAACAAAGGTTTTCTCTGTCTTGTTATAAACATTTACCTTAAAGTCCTCACGAATATATTTATCATTATCACGAATAAAATAAGGTGCGCTGTCCCAACTCTTTGCTCGCTGTATATTTTCGTTTATCCACTTTTTGAAAGCGTCCGGTACGTCTTTAACTTCGTTCACGCTTGCTGTCGTGGCTTCACTCCGACCGTCCCATTCCCAAAATTCTTCTTCGGTTTTTAGAATGGGTATCTTGTAACACCGGCAAAGGGGATGCCAACCGGTCCATTGGAAGTCTTTCGGGTACTTCCCAGCTAGTATATCGCAAATGTCTTGGAAAGGCTTTCCGTTGCAAGTATGGTTGTTGCTCAACTTGATTTCATACCCCACCACGAAGTACATCTGCTGCCAGCGTAGGTTTTCAGCTTGACGGTATGCCATATTGATTTCGGAAGCAGCCAAACGGATAGAACGATACTCGCAATCCATTGCCCGTGATGCTTTTCCGAACCTTTCCTTGTAATCTTTTTGTAGTTGCGGGAAATCGAGCAGATATTTGGAGATTTGCTTGCTTAATGTAATTGCACTCGTACCTTTTTGAATGGCACATGATATGGCTTCTTCAAGTTCCTGTTTATACAGAGTCGATTGATTCCACAACTTATCTGATATGGTAAATCCTTTATCCTTACGTTGCTGAAACGCTTTCAATGCATCATTATTGGGCTGGTATAGGATTTCGTATTTCTCCTTTCCTATGGTTGCGCCATAAGTTTGCAATACTTTGTTGGCAAGAAGATCTTGAACTTCGTTGCTGTTTTTCCATTCTTCAGAAGTTCCACTATATATTACAGATCCGATGTCCTCAACGAACCGTTCTTGTAAGTCTCTTATCCGTTTCCTTGTTTGGGGATAATCCGACCACATAAACGTCCTATCACTATCAATGGTAAAATCGGTAATTCCGACTATTTTAGCCGCCTCTAAATTCAAATCCTCGTATATGGATTCCACAAGCATGACGTACTTGGCGAGCCGTTTATTCAGCTCGCCGTACTTGCGTTTCTGATTTGGAGTTTTTGGCTTTGCCATTGCGTATTATTTATTTTCAACCCTGTCAGGTGCTGGCATTTCCAATAAACGAATAGCTTTAATTGTTTCTTTACCCTCTAGTATTGCTTTACATAAGCGGTGGTATCCATCGGCGATTTGTCCTACATCATCAAGAATAATAGGATATTCAAGAGAACATTGATTCACTCGTTTGCACTGAAATATAAAACTATGAAGTTGATTACACTCAAACGGCTATGCTGTCAAGTCAATATTCCATAAGGGCATATCAAGTATAGGGTATTCTTTTACTTTTGCAAAGTCATAGAGTGTTTGAGCTTTCCAGATCTTGTCTCCACGATGATATTCACTTTCGCTAAAAGTTATGTTATCTATAGGAACCTGCATATTATTCTTTTTTTATATATACTTTGATTTCACCGGTAACATGGAGTTCATCACCAACTTTTTCAACGGAGTATTCTATTAGCCCCCTCTGGTTGATTGAGCTTACAATTGATTGGAGAACTTCATCCTTTACTTCTTTGATGAACATTTCATCTGATTTTCGATTAGACCAACCTTCATCAAGTTTCTTCTTTTTTCGGTAATCCTTGATTTCTTTTTTAGTTCGGGCAAGGCAGATACCAAGCTTCTTTGCTTCGTAGTTATCAACTCGTTCAATACTACTCAATCTTTCTTGTGGATTGATTTTTTCTGCTAATCTAATAAGCCAGTTTGATATTTTTGTCTTCATGATTTTAAGTTTTAAGCCAGCAGCGTAAACATCTGCTTACGCTGCTTTAACCTTTTTTACAGCTTGGCAGATAGGCTATTGTACAATTTCCCAGTCTTCTGCAAACACATCACTGATGGATGGTACCCACGAATCAGCACGTCCCGTATTTTCGTTATAGATAAGGCATTGGCTTGTATAGTCAATAAAACCTTTTCCTTTCAGAATAAGGTCTTTTGCTGATTGAGGAAGCGATTGCATCTTGGGAATGGTATCGCTTTCAATATGTGCAGGCACTTGCTTGAATACCGTCAGGCCTTTGCCGTTCCAGCCGTTTCTACGGATAGCCCCACCTTGCTTCAAAACTTCGATAGCATCACCGAAACACATAGGAGTTTCTTTCTTGACTTCTCGATATGATTCTTCAAACAATTCTTTGGGGGACCAACTTTCATAGCCATATTCAGCACGAGTGTGATATCCAAGCTTGCAAGATTCATGCTCTCCTATTTCACTTTTTACCAAACCTTTACGGCAAGCTTCGCCTAATGTCATAGGTTCTGCTTCAATCTGTTTTGTGCTAATGTACTTTTTCATGATAGTATATTTATTTACAAATTAAACATCTTCCTCTTCATAAGCCATCTTTGCACTCATGACACCAACCGAACTTAGCATCCTGATAGAAAGCCCCTTTTGTACGTCAAGCTCAAAAATCATATTGTCATTGAATTGAGCGGCAGGGTATTGATACAATAGCGCATAATCCATTCCTTCCAGCTTTGCGTATATACTAAGTGTGCCACTCTTCTCTCTGTCTATCTGCATTACACATTTTCCAACAGAAGTAAACTCACAGGAATAGCCCTGTTTTTCTTTACTAAATTCTAGTACATCAGTTTTTGCCATAATATTTATATTTTAGATTATTATTCCGGTTCTTCGAATATATTGCTTATCCTGCTTCTGGAAGCATCTGCATCTTCTTTTTGGATTTGGGCAAGAGTTTCTTGTGGATCAGTAGAGATACCTAAGTTCTTGATGGCCTCTAATTGGCTGACAACTGCTTTTCCACCACTTGCTGTAACCCATTTTTCTATTTCTGACTTTTCATCATTTTGGATAAACGGAGTTATGATGTGCTCAACCTCAACATTATCTACTTCATTTTTCCAAGAAACATTCATCATTTTTAGAAAGGCTTTGATTACGCTACATTCACGTTCAAATGCTTCTATCCATGCACCACTTTCATCTCCAACCTTTAAATGAGCGTCAGTAAGTAAAGTCTGCCTTGCATCAAATCCGATATTGCCAAGAGACTTCATGTTTTCGAAGGAAATATCCGGCATTTGTGATTGTGACCAGAACAACTCAACAAGGGTATCGACATGATATTTTAATGCCTCGATAGATTGTGCCCATGAAACATAGGACACGTCCCCGTTTTGTTCTACTCGGTAAACTCTACGGCTTTCTCCTTTATCTTCTCCTCCTTTTATGCCACCTGCTATTTTTAGGATAGGAGCGGAGTTATATGCTATGACATCGCTATTGCGTGAGAGGGTATATTCGATTTCTTTTCTGATATAGGAAAGACCGTGATAAATGGGAACAGGACGATAAACGTATACTCCAGGTATTTTCAGAATAACGACCGGTTCTGATTTTACTAATTCCCAGCCGTTTCCCTGTTGTTTCCATTTATAATGAATGTTTGCCGTGTATGTCTCGAAATAGGTAACTTCTTCATTTTTGGCCTTTTTTGTGTATTCAAAAGACATTGCGATCATATCGCCAAGCTCATCAAGTAGAGGGTATAAGCTAACACCGTCCATTGGTGAGTAGGTTTTGCATTTTAGCTTATATTTACTTTTAAAGCCGTATAGAGTGTTGGGATTCTCAACTGTGTACCAAATGGTGAACACTTCGCATGAAGCAAAGTAAGCATTGCCTCGCTTAATATTCTCACTGTCAATACGGGCATACTTATATATCGCTTCAATCGCTTTCGCAATACTTTGGCGGGTTTCATTGTATTCTATATTGTGATATACACGTTTAACCGGGATAGCGAACATGAATTCAGTCATTCGCTTGGTGAGGAGTTTTTCAAGTCCGATGTAGATACGGGAAGCTTTTTCTGTATCTCCATTAGAGCGGATCTTATCTTTACGGGTAACTGTGTCAGATACTATATCATGTTCTGTTGGTTCGTAGTCTTTGAGAAGTTTATCCCATGAGGGGACTGTTACAGACTTTTCTTTCAAATCGTTGATTATGTTATCAACGGGCCGCGTACTGTCTAAGATAGAGGTGATTTCGTCCATTTGAGTAGAATATTACTTAATATTCGTTTTTACTTGGTGCAAATATAATAAAAGTCGCGTAATTTATATCACTTTTATTTATAAATATCCAACTAATTTGATAGCTTCATGCATGTAATAAGGGAAATTAATGACAGCAATCTCACCAGAATATCCACAACGCCATAATTCAGCCTGCCAATCTTGTATATCATCACGTTCATCAATATTGTACTTCTTCATTAAATCTCTCATGATAGCGCAATCCTCATATCTTTCCGTAACTTTAGCAGAAGAATAAAGATTGAGTAAGACGTATTCTCCATAAAGGAGGAGTACTTTTTCAAATATATCAAGTCGATCTTGTGTCATATCTATTTTTAAAAGTCACACATTATAGTATATTTAGTTTGCAAAATCTTTAGAACCTTCTCTGTTACATGAATTATATTTTCATTATACCTTCTTACGTTTCTACCATATCCCTGTATGTCTTTGTTTATCTCCTGGCGAAGTGTAGTACTTTTAGGCAAACTGATTTCATAGAAATTGCCATCAATTGAAGTTATCAACATATCAGCTTGCTTCTTTTGACAATCAAGTTCTGTTTCTTTGTATTCACCTTTGGGAATGAAATTAGGATTGGGTACTAAGTAGCCTTCTGCTACTACATTTCCATTTATATCATATACTTTCATAATCGTGTTTTCATGACATTATCAGTAATTTTGTTCCCTGTACTATCAAATACTTCTATGGTTGGTCTACCTCCGTTATCAATAGGAGAAATAGCCTCTGATGTTTCATATAAAGTTTCTCCGTCTGTAACCATTATCTGCTTGTCATCTTCAAAACAAAGTACATCTTCACCTTCCCATGATTTTATTATTTCTAACGCTTCTTTATAACTTTCTGCTTCGATAGAAAACTGAGTACGCTCCCAACATGTTACTTTGCGGTCCTGATAAAAATCAAATGTTTTCATTGCTATACTATTTTAGTAAATAATATTGGTTTCTTTTAGTATTGTAAAGATACTCATTATCAGTGAGTTAACCAAATATTTACAGCCTTATTTTACTCATAGTCAAGAGTTTAACTTTTGGGAACTTTACAATTTCCGTTTATATCCTGCTTTGTCCCATTATAAAATCTCATCATGTTTATTCTTGTATTAATTTTTTGCTTAATATTTTTCTTTTTGAGTTGTTCACCCCACTGATAGGCTTCCTCAATGACACTCTTGCAATGTTTCTTCTCCCAATTCTCGCAGAAAGGATATGACTTGTATATACTCTCAATCATGTTTCAAATAATTTTTTATAACTCATATTTTACTCCTAATTTTCATCAAATATGCTTTCGATTTTTTTGTTCACCCTGTCACATGTATCTCCAAAGGAAATGGCAAAAGATTCGTCGCCTACACGGTCTATGATGGATCGCAGGTCACGGGCGATGTGGTTGAACGCCCGCAGTTCTTCCAGCATAGGGAGGGTAACAGTGCCGTCATATTTTTTCAGTAGCGAAAGTAAATCGACAGCGGAGGATTCTGCAATGTCCGCCAACACTGGGATTTTTCTCAGGAGGCGATTACATTTCTCTTTGTCCTCTTTGCTCATGGTGTCGGTGATTGTTTTTGCCGTGACTTGCTCACGGGTTTGTAGTAGCCGGTCGTATTGCCTTCGTAAGTTGTCAAACAGAGCGAAGTCACCCCTTCTCAGAGCCTTCTCCATCTTCCGGCTGTACTCCTCTTTCAATATTTCAATGTCCATGATTATTCCAAAGTTTAACTAATTGTTTTTCTGTATATGGTTCATTTATACCCATATTTGCATTCACATACCATATTCCTATGGAATCAATAAGTATGAATCTATTTACATCTACCCGGTATATCTCATTATCGGGGTATGCTTCCTTTACAGCAGTTGTACAGTCTCCATTTGTATAGCAACTTGTTAGTATAAGCGATACTAATAAAAGCAATAAAAATTTCTTCATAGTTACTCCTCCCACTCGATTTTAATGGTTGTAATATAGCCATATTCTATACTTCTATTTTTCAAGGCATCTTCCTTAGTTAAATAAGCACAACAAACTGTATCCTCGAAATCTTTATAGATATTAATCCACCCCTCTTTCTTTTCGGGGAGCATCATGAGGTCTCTTTCAGTTCCAACATTACATTTTCCATCTTTGTTGTAATAGAATATAGCTTCACATCCTTTATCTTCCAATAATGCTATAATTGGATAATTACCTTTGTTAATAGTATCAAAGCAAATAATCCTTGCCTTTCTACCATCACGAGTACATACAGGTTTACCGGCTTTGGCTGCTTCGAAGTCAAAGGGTTTTAGATTCAATTTCTTTTCTTCCATATTTTCTAATTTTAATTCGGTTTCTACTAAAAATGAGTCTTTATCACAGGAGTCAAAATTACATGCTTGCTCTTTAAACAAACAGTGCACACATGAGTATCCATCAATAGACCTCAATCTTTGAAGTACTTTACCCTCATAAACAAAAGGCTCTCCGACCTTTTCAAGTTTCTTGAAGATTACAGATTTACCATCTTTTCTATTGCTTGATAAACATTCTCCTCTTATCTTAAATGCATCAATACAATGAATATTATTCTGGACAGTTAAATTACAATTCTCACATCCAAAAGATTTTGTATGAATACACTGATACCATTCTCCGTTGTACTCAAATATTTCTCCTACTTTTCTTTCCATATCTTACTGTATTTTAATCGTTCAAATTCTATTATCTCCTTATCCCATAGTTGGGCCACGAAATGTTCTAACTGGCAGCCCTTGGATTTTTCCCAACAGGGGCAAAGGCATATCGCATCGCATTCCATTAGTGCCTTTATATCGTTTCCCAGAAGTTCATGATAGGGTTTGTCCAAATCGGGGTTTACATCGAAGTCTATCGGTGTGACGACACGGTATCCTTTCATTTCGAGGACTCCCGAAACGTATAGTATTTCACTTTCCACTTCATCGAAGTCCCTGCCGGTAATGGGTAGGGAGATGTAGATTTTCTTTTTATTCATTTTCAATGATTGCTTTATAATATTATCTGTTATCTCCATTTCCGCCAATCACACCCCTTTGTTTCCGGGAAGCTAATTTGGTATAGTTCATTTCTCCGATTTTTTCAAGCGTATATCCTAAGTCATGTGAGAGGGTAGCGATATACCAAAGCACATCGCCGAGTTCCTTTGCCAATTCGCATTTTATGCTTTCTGAGAAATCTCCGTTGTGGTCTCGTAGTACCTTTTTTACTTTATCCGATACTTCGCCGGCTTCTCCAGTCAGTCCGAGTGTCGGGTAAATTATGTTATATTCTCTCCGGTATTGAGCTGTTTCAAGTGCCTTTTTCTGATATTCATTCAGTGTCATTTTTATTCTCCTTTTTAGTTATAATATTGATTATCTCATTATGTTTGGTATTAAATCTTTGATGTATGCCCTGCGAACTATATTTACATCACGTAAGAAGAGGAAAAGACCTTGTTTGTCCGTAATCATATTTCATTTTAAATCGAATATCTTGCTTGAATCCCTAATAGAATCAATAGACGGCTTGCCCTTAATCGTTTCATGATTATCCCGCCACTCTTCAAAAAGGTGGAGCATATAATCAAATGCCTCTATTTTATCTACTTCCATGATTTCATTTTACCAGTTCGAAATCATACACAAATACATAGGGGTTTCTCTCCCATGTGCCTTTACCGCTTACTTTATCAATTAGAATTTCGTAGGCATCTTGCGGTGTACAATAAGGTTGTTTATCATTTGGAACATAGTATGCGTCCATAAAATGAGTATCTGCACTACCACATTGCCCCTTTATTATTCCCTCTTTCAAACAATCTTCATCTGAAATATCTTGTAACTGTTCAGCACGTACATTGGTTATGCGGATTTGGTGAGGCATTAGCTCTGGCTTCACATACATTTTATTTGTCCAGCCTGCACCGTTTGGGAATAAATTAGGATTGCACTCATCATTGTAAAAGGAATTGTAGCTTTGAGCGACGGCTACGATTTCACCTACTTTATACGGGAGTCGGAATATGCTACCACCTTCCAGCTTTGCTCCATAACCACAGAACTCACAATAAACACTACCATCTTCGTTGACAACCAAACTCATGGGTTTGTCCTTCCAATATGCTGATTTATACCAACGATGTACCGTAGAACAGTCCTCCGGTTGTGGATTCATTATCCGCCTTGTCTGAGTTTTTATACCTTCAAGTACGGCTTGTGTGAGTCCGTTTTTATCATTGAACATTATTTTCTTCATATTTCAATCGCCATTAATTAAATCCAAATTATAAATACATAATCGCTATTAACTGTACGATTTATATCATTAGTCTCATAAAGCGAAGCTACTTTAATAAGTTTTGACTTATCTTCCACTTTTTCAAGTTCGTCAATCAATTCTTGTACTGTCATATTCTTTTCTTTTTAAGTCTTTCAACCTCTATTCCTCCTTTATAATTTCTTTCATGAAACAAATCCAGTGTGTATTAGATCGTTTGCCGGATATATGCCCGAATATTGGTTTTTCAGGTGTGAGTTTGAGAACTTCCGACACTTTGATGTCGGTCTCGTTCCATTTGAAAATCAAAAATCCTCCGGGTTTCAGGACTCTAAAACATTCTTTAAATCCCTTTGCCAGCATATCACGCCAATCTGAATACAGAGCTCCATATTTAATTTGTTGGTAGCCTGTTGGCGATGCTTTTTCGTTCAAACTTCCGTACATATCTGCCATCTTTGACTTTCCAGCATTCCTTAATAAGTGAGGCGGATCGAAAACTACCATCGAAAAAGATTTATCCTCATAGGGCATATTTGTAAAGTCGGCTTGTATGTCGGGATTTACTTCAAATAATCTACCATCGCATAAATGAGTAGATACCTTTCGAATGTCTTGAAAAAGAACTCTTTCGTCATGTTTGTCGAAGTAGAACATCTTTCCCCCACAACAGGCATCTAATATCGTTTTTCTCATTGCTCTCCTCCTTTCTTCAATTCAGCAATGAGGGCATCGGCACATTCTATTGCATATTGCGCTTGTGCCATTGTATTTTTGAATCCTGTTGTGTCATTGTTATGTTGTTCAGCAGAAGTCATCATATCTTTGGCTATCTCATACCTGCGTTGCTCCCAATCAATGTTCTTGTGTTTTTCTTCTTTAATAAATTCAAGCTCTGATTGCACGTATGTACACCAACTACGCTTGTTATCAACATATTGACGCTCCACTCCTCTTTTGGTGATAATATTTTCTATCCGTGATACCTCTATGACTTCGCCAGTCGATTTAATTTTTGCTTTCATTGTTCTCCTCCTTTCATAAGTCCGGTTTCTCTCATATCCGTATACTTTTTACTCTTATTTCCATTAACTCTAATAATGCCTTTCTCAAATCTCTATCCATGCCTACGCCGGAAACATTTTCGAAATAACATTGCCATACTTTCTTATGGCTGTCGAAAATGATTAACAGGTCGTGTAACCCGATTGTCGGCTTATGAGACAGTATCTCCGATACGATGTCTTCTAGGGGTTCTGTTGGTGATTCTTTTTTCATAACTTATTGTTGAAATAGTCTTACCCGTAGCCTAATTACTGTATGATCTACATCTAACAACCCTATCCTCATAAGTCACTGAGATTAAAAGTTTTTATTTCCTCCTCGGTGAACCAATATTTGACTTTGAGAGGCCTTATGCTGTAAAGCATTTCGTCGTAGCTATTCCTATTGTATATCTCGTCTAATCGGCTATATAGTTGCTTAGCTCTGTCTATGTCTTCATAGATAACTCGCTGAACTTCTTCATGAGAACAGTTGATAATATGCATCGAGAAAACATATACTTGGTTATTCCTTATGTCAAGATAAATAAATATTACAAGCGTCATAAAAAGAATGGCTAATCCCGCTATCAATGTTATTTCCATGTCATTTCTCCTTTCTTAATTTTACTTCAAATCATTCATTTCATATCCCATGTTAAACAGCCATTTGAGCTCTTCCCATTCCTCGAACGTGAGGCTGGTGGTTCTGATTCGTTCCCATTCCCGTTCCTTTCCCTCATGCCTTTTCTTGTCCTCATAGAACCGCAATAGTTTCTCTCTGTCGGCTCTGAATTCTCGAAGAGACCTTGTTATCACCATAGGGTCGAAAACTCCGTAGAACGTCCCGTAAAGCCCTTGCTTGAACCGCTGGAAGAATACCATGAACTCGGTGAGCTTGAAATCGCCATAGCCGGAGATGATGATACGGGCTATCTCCTCGTATTCCTTTTCCGTCATTCCGTCCTTGCGGACTCCCGAAAATTCGGCGAGGTCGAGAAGCTGTATTTCCAGCCACGACTCGGCGATGTGACTGCCGAACGTCCTCGACACACGGGCTATGCTCGGAGCCTTGCCGATAAAGCAGCGTTCGAGGCTCTGGCAATAGCGGCCTTGATTGTCGGGGCTAAAAAGGCAGAGCATATTCTCCCCCGTCTTGTAGGTTGCCAGTATCTCCCGTTGCCAGCTTGGTGGCGATGGCTTCTGCAAACTCTGCATATCGCTCCTGTTTGGTCTTGGAATTAGGTTTTTGATGGATTCCGGATTGCTCATCTCGTGCTCGTTTTAGTTCGATTATTAACCAGCGGGCAAAGTGTTGTTGTGCATCGCTGACGCTTTTTCTTGCAATACCCTCGTTTTGAAGTTTACGGATATATGCCTCGATATATAACATCGATTCGTTCTCGTCGATGTGGTTGTTCATCGATAGCGTTTCTATCCACGTTTGATTTGAGAGTAGTTCTTCACGCAGTTCTGTCAGTGGCTTGTCAACGTCTTTGCCAAAATCATCTTCTTTTTCTTTGCTTCTCGATAGAGAAGTTTCTTTTAAATCATTATCATTTTCATTATCATTATCATTATCATTTAAGCCCCCACTGGCTCGTTTGGCTCCCACTGGACTTTGATTTAACCGTTTCAGAGTTTTTGTCATTACCTCCTTTACGCCCGTTGTTCCGGTTTCTCTCGACAATGCCCTGATATTTGAGTTCATCTATCTCGAATTGATTCTTGAAAAACTCAAATGCCATTTCAATGTCCTCCTCTACCGTAACCTCCTCGCCAAGTTGATATTTGAATATTGCTCGAAACAGCCTGCCCAGTTGTTTGTCCGATAATTTCGATATGGGTTTATAAAATGATTTATAAATCAAAAAGCTGTCTTTCATTTATTCTCAATATTGATAGTGAATGCCCCCCCGTTCAGGGTCTTGTGCTTGTCAATCTCACCGGTTTTGCATAGCTCGTTTATCTCGGATTTGAGTGACCGGATAACCACCGACTGTATTTCGGTAAAGCTCGCTATGGAGGGCTACTTGTTATTCTTTTTCTTTTCCTCGATAATGGAGGATATAACTTGCTTGGCTATAATCATGGCTATTCTTGTTTTAACAATTCTGGGTTATGAGAATACAGCCGGCAGGTACTTGTGCCGGTAAACGTTTTTCAGATAGGTTATCATTTGGTCGTAGCTCTTGATAAAGCCCTCGTTGATAAGGTCGGCGACTTTTCTTTCCAGCTCGTACAATTCCCGCTGTTTCTTTTCTTCGCCGTATTGGTTGCGGATATTCCTTTCATGCTCGTTGAACACAATCCAGTTCAACGCTTCGCCTACTTTCTGCATGGCTTGGGGCATGAAGTCTTTCCGAACGATCTTTGAAACAGCCGAGCCTAGTTTGTTGTAGGCATCGCCGGCTTCGTTGCGGTACTTTATCATTTCGTCATAGACGAATTTCAACACCTTAACTTTAAACGACGGGTTAATCCACATTGCAAAATCGATGAACAGTAAGGGCGACATCCAAACAGCTCCTGCCTCTTTGCTCCCGTCTTTGTTGGTTCTCGATTTATTTATTATAAGTATTTGATTTATAGGTTTTTCGGAATTCCGAATTTGATCGTCGTCATTTATAAGAGCTTTTATAAACTCTTTTGTCTTACTGTTTTCGAGATAGTGGTTAACATTTTTCTTGTGGTTGTTGCCTTCGTTCCACTGTTTCAACAATTCGGATGCACAGAAAAATCCGTCTTTGGTACGTTGGGTCACATCTATGTTACCCATTCGCCTTTTCATCAGTTGGTTCGTTTTCATAGCGTATTTTTATTTATTGATTTTTGATTGGATAAATTGCAAATACGAAATCCGTGTAGATTTTCGTTTTCTATGCACCAGCATAACATCTCGTAGGCGGCATCGATAATATCTTCATGTTCGGCAGTGACATAAATGTCTTTATAACAAACCTGTACAAGTAAATCGAATGTGCATTTTATCATTAAAGGGCTTGCATACTCATCAATCATTTGTCTGGGCAACAAATCCAAAATATCCTGCAAAGTGAATGTGGGTGCGGTTTCTGCCTCCATATTGTCAAATTTGTTTGGGACAATACCAAAAGCTAAACTCCAACAATTTTCCACCTCTTTCCCGTCAATTTTGGTAACTTTAACCCAACATGCACTTGCATAGTTTGTATTTAATCCAAGTTCTTGCAAGTGCTTCATCTGCTCTATTGATAATACTTGTTCGCTCATAATACTAAAATTTACATACCACAAGAAGGTGAATTTATGATGTTTTCGTTGTGGCAATATGTGCACATAGATGTCATTGGCGAATAAACTCTACCGCATTTAGGGCATATCCAGCCCTGCATACCGACAAATGTCTGAGCTTTTTCGAGTCTTGTCATCTCAATAGCTTTTAAGGCATCATCTTCTGAAACTCTACGGTATATATGCCCGCCTGCGCAATCTTCTACGCTTACCGATTTTATAAATTCTTCTGCTGTCATATCATTTGTTTATTTTAGATTCAACGACTTTGTATTTAATGGGCAATCCGGAGCAGGTGATGGCGAGCAGGGCAGAGTCCCTTTCTTCTTGGTTGCTGCGGGGGCTGTTAAACTCTATCCCGCTCATCTGGCACAACCGCTTCAATTCTTCATGGGTGATCTTGCCGTCTTTCCCTTGCCAGCACTTGCGCAATGGGGATTGCTCCATGACTTGTATTCCGTAATGCCTCAGCATTTCGACTATCTTGCGACCGGTCTCTTGGTTACGACCTACATGCTCGCCTTTCTTGGCTGCGCTCGCCCGTGTGTCTTTCGGTGACAAATGCCAGTTGGATTTGTTTTTCCAACCTGCCTCGACATATACCGCCACTCGTTCATCGTTTTTATTGCAGTGCTCATGAAGTTTTTTTATGCCCTCTACCAACAAGGGGAATGGGCAAACACTCATCTCCATTTTCATTTTCCTTGTGTCCAATACGGAGTAGCCGCTACGCTCCACGTCGGGGTCTATCCCTATCAATACATCGTATTTGAGTTTTCTGTTGTATGTGGCCTGTTCTTCCATTATATTTTGTCTTTTTATCAGAAAAGTTTCTTTTGTATAGATTCGCATGATTTGTCCGTGAACAGTTTTCGGAATATGTGGAAAAGGACATCTACGACGATACTGTTACCTGCCATCACATATTGCCTGCTGTCGCTTATTCCCGCATTTTGAATCTTGTTTATATCCGATTCGCTGACACCCATTAACCGGAAACATTCTCTCGGTGTCAGCCTTCTTATCTTTTCCAGACACAGAAAGTTATTTTCCTGCCATGAGTTGCTTGTTATCGCAGGGCATATCGTGTATGTCCCTCCTTTGTTAAATCCTCTGCTGCGTTGTATTATCTCGGGTTCCGAATATTCCCCCACGATTATCGAATTGTCGGTCGGACTTAATGCTCCATTAGCTCTCAGACAATTGGCTGTGCCATCACCTGTTTTAGGTAACCATAAAAAGCCCGTTCCTTTTTTTACGTGAGCGATGTTGTGTCTTATGAAACCTTTTATCATCTTCTCGCTCAAAAAATACTTTTCGTCCACGTCGCATTCGAGAATGTCCCTCAATCTCTTTTCAATGGGTAAGGGTTCCGGAAAATAATACGATTCCGAGTCTCGTATCGAAATCATGAATACTCTTTCCCTGTTATGGGGAATGCCGTAGTCTTTCGCATTCAGAACCTTCGTATGGTTCGTGTACCCTAATTGGGAAAGGTATTGTTCCCATGCCGATAAAAAACACTTGTATTTCCTTCCGGTAAGGGACTTTACATTTTCCATGAGCAGGTATTTCGGCATCTTGGTCTCTATCGCTTTCTCGCATTCCCATAACAGGCTGCTGCGTGTCCCGCTGCCTTTCTCCAATCCCGCTTGCTTTCCGGCCGTTGAAATGTCCGTGCAGGGGAAAGAATATGTGAACAGGTCGAAGTCGGGGACTTTTGCCCAGTCTATATGGCATATATCCCCGAAGTTCCTGTCTCGGTATTGAGGATATACGGCGTTATGGGCTTGTATGGCGTACTTGTCGATTTCCGACCAGCCGACCAGATCGTAACCGATTCCGAGCCGGTCGAGTGCCATGCACTGGCTGTCATATCCGCTGAATGCTGTAAAGACTTTTAATTGCATATCTTTCTCTTTTTGTTCGGCAGGCGGGACTCGAACCCGCAACTGTATATTCGCTCCTTATACTCGACTTATACCGCTCTCCCGTTTGAACCACTGCCGATACCACCTAAAACACTTATGGCTAATTTCTCCCCGCAGTTCCTTTCTCCGTATGGTGCTCGACCACGTACCCGGATCGGCTTGCGGGGAATGTCTCACATTATGCTCCTATATCAGGTCTATGATTTTGGTTTTCACAATTCCGTCCAACCGCATATCGTTAAGGCCTTGTCTCTTGTGTTCTTGCATGAGGCGGTTGGCTTCGGTGATGTCTTTGGCGCAAACGAGGTTGTAGTACTTCGTTTCCTTTTCATTGCCGTTGTCATCGATGAATATGTCTATCAACGTGGCTTTGTAGAAGGGCTTGTCTTCTTCCTTCTCGTTGACTATCTCGACGACATTAGAGCGGGTGATAGAGATTACATCGCAATTTCCGTTGTATTGTTCCATTCCGTTGGCTTCGGCCTCGGCGAACAGTTCCACATCGGTGATGAAGTGTTCGACGACTTCTTTCATCTCTCCTTTGCTGTTCTCTTTTTCTACTTTCAGTTTGATTTCGTAAAACATCGCTTTTATTTTTTATCGGTTAAAACTTCTTTTAACTTGGGATTCCCTGCCACATTCCTGCGGACATCACAGTCACTATCCTTTGCCAGCTCTGTGAGCACATCGACGGGAGTGTTGGAATTCCCTGCCACAAGACAGCGGACAATATAGTCGCTATTTAAGATCTCATTTTTGTCCATTGTATTTCTTATTTAATTGTTTGACTTTATTTCTCATCAATCTTGCCAGCTCTTTATGCCGGTAGTCGTCGGACTTTTCCAACGCTTTTGCCGATCTTTCCAGCAGGCTGACGATTGACTGTATTTCATAGTCTTTCATGAATTGATTATTTCATTGACTAATTCATCGGCTTCGCATATCCTTTCGGCTATCTTCTTGAAGATGTTATCATCTGGATATATCCGTCTGATAAACATGGAGGGTTTCTCGAACGGGTTATATACGATGAAATCGCACCAATTGGCTTCAACGCACATGAGTTCGGACATGATTTGGTAATAGTACTTAGGCTCCGTGAACAGGAGGGTATCGTTATCCTTTATCTTGTGGAAGTATTTGGCGTATGTGGCCGTTCCCACGCTTTTTATCTCGATTACCCCTTTTTCCCGATTATTCTCATCGTAATAATATCCGTCGGGGCTGGCTGCGAAATGGGCGATGGTGGGGTGTTTGCACAGTCCTACCTCGACGACACGGCGACCTGTTTTAAGTTCGTATATGCGCCGGGCATCGGGCTCGTTCTCCGTTCCCCATCGCATTTGCTTGGTCGATATGTCGGTCTGGGTGATATAGTCGGAGAAAAAACCATCGTCGTTTATCATAGCCGGGTTGAGCATGCGCTCTCCCGCTACTTGGTAAATATAGTTCATGGCGCATTCTCCGACCCCGTCGCCGCTACGTTTCGTTTTCATTAGGTCGCCTATGCGGCTTCCCGTGAAATAACCGAGGCGTTTCCTGTACCATTCAAGAGTCCTTTGTGCTTCCATCGTCGAACAGTGTCTGTTTAGTTCCTTCCTGATTGATTCCCTCTTTGACACCGGCTGCTTCTCCGGCTATATCTTTGAATTTGCTGCTTTTCGTGCCTCGGTATGGCTTCATAAGTTCTTCTACCGTTGTGTCACCGTCTTTGAGCGACTGGTCAATGCCGGACAGCAACGCAATCTCATTTCCTCGAATCTGGTTAATTGTCTGCTTTCCGCACAACTTGATTACCTCTTCCTCGGTAATACCATACTCGTTTTTGAAAAACGCAATCCACTTCGCCCTTGTCTTTTTGAGCTTATCTTCGTCGGACAGGTCGCCAGTAATGAAACTTTGAGCTGCTTGGTAGACTTTATCGGTGATGCTTTTTGGAATAACCGAAAATACGGCGTTTCGATAGGCTATTGCGTTTGCGGCATTGCCGGTTACGGTTATCATGTCGTTTGGATACCGTTTCCCGTTTTTGTCAATGATAGAGCGACGAACCTCAAAAGCACTTGCCACGTTCTTCTCCAAGTCCCAAGCTGTGCCACGGCTTACCACTTGCGTGTCTGTAATCTGAACCACCTTTGCCTCGGTGCGCATATTCCCCCAGTTTGAAACGATTATTTTCGCCAAGTGAACAGATGGCCCAGTAATAGGTTTGTTACCTCTTGGTAGCGCATATCCACACGATTGTGCCGTTTCTTTATCGAGGGTAGCCATAACGATAGAGTCATCAAGACTACGACGCATATCCCGAGGATATTTTTTCGCCGTGGCTACTTGGGTGTCTACATTTGCTCTTTCGAGAGCGTCTATTTGCATGACTTGTGGCTGTGCTTGAACCTGTAATACTTCGTACTCTGACATATTTTTTTTGTTTAAAGGGTTATGTTTCTTTTTATACACCGCATATCCTCACGGACGGGCGGTGAATATGCTTGATTTATATGGAATTATAGCTACTTATTTAATTCATGATTTTTAAAAGTTCATCTCTGGTAATACAGTTGCGTGTGCCGACTTTTTCAGGCTTGGCGTTAATTGCATTCAAACGCTTCAACAATTCTTTATAAGAACACCCTAATAATTCTGTTGCCTTTCTAACCGGTACATAATCAGGCAAGAACACATCTCCATAGCCTTTCTTTATACCGGATATTGCATGGTTAATTACATCTTCCAATTTTCCGAGCAACATATTGTTTTCATCTCTCACTACCTTGATGATTGTATCTTCTATTCCCATATCCATTAATCTTTTAATCGTTTTTCCACTCTCATTGACGCTCTTACTCTCGCATTCCTCAACCTGCACATATCGCCAGTGTCTCCGAATACCTGCACAACGACGAACAACAGGCTGAATAGGATAGAAACCCCGAATTGTCGTATCTTTTTCAAATCGAAAGCCTTTCCCAAGTACCGGCAAATGACATACAGAGTCAATTCACTGCTGGTCGATATACCTAATTTGAGGTATATGCTTTTCTTCTGCGTCTTGGTCGTCCATACAGACTTCCCCAGATTTTCAGCGACCTCTTTGTCTTGAAGCCCCTTTGCATACTCCTTAGCGACTGCCCATTCTCCGGCAGTCAATATCAGCTCTTTCTCCATACCAATGTCCTCCATTCAGGCATTCCATCGTTCTCCACAGATACTTTACCAACTCCATACTCATGAGAGATTCCCAGTTGTTTCATGTAAGACTTCAACCGGCGATAAGCACTACATGTCTTAATATCATCATAGAAAGCATCTCCAACCTCCATACGAATCATGTACTTACACTTTCCACGTACTCCTTTCGGCTTGGGTATTATCCGCTTTACATCGGCTATGCACCTGAATCCTACTTGTATTTTCATCGTTTCCATATTCTTGTTTTTTATATAATAAAAGGAGCCGACCCTATTGTTTTTTTAGGCTCTGGCTCCCTCCTCGTAACATTCCCGTGTTAGTTCGTTTTCTCGTCCTGCACACCCGACAGGGCAAATGTCGATAATGCAAAGAAAGCCATGCTTATAATGAGCTGTCCGATACTGGCATTGATAAATGCTGCTATTACCCCGAAAAAAGAGGCGAACATGAGCAGCAGGCAGATGGCTATAAATAATCTGTACATATTCTTGTTTTATTCAAATTCAAAGCTGTCATTAAACTTGCACATTTCTATACCGTCCTCGTCGTACACCTCGACCTCGTATTTCACTTCGATGGATCCGTCCACATAATCGGGTGTGAAATAGTCGCCGTATGTAACCGTTGTTCCGTCGTATGCATCGTATGTTACGTGTACGGGTAATATCTCATCGTCAACCTCTACGTCCAAATCGAAGTCTCCATACATCGATTTGTCCTCTCCTATCCGCTCGCTCACCACATATTCGAGTTGCTTCTCTACTTCTCGGCGAATCTTGTTGATTGTGTAGTCGCTTATCGACAGGCTAACCATTTCATATTGCTCCGTTGTCATAGCTTATATTAGGTATTGGTTTAATTTCTGTTTTTATTTATCTTTGTTCTGTTGTTTTAGTACAAAGGTAATACTATTTAGTATAAAATCAATACCAAATAGTATAAATATATATAGTATTTAGAATTATTAACAATATGACTATTAACGAAAGATTCTCAGAAATTCTCAAAACGAAGAGAATTAGCGTCAAAGAAGCTGCCTCCATTATCGGAAAATCAGAAGTGTATATTAGGAAACTAATTCGTCCCGGAGAAAGTTTCGGTATAGAACCTGTTCTTTTAATCCTAAATAGTATCGATGGAATAAACCCAGATTGGTTATTGAGAGGTAAGGGTGAAATGTTTTTAGATAATAACACCCCAAAGAATGCAGCCCCGATAACACAGGAACGCTTGTTTTCTGTCATCGAAAGCCAACAAAGGACAATCGAAAACCTGTCAAAAAAATAGTTTTCTATATTATATGAGCAATCTTCCAATAGTTCCCCTGCAACAGATGACTGTTTTTTCAACCCGAATCCGACGGGCAGGGGAATATAGTATAATGGAAAGCTGTCTGAACTACTTTTGACAAAATTTGCCAATCCCTTTCTCTCTCCATTCTTTTTGTTCGTTTCTATTCATTGAACTTGGTGAAGCGTGCCCGGTTGCCGAATTGCCGGATATTACTTACACGTCACGACTTCGTTACTTCACCCCGACCGATCGCAAGTCTCGGCGTTCCCGCTATTGCGACTCTCGGTGTTCTTCACGTACGCCAACATGTCAATGAGCTTTTTTGTGGGGAGGCGGGAATCGAACCCTTGCTCGCTCCGAAGAACCGATACCCAACATATTGGTTCTTTTATTCGGTTGCTCTACCGTTGAGCTACTCCCCTATTTTCGTTAAACTTTATTCATGTACTTGATAAGAGCATTTTTAGAGTATCGCAATGATCCATTTATTTTTACACATGGTATTACTTTACGTTTCTTGTATAGAGTAGATTTCGATAATCTCATGAAGTCGGCAGCTTCATCGACAGTGAGAAACTCGTCTGTATCCTCGATAACTAGATTCTCCGCTACTGTTCTCAGTTCCTTTCTTACGAGTTTATACAACTCCTCGGCTATCATTTTTGCGTCAGTCCGATTCATGCTTTTATCTTTTTCGTTTTTCTCTCGGCTGGTTTATCCTACCATCTTGTGTGAGACGATTCCGCCCTTTTTGAGAGCAAGCTCCCTTATTCGTTCTGGCTGCTCTCCGTCCGTGCGAAAGTTTATCGCCCCGTAGACAGTGCGGTCTGTACAACCTACCTCGGCGGCTATCTCCTTAATAATCTTTGATGGGATACTGATGTATTTTACTTTTCTCATTGCTTTTTTACATTTAATCGTTTATATTTGCACATTATGGTTTTTGTTTCAATCTTGAAATAAGTTCGTTTCAATGATTACGAGTACAAATATGGTGGTTTATTTTCAACCAACAAAATAAATGATTGAAAATATTCAACTAAATAACAATCATTAACTTTTAAAATATGAGTATCAAAGAAAGAATATCACAATATCTTAAATATAAAGGTATAAGTGATTATAGGTTTGAAAAAGATCTAGGATTATCCAAAGGCTATTGGAATAAAGCCAAGAATCCCTCCTATGAAATTTTAATCAGAATATGCGGTATATATACCGACATTTCCCCAGAATGGCTTTTAACAGGCGAAGGCGAGATGTTAAGGCCTTCGACTATATCGACGAGGGATAACCTGAATATATCTGGCGGAAATAAAGGTAATATACGTCAAGGAGATGTTAATAATAACATCTCTATATCATTGCCGGAAAAAGGTACTCAAAAAATTATTGACCCTGACGGAACAGTCACAATAGAGAATACTAGTTCAGGCGTCCAAAATAACCTGAACGAAATAGACATGCTTAATCAAAGGATACAATACCTCGAAAGAATCGTTAGTGGACATGAGGCTACAATAAAGTCTCTTGAAACAACAATAAAATCCAAAGATGATTTAATATGTATTTTGAGGGGCTCATTAGATAAACAAGATTAGATGGTTAACAATCGCAATATACTAAATAATTTCTTAATATAAGAAAAACTAATATAATAGTAAAGCCATGAAAGAATTAATTAAGAAAATACTTAGTGAGAGCCATCAAAATATATATTTTATTATTTGAACAATAATAAACACAATGAGCACAAAAGATAGGAGTGGCGGAGTTCTCCATAACAGTTCAGAAGACTCTCAATGTCACCGGAATATTCGCCTTTTGAGGTGTCGCTACAAGATGTTTGCGGATTATATAGAGTCCTGCTAAGCATGTCTTTGAAGTGAAACAGCTATTAAAATTTACAAGAATCATGAAATTACTAACATATCAATCGGTTAAAGACAAAATTGTCCACTTGCAGGAACAAGATGTCATTTTTGACTTCGCTGTGGCAGAGCTCTACGGAGTGGAGACGAGAGAGATAAACCAAGCTGTAAAGAACAACCCAAGCAAATTCCCAGAAGGGTATGTGTTTGAACTTGGTAAACAGGAACTTAAAGAGTTGCAGTCAAAAAATTTGATTGCAAACAGCCCTAAAAGCCGGGCAATACCGAAAGCATTCACAGAGAAAGGACTTTATATGCTGGCGACTATCCTAAAAAGCCCCCAAGCGACAGAGACCACGATTGCCATTATAGAGGCATTCGCCAAATTGAGGGAGTTGTCGAGAACCATAGGAGAGCTATCGGCGAATCCCGACCAGTTCACCCAAAAATCGCTCATGCAGAAAAGCGGAGAGATCATGGCAGACCTGTTCGGGGAGGATATGCAGACGAACGAGACGGAGACCGAAATAGAACTAAACTTCGCCGTGCTGAAACTGAAACATACCATTAAGAGAAAAGACAAGAAGAAATAGATGGTGTAATGGGGTTATTTGGCAAACTATTAGGATTAAGACCGAGGAAGCATATACTGAGTGAGCAAGAAAAACGCTTGGCATACGAATCTGCGGTACGTTATGCAACGGTTGAGATAGAGGGAAGAAACCGATTGAAAATCATAAACGAAAGCCTATCAATCATTGACAAGACAAAGAATCTGGATACGCTAAACAGCAGATACGAGACTGTATGCGAACATATGAAGTGGATGATGGAAAACGATATAAAGCTGAATCATGAATCCGCATATGTTGCGAAGCAAAAAGTGGACGACAATAAGAACGAGAATATCATAAGGATAGCTTGTGATGCATTCGATACTTATGAAGCAAAATTCGGCACATTGAAGACTGAAAAAGCAAAAGACAACGAAACAATCAAGATATTCAAACTTTTAGACAGTTGTATTTCCTCCATTGTAGATTCTGAAAACAAGGTGCTGAAAAGAAAAATACTAATTGTATTGAAAAACAAAGTGGAAGATATGTATGCTTAAAACTAAAATAGCCATGAATTCCAAAGACTAAATTCAACAGATTTCTGAACGTATAAATAAGCAGAAAGACATAATAATTAGAAAAAGCAATAAACGCAGAAACAAGCATTCTAAATTGTGACTTATGAAAATCCTTTTCTACGTAATTATAGCACTACAATTATTGACATTATTTAGTTGTGCAAATGAACAACTGGTGGGACATTGGGAGCAAGATAAAAATTCGATTCATTTATATAATGGAGAAATTTTGACAATTAACCACGCTATTTTTAAAAAAGGAGGTTCTGGAATCATGTGGTCAGTTTTCCCGGAAGATTCTACATCAAGTATTGGTACGGTTGATTTAATAAATTGGGAACATATAAATGAGAACCAAATAAGCATACACTCAGAATATTGGGCTGATACAATAAAATACAAGATAAATAAAGATACTCTATTTGTCATGTATAACGGAGGGGAATCAATGGTGTTTCTTAAACAGAGTAGTAAAGACAACGATGAGCTATTCAATAAAATAGCTACTTATATTAAAACTCCAGAAGATATAAAACAAGAAATAGAACAGTTACTAAAACTTGAGCCATGAAAATTTCTAAGGAAGGAATCGCTATAACTAAACGTTTTTTTGAAGCGGTTGATATGCTCAAAGCACAGAGACGTATTCGTGGGCTTAAAACATTCACGAGGAAGCACAATATAACTCGTACCAATATAGCAAATGTGAGAAAAAATCCAGACCGTAGTGTTTTGAAGCCCGAATGGATATATTATCTTGTTTATGACTATGGAGTTTCATTGGAATGGATAATATTTGGGGAGGGTTCTATGTTTGAATAAATATTCTAAAACTTGTTCTTTAATGGTGCGTTATCGTTTCTAATCAACTTTTCCATTTTTATTCTCCCCATAATTTTACTGCAAGATCATAATTCTTTTGAGCTTCATTTACTGCTTTTTTTGCATAAGTAAGAGTGTAGGAGTGTTCACGTGGATATTTGCCTGACTTTATACCTTCATGGTATTCTTTGGCTTCTTCCAGCTTGTGCGCATAAAAGTCGATACTTTCCGGCATGGATAGGTTGATGGTTGTAGCTCGCTTGTCCCAGTATTCGGCTTCTCTTTCATGTTTTGTTGCTTTGTCGCTAAATTCAACACTTTTGCCCATGTTGTACCAAGCATCCTCTATCGCTTTTCTGTGTCGTCTTTCGCTATGATGCCCTACTTTAATGGGTTCTCCAAGTGAAAGAAAATCTCTATCCTTATTTGACTTTTTGGAATATTCAATACTTTTTTTATCTGCTGATACAGACCATTCACGTCTACGTTCGGCTCTTCGTTTAGCCCATTCTTGTACGTTGAATCCGTCAGCTCTTACGATGGAGTAATAATAGAATCCGTCACGCTCGAAAATCAGATTGAAAACTATGCTTTCATTTTCTTTTCCATACTTGGTTGTAACTTCTATAACTTCTCCTTTTTCGTGCTTCTCGTCGCACTTTGCCAAAAATACATTTGGCGCAAACTTGTAATACGTGTTCATTGCTCTTATGTATTAAATCGTTATGCTATTTCGATTCTATTGTTAGGTTCGTTTACTTTCATCGATTATATGTTTAAAGATGAGTGTATAAGCCTGTCACTTGTGTAAACACTTCTTGCAACTGTTCATCATAAATATCACTCGAAAAGAAGACCTCTTTGGCCTCGGAAAAAGAAAAAGTCTTTTTGTTTAATTTCGGGGATTTGATGAATCTCATAGAATAAGTATCCTTACCTTCTTCATAGGTGATGATTAATTTATCTGCGCCAGATTTATTTTTGCTCAATTTAATAACCTGCTCCATGTCACCAGATTCATTCTCCGCGTAACCGGTAAATTTTGATCCTGTCATAACTACAAATTTATGTCCGCCAAGTTGTTCGTATAGGGCCAACATTATTTCTTTTATTTGTTCTTCCGAATGTTTCATTGCTCTTGTCTTTTAATTGTTAGTAATATTGGTCTTTATTAAAGTGGACCGGTTTTTGTTTCCCCCGTGACCGGTCCACCGTCTCGTGCTGTTTTGGAAGAGCAGCAACGTGTTTTGTTTATTTTAATCTCCGCAATAACGCCCGCTTTGGCTTCTGTAATACTCCGTTATCCCTCTTTCCATTGCTGCGTCAAATACAACCGGTTCGGACTTTTGTGCGGGTTCCGACTTCTTCATCAAACGGCGAGCCTCTTTTTCCGCTTTGCGGGCTTCCGCTTTCATCTTAAACCATGCGTTTCTCAAACAAGCACTGAACGACTGGCAGAACTCACGTCCGAGAACCGAGATAGAGCGTTTATACATTGACCATGCCATTTTGAAAAGTTGCGATTTGTCGATTTTCGTTTTCATATTATGTAATGTTTTAATTTTCGGTTGCGATACAAATGTAATATATAGCACTACAATACACCAAATAAAAAGATATATTTAACACTACTTTAACAAACAAATGTGCCGATATAACATTACAAATAGTTTTTATTCGTATATTTGCATAGAATATTAAAACACTACAATATGATTTTAAGAATAAAAGAAGTAATTAAAGAAAGAGGCATGACTATAACAGAGCTTGCCGATAAGATGGGAATCAATAGGGTTAACCTTTCAAATATGATAAATGGGAACCCAACAGTAGAAACCTTAAATAAAATATCTAATGCCATAGGTTGCGATATATCTGAACTATTTGAACGCCCCAATAGCGATACTACTGTATTGACGTGTCCTAAATGTGGAGCGAAGTTAAAGGTAACCGAGTCAAAAGATTAAGCCATGAACGAGGAAATAACAAAACTATTACTTCAATGCGACACGTTGAAAGCCCGTTTGTTGGGGCTGCGCCCATTACCACCTGACGCCCTGCAAAAGATAGAGAATGCTTTTGCCATTGAATACACCTATGAAAGCAACCGGATCGAGGGAAATACGCTCACACTGCAAGAAACGGAGTTAGTAGTGAACGAGGGTGTTACTATAGCCGGAAAGTCAATGCGGGAACACCTTGAAGCGATTAACCACGTTGAAGCGATAGACTACATAAAGGACTTTGCAAAGGGAGGTATGGAAATATCGGAGCGCACAATAAAGGAGATACACGCTATTGTGCTACATGGCATAGACAGAGAGAATGCCGGACGTTATCGGGGCGTGCCTGTCATGATTTCGGGAAGTACGCATGTCCCTCCACAGCCGTATTTGATACAGCCACAAATGGAGGCTTTTATGACGAGGTTTACCGGAATGGAGAAGCAAGGCATTCACCCGGTGCTCATTGCGGCTTACCTTCATGATGAGTTGGTACGCATACACCCGTTTATAGACGGGAACGGGCGCACATCTCGGCTTCTGATGAACTTATACTTACTCCGCAACGGTTATACGCTGGTAAATCTCAAAGGCAGCAATGAGGTCAAAATAAGCTATTACAAGGCATTGGAAGCCTCTCATACGGAGAACAACCCGACAGAGTTCCAAAAGGTCGTTATACGGGCTGAAATAGAATCTTTAAGCCGGTATCTCTCGATTGTAGGATAGTATTGTCTGAATTTGAATTAAAGATTATGAATGAAGCGATGATTTTATTAGTAACAACAGCAGAATATTTAGGGAGTTACACTTTGCTGTGCACCTTCAATAACGGAGAAAAGAGGAAAGTGGATTTAACCCCGTTGCTAAGTTATCCTGCCTATGCGGAACTCAAAGACGAAAAAGAGTTTGAGCGTTACGGGGTGGACGGTACGGTATTTTGGGCGAACGGTGCAGATATAGCCCCGGAGTTCCTTTACGAGAACGGGACGCCGTTAAGTTGAGGCAATAGGAAATATAACACAGTGGGGGTATGTCCGTGTCTGAATTGTTACAGGATAAAGAAGATAATACAATAGTTTGCCCTAAATGTGGAACCAAATTAAAAATTGTGGAGGAATGATTTATGAATGATGAACCGATAAAATGCCCTAAGTGTAATTCAACACAGATTCATGTTGATAAAAGAGGATTTAAAACAGGACGTGCAATAGCCGGAGGATTACTAACCGGTAATATTTTAGTTGCTGCCGCCGCTGGGGGAATTGGACATGACAAAATAGAACTGACTTGTTTAAAATGTGGATGCAAATTTAAAATAGGAGAAGGAGTAGGAATAACTCCACGCCCTATCCCACAGCCACAGGAAATAAAAGAATTTGAAAGCATAATCAGACCATTTGAAGGTCGTGTAATCAGACCAGAAGAGGCGGAGAAAACGCAGATGTATCGTTGTGATTGCGGGAAAGAATGTTGCCTACCAATCAATTTACCTATTTGCCCCAAATGCGGTAGGCGTTTGAATGACAATCACAAATTTACCCCAGAGTATAAAGGTAGCGGTTGCGCAACCGTTATTCTTTGTCTAATCATATCATTAATATTTGCTTAACAATCCAGTTTACCCGCAATCCCCAACAATATGATGAACAATCACGTATAATACGGAATAAATACGTATTAATTCAGAAGAAAAAGCAACAATACCTCATCACAAGTTTGTAAAATAACTGAAAATCAATGTAAAGGATATTTTGAGGATCATCAAAAGAAATGAGAAATATAAACCTATTTTATCGCAAATAATTTGCAAAAATCATAGTAGTATGAAAGTAGAGGAAATACAAGAGCTGTTCCGCAGCTTCGAATCCTTTTGTAATGAATATGAGTGTATTCCTATAAAAGAGCAGAATTATGAATAAATTTTGGCGCATTATAATATACGGAGGACTACCATTTAGCATTTTAGGGACTGTGGTATGTCTATGTGTCTTCTTCCCTCGAATCGATAACCTCGGTTTGGACTATATGGGAATAATTGTGGGTATTCTAACACTACTCGTAACTCTCCTTATTGGTTGGAATATATACAGTGCTTTGTCGTTAGAAAAACAGCTTAAAGATATAAAGGCCCAGTCTAATGATATGAGAACTGAATTTTTAAAAATTCAGAAAGAAAATGAACTAAAACACAAACAGCAGCAAGAATTTATCATAAGTATAGATGAATATGTAATGGGTATTACGGAGGCTGTACAAGCAGGTTCATTGATAAATAACCCATATGAAACCCGATTCATGCAGATATATAAATGCTATACCTCGGCTATTATGCATTTTCTACGCTGTAATAGAGATGTCTCCAATCATATTACAGATTGCCTTGATAATATGGAAAAGATATTGGTCCATTGGAAGTCCGCAAAAGAAAATAGGATAAAATATAATAATTTCATTAAAAATACAGAGGGATTTGAAAATGCTATCAATGAAATAATCAGTAGCCCGTCAAGAGAGTTTACGGCTGAACAAAGGATAAAATTTATCACATTAGAAGAACTTCGTAAACAGATAATCCAGCCATGAGGACAGGTAAAATAGATGAGATGAAAAAGGCTCCAATACTCAAACAGGTATAGTTGTTTACGAAGATTGGGCGAAATATATCCTGATGTTTTCAAGGTCGAAGTAAAGTATAAAGGGAAATGTTATCAAAAATTTTGATTGCAAGGAACTCAATAATGAAAAACAAGTAGCATCGCTACTCTTGTTATTTGCATTGTGTTGCCCCGCTATAACTTCCGGCGAGCAACCGAACAAAAAGGAAAAACAAAAAACCGTAACTGTATATATCTGCACTGGACCAAAAGCCAAAAGATTCCATGCCCACAGAAACTGCCGAGGATTAAACAAGTGTAGTGCAGAAATAGTCGCTATATCCTTAGACAAAGCTCAAAATAACGGATATACACCTTGTAAAATTTGCTATTGATATACAAGGTTTAATTATTTCTACACTGTATAAAATCACATAGAATCAGTATAGATTGTACAATTAAAATACAATCAAGACAACAAATAATAATATTACTCGTTATATATTTGTAGTCGAATATAAGAGAAATGGATAAAACAGAAATTATTCTTACTATTATTGCTACGGGAATAACAATTATTGGTAGTGTTATCGCCGGAGTTAGAGTGCTATTAAAAAAATTTGAGAAGAAGATTATCAACGACAAACGCCTTGATGATATGGAGAAAAAAGTTTGTGATCTACCATGTCAATCACATCATGATGACATAATTTCAATGAGAACTATTTTAATCCAAAAATATCCAACGGCGGCAAGTGTTTTCACAGCAAAACATAGTCCCAGGCAATTAAATGAATTAGGGAAAAAAGTATTTCAAGATATTAGAGGTGAAGAATTTTTAATGGATAACAAACATACATTCTTTGAATACATAAATGAACAGAAGCCGCTTACAGCTCTTGATGTTGAAAATTTATCTTATGCCGCTCTTTTAAATTATACAAATACTCCTATATTTAATGAAATAAAAGATTTTGTCTATAATGCGCCATCAATAGAAATGGGAAAAGAGCAATTATATGATATAACGGTTAATGATATTTGCTATATTTTAAGTATAAGACTCAGAGATATGTATATTGAAGAATATAATATACAATAATTCTCCACATAATATTAGCATTACGTAACACAGCAAAAGTATATACAACTGTGATACGATGCAAACAAATAAATGTATAAACATTTAAATAACAAGGATTTACAATTTATCGGTTAATCCTTCCCGGACAACAAAAAGTAAGGGATTAGCAAAATGCTAATCCCTTTTTTACAACTATTAATCAAGCACTTATGCTATAACATACGGCCTTTGATGCCTAATATATATAAATGGTAACCCTCATTTACTAATTTTTCGTTATTCTTATCAAATCAGAATTTAATCTAAAACTTTATCTATGACTGGTTTTATTAAAGATTCCATCACATCATATCCTTGTGAATTAGGATGCACTCCATCATTCGTGTATTTAGATAACTGATCTCCATTGGAAATGCAAACCATATTAGAATAATAATCTACAAAAGGTATCTGCCTATCTTTCGCATATGTAGCCACGCGCTTATTTAACGCTGTTATTTTTTGAGTGGCATCTTTGATAGACGGATTCCAGCTAAAACTCGAACTAGGTAAAGTCGTAGTAAGAATTACTTTTATCCCATTAGCTCGAGCCAATTCTACCATAGAAATAATATTTCCAAAAGAATAGTCTTCGTTGTAAGCCCCTGCATTCTCGGCAATATCATTAGTTGCAGCATTAATAACGACAACTTCCGGTAAAAGATTTATTACATCTTCACGGAAACGTAACAACATTTGATAAGATGTTTGTCCTCCTATGCCTCGACCCACATATCCATTCTGTTTAAAAAAGTCAGGATGTTGATTCACCCTGCCTTCCGTTATAGAATTTCCTATAAATACCACTCGTTTAGGAACAATAACAGTTGCTTTCAAAAGCTTATTTTGCTCTGCATAATGCTTAAAATTAGCCCAATTTTGAGCGTTATCTTGTGAGAATGAATAAAATTCTACCATACAGAATAGAATACTTACCCCAAAAAGCAATATCTTCTTCATCATTTTCAAAATCTAATCGTCTTATTACAATTTAATACATATCATTCTTCTATATCTATATTTTTATCAATACTATATTGTTTAACATCTTTCATCAATACATCTTTTTTATCTGTATCAAAATCGAAACATACACCCACCTTATTCTTTTTCTGAACGATACTCCGGTTGAGGCTGACGACAAATATCTTTCGGATCTATACTGGCATACAAATAAGAGCCCGGTTCAAAATACAACTCAACATAATCTTTCATTAAAATAGTGCCCGATTTATATTTCCCAGCAGGAATCACTACACGTCCACCTCCATTAGCAGAGCAATCTGTTATTGCCTGATTAATAGCTTCACTACTAAGAAACGAAGAATCCTTCTTTGATCCATAATCCAATATATTATATTCTCCAACATTACTTCTCTCTTGCGAATAACAAGTTAAAACCAACAAGGGAAACAAATAAACACAAACCGATTTCATAACATTCATTCTTTATCGAAAAAGATAGCACTGCACACTGGATAATCAGGATTTCCATAATGGTCATAAAAGAAACGAGTAATCCGGAATTGAACATTTCCCGACACACCAAATGATAGATAAACTCCCTCTTCAAAATTATTAAGAAGATAAGATGCTAATATTCTTTTTGTATTGACATCTATCACATCAACCACTTCCTGGCAATTTTTTTCCTTATAATCTGCAAAATATAACGACACTTTTGTATTTTCCTCCACAGTAACATCGATCAATTGATGAAGAACCGAGGTCCTAACTACTTCAATCCGTCCTTTTCCTTCTACTTTCTGCAAAGAGACAGGTCGAGTACTATTGTTATCCAACACTTTAAGAGAATCACCTATATAGGACAGCATACAAGTTTTAGGTAATTTTGAAGAATGGCCGAATATATCATATCCCTTTTTCCCATACTTCCTCTTCCAATTGCCATGAGTTTCAACATCTTTACAAATAAACGTCGCTGTTCCCGACGGCGGATTAGAATAAATAGTCGATCTATCTGTCATATCAGTTCCAGCAGGAACTATGATCTGAGCTCTATCTGGTTCTTGCGACAGGTAAATTTGATTTTTATTTATCTTTCTACCTTGTTCCAATAATCTTAGCCCCGTAAAATCCTCATTGAACGTATAAATATCGACCTTTTCTATTCCGGTCCATTCTCTCGGGAAATGCCATATCCCCGTTCTTCCTTTCACCGAATAAGCCATTATTTCGAGATGATTTACCCAAAATACAGGGACAAATACATCATGCCCTTCTTTCATCAAATATCCATCTCTATATAAACGATGAACATTGTCATTATCCCATTTACTAACAACATTATCGGATAAAGTCAATGTTATCCCCAATGTGTCCCTAGTCTCATACTTTAATCTCAACAATCGATTCAGATAAAAATAAACATATGTGTGATGTGAAAGTTCTCTCGCAACCTTGAATGGATCACGCTGAAATTGAGTATCTTCTAGTTGCACACTCGCCCCAAAAACTTGAAATCTTCGTTTTGTTAAATCTATCTGTCCCCCATACAACTCGTCATGAGTACCGTCTCTACCACCACATGCAATATAAGGAGCGACTTCCATTTGATTAATATTCAACGAAGCCCACCAATCCCATGTAACACCCAACGAACACACTCCATAAAGATTGGTATCGGCATATTCACCGATTAACTGAATACCATATTCGGTTTTCAAATACTCCGCAGCCTTCTTTATAGCCGATATCTGATCTTCTTTTGTCACATAATGATATAAACTAGGTGGATACTGTGTCTCATTATCGAAATATAGTACTCCGGTTTCTTTAACCAAAGGAACTTGTTCTATAAAAGCATCGATCCGTTGCTTAGTCACCCCAGCATTCCATTCATTTACCATATTGACGAAATAGCTCTGACGATTCCACCAAACATCGCCTTTCACCAAAGATCCATCGGCATTTCGACATAACAAATCTTTCTTCACATACATATCCCACATAGGCGAATCCATATAAGCGTCAAATGGATTTACATGGAAAGTACAATTTGTATTATATTTCTTCGCTTCATTCATCAGCCATAATAAAGCATCCTTCCCCTTTAATCCGCCAGGCGCGTACAAAGTAGAATCAATTGGCATCCACCATGGATAAGTATGATCATGGCCTCCCTGTTGAAAACCACCCAATATCACAACTTTGGGTAGACCACGAGAAATGCAGTCTATCTGTTGCAAATATTTAGCGACCGCCCCCAAATCCAAATTATGATGATCATCTTCCAAAGCACATCGTAACATGATTTTAAACGTCAAAGTTTGAGATAAATCTCTCTTATATGGATAAAGCGGATACTGGTAATCTAGCCCAATCGGGTACATCGATAAGGGTGATAACAACAGTAAAGACAACAATAATATTTTTACAGATTTCATCTTTTTTATTTTAATAATTAATCATTTATAAAATTGGCATAATTCTACATCTAATTCATTCCCCAAAAACAGGATTATCTACATACGACCTTTTTCCTTAAAACCGACCTATCTGTTACAAGAGATACAATGCAAACTCCATTTTGACTTCCCAATTCGCCTTTATCCAAACAAACCCGCACTCGGTTATCAGAAACGTCAAATACCTTATCATATAATAAATTCCCTGCTATCGAATGTATCTGGATATGTACTTTTGGAGAAGTAAAAACATCAGCCTCGATTGTCAAATCATCTCGAAATACAGAAGGATAACACCTCAGATTATCCTCCTTCCAACGAATATTCTCTTTACCTGATACCCCTTCTTCATCTATAAATACTGCACTACATACCGGATAATCGGGATTTCCGTATCCATCATAAAAGAAACGAGTAAACCGGAACTGTAAATGTCCCTTTACATTATATCTCAGATATATTCCCGACTGAAACGAATTGATTAATTTTGAATGCAATATTCGCTTTTTCACGGCATCGATAACATCAACTACCATTTGGCAATTTCTGTCTTTATAATCGGCAATATACAACGAAAGCATTCTTTTTTCAGCCGTTTGCACATCGATTATCTGATGTAACTTCGATGTCCGTACCGCCTCTATTCTTTTCCCATCTTCCTCAGGAGTCTGTAATGCTACCCGACGAGAACTATTTGTATTATACACATCGAGATTATCACCTATATATCCCAATTGAATACCATCTGACAACACTTTCGACGCTCCGAATACATCATAACCAAGGCTGCCATACTTGTCTTTCCAATCCCCCTGTGTCTCATAATCTTCCCCTAAAAAATCGATCTCTCCAGAAGCCGGATTATCATAAATCGTTCCGTCATGAACATCGGTTCCAGCAGGGACCAATATTTGGGCCACTCCAGCTTCAAGATTCAAATCGATTTGATTATCTGTAATTGCAATATTCGAATCCTTTAATTCAAGGTCATAATAAGAAGAATTAAACTCATATATATCAACAGACTCTATACCTTTCCATTCTCTCGGCAAACTCCACTTACCCCGTCTTCCTTGATATGAATACGCCATAATTTCAAGATGATTTACCCAATATACCGGAATAAACACATCATAATTTTCTTTCATGAGTTTTCTATCCCGATATAGTCTATGAACATTATCACCTTCCCATCTGCTATCCACACTATCCGAGAGAGAAAGAGTCATTTCATATCCATTTGTGCTTAAATTTTGTCTCAATAAACGATTCATATAAAAATAGGGCAAAGTATGATGTGTAAACTCCCTTACCACTTTCGAAACATCTTGTTGAAATTGAATATCCTCTAACTGGATACTCGAACCAAAAACTTGTAATCTCCGTTTACTGATATCATTAGTAGCACCTAATAAATCATCGTGACATATATTACATCCTCCACAAGCTACATATGCTGGAACCTCCATCTGATCGATATTTAAAGAGGCATTCCAATCCCACGTTACACCTAAACAATCAAACCCATACAAATTCACATCTGCGTACTCTCCTATCAACTGTATATTATACTGTTCCTTTAAATATTCAGCAGCTTTTTTTATTGCAGTTATCTGGTCGGCACGAGTCACCCGATGTTTAGGACTGGCCGGATATTGAGTCAAATTATCGAAATATAAAACTCCGGTTTCTTTAACCAAAGGTAATTCATTTAAAAATGCATCTATACGTTGCTTTGTCACCCCAGCATTCCATTCATTTACCATATTGACAAAATAGCTTTGGCGATCCCACCAAATATCACCCTTTACCAAAGAACCGTCTGTATTTCTGCACAACAAGTCATTTTCTTCATAAAAATTCCATTTTTCTGAATCCATATATGCATCAAACGGGTTCACATGGAAAGTACAAGTCGTATTATATTTTTTAGCCTCTTCCATCAACCATATCAAAGCTTCTTTCCCTTTCCTACGACCCGGAGCTGTAAAACTATCATCTACCGGAGCCCACCACGGATAAGTATGATCATGTCCATTCTGCTGGAAACCTCCTAACACGACGATCTTGGGAATTCCTCTTGTAATACAATCTATTTGCCTTAAATAATTAGCAACCAAAGACATATCCAAATTGGATATTTGATCAGGAAGAGCACAACGTAACATGACTTTAAAAGTCAATGTCTGAGACAAATCTTTCGAATAAGGATATAACGGATAATTGTATGTTAGCCCAGCCGAATTAACTTGTGATAAAAACAACGAAAGCCCGACAAAAAAGCCGACTACAATAAATTTCAATTTATTCATAATTAAACAATTACATAAAATACAAAACCTGTGTCACAGAGACACTTTCACTCAATGACACAGGTTACAAAAACGAACTTATCTCTTAACTATACGCGATGTTACCACAGTCGCCCCATTATGAAGTGATACAAGATAAGTTCCATTTCCCAAATCAGAGAAGTTCAACAAATTATCTCCGATACCTAAATTTATCCTTTTTACCAATGATCCATCAATAGAATAAACACAAAGCGTACTTGTTCCGGCAAAAGGATTCGTTACGACCAACTGTCCAGTAGTCACCGATGGATACACATTCAACTGAGTTTGTTCCACAGCATCGATACCCGACCCGTCTCTATATTCAACAGCTCCTATTGATGGGGATGCTGGGCGCATTCTTCCTGTTTGGTCTTCTGTATTGGAAGAATTCGGAGATCCGTTTCCTACGGCAGGATTATTTTCACCCGTTAATAAATGAACATACTGCCCATCCACTTCTGCAATAGGAGCTAAATAAGTACCAACTGTGAATGGACTATCCAACGGATAGAACCGGCCTTCACCATATCGAGTATCGTCCCAAATACAATAGTTACGCACAAAAGAACCAAAAACAGTACCATAATCAGCATCTTTATCTCCATTTTCCACGTAAATACAATTATCAAAATCTATTGTCGCAGTTCCTCCCGATATATACATGGCATTCTGTCCATCAGCCGAAGAATTACCTACAATCGTACAGTCATAGATACTGATAGATGAAGCCCCTTCCCAACTACCATCAATAATACCGCCATTCGTCGGAGAGGAATTACCACTAATCGTCATATTTTGACACGTATAAGCTGCTCCCTGAAAAGCAATCGCTGTGCCTGTATTATTTACAATGGAAACATTTTTCATTAAACCGCTCGATCCCCAACCTATACCGGCGATAGATTTTCCAGAATTTCCCGTAGCATAGCAATTGGTTACATTTATTTCTTCACCCATTTGAACTTTAAAAATAACTCCATTCTGCCTGGCTGCACTTTTATTATTCGTATATATACAATTACTTATAGCCCCTACGCTTCCATCGAACCAACCTCCGGGATGAGCGTTAATTTCATTGCCGTTAAAAACACAGTCGGTAATTGTAAACGTACCATCTAAACGAACTGCTCCAGCTCCACCTCCTGTATTTTTATCGAATGTACAACCTTCTACTACACAGTTCGATGATTTATTCGAATAAACGCCGACTCCGTCCCAACCATCGTTCTCTATAAAATCACAATTCCTAACAGTCATTTCACTTCCGGCATCTTGTTCTTCTGCATAACATAATATACCAGCCCCATTACTACTACATGAATTTCCTTTAAATGTACTTTCTGTTGCATTGACTATCATACTTCCAAAACATGCTATCGCACCTCCACTACCTCCAAAATTTCCCTCGAAAGTACTGTTTTCTACATCTACGTCCCAATTATAGGTGAGGACTCCTCCCCCGTTCTGGCCACTTATATTATTAAAGAACGAGCAACTAGTCAAAGTTAATTTGGGATTTGCTGACTGATCGGGTTTCTGCAACTTAATAGCACCACCCCATTTTGCTTTGAATCCATCAAATACACAATTTATAAGTATTAATCCACTTCCAGCAGGAGAAGTTGCATCGGGAATCAGAGTACCACCCAAAACAACTATCGCCCCGGCACCGCCAGAAAAATCGCCCATATAATCGTTATCAGGTCCCGACATCCGCCCCGTAGCGTGACGGAAAATAAAGCCATCAACTACGATATCCTGCTCGCCCAATAAACCATAAGCAATCGTATAGACCGTATCGGTATCATTAATAGCACCATCTAATATAGTCTCATTTTCTTGTACATTCCGTTCCGCTCCACCGGTAGATGGATAACCACCTAAAACCGTAACACCGCCTGACAACTTAAACCGCTTCTCTATATTGGGTGCGGTAGAATTACCCTTGTAATCTACTGTCGGTTTATAAACTCCGGCTCCGACATGAACCGTCGTCCCGGCAGAAGCATTATAGAGAACTTCTCCCAAGTCGTTTTTTGCATTAGCCCAATCACTACCACTACCATTTCCTGCTCCGGAAACCGTAACATACACGTCTGTCGCAAATACATTCATTGCAACAAGACTCAATGACGAAATCAGTAATTTTACCTTTTTCATGATAAATCTTATTTTTAAGGATTAGTATTAAATAATTAAAATCATTCAATTGATTCGGGAAATTATAGCAGACCAACCTCCGCCCGGAGCCATCGTTACTTTCAATTTTTTCCCGGACACGATATTTTGTTCCTCTATTTTGTAATCGTTTCCGTTCCTGTCGGCATTTATCCCGTCCTTGAAAATTTCAGCTTTCCACAGTCCCTGGCTTAAAAAAGAGAAATCCAAAGATATTTCCCGCTTATCTCAATTCGTGATAGCTCCAACATACCACTTATCACCTTTCCTTCTCGCAACCGCCGCATATTCACCGACTTTCCCCGCAAGGGAAACGGTTTCATCAAATACCGTAGGAAGTTGCGCTATATAATCGGTTGTCTCCTGTTCTTTTCTATAATTGTTAGGGCTATCGGCCATCATAACCAACGGAGCTTCAAACACTACATACAAAGCAACTTGATGCGCACGTGTACCTTGACTCATAGGTGTTCCCCAAATGCCTTTATAGCTTTCCCTGTTAGCATTGACCATCGCCCCCGGCGTATAATCGACCGGCCCAGCCAGCATCCTCAAATAAGGTATGGTCACATCATTTCGAGGCATATCAGGATAATCCCCTTTCAAATATTCCAGACCATAAACGCCCTCAAAATTGATAACATTCGGGTAAGTCCTCTGTAATCCCGTAGGCTTATAACACCCATGCAAATCAATAAGCAAATGATATTCAGCTGCTTTCTTCGCCAACCGTGTGCAAAAATTCACTACACGTTGGTCGTCCCTATCCATGAAATCCACCTTGAAACCTTTCACTCCAAGGTCGGAATAGTGTTTCAACACTTCGTCCATCTTTTGGTCCAAAGGCAACCACCCTGCCCACAACAAAATAGAGACATTTTTCCGCTTCGCATATTCAATGATTTCGGGAAGATCGATATCCTCTACGGGAGTCATAATATCGGTACTCATTGCCCACCCTTCATCTAATAACACATATTCTATTTTATTTTCAGAAGCGAAGTCAATAAAATATTTATAAGTTTCAGTGTTTACTCCCGCTCTAAAATCTACGCCATATATGTTCCATGCGCACCAATAATCCCATGCCAGTTTGCCCGGTTTTATCCAAGAAACATCGTCCACTTGACAAGGTGTCGCCAGTTTATACACCATATCGCTGTTCAAAAGGTCTTTATCTTCCTCGGCTATAATCACGGCTCTCCACGGATAGAACCTTTTTCCGGTCGTTTCCGCCAGATAATCGGCTCTTTCCTCGACAAGAGCTTGCAGGTTATTATGACCTCCTTGAACCTCTTTCTTTACAAAAGGAGCAAAATCGCCCGTCAATCGAGTATCTCCCGTCTTCTTCAAAAACATTCCCGGGTAGTCGATCAAATCAGCATCGGTAATCGCCACCTTTATTCCGTTAGGCATCCCCACGAGAATGGGAGCGAAAGCCGGCCAAAAATCAGACATACCTTTCAAATTAATCGTTCGATACTCATTTTCAAAAGACTGAGAATAAACATCTTTCTCATTGGCTCTCACATACCCTACCGTCACATCGTGGTCTTCACCGGCAAAACAAAACTCGGCTTTTTCAGACTGCACAGCTACCGGCTCTTTCGATTTAAAATTTGTCTCCCAACGATAGGCCACACCATCGTCATATGCTCGGAAGTACAAATTATAATTTCGAAATTGCATTTTCAATTCATTATATCGGTCTATCACCTCTCTCTTTTTATAAATAACAGCATCGATAATCTCATCGACCTTTTCGACAGAAAACTTTTTCAATCTAGGATTACGGCCTATCGCCTCTCCATTCCGAAAGGTCATCGAAATTTCAGACGGAGCTATAATTTCGGTATCGGCAAAACAGGCACTCCACGCAATCACGGAGTCGATGCTCACCGTAACCGATATTTTACCATTCGGCGAATCCACAAACAACTCTTTCGCCCCCACGCACATGGGGAAAAATGCCAGCATGGCAAGTCCTATCGATAATACTTTTTTCATAATTATTCCTTATAATTGATTTTCCACTCCGACGGTTCCCCACTTAGACGGTTTCGAGCCCATCACAAACTCCAATGTCCCGCCATTGGCAATATCGGTATGTTTGAACGAGCATGCGTCCAACGGCTCCCCGTTCAGTTTAACCGACTGAACATAGATATTTTTATCGCTGGCTTTCTTCGCCTTGATCGATAAATCTCTCCCATTTTCCAAATGAATAACAGCCTCCTCGAACGTGGGACTGGATATCAAATACAAATCCTGCCCGGTATTGGGATAGAAACCAAGAGCATGAAAGACATACCACGACGACATTGAGCCCGAATCGTCATTACCGGGGATTCCTTCTTTCGTCGTATTGTAACGCTCCTTCAACGTCTTTCGCACGACCTCGGCCGTTTTATCGGGACGCCCCACGTAATTATATAGGGTAGGCGTCAAAAATCCCGGTTCGTTCGAGATTTGGAACAGCCCCATATACCACCGTTGATCCCATTTCTCATGAGAAAAATAAGTATCCAACCTCCGGGTGAACTGCTCTTTCCCTCCACATTTCTCGATGAGAGCATTCACATCATGCGGAACATAAAAAGACAGCTCCCACGAGAACGTCTCGTACACGAAATCGGGCCATGTTCCACCTTGAAAAACCGAATAATCATTTTCGCTCCACCAAGAGCCGTCGCTATAACGAGGCCACACAAAGCCCTTAAAGCCCAAACTTTCCACATCGGGATTCCACAAATTTTGCCAATTTCGGGAACGTTCCATATACTTTTGGGCAATCTCTTTTTCTTTCAGTCCACGAGCCAATGTAGCAATGGCATAGTCACAATTGGCATACTCCATGGTACGAGTCCCCGCGCGCTCGAATTTTGTCGATACAAAACCCTTCTCATTATAATCACTGATACCGCCGCGTCCTTCCTTTCGCTCGTCATCACCGGGAGACACTTCGGCGTTCTTTATCATCGCCTCCAATGCCAATTCGTAATCGATACCTTTCAATCCTTTGACATAAGCATCGGTAAAAAGTATATCGACATTCGATCCACCTTGCACCCGGCCATTGTCGTCTCCACTCCGTGCATCGGGAGCATATCCTTCGTACCGATATATATCCAGCAAAGAACGCAACATATCTACCTGTTTAGAAGGCGTCAACAATGTGAATAAAGGGTGTGTCGCTCTAAATGTATCCCAAATACAATAGTAATCATCGTAATACGGTTCGTCCGATATCCATTTCGAATTTTCTCCGGTCTTGTCTACTGGCTGCAAATAGCTATGATACAAAGCTGTATAGAAAATCTTTTTCTGCTCGTCACTACCTTTAACCTCTATTTTGTTCAATATCTCGTTCCAACGACTCACACAGGCGGCTCTCACCTCGTCGAAATTCCACGAATTCATTTCTGACAAATTCATTCGCGCTTTCCCGGTACTTAAATAAGAGATGCCCACTTTGACCGTAACTTTCTGCTTATCAGAAGTGCGATAGGAAAAATAAGCACCTGTCGGTTCACTGGTATCATATTGTTCTCTTTTCCCAGGTTCAACTCGATGGCTCTTCCATGTACCACAATCATCGGACGGAGTATCAAACACAGCGTAGAAATAAACCGTGTACGGCTCACCTATATTCCAACCTCCTCTAACCCGAGTATATCCCTCAATCTCTTTGTCCGAAATAATCCTTACTTCTGAGCCTACTAAATATTGTCTTTCATGAGAAGACAAGAAACTCCCCAAATCAATAATTATTTTTGAATCATCACTCGCTGGAAAAGTATACTCATGCATTGCACTACGCTGCAAAGCCGTCAATCTAGCCGATGTGCCATATCTTTTCAAATCCACCTCATACAGCCCCAACGCCACATGTTCATTATTTCGAGGAGATGAATAATCTTGCATATCAAGATTCCCGGTAATCGGGGCAAACAGTACATTTCCATATTTACAACCTCCTCCGGTCCCGCTCACATGGACATTACTGAACCCATGTATATTCCCATCGCGATCCCAACCCGCATTCCAATCTTTTCCACCACAGTCAGGACCCACCTTTACCATACCAAAAGGTACACAAGGCCCCGGAAATACATTTCCGCCGCCATCGACCCCGATAAACGGATCGACATACTGCGAAAGATCAGACATCGCATTTCCCTTGAACGATGTAATAGCAACAGACAATGCTGTTACAATTGCTATATTAAAATATTTGTTCATAAAAATTTTGAATTTATTCGATTTCCATTAACGGCTCCGCCTCTAAATTAGGATTTAACTCGATTTCTCTGCTTGGAATAGGCCAAACATACTGATCGGAAGTAAATAACGTGCGTTGTCTCACTTTCACATGGCCTTTCCATTTACCACTTTCTACAACCTGGTATCCACCGGCATTATCCAATTTCATACCAATAATCCAACCGTCTTCGGCATTCAATACATTTTCAGCAATTCCCCAGCGACGAATGTCAAAAAAGCGAGCACCTTCAAAAGCCAATTCCACCCGGCGCTCATTCCTTATTCGCTCTCTCATCTCATCTTTTGTCAAATTATTAGGGAAATCGGGCATTCCTACACGCCATCTCGTCATACCCGAATAATTTCTTATTTTAGCATCTTCCGACGGAGAATTTGCCAATTCATTCCGAGCTTCCGCTGCATCCAAATAAACCTCTGCTAAACGGATTAAAGGGAAATCATGTCCAGTATCCCACACTCCTATCAAACCAGGATCTACATATTTCTTCCACCCATATCCCGTCGGAGAGCCATTGTGTTGGTCCATCTTATCTCCACTCGTACTCCCGGGCTGACTATTATACTCACTACCAGCTAAGGTCGTTCCTCCTGTACCAGTATAATAAATAGAAGCGGCCAAACGAGGATCTCTATTCACATACGGATCGTCAGGATTATAATTCGAACGAGGATCGTCAATCGGATAAGCTTCGCTATTACTTACCTTAACTTCATATGCATCGACCATAGATTGGGTAGGAACCCACGAATTCCAACCTCCATCACTAATACAAGCAATCTTCACCGTAAAGCCATAAAGAGCGCGCTCTGCACTTGTGAACTGAGAATCGTAAATTATTTCTCCACTACCTACACTCGCAGCGTCGTCATAAAAAAGTTTTCTATAACTTTCACCGGTCAATTGATTATTAGGAGTATAAAGAGATTTTCCAGATTTTGTAATAACAGAATCCGTTGCATCCCGAGCCTGTTCCCAATACCATTTCTGGTCGGGGGAAGATTTGCGATAATCTCCAGCCATAAACATGCAAATCCGGCTTTTCAACGCAAATGCAGCCCAACGCGTTACCCGTCCATCGTCTTCCTCATTTGTATAAGAAGACGGAAGATTTGCCGCAGCGTAATCCAAATCACTTATTATCTGTTTGGCAATCGCATATTTATCTGTTCTCCGAATAGAAGATGCCTCCTGTATCGTCAATGGATGATCGACCCATGGAACATCTCCAAATTGAGCTATCAAGTAATAATAAGCATACGCACGTTGAAACAAGACCTCTGCCGTATAGCGATTTTTTAAAATCGGATCCATATTTACATTCCCGATATTCACGAGAAAATCGGCACAACGTCTTATCGTAACATATCTTCTATTCCATAATTCCTGTAACGCGGCATGGTTCGCTTCGAACGCATTCAATGCAATTTGTTGAAAATTACCAAACTGATTGCTGTGTTGAGGATAGGTATTATCGCTTGCCGCATCCAAGAAAAGTAAATCGCAACCATACGTATCGCTCTGAGGGAAGGTATTACTATAAGTAGCATTCACTGCACGAAGAGCATCTTCTGCCGTATTCCAATAATTATCTACTGTAACTTTATCATTCGGATATAAATCCAATCCATCGGTACAACTAAAAACAGGAAGCAAACCGATGATCATAAAATAATATATATAGCGTTTCATAACTAAATGTATCTAATGTATTATAGAACAATCAATTTTTACCTATAGTAAGCTCCACTCCAAAGGTGAATGATCTCAACTGTGGATAATATGCTCCTCCCGAAGGACCCTCCGGATCCACATACGGATAAGAAGTCAAAGTGAACAAGTTATTGGCAGATATACTAAACCGAACCTTCTCAAAACATATTTTTCTCGTCCAATTTTTAGGAAGGGTGTATCCCAACTGTAAATTTTTCAATCGTAAATAAGCTGCGCTTTTTACATAGAAATCAGATATCTCGTAATTATTTTGTTGCCCGTTTACATATCGAGGTAATTTTGCATGAGCCAAATTTTCTTGTACCGATCGCTCTGGGTTCCAGCGATCCTCCAATAAGCTCTTTGAAGTAGGATTTAATACAATACCCCCATAAATAAACTCATCTCGTTTACCTACCCCTTGAAAAAATACTCTGAAATCAAATCCCTTGTACTCTCCTGAGAAATCCAGTCCAAACATATATCTCGGAGCACTCCAACCTATATCGGTTTTATCATAACTATCAATTTTTCCATCAGGAACTCCATTAGGCCCAGACAAATCGGCATACTTCAAATCGCCAACTTTTATTTGAGAGGCGTACCCCTCGGGCTTCGGACTGTTTTGTATCTCTTCTTCCGAGGTGAAAAAACCTAAGCATTTATATCCATACAGAGTATTCAAAGGTTTGCCCTCCGCTATTACCGTACGATCATATATATGAGGTCCGGTTCCTTTCAAATCCAAAACCTCATTCATTTGATCCGAAAAAGATAGAGTGACCCCATAATTAAACTCATTAACTTTATCCCTCCACGTTAACTGTAACTCATGCCCCCAACTTGCCATAACACCGGCATTTTGGACAGAAACCGGAATACCGATAACACCAGACACAGGCAAATCCAACAATATGCCATCGGTCTTCTTTCGATACCAGTCATAAGCACCGATCAGCCTATTATTGAACAAATTAAAATCTACCCCTATATCGAGCATAGTGGAAGTCTCCCACCCCAAATCGTAATTCGGTAAAATATTTAAATAAGAACCCGGGACCCATTGATGTCCGAACATATATTCTTTCGGATTATTAGCCATTACATTTGCATACTGATAAAGGCTTATGGTTTGATTTCCCAATTGTCCATAAGATGCCCTAAATTTCAAATTATCTACCACAGTTCTTATCGGCTCCATAAATTTTTCTTCCGATATTCTCCAACCTATTGACCCCGAAGGGAAAAGTGTATATTGATGTCCTGGCGCCAAACGTGACGAGCCATCGTACCGAAGATTAAACTCTAAAAAATAACGACTATCAAAATCATAGTTGGCCCGGCCAAAATAGGAATACATTCTCCACTCGTCAGAATTTCCCCAATTATCTTTCAAATCGCCAGTACCGGTCGCACCATCTATTTCCTCCAAATTATTATCAGGAATATTCTTCCTATTAGCTCCTACCCAATGGCTTTTATAATGTTCATCTGTAAAACCCGCTAGTACTTTAAAAAAATGATTTTGTATTTTTTTCTCATATTCAAGTGTGGTCTGTAAAGTAGTCTGGCTTCTTTCTGTCATTGAACGACTCACACTATTCGGATCGTTACTATATTTATGGCTACCATCTTCATTAACAAACGTAATAGTTTTGTAAATACTAGAACTACCTACCTCCCATAAATTCCACGAAAACTGAGCCTTCGCACGAAGTCCGGGAATAATCTCCCAATTCGCCATACCATTCATAAGAAGATTATTATCATAACTTTTGGTATGTCCTCCTTCTGTAATCCAAGCAACCGGGTTCGTATCTTCATTGTTTAAATGTCCCCAATCTCCATTCTCCCGCTTAACCGGTAAATAAGGAGGCATATTTAAAACAGCTCCAAAAAAATTGTTATAATGATCAGGCTCTTTGCTATTGCTTCTATAATAGGATACACCAGCCATAACGTCAAAATTATCTACAATCTGAGTACTCACATTGGCTCTGGCATTATATTTGGAAAAATCGGTAAACTGAACCAACCCTTGTTGCGAAGTGTAACCGCCAGAAATCATATAAGAAGATTTTGCAGTTCCACCACTTACCCGTACATTGGCTTGATGCATACTGTCATTGGATTTTACAGCCGATTTCCACCAATTCGTATTAGCATAATAATCCGGGTTACTGCCATCTCGCATCATTTGTATTTCTTCATCGGTATATAAAGGATTCCCACCAGCCTGAACATAAGACTCATTAACCAACATAGCATAATCCCACGAATTATTTAACTCAGGGACCTTTGTCGGAGTCTGCATTGAGGCCGTATATGAAATATCTACCGTCGGATTTTTATCCTTATTACCCTTCTTTGTCGTTACCAATAAAACACCATTGGATGCTCTCGATCCATAAATAGCTGCAGAAGAAGCATCTTTCAAAACAGAAACAGATTCCACATCAGTGGAGCTCAATGCATAAAAGTCCCCCAATCCGGCCGGAACACCATCTATAATAACCAATGGTTCGGTAGAACTCATAGTTCCTATTGCACGAATATTCAGCGAAGGAGTAGATCCAGGTTTACCCCCATTATCCGTGATAATCAATCCGGGAACCGTTCCTTGAAGAGAATAAGCTATATTAGAAACCGGGACTTGCTCAATCGTTTTCGAAGAAATAACATCAATCGCACCTGTCACACTGGACTTTTTCTGTGTACCATAAGCCACTACAACGACCTCGTCCAGCACAACGGGACGAATATCTATGCGCAACGACGTACGACCGTTGATTTCCACCTCCTCTTTATTATACCCCACATATGAAACCTCCAAGACACCATCGGCTGGAGCATTGATAGAAAATTTTCCATCGATATTCGAAACAGTACCCACATTAGCACCTTTCACTATGATATTAGCTCCAATTACAGGAACTTCTGTTTCGTCATAAACAATCCCCTTTACAGTCACCTGCTCACGACTACTTTTATCTAAATTCAGACGCTTATCGAAAACAACAATCGATTTATCCGATACTATATTATAATCCAAACCCTTGTTTTCAAAAACTTCGTCTAAAACTTCTGGAACACTCTTATTCTTGACAGAGATAGAAATTTCATTACTGTCGTCAAGCACTACATTTCTATAAGCAAACCTGTACGAAGTTTGTTTTTCAACAATAGAAAATAACTCTTTTAGAGTTGCATTTTTCAGCTCAATAGTCACTCTTTGACTCTGAGCAGCCAGTATACCTACATTACCTATAAAAAAGAACAATAAGATAAACTGTCTTAATCGATGTTTTATGATTTTTTTCATAAACCTTGAATTGTTTTTTATGTTTTTTCTTAATATTTATATAGAAAGACAACACGCTAATAAAAAAGTACTTTTAAAAAAGTATGTTTAAAAACATGTTTTATCAGATAAAAAAATATTATAATTTATTTTTGCATTATAATCAAATTCTAGTATTGGTCGAGACTACTATCTCATTAATGGTATTATTTTTACATATAAATATTTTCAATATTTCGAGTTTATACTAAAAAGAGAATACCCGATTCAAAAATTTGAATCGGGTATTCTCTTCATTTCGTAGTTCCTAAAAAGGAACTATTAAAACAGAGGAGCATAAATAACAATATCCGAACGAATCGAAACTTTCCAAGAATTATTTCTTGGAAAAATAAATATCTTTCGCATCGACACGATAATCCATGTGATAAGAATATTTCAATATTTCCAATGCATTAAGCAAATCGTTAGAAGGCACTTTTCCAGTAAACAAATCACTGTCTATATTTAACCCCTTTATATGAATACTAATATTATAATTTTCTTCAAGAGCTACTATTACATTCTCCAACTGTTCGTCAATAAAAACTAGTTCGTTATTTTTCCATACAGATGCATCCTCCGGCCTCTTCTCTTCTAATACTAATATACTACCGTCTTGACAATTCAATACAGCCTTTTGGTTAGGTAACAACTTCTTCTCTTCCTTTCGAGATGATACTAATATCTCTCCCTCTTCCAATGTAACCTCCATAGTTTCATTTCCAGCATATGCATGTAAATTGAATTTAGTCCCCAATACTCTTACGGTTAAATCCTTTGTGGTAATAACAAATGGAACCGATTTATTTTTAGCTACATTAAAATAGGCTTCTCCATTAAAATCCACACATCGCTCATCTCGATTAAAATCTTTGGGAGAATATGTCAAGGAACTATTCGAATTCATCGTCACCTTAGTCCCGTCTGGCAAAGTCAAGTTAGCATGTTCTTCCGCAAATGTAGAAAATAAAACTTCCCCACTTGACAAAGAACGCGTTTCTTGATAAAAATAAAATGTAGCAAAAACAAAGATTGGAAGTAGAATTGCAGCTACTATTCGTCCCCACGATATCAACATTTTAGTACGATATTTTAGAAAAATGCTTTTATCTACTTTGCGTTTTAGTATAGCTAAACGTTCAGCAGAAACGGAACTATCATCTAGTATATCCTCTTGCCAGCCTTTAAATAACCGATCTTCGAGTTGCCCGTCCGACATTTCTCTTACCTTCCTTTGAAGTTCCTCCAATTCTTTCGGAGTCAGACAATTTCTTTTATACTTTTCTTCTAAATAATCCATATAACTCGCTCTGTTTATGTAAAGACAACAAAAACGTCTTTTTATATCAACATTTCAATTATTTTAACACAAAGGAAAGAATTAAAACAAGACTTTTCTTCAATATTTCCTTTAAAACCTTCAATCCGGCTGAAAGAGCATTCTTTACGGTTTGTTCTTTAAGTCTAAGTTTTACAGCCGTCTCTTTAACAGACATCTGGTTTAATTTGACACACTCAATCACTTCCCTCTGAGTACTAGACAAATTTTTCATAGCCTTTTTCAGAGATTTACAGAAATCGTCATATTCCACAATAGCTGAAGTATCGCTCACAGAACATTGTTCTTCATTATAATAATTCACATATTCTTCAAAAACATATGAATTAATTCGTGATTTATACCTATTGATAATCTGATTCTTTGCTATTTTAAAAATAAAAGCGCTGAGGTGCTCGCCATGTATAATACTATGTCTATTTATCCATAATTTAATAAATACATCTTGTACAATTTCTTCGGTATCTTCTCTCGACTTAACATACTGCATACAATATGCATATAACCGAGCCGAATACATATTATATATTCTATTAAATGCATCTTGAGATTCCTGTTTTAATTGATATACAAGTTCCTCCTCATTCATAGTATAACCAAATTACAGCCTCCTCTTAATCTGTATTTTCAATCCTTCATGCTGCTCTATAAAAACTATCCTTTCGAATCACAACACTATAATTGTACAATCTCTATTTATAAATATCATTGGTCTTATTCAGCGAAGATAGTTATTTTCATAAAGATAAATATGTACCCAACTGTTAAAATTTTTCTAATATCAAACTCTAAAAATTTTACGCTCACATTGAATCATTAGCAGAAATACAAAATAACTATTTAATACACAATATTTTATAAACTAAAAATCAAAATACTTTATTAAACAAAAAGCCAACTTTTGAAGTTGGCTTTTTGTTTTCCTTTCTAAAAATTAGACCGTCTATTCTAACATATCATTAGGAGCAATAGGTATATACGGACCATCTTTCACCTCAAAAATAACAGTACCAGCACATAACACCTCAATTGTATGCCATTGTCCCCGGGGTATGTTTACCCCATAAGTACCCTCCGCCGGGTCGAGTTCATAGCGGTTAATTTCCTTCTTGTCGTCATCGTAAAAGAGAACTCTCATACGCCCTCGCAACAATACATAAGTTTCGGCCGTATGCCTATGACGATGTATCGGTAAAACGGTTCCCGGTTCAAGGGCATTAAGCAGACGTTGCGAAGGAGACGACAACGATTCGTGAAAGTTATAATTCATACGCAATCTAGGACTTTCCTTTGCATCCTTTGTCACCCTATCGAGTAAAACATGATCAATCAATATCTCAGACATTACTTCGTTCTCCCTTCTCAATAATTTCGAATAAATTGTTCATACATTTTTCTTTCTTAAAATGCCGCTGGTAATAATTATATCCGTTTCTACCCTTTTCTTCCAATTCTTGATTTGAATAATTCGAAATGGAAAGGACTAAACGAACCATCTTGTCAATAGAATCTGCACCTGTATAATATCCGCAACGAGCATTCTTTACAACCGTTTGTACTTCACCATTCGCCATGACTAAAATAGGTTTGGAACTGAGCATATAAGCCTGTATCTTCGCTGGTAACGTCACATTGAATGCGCTATTGTCACAAAGAGGAAGCAACATAATATCGGCTTTTCTGAAAAATGCCGGCATATATTCAATGGGATAACGGTCATAAAAATGTACAGTATCACCCATCTCCCGACTCTGAACGAACGACATAACCCATTTTTTCTTTCGCCCGTCACCGATAAAAATCCACTGTATATGTTTATTATTTTTCAAACGTTCGGCTACTCTCATCACATTTTCAAGATTTTGCGCCTCACCTAAATTTCCGGCAAACATAATTTTAAAACCATCTGGCAAATGTGGCAGTTCATCGTCATCAACAGTACATTTTCGAAGTTCATCTTCTCCCCAATTGGGTAAATCTTCTATACAATCATTTTTTACCCCTCGTTGCTGTAACAATGTCCTCACGCCCGATGCTGCTATGAAAATTTTGCGACAATGACGATAAATGTAACGCATGATACGATCAACTATTTTAACGATATATTTATTAGTTATACCTCCGGCAGCCAAACTTTCTGGCCAAACATCAAGTAACCAGAAATAAATAGGAATTCGTCGTATTTTTTTCGCAAGCACTGCCGGTATACCGATAAATGCCGGGGACAATTCCTGCACAAAAATAAAGTCGAATCTCTTACGACAAACAATACTTAATGTGTATATACAAGAAAATAATAAACTCGATAAATAATTGAGCACCATTCTTATCGCCCTACCATCTCCACGAGGAATCACCGGCACACGAATGACATTTACTCCATTGACGACTTCTCTCCGCCTGCTCCGCAATCCGTATCCCTCGTAAAAATGGCCCTGAGGATAATTGGGAATACATGTAATTACAGTAACTTCATATCCTCGTTTTACCATTTCAAAAGCGATATCGTTACCTCGAAAAACTTCGGGATAAAAATAATTGGTCAAAAACAAGCATCGTTTACCTTTCACCCCAGACGACTCTTTTGACATAATCGGTATAAGAAAGAATAATTCGCACGACTTTGTCGCTAACATTCGGTATAGAATAGTCTGCGACCGGACGAAAATTACGAGTTTCGAGATTCTGATTCTGCAATTCGGACAAACCCTGCATCACCCGTTCGGGGTTAAGCCCTACCATCATCACCGAAGCTTCCTCCATCGCCTCGGGACGCTCGTGAGCTTCACGTATATTCAGAGCCTTAAAATTAAGAATAGACGACTCTTCGCTAATGGTTCCGCTATCCGAGATTACCGTTTTGGCATTAATTTGCAATTTATTATAATCGCTAAAACCCATCGGTTTCATCAACCGTATAAGTGAGTGAAAGTCAACACCATCGGTTTCTATTTTCTTGCGGGTACGGGGGTGTGTCGACACAATCACGGGAAAACCATACGTTTGAGCTATGTCGTTCAAAATCTTAACCAAATTCCCGAAGTTGCGTTCGCTCGATATATTCTCTTCCCGATGGGCCGACACAACAAAGTATTTGCCCTTCTCCAATCCCAGATTCTCTAAAATAGACGAGGCATTTATCTGAGGCAAATACCTGTTCAGCACCTCATACATGGGGCTTCCGGTTTTGACAATCCGATCGGAAGGGATTCCCTCGCTCAACAAATATTCACGGGCAATAGAGCTGTACGGCAAATTAATATCCGATATATGGTCGACAATCTTACGATTACTCTCTTCGGGAACACGCTGGTCGAAACAGCGATTTCCAGCCTCCATATGGAAAATAGGGATATGACGTTTTTTAGCCGCTATCGCACACAAGCAAGAATTCGTGTCGCCCAATACAAGAAATGCATCCGGACGAACTTCTTCCAGAACCGGATCTATATTAATCAATATCTGTCCGGCAGTCGTCGTTGCATTATTACCTGCCGCATTCAAAAAATAATCAGGTTTCCGTAGACCTAAATCCTGAAAAAATATTTCGTTTAATTCATAATCGTAATTTTGTCCTGTGTGTACCAATACGTGCTCTATGGCTGGACTGGCATCTAATTTTTGCAATACACATGACAATCTGATTATTTCGGGTCTTGTCCCTACTACCGAAAGGACTTTCAATTGCTTCATAAATCTATATTTTGATTTTTCACTCGTCTTTCACTACCGGGTCGAAATAAGTATCGCTATCGGTAGGATCATACCATTCGTTTATCCAAAACTGAGCATATAAAATCTCATCGCCGATATTCGATATATTATGTGTGTACCACACCGGCATATCCACATAAGCCGGTTCTTCCCCGTTAAGATAATAATCCAGTACTTCGTCTGTTCCAACCTTCCGGAGCTGAATTCTCGCTTTTCCCTTAATCACTACAAACCGCTCCATTTTGCGAGTATGATAATGATTTCCCCTTGTAACACCGGGAACCGTGGTAGAAAAACTTACTTGGCCACCCACCCCGATTTTTACGGTCTCGACGAAACTACCTCGTACATCGGTATGTTGAACCAATTTCACCGGGAAATAGCTTTCCATATCAATATAGCTACGAAATGTATTAAACAAATTCATTTCATGGATATTATTCAAAGGAGGAATAATTCCCTGCTCGAAATACAATTTTTTAAAATTTTCAAACAAACCGAGAACTTCACTCACCTTCATCTCGAAATCGCAGGCTACATCGTCCCGCTCGACAAGCGAGGGTACGGTGCGACTTCCCATCTCCCTTATTTTATCACAAATATGACGGCATAAACTACCCACATAAATCAAATTTACCTCATTGTCTTGTAATACCGTGGGGGAATCGCCGTGAGTCAATTTATACCCGAACGTGGCTATGAACGAATTATAATTAGGCTTCCCAAACGGACCGAAAACATTGGGAACTACCATTCCTGTAAAAGATGACCCATTACGCACAGCCCATTCTTCCAACAATTTACGACCATCACTCTTACTACGACCATACTCATTATCCCGTTCCTCTTGTATGCTCGACGAGAATAAAACATAAGGACGAGAATTTGTCGTTTCCATAGCCTCGATTAGCTGTTTTACCAATCGCATATTCGTCTCGTACAAAACATGCGCATCAGTATGACGGTTTACCGCCGCCAAATGTACAATAACATCACAACTCTTTACAAACGTTTTCAGACGTTCTACATCGACAAAATAATCATCTTCGAATGGAACTCTCTCAAATTCTCCGGGATAAAGTCCCAACGTATTATATAAATGAGTACCGACAAACCCAGACTGCCCGGTAATGCCTACCTTTATCATAATTCTATCCACTAATTGAGATTCAAATCTTCCCGTACGATATCGAGCTTCAACAATAATTGTTTCATTTCTTCTACATCGAGTCTGTGAGTATTGTGCGAATGATAGTCTTCTATTTGAGAGACTACCTCGCTACCTTCGACAAAAAATTTATCGTAATTCAAATCTCGACTATCGCATGGAATACGATAATAATTATCCATATCCTCTGCCCTCGCCATCTCCTCGCGAGTAACCAAAGTTTCATAGAGCTTCTCCCCATGCCGTGTACCGATAATTTTCACGGGAGTATCTTTGCCATACAATTCTTTCAACGCAGTCGCCAAAGTAACCAGCGTAGCCGCCGGAGCCTTCTGGACGAATAAATCGCCATTACGGCCATGCTCAAACGCATAAACTACCAAGTCGACAGCATCATCGAGCGTCATCATAAACCGTGTCATGTTGGGATCCGTGATCGTTATTACCGCATTGTTTTTCATCTGCTCGATCCATAGCGGAATCACAGATCCCCGACTCGCCATCACATTTCCATAACGAGTACAACAAATTGTCGTTGTCGCAGAATCACCCAACTGGCGTCCTTTGGCAATCGCCACTTTTTCCATCATGGCCTTACTTATTCCCATAGCATTGATGGGATAGGCCGCTTTATCGGTAGACAATACGACAACATTTTTCACACCATGCTCCACGGCCGAATCCAATACGTTCTCCGTACCAAACACATTCGTACGCACAGCCTGCATAGGGAAAAATTCACATGAAGGAACCTGTTTCAAGGCAGCTGCCGAAAACACATAATCGACCCCACTCATAGCGCTATCTACACTACGCTTATCCCGCACGTCACCGATATAAAACTTAACTTTCGGGTTCTGTAATCGATGCCGCATATCGTCTTGTTTTTTCTCATCACGGCTAAATATGCGTATTTCACCGACATCGCTATCCAAAAACCGCTTTAACACAGCATTGCCAAAGGATCCTGTTCCTCCAGTAATAAGCAATATCTTATCTTTAAAAATAGACATGATTATAAATTTAAACTATAAAAAACGCTTCTGCTAAATATCTGCATATCCGATCTTACCATTTCTAAAAATCGGTCACAATTTTTTTGAAATTGAATCGGGTCAAATGATCTGGCATAGATCATTATTTTACTATATATATCATCTTCAGAGGAAATAATAATTCCCAAATCATATTCTTTCACATATTCAGCCTGAATACCACCCGACGAAACAATCATCGGTTTTCTTCTCAACAAAGACAAATAAAATCTATTACTTATCAAATAACGGCTCAACGTATCATCTGGCAAAATTATGTTCATAAAATCACAGCCATCAACGATAGAAAATTCTTCCTTTTTCGGATAATAACCCGTAAATTTCACATTATTATACATCTTTTTCACCTCGTACTTTTTCAATAAATCATATGCAATACCCATACCCGAAAATTGAATCGTTATTCGAGATTTATTCCCCAAATGATCCATTAGCATTTTATTCGTAATAAAATTTCTAAGTTGTCCGATAGTCAACACTTTAACATTTTCCACATCGATATCTCTGGCATTCACTATGTCCTCATCAAGAAATTTACGTCTTGCATTATGACATATTACGTAATCACATGCAGGTAACCACGACCTAAACCCCGGTGAAGAAAAACAATTCAATGCTGAATTATTTAATAAACGCCTAATTATGGGAACGGTATATTTAACCAACGGAGAATAATCACGTATATCAAATATATACTTCTTTTTATAATAACTTAATAAATAGTAAGACAGGAATACCGCATTAGCGATGGTAAATACTACAATCTGACTATAATCAGATTGTTTCAATATCCGTCTTACGAACCGAGAATAGCGAAAATAATCATAAATTTTACGAACGCAAGAGGCTGTCTCCTTCGCTATAATATCACAAGAATGTATCTTATAGGGGAACTCCTCATTCAATACACGTTTATCCCTATTCAACAAAATGACTTCGACATCAATATTCTTTTCCTTATATACATCTATATAATATTGTATATAAGGAGATTTTTCTACATTTGTAGCGAGAATCAACGCCACTTTCATTTTTTCATTATTTTTTTAAATAGGTATATATCACTGTTTCTATTTTTATCAACGGGGGGAGAAATGACAAACGACAGTTTTTACGCAAAAACCGCAATAGGATTCTCACGAATTTAATGTTATTGAAAAAATGACTGTCAGGACGTCGATATGTTATTATTAATTTATTTTGCGCTATTTGTTCAAACAAATTAAACCACAAAGGCATAATATTTTTTGGAGAAAATCGGCTCACCTGCTCTTTTGCTTGAATTCCCAATCGTTCATTAACCTCATCGTGAGTCAATAAGAACACAATTTTATCTGCAATTTCCTTGTATGAATGACATAAGTATCCTGTAACTCCATTTTCTATTGTATCGGGATAACCATTTTTTCCCAATGTAACAACCGGTAACCCCGCACAATTCATCTCAATTGCACCCATTCCAAAGGTCTCTGTGCGAGCTGACGGATTAACTACTCCAACTGACGACGACAAAAAAACTTCGTATTTTTCACCCCCTAAGATTCCTTGAAACGTGACAGATGGCAATAGTTCTCCTTCTTCCGACAAATACGGGAAAAACTCTTCTTCAAACGATTTATCCGCTATTCCCATTCTTCCCAAAGAGCAATTTCTAGAATAAAGATTTCCACCTCCTATCACCTGTAATCGTGCCATTGGAACCTTTTTCAAAATGTACTTCCACATTTTGGCTAATATCAAAAATCCCTTTTCTGGAATCAATGCTCCCAAATAAACAACCGTTTTACCGTCATTATCCCGCTTTTTTTCCCCTACCACATCGGGAACCATATTATATATAAACAAAGATTTATCACAAATGGGGTGATCTATATATCTATCATACTGCTGCCTACCTACAAAAACATTTGCAATAACAGACGGGCTCTTAGCAACCCAATCGGCATAATCCCCAAAATAAAAATTATGCCCCCAAATAACAATGCGATGCCGTAGTTTATCGATAAATCGAGCCAATTGTTGATCCTTATTATCCTTAATGATAATAAAATCATCACCTCGTCTTTTTGATTCGGTCAAACCCTCAAAAATATCTTCAACAAGAACCTTCTCTACACCTTGTGGGAAAAAACAGTCAGATGAACAATAAACTCTTACCCTATACGATTTCGGGTCAAAACGGAGTATATAATAAATCAAAAGTAAAAAGCAATATTGAGTTCCCCCCACTCCCGGATTTCCTAAGTCCGGACGGGAACAATCAACCCCGCTCAATCCTTTATCAAAAAAATAAAATCCAATATTCATAGAGCAACCATTCATAAAATAGATAATAGTTTTTTCATCTGAAGAAAATTATTCTTTTCATTCATGACATAACTCTGAGCCTCACTTGCTTTCCTTAAACATTCGGTATAATCCATTGAAAGTACTTCGGACATTTTATTGGCCATAGCCTCAATTGATTCGTCTTCGAAATAATACAAATATTTATCATATTCAGCTGGAATTCCGGGAAGTTTCGTCGTCAATACCGGAGTTCCTGACAACATATATTCCATTATTTTCGAAGGAAAAGAATATTGAGTATATTCATACGAACTCGGTCGTGGATTAATCAATAATGCAACCTGTTTCTGACGAGCCACAATTACGTCACGAGAGACTAATCCTTTATAAATTATACGATCATGTTTTGCTGCTAATTCGACCAATTCTGCTCTATAATCGCCATCTCCATATATCTCCAATATATAATCGGTATTATTCATTGCCAAGAAACTATCCAACAATTTTTTAATCCCATAAATTTTATGAATAGAGCCACTATACATACAGACCTTTTCCCTTCTCCTCCCCTTATTGGATTCACACTTTGCTCTCACATCAACCATACCCTCTATCACAACACTTGGTTTATGATTAGGATTCAAATCAGCATCCATGTAATTAGTCAATGTCACAAATGCATCCATTTGACATATAATATATTCTTGCAAACTAGATTTTATTCGAGAAAGAAATCCCATCGACAAATAACGAGGCATATCTGTTACAAAAACCGTAACCCTGATATTAAAAAATATTTTACATAAAAAACAAGAAAGCAATAAAGTAAAATTAAGCCCATCACATAAAATAGCCGAATTATCTTTCCCTAATTTATTTTTCCATAATTTTATAAACCGTATAATCCTTAACAATAAATGTAAATACCCTCCCCTTTGCTTTCTAAAAAAATAGTTATATCCTATTCCCTCTTCCAAGACACAATGTCGTTCCCCTCTTTTTGAATGCCAATAACGATATGCTAAATTGTTAGATAACACATTTACTTTTACACCATTAGCCTTTAATCCCAATAACATCAACCGCATGAAATACTGGCCTTGTATTCCATAATATCGAGGCTGTGTTTTCAATATTTCAATCAATAATTTTTCATGAACCACAGATGCAACAAATAATACATTCATATCTGTCATCGCCAAATAAAAGATTCAAAAATAGTATGATATTCTATGAACGAATCTCTCCAAATTTCGGAATTGAAAAATGAGAAGAAGTCATAAATAGTGAAAAACATAATTATAAACAGTGTTCCTGCCCGTACGATTCTATTATTGATCGTACGAATCATCAGTGGATAAGTTGCGATCATTGACACTTGCAAATACATACCTATCCGAGCAATAAGTTGAGCGATAAAACCTAACGGAACGAAAAGAAAAGAAAGGGCGGTTATTTTGAAAATCAATCCGTCCTTTCGATCTTGTCTTTTTTCATAATACAATATCATACTCATGATGATAATCTGATAAACAAAGCCTATTCCCGACTCTAATTTCGATTCTTCTTTCCCTTCTTCCAGATAGTAAGTATATTTTCCCAAACCCGTTACAGAAAGAGTATTTTCAATTATAGATGTAACAATATTCTTGAACAACAGAATAGCAAAAAAGAGAACAACGCCAATAATCACCCCCTTCTTACCCATTCTCCAATTCACAAATCCAAGAAAAACTATCGGTAACAATATTTTGGCGCTACTGTGAAACAATGAGGCAAATAAAATAAATAACGCTGCAATGATGACCTTTTTTTTATAAATATAAGGAATGGACAACAAAACTATGCACATAGCCAAAGTCTGACGCATCATAGACGATTGCGTAAGCATGAAATTAGGATTAAATACATAAATAAATACAGCGAACCAATACCATTCTTTCGGTATATATTTCTTGATAAACCAATAATAAACAGATATTTCAAATGCAGTAAGGACAATGACTAATGAAAAAAAGCCGAATGGTTTGAATATCCGATACAAGAATATCCAACCGACTTCCCATCGTTCGTTAGGATCTGAATAATTAAATTCATCGATCGAATTATATACTGTAAATTTGTCTATGTATTGACGATAGTCGTTTCCCCATTCATAGCGTATCGCAAGGAAAACGAATAATATGGTCATCGCTGCGCCAAAGCCCCAGCTCAATCGTCTGTAACGCCCCAAATAGGCCCAAAACACACATATTAAACCAATAACGATCGTCTCAATCATACCTTTTTCGGAACAAGCGCCTGTTCATATAATTCGACATATTTCTCATACTGGCAAAATTTATCATACCGGGTTTGCGCCACTTCCCGACACGCCTGCGAATAAAACGATTTACCCGTCTTACAAACCTGTCTTATCGCCTCGGCCAGTCGCTCCATATTTCCGGTTTCTACAACTAAGCCCGTATCAGAGTCTACCAATTCAGGCAACGCCGTATTGTCATAGACCACCGCCGGTGTACCACAAGCGAACCCTTCCACAATAGTAAGTCCGAAAGTCTCTTGGTACGACAAACTCGTCACCACATCTGCCGCCGAATAAATAAGAGCCAGTTCATCAAGATTCTCTGTTCGCTCTACCCCGATGATACCATCGGGTATATTGTTTTTCTGCTCAGAGGTTATCCCCACCAAAACGACCACGAACTGATCGGCCGGCAATAATTCCCTCAGTTTATAATAATCATATAATCCCTTTGACGCACTCCAATGAGAACTTACCCCCACAATCATGAAGCGGTTGCCACAACCATACTTTTGTTTAATGGCTTGTATATCGGTACGAGGATAGAATCGAGTACTGTCCACTCCGTTGGAAATAACCTGTACAGGTACAGAACCGACAACCGAACTTCTCACTACGCCCGACAGCCACTCCGAGACTGTAACAAAAGTCAGATTCGGAACAGAAGTTATATATGCTTCTTTCTTTCTTAACACCCACGGCATAGTACGGAACACCCCTTTTAATTCCCCGCCCGTATCGCTATTACCACATCTCGGACATCGATAGCAACCCGTTTTCCAATTTTCGCATTTATTGTACACGAAATGAGTACACCCCCCAGTCACGGCCCAACAGTCGTGAAGGGTCCAAATAACCGGAATACCCGCTTTTTTCAAAAAAGAGAAAAGAAGTGGCAAATTCAAAAAATTCTGATGAATATTATGCAAATGAATTATATCGGGAGCTATTTTCTTTATTTTTCTGATAAATAACTTCGTCTCAATCCAAGAACCGAATCCTTTCAAATTGAGAATACGGGAAAACAAATAGGTATGTATAATATACGATATAACGCTTTTATTAATTCTAATCTCCTCACATGAGCAAGGATTCGATTCGCTTGCGTATGCAAAATAGCACTGCCAACCATGTTTTACCGCAATCTCCCCTATCTCGGCCGCAATCCTGCCGGTTGACCACAAATTGGCATAAGTATTGACGATCAACAGTTTCTTACCCATTTTGAAACGCCTCTTTATTCAACATTTTCAACTGCCTGTTCATCACCATAGGTTGCCAGACACAGTAGGGCAATAAACCTACAATCGTAGCTGTGATTACAATCGTCCACGGAATCCACGAAGAAAATAAAACGATAGCTATGACTTTGAAGAGTACAGCCCATAAAAAACCATACAACTGGCATTTAAGCGCGCCTAAACCATTAACGACACTCGTCAAAACCGATACCCAAATCATCACACACCCCAATAGGGCAAACAGCAATGCAGTGGACAGATTCACCTCGATGGCCTTTTCGCCTAACCAAAATTCCAATATCGGGTCAAGAAATGGAATGATAGCCAATTGAAACAATACAGCAATACCAGCGACAAAATACAGAAAACGGACCAACTTGATTATCCAATCGTAACGTTTTTCTACAAATGCTTTCGTCACAGCCGACCATACCGGAATCAGAGCCAAAGACACAAATGTACCGGCTATTGAAAAGATCTTTATATATATCTGGTATTCTACAACGAAAGACGGATCGAAAAAGTAGGATATAAAAAACTCGTTGGTTACAGTAATTATCATGTATAACAACTGCAAGACAAGGAACAAAATTCCCAACGACAAAACACCAGTGGCTTTATCCCACCGAAAGTACTTGAACGATGGCAAACATTCTTTCAGGTCTTTTGCAAAAACAATTATTGTCGCTACCAATAACGGCAAACACCCTGTAACAGCCTGCACCCAAGAAATCGTTACAAAATCTCGTTCGACATCTCCGGTCGGATCATATACCCACAGAAAAATCAATAATAAAACGGTAGAAAGCAGATTCAAGAAATTAGGTAGTGCCGATTTCTGCAAAGCATACAAAATAGAGATAATCAATTTCAGAAAGAAAAAACACAATACGCCACATAAAGCGATAACAACCCCTTTACGCAAACTCTCTGGCGATATGCTTTGTTCCGAAATATTGAAAACCGAATTCCAATCTATATATCGGCTTATTATAAATGCTAAAAACGAAATAAATACAGTGACACCTCCCATCAAAATGTAAGAAGATGATATATATTGCCGGGCACTTTCATAGTTTTTCAAACTCAAATCGGCCGTCAAATGATTCCGCAAGCCATTGCCTATTCCCAAATCAAAGACTTGTATCCATGATAAAACAGAGCACATCGTGAACCAGCACCCTAATACGGTATTGTCATCGAAATAGTTCAGATAAAGAGGAAACAAGGCAAAAGAAACCAAAAAGCCGAACCCTCGAACAAGGAAAGAGCCCAGTACATTGTTAATTAGGTTCTTATTACCTATGTATTTCCCTTTTATATCACTAAACTCTATCACGGAGAAACAAACTCAATTGTTCTACAAACCTATTATCCAAAGACTGTACCACCGCCCGCGTGTCAAAAGGATTATCCAAATCCACATTCAATATGGCATTTGCTATATCGCTGGGTTCTTGTTTCTGATAATAATAAATATAACCCGAAATTCCATAAGCTCGCCGTACCGCTTCTATATCGGCAGAAACGACTTGCAAACCATTCGACATATAAGATAATATTTTCGACGGAAACGAGGTATTATTAAACGCCGCATCAGGATTCTGCGTGCTCAGGCCAATCTGACACGTCTGTAAAAAATCTATATATGCACTCCCTTTCAGTACCCCATCATAGGAGACTACCGCACCGCCTTTGCCCGACATCTCTTCACACAGCTCTTTAATCGTCTGTATCTCTCCGGGATTCCCGAATCCAAGTATATGAACTCTATATGTAGACGGCAAGGACGCCGCCACACCCGCAGCCGCCATAGCTCCGCCTTTATTGGGATCAAGTGTACCAGAATAGACAACATGCACCTTATTGTCTCCGTGCCGTTCGCTCATCACAGGCACACACCGATAAGTCCCATAAATAACTAAATGAGGCTTCTTTTGCCTATTTACTTTATCATTCAGAAGATCGGTCGAAAACACAAACTTATCCGCAACGTCTATCATCTTGCATTCCCAACGTTCCATATACCGAGGAACAGGAGAAACATCTTGATAAATCTCTTCTACTTCGAGAATCAGTTTGAATTTCTTTATTTTTTTTGCCAGCAAAATCACATTGTAATAATACAAAGAATGGTATACCCATATAGACTCTCCTTTTTTAACACAAAAAAGAAGATAACTCAATAATTGCAATACCCCCCAAATAAGTCGCAACAAGACTAATATTTTAGATCGACAACGAAACGACGAGAAAAACCTCGTTTTCACATGAGGCTGTCTCTCTTCAACCCGAGACTTATACCATCGAAACGTCCCGCTTTCTATACATGCCGATGCCGAAACTACCTCTACGTCATATCCGATTCTTACAAGAGATTCAATGATATAATCCATTTTATTAGCCGCAGCAACGCTATAATTCCGCGCTATCCCAGAATCGGCAAAATCATAAAATGAAATATATTTAATCACCGGTCGCATATCTTTTCCAAATATCCCCCCGGTATAAAAACCGTAGCGATTGAAAATAAATTTTCGAGACGAACCACCACTCGACGATGGCCTGCAATGCGGATTAACTCCCCTTCGATTCCGGCAAAAGTCCCTGCGACCACACGTACCCGATCTCCTCGTTTTAAATCATGGGGAAACAATTCTATCTCATTTTCATGACGGTCTACCAAATAGATAAAATCCTCCATTTGCTTATCGGGTACACGTAAAAGCGAACGAGTGGAAAAATCCCGCAAATATCTCATAGGATACCCATATTCGTTAATCAACTCAATGCAACTTTTTTTATTTCCTCGAACAAATATCAACCCGTTCACAAAAGGCTCTTCTACTTTTTTTCGCTTCCCGTTAATCTCCTTTACGACTTGATGGAAAGGTACAAAATGCTCTATACCCATACGGGCAAGAAGGTCTTTGATCTTACGTTCCTGCCGATACGTTTTCGCTACATACCACCCGATACTGTCGTTTTCCACCATTGCTATTTTAGTTTAGGCAAAGCCTAAGCTTCCAGACAACAATACGTTATCCTCGATAAAATCAGCCTCTCCCTCGAACTTTTGCACTTCTTCCTCTTAAACAGAGTTATAAAATACAAATTCTATTGTACAAATATATGTAAAATGCATGGATTATTTAGAATTATTTATTTAGTTATTATTACTAATCATATTATATATTCACGACATTCTATCTATCTAACTAAATATTAGAAAATTAAATCCCGATACCTCCTTATAGGAGATATCGGGACCATCATCATCTTCACTAAAACAGATAAAAAATAAGAACGTTTTTTAGGGTTAGCCTATAAAATATCTTTCACAAAAGTTATCTGATAGAAAATATCTTTTGAACGTCTTCTTTTTTAGGCTCCTGCGAAGGCACACTATCGGTTTTAGCCGGTTCTTCATTCATATAAACCGATGAAGTCTTGGGTTCTTCTTTCTTGGGTTCCTGAGACGGCACACTGTCTGTCTTAGCAGGTTCTTCGCTCATACAAACCCAAGCAGCCTCTGATTTAGGCTCCTCTTTCTTAGGTTCTTCGGTTGGGACACTATCTTTCTTTACAGGCTCTACATTGGAATCTTGTGCATACAAACCAAGAGTAGATACTCCCATCATGAACACAGCTACTGATAACATTAACTTTTTCATAATTCTAACTTTTTTAGTTATACATTCTATATTCCATTCTTCGACTATAAAACAACAATCGTTATGCCAACACTTCCAAAGAATACACAAACAACTGATTATAAATAAATTAAATAAATAGAATACAAAAATCTTATGTGGAAATTTGTAGAATAAAAAGAAAAAGGGTGTGGAAAAATTCCACACCCTTTTATCCTCAAATACAGTGAGAGATAAGTGCAAAGGCAAGCGGAAATAAGATTTCCGACTTGACTATGACGAACCGTATCCTATATTCTACAAATATATAAGTTACTCGATTTGATACAATTTCAACTTGTTATACAATGTCTTTCTATCTATGCCTAACATTGCAGCCGCTTTACTTTTATTACCCGAACATTTCTGTAATGCCGATACAATCTTAGTCCGCTCACTATCCGGATCGTGTAAAATATTTATCGGCTTGTCTATATTCATGTCTATGCCCAAATGTTCCACACGTATGGGATTCCCCTGAGCAAGTAAAGCCGCCCTCATAACAGTATTACGCATTTCTCTTAAATTTCCCGGCCAAGTATATTGAGAAATCCGTTCCATCGCTTCCGGCAAAAATCCGGGAACAGGCTTTTCGAGTTCTCGATTGGCTTGATCCAAAAAGAAATTAGCAAACAACGGTATATCCTCACCTCGTTCGCACAAATGCGGCATATAGATCGTAAATTCATTGATTCGATGATACAAATCTTCCCTAAATGCACCTGATTTTATAGCCGCCTTCAAGTCTTCATTTGTCGCGGCAATCAACCTCACATCGACTTTTACTTCCGTTGTAGTCCCGATGGGCTTCACTCTGCGTTCTTGCAACACACGTAGCAACTGTACCTGAACATCGTAACTCAGATTTCCTATTTCATCAAGAAAGATCGTTCCACCATCTGCTTCTATAAAAGCACCGACTTTATCCTCAATCGCTCCCGTAAACGAACCTTTCTTATGCCCGAAAAATTCAGAAGCAGCCAATTCTTTCGGAATGGCTCCACAATCGATGGCAACAAACGGTTTCTCCGAACGTTTACTTAATTGATGTATCCGTTTAGCCACATATTCCTTTCCTGTCCCACTGGCCCCATTGATCAGCACAGACATAGAGGTCGGAGCCACTAACTTCACATAAGTATACAATTGACGGGCAGCTTCACTCTGCCCCTCTAAATAATTTGTTTCCTCCGGTACAGATTCAGACACAGGAATCTGTTTCCCAGTCTTGACACCCGCATTAAAAACCTCGTTTATCTTTTGCAATAAATCTTCCGGATTCACCGGCTTAGATATATAATCTCTCGCACCGAGTTTCATCGCCTGAACAGCCGACGGGATAGCCGCGTAGCTCGTCATTACGATCAAAGGAACATTTACATTCCGATTGCTCACCCATTCCAACAAATCGATGCCGTCTCCATCAGGCAAACGTAAGTCGCAAAGCACCAAATCGACCGAACTTTCAATAAGAGTTTTTTTCGCTGCTGCAATTCCCGAAACAGATGCTACCGAAAATTTTTTCTTGGAAAGCCACGTCTGCAACATAACAGCAAATGTCGTATCGTCTTCTACAATGAGAATATGCTTCATAATTATTCCTCCTTTGCCAATACCAATTTAAGGCCTGTACGTATTTTCTCAGCACAGACCAACAATTTATCAAGATTTCGAGACAGCTCATCGGTCCACTTATGCGCACCTTCCTCTTCCAATCGAGACAACACCGGCAACATATCCGAAATTCTCAACATGGCGAAAATCGGTTGCCACTTATGAGCAATACGTGATACCACAATCCCATCGCGACGAGCCGCGGCCCCTTTCAACTCCTCTATCTGGCTATTTATCTCCTGAAAGAATGTCTCCAATATTTTCCGGCGAGCCTTCGCATCATCTTCGGCAAAAGCTGTAAGAGCCGCAAAATCATACGGAGCCTCTCCTCTTTCACCCTCATCTTCTATCTCACGGGGAGTTGCCTCTTCATTCCAAATCCCCGATAAACAAAAAGATAATTGCGCCAACGAAAAAGGCTTGTGTAAAATTCCCGAAAAACCTTCCGAAAGGAATTGGTCTGCATCGCTCCTCGCCGTAACCATTACAACCGGAAGCTTTCTCGCCAGAGCGATATGAGACTCCCTCAAAAATTTCAAAAAACTCACTCCGTCCATTTCCGGCATCTGCATATCGGTAAACAAAGCATCGAAATGCTCATGTTCCAGATAACCCAAAATCTCCTCGGCCTTCATGCAGGCAACCGATTCTATACCCAATTGTTTCAACTGATTCTCAAAAAGTGTCAATTGTAATTTATCGTCATCGAGCAATAGGCAACGTTTCCCCGAAAAAGCCTTCGTATCGCCGGTCTTCTCCGAGACTTCTTCCAATGGAATTTCCACGGTAAACGTACTGCCAACACCCTCCACACTGCGGACATCTATACGCCCGCCCATCAAATCGACGAGCTGTCGAGTAATAGCCAACCCCAATCCGAATCCCTCGACTCCCTGTGCCGAAGAAAGCCGTGTAAAAGCCTGAAATATATGTTCCAAATCATCTCGGGCTATTCCCCGTCCCGTATCGCTAACCGAAAAAACAAGATATCGAACACGCACAAACACATGAATCGTCACCGTACCCCGGGCTGTAAACTTCAAAGCATTGGACAACAAATTATCGACAATTTGCTTAATCCTTAACGGATCGCCCGAAAAATTGGCATCGGCCGATTTCTCAACTTTCAATACCAGATTCAGTTGTTTCTTATCCGCCACAGGTTGCATAGCAGATACTATTTTATCGAATAATACTTTGGGGCTGAAAGCAATATGATTTATATCCAATTTATGCGACTCCAAACGGTGAAAATCGAGCAAATCGCTTACCAGCGAAAGCAAATGATCCGATGAGGCCTTCATGTTTTGCAAATAGAACTTTTGCCGTTCGGTATTATCCAGCCTCATCATCAACTCCACATATCCGATAATAGAACCGAGCGGAGCCTTAAAATCGTGCGTTATCGTCAGCATCAACTTTTCCCGAGCCTCCAACAAATCTTCGGCTCGTCTCCGAGCTTCTTCCAATGCCCTACGAAAACGATCGTCCCTTAACCAACCTTTCCAAACCAATACCCCAAAAATAACCGCCAATAAAATAGCACCGGAAGCCACAGCGACCAAAGCTCTCATAGACTCCTGACGAATCTGTTCATTTCGTTCTTGTATCTTCTCCGATACAATAAGTTGATCTCGTTCAAAGCTATTCATCAGACGATTGATCTGACCGTTCAACCGTTGATTATCGTTTCTCAATCGCCACCGCTCCCGTTCGAGAGCCTGTTGAGACAACTCCCGGATCTCGTTATAACCACTTTCCATCGCTTTCAAATCGGCAGCCAACGAATCGCTCAACGCTCCTATACGTTTCGATTCTATCCGAATGCTATCTAACCGAGTAGGTGATTTTCCCGAAATAGCATCGGCTATTCGTCCGAACACATTTTTACGGCGGCGTTTCTCTATCAGCGAATCGCTCTGTCGAACCAATCTTTGCTGACGATTCTGAATAAGGATCAACGAATCTTGCTGTTTCATCATATCCTCTATTTTCCGGTTTTGCTTCTTGGCCACATCGATCATGGTTCCCATCAATCGCCGTATAACCGCATTTTTCCGATTCAGCAGACCGATAATACTATCGATTCGGGACAGCTGGACAGAGTCCGATGTAATACGACGTAACGAATCCACACATGTTACGGCATCATTCGTCACTCTCCTATATACCGGATAATCCGAAAACTGTCCCCAAACGAGCGATTGTCCCACCGTCTCCGCTCTATACAGAGCCGATAAAGCGGAAGACATCTCCTGACGTTTCAGCCTCATATCTGCCTCGACCGCTTTTATCGATACCAACAAATTTATCTCATGATACACAAACCACGAAGATGACAACAAAACGGCAATAAGCAACAGATATCCCCAAAGAGCTTTATTACGGGTCGATTTTCTGGAATAAGATGCCATAATTCATTATTTGGCGGTGAAGATAAAACATTTTCACAAAACCTATTCACACTCGTCCTTCAATTTTTTATGCAATTACGAGACTTACTCCTATTCTTCACGCTAATAATATAGCGAAAAAAAATACTCCGTGTACATGCTATCATATTTATCCGGTTCATGCTCCATTATATACGTGCTTCCACTCCAATCGGAATTCATGCACATCGCAATAATCTCCCGTGCGGGGAAACTGTCGACATCTTCTAATATCCCCTTTCTAAACATTACCTCCACAGTTTCCAACTCACCCGTACGAAGAGAAAAAACGAGCCACACACGTACGGATCCTCTCTCCAAAGGAAAATCTCGCAAATACTCCTCCCTAATCTGCTTCCTCAGCGCAAAGACACGGGTCTCTATCACCCTATCCCGATAATGAAACCAGTCCGGCGCAACAGCTTTCTGCTCTGGAAATATCCGAGGATAATTCAAAGGCCGAATCATAACATACGTTTCGTAATATTCGTACAGGAGCAAACTGTCCGCCGATACGTAACTGTTCAAGCACTCGTCTTTGCTCCCGGCTGCCGTGGAGAAAAAAAGCCCCACAGCACAGACGACAACCGAAAATATTCTTTTGAAATCCATGACACTAATATAACGGGAAAATATATCCGGTGTACATGTTATCATATTTATCCGGTTCATGCTCCATTATATATGTACTTCCACTCCAATCGGAATTCATGCACATCGCAATAATCTCCCGAATGGGGAAACTGTCGGTATCCTCTAATACCTCTCTTCGAAACATTAGCTCCACAGTTTCCAACTCACCCGTACGAAGAGAAAACATGAGCCACACACGTACGGATAGTCTCTCCAAAGGGAAATCTCGCAAATACTCCTCCCAGATTCGCTTCCTCAGCGCAAGAACACGAAGCTCTATCACCCTGTCCTGATAATGAAACCAGTCCGGCGCAACGGCCCTCTGTTCAGAGAATACCCGGGGATAGTTCAATGGGCTAACCCAAATATGAGATTCGTAATATTCATACAAAAGCAAACTGTCCGCCGATACGTAACTTTTCAAGCACCCGTCTTTGCTCTCGGCTGTCATGGAGAAAAAAATTCCCACAGCACAGACGACGACCGAAAATATTCTTTTCATTTCCATATTGAAATTTATATTATCGCCATAAAGTTTCGAACAATCTATTAGTCAAATATAGGAATTATTTTCTTAAATATTAAAAATATTCTTTCTTATTTTTCCAATGATAATACTTCAATAATTTCGGATCGAACTTGCGATTCGTCGACAACGTATCGCCGTGCACTTTTTCCGGATCCATCTCATCGACCCATCGGTAAAAAAAATCGAGATCTTCAATTCCTCCATTATTTATAGCACGGCCTAATTCGGTTGCATAATTCTTATTTCGAGACATTTTTAAACCTCCCTTGGCCTCATGATTGGCAAAATAATCCCAAAACATCTTAGCCTCCCCCTCTATTACCCGGCGATTGGCGGGATCTTGCATAGCCTCTGTCCCATAAAGCAAGTGCTGTGCCCGATGAATAACTTCTTCCAACACGGCTGATTTTTCAAATGACGAAAGACGAGACGGTATTTTTATATATCCCCCATTTTCAGTAAAATAGCTTGGATTTTTTACACTATCGTCTATAATGATCGGAACAGGACCTGCCGCCTCTATCATAGAAAACAGATGGTTAATTTTGGGATAGGCTCTTAAAGACTTCACGGTTTTGTCCAATTCCTGATATTTTTCTTCCGAAAGATTGGATCTCGACTTATCGTATAGTTGCTCGATTCCCTGTTTAGCCGGGGGTGCAACCTCGTTTCCCAAATCGAGCTCCCCGTTTCCACCATGAAAGATGGGATATCTATCCGAAACATTCCACAAAGAACCTATCGGTGTCATAAGCGTTCGTGTCTGCTTCTCGACAACTGGCTCTTCCCTACCGTTATCGACATCGAGCGACGGTTGAGCACTCCCTTCAACAGGTTCCGCACCAAGTATCTTCCATTTAGATTTCGGTTCAGTTTCCGATTGCGACACTCTGTCAGTGGTCCAATGAAACAGACTTTCTCGCGGTGTATCCATCGAAAAAAGTAAATTGTGGGGATTCACATTATCCTCAGACAAAAAATAGGGATCTTTTTTAGAGTCCACTCTCTCCGACATTTGTAGAGGGTCTATTAAATCGGAATCCATTCCGAAGGTAGAGGTATGAATCTCTTTATTTTCCCCGACAGGCCACTCTTCATCAGGCTCAGGATATACCAAACCAAATCGCTCGGTATCAAGAGGCTTCACTCCTTTCAACCGAGATAGTTCATTTTCTCTCGCCCAGCGTGTGGCATATTCTCCCGTCAACGTTTTGTACAAAATTTTAATTAGACCATTCATGATTATCCAGTTTTTCAGTGTAACATCAAATTTTCGTATTTCCATGAGCAAATGTAAACCGCCGACAAATAGATTTTTTGGCAGGATCATAAAAAGTCCGTTAAAAACAGAAAGAGAATACCCTGCATAGCAAGATATTCTCTTTCCTAAATAAACAATAAGACTTTATTAAAGTCGAATCAACTTTAAACAGTCGATATGGCAATCATTAGCGTCTTCCCGTCCATGCGACATATTAAAGTCATATCCCTTCCTCTCAGGATCGATAGAAAGCGACACCGTATGTTCTCCGGCATTCAACCCTCGAAGAACAATATAATTGGAATCCAACCATTGTTTCCAATCGCCTGTTGCTTCCAAAATGAATGTACCGGCGTCGTTTCCGTCCACTGCCACCGAACGTATGGCGCACCATGTACCATGCGGCCCGTGTCCGTTAGCTCCCCGAAGGGCTATGGCATAATCGCCGGCCTCGGGGACTTGTACCTGAAACTTCACATTGGCCGGGCGTGCAAACAAATCGATAACAAAGCCACTCCCCGAAAACCCTTTGTGAAGATTACAAACCGTTCCTGAATGAGAGCTCTGCTCCGCTTCACAAACCGATTGCCAGGTAGAATAAACAACCGCATTGGACATATCCGATGCAAATCCTTTTTCATCGACAGCATAAACCGAATAAAATCCATCGGGAGCCCCAATTAAATCGTAAGGAGAGGTTACCAGTTTATCCTCCTCAGAAAAATTGGAATGAAGGTAGTACTTCATATTTTCCTCTTCCTTCCAACTTAGAGTCGAACCATTCAATACCAAAACAGGTTCTACCGGCGACCAGCATTTCCCGGGTCCGGCCTTCACCAAATTTATTTTGCCTTTCGGTTCATCGATCATCATTTCTATCTCGATCGAATATTCCCCCTTACTATCGGCCGGAAGGACAAAAGGCAATGCTTGTTTCTCGCCATTGACTTTCAACGATTTCAGCCAATTTCCCTTTCCAGACACCTTTATATCTATCGTCGCATCGCGATAGCGGAAATCCGACAAAGAAAGCCAGCCGTTCACCATATCGGGTACAACAGGATTAAATGCGATTCCTCGTTCCGTCAAATTCATGCCGAACAAAACTCTATACACCAAACTGATATAGGAAGAAACTGACCACAGTTGCCTATCCGAGTTCAAAGCTGTACCCCGATCATATCCGGTGTCGTAAGTCATATTCTCCTTATGTGTCAGGAAAAGAGCCGAAGCTCTCGTTAAAGAAGCCGCCATGTGTTCTACGGCCGATATATTGCCCACCTGACGAGCCGCATACATATACGGTGTTTGCCAAACCGGCCAAACACTTTTATTGTGGTATGCAAAATCGTCGGGAATAGAAGGATAAAGAACAGCAGCCCCGTATGGATATAGCGGGAAATTACCGACCATACGGCGAATTTGCTCATCGGTGCTCGCTCCCAAAACAGCACACAGTCCGTTCGACATGACACCGACCCGTTCCGAAGCCTTATACCCCGAAATTTCGGGATACAAGTAACACTCGTATAAACCTTTGTCTTCGTTCCAGAAATGTTTGTTTATCGAATCCTTCAACACATTCACACTTCCATCTGTTTTGTGAAGAACTGGCTTGGTAAACCAATGCCGACGAGTTTCTATAAACTCACATTCATGCAAACCGGTATGTTCTTCAATCCAACCGTCTCCTTCGGCCACTTTATCTATCTTATTATAAATTTCACGGCGAACCCACGGCTCCGTACGATTCCATTGGATCACATGTTTGCCATGCCCGATATTGATAGGTCGGGGACGGCCGTCCAATCCCAAACGCCCCCAATCCCACAACTTGAAGGTGAAAATATAAGGAGTAGCACTGATTTCGAGAACCATACTGTTGCGCCCCGAACAATGGACAGTACCCGCAGGTATAAGTACATGGTCGTGCTTTTTCACGGGATAATTCCCGACATACTTTTCTGCCTCAAAATGCCCTGTATGTTGTGCTTCGGTCAAGGCATTTATCATCTCCTCCGGTACGATACCTTCCTTCACTCCCAAATAAACCGAAGCATCTTCTTCGGCATCAAGAATGTAATAGCTCTCGTCTTGGGTATAATGCATACCGAACTTTTCTTGTATATATTGTGTCAGCGGGTGCACCTGTAAGCTCAAATTACCGCCGTCCATCGTATCCAAGAAGTCGAACCGAATAGGGAACTCGTCCCCGAAACGTCCGTAAACCGGGTTACCCAACAACTCACGCGGATAAGAAAATACCAAATCGATAGACGGTATTTCGAAACGTACTTCTCCGAAACCCAAATACAAACTATTCTCCTCAGGAACACAATCGAAACACCATGCAAAATTGGGAGTTACACGATCCAAATCGCATATCTCCTTCATCCATTGACCGCCCCACGGACCCGGATCGAAAAACGGAACTACTCGAAAAGGAGATTTCGAAGCCTTTTTCAAACCAGCATCCACGATTGCCGCTGTCGCCATCTTAGGATCGCCCATCACATTCGTATCCAAGACATAATCCCATTTGTTCATCAACGTTTTCTTAAAACGATCGCAAATGCGCCAATCTACGAAAAAGCCTCTTTTATATTGCAACGAAGCCCGTTCCATGCGATTATCCACACCGACATTCGAAATTTCGTTTCTCCGAAAACGCATCTGTATTTCCCAACGAGCCATATCGGCATATACCAATACATCGCTTTCGGGCATCTCGTAAGCAGCCCCTACGCCATATACGATTACAACACCGGCAGATACACCGCCAACCTTTTCATGCAACTCGGCAATCTTCTTTTCATCGAAATAACAATCCATATGATAGCGAGTCATATAACCGAAAATCTCATCATCGGTTATATCGGACTTCAAAAACGAATTGATCTCTTCCGAAGTTTTCATGGCCGAAGAAGCGTCCAACCATAATGTATGGGGAAGTTGTCCCTTCAACGCCGATTTTACCTCCTCGTCATAAACACCCTGATAACATTCGACAACCAATACCTTCACCGGTTTATGAACGTTTCCCAACGACTTGTTCAACTGCGATACAATTTCCGGCCAACCTCGCCAACAAACATTTTCAGATGTTTCCGATACTTGTACGACCGGATACTTATCATAATTAGATTTATAATTTGAATACTTTTTCATTTCTTCTCCTCTTTACACTTGTCAAATAATAATTCAATCCCAATAAAGCGGCATTGTCTCCTAATTCGGAAAGCACAATATGCACCCGGTCGATAGGAGTCCAAGCTCGATCCTCGACCCACTTATTGATATAAGGCAAAATAATATCCGCACTTCTCATGATTCCGCCGCCCAGAACAACCACCTCAGGGTCATAAGCATGAATGTAAGAGACAATGGCTGCTGCCCACACATTCATACACTCTTCACAAATAATAATAGCATTCTCATCGCCTTGTCTCATTAAACCGAACAGTTGTTTAAAATCCATATCGGATGCCGCAATCTTAAAATCTGGCGATACACGTTCGTTAGACCGAATAATATCCGGCAAGAAAAATGAAGAAGCCATAGCCTCTACACAACCTATATTTCCACAGCTGCAACGTCTTCCACGATAATCGACAACCATGAGCCCTCCTAAGGAACCAGCTTGATGATGATGACCCACCAACGGTTTGCTATCTAATATAACACCGGTTCCTATTCCTGTACCGAGAGTCATCATTACCACATTTCCCGTACCTTTCGCTGCACCGTAGAGCCACTCTCCGATGACAGCAAGACGGGCATCGTTTTCCAATACGAAAGGAACGCCCCAACGACTATCGGCCCAATGACAGAGATCGATATCACAAGCATCATCATACTTGTCGTTGGTAGAAATCACTCTGCATTCGACAGGATTCACCATACCCGGAAACGCCAATCCGATAGATGCCAAATCCGTCGAAGATATTCCTTCCTCAGACAACAATGAATCAATCGCATGCTCCATCTTGGGAAGCATGTGAGATAAACCCTTCACCGAATCCGAAGAGATTGTGGTAAACCGAACAATCTCAGAATCCAATATCAAACCTATCTTTATGATAGTTCCTCCCAAATCTATTGCGACGCTATAATTTCCCCCCATAACTTTATACTCCTATCAATTGAGGCTTCCCATCGACCTCCAACAATCTGGCTGCAAAGCCATGATCGGCAATTTCCCGATAATTATGCCCTGCATCAGACGGCCAACAAGCTGCAAAAGAAAATAAAGTATTTCCCGTATTTGCCATACGGTGAGCCACACCACCCGGTATATAATGTAGGCTCCCGGGAAAAATCCGTTCGGTCCACACTCGACGCAACTGGTCCATCAAAATCAACATACCCTCTCCTTCAAGCCCCCAATAAAATTCCGCCCGATCGATATTCGCATGGAAATGTCCCTTAGTCATGAAGTACTCGTTTCCCACTTTTCCCGGATGCAAATAAGTAATCCCGAAATATAATCCGCCGGGAGTACCCTCCTGTTCCGGTAAAAAACTACTCACCTCATAAGCCGGCATATTCTGCGGCATACGAGAAAAAGCATCGACATCGGCAAAAATACCACGCAAATCACCCAGAGTACGGCTCACATTCTCGACTCTCTCTCCCAATAATCGGTTCCCCGTAAAGAATAATCGGGGAAATACAATTTCCATATTCTCCATTATTTTTCATATTATTATCGATATGGCAAAGATAGAGTGACAATTGGCCTGCTCTATTCACTATATTTGCCGAGAATTTTGGTATTTTACCAAATACCGATTAGAGGAGCATAAAAATGATAATATTCTATATCTTTTAGAAAGCTTTTTTGGAAGTTTTCAAGCGATACCTAAAAAACAGATAAAAAAAACACTTTTTATAATCGAGTAGTACTCAACGTATCAAAAAATCAATATCAATTACACGAAAGACTTCCCAGCCCTCATAAATAATCTATATAAAAGCCATTAAAAAGTCAAATCGCCTTTTTCTTTTTCACCCCATATTTTTCTTGGTATTCAGAAGGAAGCATGTTGGTTGACTTCTTAAACGGCTCTATAAAATTCGACAAATTATTAAATCCGACCTCCATACTCAAAGTCGAAATTTTCATTTTGCCTTCTATCAAAAATTTCTTGGCATGCCCTATACGCATATCATTCAAATACTGTACAAAAGTCTTTTTCGTACGTTCCTTAAAATACCGACAAAAAGCAGTAGGAGTTAGTCCGGCAACAGCAGCCACCTCTTCAAGTTTAATCGGCTTATTAAAATTTTTCACCAAAAAACGATAAACTTTATTGAATCGCTCAAAATCCGAAGAATTGACCGACTGGGTAAAACCTACGCTCGCTAAAATTTTATATTCGTCGGCTTCTGCCATCATTTCCAAAAGTGTGAGTAAATTAGTTACTCGCTCGATTCCATTTTGATTAAACGTGCGTCGAATATATCGCGCGATCCGTTCACGCGATTCACCGGTAAATTTTATTCCCCGTCTCGAACGTTCTATTAACTCACGAATATTCGCCATCTCAGGCAATCGTATCAATATACCCTCGAACAACTCTTTACGAAAATAAACACAATGACAAGTCGCCCTTAAACCAGAATCCGAGTCGAAAAATTCTTTATCGTTTCTCCACTCATGCGGCAACTGAGGACCCATCATACAAACATCGCCCTCTTCATATCCTCCGATATGATCACCTACAAAACGAGTGCCCCACCCTTTTTCAATACACATGACTTCTATTTCGGGGTGATAATGCCACGGCACGATAAAATGGGGCAAATCTTCCCGATAGAAATTGATATAACTATCGACGGCAAAAGGAAGTTCTTGATACAAAGGTTTCATAATATAGCACAGTTATTAAAAGCAGTTCATCTAAAATCACACATCGAGAGCCAAAACAATATCCCAACCAACTTTGTCGGGGGATAAGCCATTTTTTATTTTTAACTTATAAAAAGTGATAGTATATCAAAGATGCATTATAATATTATTATAGCGAAAATAAAAAAGAAGCATTAACAATGCTTTTTTGTACATTTGTAAATACGAAGATGAGATGCGGTTCGGCATAGTCCATTCGGAAATAAAATTTCCGTTTGCCTCTGCACTCACCTTTCGCTATCTTTGTCATTCAAAAATTATTTCCAAAAACAAATACCTATGAAAATTTTATTTTTTCAATACCCCTCGTGCAGCACTTGTAAAAAAGCGGCAAAATGGCTAAAAGATCACGACATTGATATAGAATCGAAGCACATCGTCGAAACACCGCCCACTGTCGGGGAACTAACCGAATGGATAACCCGCAGCAATTTACCCTTACAAAAATTCTTCAATACGAGCGGACAAAAATATAGAGAACTAAATTTGAAAAACCGCATTAGTACAATTCCCGAAAAAGAACTGATAGAACTATTGGCTTCCGATGGAAAACTAATCAAACGTCCCCTTCTCGTAACAGACTCGCAGGTCTTGGTCGGATTCAATGCCGAGCTATGGCAAGATGTTTTGCTATCCGAGACTAAATGATCTCATACTCAAAAAAATTTAGGCGCACGCCTATTTGCACGGTTCAAAAAGAAATACTATCTTTGCGCCGCTAATGCAAATAATAACCAATTAAAAAATTTCAAATGGCAACAAAAATCAGATTACAACGCTTTGGTCACAAAGACTACGCATTTTACCAAATTGTAATCGCCGATAGCAGGGCACCACGTGATGGTAAGTTTATTGAAAGGATAGGTTCTTATAATCCGAACACTAATCCTGCTACAATAAATTTGAATTTCGAAAGAGCTTTGTATTGGCTGACAACCGGTGCTCAACCCACCGACACTGTACGTAATATCCTTTCCAAAGAAGGTGTATTGATGAAAAAACATTTATTGGGCGGTGTAAAAAAAGGTGCTTTTACCGAAGAGGTTGCAGAACAACGCTTCGAAGCATGGTTGAAGAACAAAAAATCGGCTATTGACGCTGAGAAAGCCAAAGTTTCTGCCGCAAAAGACGCTGCTGCTAAAAAACGTCTAGAAGAAGAAACCGAAAAGAACAAAGCAAAAGCCGAAGTTGTCGCTGCTAAAAAAGCAGCCGAGGCTGCCGCTAAGGCAGAAGCCGAAGCCGCTGCAAAAGCGGAAGAAGAAGCTAATGCCGTTGCAGAAGCTCCTGCAACAGATGCAGCTCCTGCATCCGAAAGTGCTGAATAAATATTTTAGACAGCATATTGAAACGGAGTATCCCTCACTGGATACTCCGTTTTTATTTTTCTTCTTCCCAAAAGTATTTTAACGGCTCAGTCGTTAATTAACGGGGATCGTTCATGTATATTCTCTCCCCTATTGCGAACACTGTTCTCCGTAATGCTACGGGATATTTCAGTTTTCATTATCGGAGATATTTTAAAACTCCTTCCTTGTCGTGCCCCATAACACTATCGGGCACTCCCCCTATCTCATCTGCGATGAGCACAGGGAGAGATGACCAAGCTCTTATCACCTCCCCCTGTATTTTCTACCCCTCCGTCCAGAGGAAACCGCCCCTATATTTTGCGCAGCAAAACACAGGGGGGGGGGAGAGGGGAAGTAACATGGCCAAACAATCGCCAATCGGTCTATAATAGTTCTCTTAACACGATAAAAAAGCTCCTAAGAACATCTCACCTGCACGATTCTTATCGTATTCATTTTCTACTTTCTCAAAAAAAATAAAAAAATTCACTTTTTCACTAGGGATAACCCTCGATTTAATGTTAATATCATATAGCGCATAAAAAATGCTCAAAAATATGTATATACATATCATGAAAAAATAAAAACATATCATTCAATTTTCAGAATTACTTTTTGTTTAATTAAATATTTGTTTATCATGAAAAAACACTACATGTTATTCACTTTATTGTTTACTCTTCTGCCTTTTCTTAATAGCTATGCCGAAGAGAACAAAGCTCTTTCTATTCCTCAGGCCAGTACAAATAATGTAAACGGCTATCGCTTGCAAATTCCCGAAACCATTTTAGGCGACCGCTCCGGTGGGGACACAGACCGTACCGGCAAATCATTCACTATTTCAGCTTGGGTGAAGATGGATCGATTCATGAACAGCGGTAGCAATAACAAAGGAAATGTGATTATGGGACACGGCGCCCAAGCACACACAAATTATAACGGAAGTTTGATTTTAGCCACCACTGAAACGGGAACTCTTAAAATCATTTCTGGTGCAAGTAATACGGTAACTTCCACTTTGAATACCGCAGTAGCATTAAACGAATGGACCTACCTCACCCTCGTCTATGATAACAGTAATTTTGATGTTTGTGTATACAAAGATGGAGTTCTCGTAACGACAAAAAATAACACCAAACAATTGGAACTTTTTGGAGACGATCCCTGCATCTTTTTCTTAGGAGGATTCGGGTTTTCGGGTCTCTGCGATGAATTCCAATTCTTCAACAAAGCCTTGACGGCTCAGGAAGTTGCACAAGCCTACGAAAATCCCCAAAACCTGTCGAGTTTAACCGTATGGTATGACTTCAACGAAGTTACCCCGGGTACAACTGGACAATTCTCCAACAAAGTCGTCGATTCTGCCCAATCTTCTACAACCGCCAAATATACTAAATTAGGTGGAGGACAAACAAGTTCCGACGGAGGATATATCTCGCAAACCTCTTTTACGGAATATGCCCCCACATTAGCCGAAGGACGTACAATTACCGGTAGCTATACAGTTACATTACCCACAGAAGTACAAAACGGGACACTGAGCGTGACCAACGGCGAGACTCCTCTTTCGGCAGGAGAAAATACCGTAGCATCGGGGACTACTTTAACCATAACGGCGACACCTGCCGATAATTATCGTTTGGAATCCTTGAATATCAACGGTCAACCGATTGAAAACGGTGGGACATATACTGTAACGGAAGATGCAACTATTACTGTTTCATTTGTCGAAATCGTTATGCATAAAGTAACAATTACCGTCGACGAAGGAGTAGATTATCAAATTACAGCAGGAGAAGAAGTTATCGAGAACTTAGAATCGATAGCCTCTGGCACAGAATTAACCATAACATTCAATTCATTGCCAGAAAACAAGAAGATAGAATCCGTACTGATTAACGAGCAACCAGCCGAAGCAGAAGAAAACGGATCATACATTTTCACGGTAACAGAAAACACGACTATCGTTGTCAACTTGACCGATATTACTTATTACACAGTTACGCTACCGACTCTGGTAGAAAATGGACAACTAAGCGTAATGAACGGTTCCGACCCCCTTACCACAGGAGAGAACACCGGTATAAAAGAAGGTACGGTATTGACAATTACGGCTACTGCCGATCCCGGTTATGAAATTCTCTCCCTCCAAGTAAACGGATCCGATTTCACCAACGGAGATAATTACACGGTGAACGAAAATACGACCGTCACAGTCTCATTCCAAGTCGAAGGTCCCAAAGCCGTACTAGTCCCTGCAATAAGTGGTAATAATAAATACCAATTCCGTTTTGATGATAAAGTATTAGGCGAACACACAAATGGAGAGAATAACTCATGGAATAATGGTAATATAACAGGTTCAGACCATCGTGCCCGCAATTTCACAATGTCCGCTTGGGTGAAAACCGTTAGTACAAACGGGCAAGTAATGGGACACGGACAAGCACCTTACTATGGAGCCGTAGGAACATTTGGCGTTGTACTCGAAAACGGAGTCCTGAAAATGAAAGCTCGCGCATGGAAAGACAAAGGCAACTGCCCGGGAATAGCCGAAGTGACCACCAACGCTACGCTCACTGCCGATGAATGGGCTTTTATTACCGTAACAGTCGATGACACCAATAAAGAAATCAAACTATACAAAAACGGGAAATTATTAGGAACTGGCGATTTAGGGACAATCGTAGAAGGAGGAACACAAGAAGGTCATGGTATTGGTCTATTGCAAGACGAGTGTGTGTTCTTCGTGGGGAACGGCGGATTCTCTTGCTATGTGGACGAAGTTCAGGTATGGACAAAAACATTGACCGAAAAAGAAGTAAAGGAATCCATTCGCGGCGGTTACGCCCAAGAGAATATGCCCGAAGAATTAGTGGCCTATTACAAAATCGAAAATGATTCGGAAGCCGAATTGGAAAACAAAGGAACATTCGGTAGCTGTCCCGCCGGTGTAGTAGAAGGTACAACCGAGGTACATACTGGTGCTCCCCACTGGGGCGCAGAAGTTTATACTTGCGACTTTATTCAAGTACAAATCGTAGCCGGTCATACATTCCCAACCAATAATCTCACCATCACTCAACCCACCGAAGGGGGAACATTCAAAGTAGTTAATGCTAAAAATGAAGAAGTAACAAGTGGAGCGGTAGACCAGTTCAGCGCATTGACAGTCATAGCCGAACCGGAAGAAGGATATGTATTATCGCAAGTATTGGTAAATGGCGAAGTAAATAGCGGAACGACTTTTGTCATCGAAGATGACACAGAAGTAACAGTGGTATTCTCCAATAAAGTAATCGTAACCAATACGACCGCAACCGGTGGTAACGTCGAAATGTTCGTTAATGATGCCGAAGAAGCGACCGCATTCGGTTCTGAAATTATACGAGGATCAAAACTAACTTTCAAAGTAACCGTAAACGAAGGATATGAATTAACGTCATTCCTCGTGAACGAAGAAGAAAAGATAGGCGAACTTGCAGAAAACATATATACAGTAAACGCAGTTTCCGATAATATGACAATATGTGCTGTGTTCTCGAAAATACCGACATGGAGAGTTACTTGCAATGTTACCGGGAATGGTTCTGTCACCATCTCCGACGACGAAAGTAATGTATATGCCAGTGGTTCCGAAATTCTAAACAACACATTTGTCAAACTAACTTTTATCCCCGAAGAAAATTATAAGATAGAAACTTTCACTTCTTCCAATGGAGAATCGCTGTTAGACCAAATTAGTAACAATATTTACGAAATAGGAGCCATAGACAGCAACCATACTTATAACGTAACATTCGGGACGATTGTAGGCATAGACAAAGAAAACATAAAGTCCATATCGCTCTACTACCAAGACGGAATACTTTATGTAAACGGTATCGACGCAAATACTACCATTGCCATATATAATTTGACAGGCAAATTGGTTAAAGTTACGGAAGAAACCCCTGTAAATGTCGCCGATTTGACGAAAGGCTGTTATATCGTTAAAATAACGATGGGTAATACAGACAAAGCCATGAAATTTATCAAGAAATAAAAATCTATAAGAGAAATAAACCACATAAAGAGAGGTGATGCTGCAAATCATGCATTACCTCTCTTGTTTTTTAACCCCAAAAAAGAACAAGACAAAACTAAAAAGAATACTTCACTACTTCGATTTATGACATATTCCTGCCCATATCTCCCCTACCTCAAACATAAAGAGTAGGAATAAAGGCTTTTGCCGATTCATGAAAATTTTGTAGATTCGTGCACACATTAATATATTATATCATGAAAAAAATATCATTACTCACTTTCCTTCTGGGTTCATTTTTTCTTCTACAAGCCCAACCATACACCAAACACATCGCACCCATCGATAATGAAAAATGGTGGGGCTGCTTCGTGGGAATAGGTAACGAAATGCCCTTTGCATCGAATACCCCCCTCTATGATTTGGCAAAAGTCAATTTTAATAACGAAACCTCTCCCCTGCTCCTATCTTCGCAAGGACGTTATGTATGGAGTGACGAACCTTTCCGTTTCCGCTTGGTAAACGACACACTCGTTATCGAATCAGATCACGAATCCCCACAAGTGACAACCGCTGGGAAAAACCTTCGCGATGCCTATCTTCATGCCTCAAAAACACATTTCCCGGCAAACGGAAAAACTCCGCCAGCACTCTTTTTTAAAGAACCACAATACAATACATGGATAGAACTCATGTATAATCAAAATCAAGAAGACATTCTGAACTACGCTCATAACATCATCGAGAACGGATTCCCCAAAGGAATCTTGATGATCGACGACAACTGGCAACGCTATTATGGAAACTTCGAATTTAAAGCAGAAAAATTCCCCGATGCCCGTGCCATGACAGACGAATTGCACCGGCTCGGATTCAAAGTCATGCTTTGGATTTCACCCTTTGTATCGGCCGATTCTCCCGAGTTCAGAGATTTGGCAGACAAAGGATTTCTCCTGAAAAACAAAAATGGAACACCTGCCGTTGTAAATTGGTGGAACGGATATAGTGCATGCTACGACATGACCAATCCGGCAGCTGTCGAATCACTAAAACAAACCCTAAACGAATGTATGGGAAAATACGGGATCGACGGGTTCAAATTCGACGCAGGCGATATAGCCATCTTGGCTAACGGAGAGTACGACTACTACGACAAGAACGCCGACCAAAACATTTTCTCCCAACGATGGGCCGAACTGGGACTTTCCTACCCTTTCAATGAATTTCGAGCCGCTTGGAAAACCGGAGGCCTGCCATTAGTGCAACGCATAGGAGACAAAGACTATTCGTGGTATGCCGTATCCATGCTTATACCCAACATGGCAATTTGCGGTATGCTCGGTTATCCCTATGCCTGTCCCGATATGATCGGAGGCGGACAATTTTCCTCTTTTCTCGATATTAAAGAAGACGAATTTAACCAAGAACTCATTGTACGATCATGCCAAGTCCATGCCCTCATGCCCATGATGCAATTTTCAGTTGCCCCGTGGAGAATCCTCAATCGTGAGAATATGGAAATCTGTGTACGATACGCACAGCTACATCACACGATGGGCAACTACATTTATGAATGTGCCCGTCATGCCGCCGAGACCGGAGAGCCTATCTTGCGCCACATGGAATACAGTTTTCCACATAGCGGATTCACCGAATGCAAAGATCAGTTCATGCTCGGTGACAAATATATGATAGCCCCCATGATTACCGAAGGCACTCATCGTACCGTTAATCTTCCCAAAGGCACATGGCGCGACGATCAAGGAAAAACATTCAAGGGTCCGAAAAAAATAGAGATAGATGTCCCCCTCGATCGTCTCCCCTATTATGAACGAGTGAAATAAGAATTGGAATAATGTAAAAAAGAATCCATATACATATATGGATTCTTTTTTTATAGTAAACTTATCGGCTATCCACTACAATAACTAACCTCAATGCTTTTTCCTTTGAACTTCGAAATTCGATGAATATATGGCTTTTACCGTCAACTGTGGCCGAACGACCTCTTTACACCGAGAACACAAATACAAATAGGTATCCTCCTCCAATTTATATCTCCACCCCTCCCCATAAGAACTTCCACAGACAACACAGAAGAAACGCTCTTCAATCCTCCTACCTCTTTTCCCATAAAGTAAAGTCCTGACTTTTTGAGGTGTTTTTCTTTTAATGACTCGTTGCGCCTCTCGATTTATACGACGGTTTTTCTCAAACATATTAGCAAAAGACACTACGGCTTTTTGTACACCCGAAAGATGTGGGTGCACCTGTTTCTTGTTTGCTTTTTTACCAGCCATCGCTCTTTTATTTTTCACAATATTAAAAGACTTCTCAACAACGATATGAAAGAAAGACTTTAAAAACACTCAACAGATACAACAAACGGACAGAACCTTTTCAATTCAGTACTATCCGTTAGCATTCACTGTCTCTTAATGCTTATCGTGGAGCTGGAGGGATTCGAACCCTCGTCCAAACGAGGAACTAATGAGCTTTCTACATGCTTATCTTCGCTTTGATTGTCGGGTACAGACAAGACCGAAGCCACCAATCTGCACCTTAGTTTCTAAATTTTCATCATCAGCTCGAAACTGGCCTCTGACTATTTCCGATATTATTGCACCACCGTTTCGGAACGCTTCGGAACAACAGCAACCGGGTGATGTCTTGTCTCCACAACTGTTGCGGAGATTAAGCTAATCTACTGTACTTCGATTAAGCAGCAAGAGCGTAGTTATTTTCGCCAGTTAAATTTTTGTTGTCTGATATTATAGAGCGGGGCAACAACGCTCTGCATGCTTACCCACCACTTCTACCCGCTGTCAAAACCGGTCAGCCCCAGTGGTAGTTTCCCAGTGTTTTCTATCTGGGACGGCAAAGATAATATTTTTTCAATAGAAAAAGACCTGTTTTTTCAAAAAAATAGACATATTCCTCTATAATAGTCTTTCCCGCTCCTTACGATTCAAACACTTGACAACCATATCATAAGATTTCTTCACCAACTTCCTGACCATCTCGTCCGAAACATCTCGATTAAAGTAAACGCTAATCCAATGCCTTTTATTCATATGCCACCCCGGCTTTACTCCCATATAACAAGCCTGCAATTCGCCCGATTCCACTGGGTCGCATTTAATACAACAAAAATCGAACACCTCGACATTCACAAAACAAAACCATTTATCGCCCACATAGAAACACAAAACATCACGGCTATATCGGTCGGCAACATTCACGAAAGGCATCTTCTCTTCCACACCCTTCAACGAAAGACAATATTCCCTAAATTCTTCTACATTCATTTCACATCACGACTCCTCATCAGCTTTTCAACAGCATAATAAGTTTTATAGATAGATCGAAAAGAACAATCTTGGCATTAGCATTCTGCCCGACATCATTTTCGGCATCGCTCAAATGTTTCATGATAGCCTGTACATTACGTTCATGAATAAACGGAGCGAAACGCGAAGAAAATTGAGCCTCTTCCCGATTCATATAGGTTAATGCAGGAACATGCAAATTATAGATGTAATTCTCACGTATCATTCGTTGGGCATAGGAAAGAAATCGGCGTAAACGCTCGCGCCCCAAATCGGCCACTTCTTCGCTCCATATCTTCAAGTCCTTTATTTTCCGAGCATAGGCCAAACGCATGACCTGTACAAAATAATCGAAAAATAATTTATTCTCCTCATTCAATTGAAGAGACTCGCAAGCCTTCAAATAATTACCCTCTGCGACATGGGCCACCGAAACAGCATCCTGCTCCGTTATCCCATACCGGCGTTGCAACGCCTCGGCTATAACCGATGTGGACAAAGAGCGAATCTCGATAAGCTGCGAACGCGAACGTATAGTCCCCAGCACTCTATCGGGATTATTGCTGACTAACAAAAACACACTACCGGGATAAGGCTCTTCCAGCAATTTCAACAATTTATTGGAGCAAGTGTCGTTCATGCGTTCCGGCAGCCATATAATCATTATTTTATACGGAGATTCATAGCTCTTTAAAGACATCTTCCGCAAAATACTTTCACTCTCTTCTCCATAAATTACGGCCTGCTTGTTATCGGCATTAATATACCTCAACCATGAATCAATCCCGAAATAGGTATTCTCCTTCAAAAACTCAGTCCATTCGGGCAAATAATCGTCGCATATCCGTTTCTTCTTATCCACTTTGACCATCGGGAATACAAAATGCAAATCCGGGTGAGTCAAAGCCGTATGTTGCCGGCAAGACGGACATACACCGCAAGCATCCCCATTCTGACGATTCGTGCAATGTATATACCGGGCATAAGCCATAGCCATAGCAAATTTACCGACACCCTCCGGTCCACAAAGCAACTGGGCATGAGCCACATGATCATTGTCAACCGAACGTAAAAGTCTTCGCTTTACCTCCTCCTGTCCGATAACGTCTTTAAAAAACATCGCGCGATCCCTCCGTTAATAAACCGACTTCGCCACTTGATAAACACTATCGACCGCCATAAGTGAATAATAGTGAATACTGGGTACTCCCTTCGCTTTCAATTCGAGCGATTGAGCTGTACACCAATCTATCCCTACCTGCTTAACCTGCGAATCGTCTTTACACTTAACAATCTCCCGAACCAGCATATCGGGTATATCTACGTGAAATACACGAGGTAACAATGTCAATTGCGAAGCCTTCGAGATAGGTTTCAATCCCGGGACAATGGGTACGGTAATCCCTGCTGCCCGACAACGGTCTACAAACGAGAAAAACTTTTCGTTATCGAAAAACATCTGGGTAACTATATAGTCGGCTCCCGCATCCACCTTTGCCTTCAACCACTTCATATCCTCGTCGGGATTAGGAGATTCGTCATGTTTCTCGGGATAACCCGCCACTCCGTATGAAAATTGCCTTGTACTGACCAAATCCATTCGAGTGCCATCTATGAAATAACCCTCATTAAAACGATTCACCTGCTGCTCCAATTCAATAGCATGTTCATATCCACCGGAAGCAGCGATAAATCGATTCTCATGCTTAGCCTTATCACCTCTCAAAATAAGCAAATCGCATATCCCCAAAAAATTCAAATCTATTAAAGCATATTCTGTTTCGAGAGCTGTAAAGCCACTGCATATGAGATGAGGAACAGTGGGTATCTGATATTTATTTTTTATAGCTGCCGCTACCGCTACTGTACCGGGACGACTACGTTCCGAGACCCGGCGAAACAACCCATCGGGGGTATCCTTATAAACCAATTCACTGCGATGTGTGGTTATATTAATATATAACGGCGCAAATTCCCGTAGCGTGTCTATCGCTTTAAAAGATTTCTCGATACTGCTACCCTTTAATGGAGGCAATATTTCAAATGAAAATCCTGTACTCCCGCTATTCTTTATCAAATCGGCAACCTTCATTTATTTTTCATTTAATCGGGTATTAATCTAATACCTATTTTAATTCTTACCATTCGTACAACAATAGACAAAGATAGTGAAAGGTGAGCGCAGAGGCAAACGGGGATCTCATTTCCGAATTAGCTATGTCGAACCACATCCTATCTTCGTTATGACAAAGATAATGTAAACCAAGTGCAGAAACAAATTTATTTGGATATACCGAATACAGTCCATCTTTAACAAACTCGTCCGATACCACAAACGAAAAATGTGAAAAGGATAAAACAAACAAATCCTTTTCCCCTTTTTGAATTATTTCTATCTCATTCTAATATAAGGAAATATCCGGGAACAGCGAATATTTGTTTACAGTCTCGCCAAAATGTTAAAGACCGTATACATTTACGACCAAATCGATTTACATTAGTTAAAACAAATTAAATCCAAGAAAATTATTGTCTAAATATTATGTTTGAGAACATATTTACCCCTATATTTGCAATGTGTTTTTCATGGTATTAGATTTAAGGTTAACAAAGATTGGTTGTCGTGAGACAATCAATTTTTTTTGTACCTATCCAAAAAACTTATAAGCCCTTATTTCACAATAAAAAACCGGAAGCAAAATATCCATTCTGCTCCCGGCAATCAACACCTATTTACTTAACTATCAATTTCTATCGGACATAAGTAGAAACACTCTTCTCCTGAGTTCCAGAAATTGCATCCTCTCCTGAATCCTCCTTCTCGAAATCACAAGTACGAACTTCCGTTCCATAAGGACTACGCACTTTTATTTTCAACCCTTTCAAATCGGGATTTTCCAGTTTCAAATCATCCAATCTAAACGAAGCCACCCCCCATAAAATATGGTCTATCTCAGGATCATTCAAACGATTATGACGCAACTCCAACTGTAAATAACCGTCTCCATCGGGATTAGGAGATAAAGAATAATTCCTAACCAAATTAATCATGTGTTTCTCGCGACCAAGACCTCGCATTTCAAACTGAACCGTCAGATACTTATCGCTCGTCCACATATCCAACACATTCACAGGATCGTTACCGATACTATCGGTCGTTTCAGGAGTGATGGGAATAACATTCTTAACCAACACAGAATCTATATCATTGATAAGAATATAATAATCATATCCCTCCCGCTGTCCTTCGAGAAAAGAGAAGTTCACGATTACCCGTTTTCCATCTTTCAACAAATAATTAGGCAAACGACTGCCATTCGACGGGAAAAGTGTTTGCTTACTATCCAACTGGATATATGGCTCACTCCCGTCTTTTACGACCATATCGCCCACCGCATAGGAAAACGGAACGTATCCGCCATCGTCATCATCGTCACAAGACGACAGCCCGCACAATGTCACAACACCTAATAATCCTACCAATAAAAACTTTTTCATTTTCATATTCGTCTGTTTTTTAATTTATCCACTTTTATGAGGTAAACGTAAACCATTCAAAAATACTGCACCGAATTTTGTTAAAGAGTTAAAAACAATTTTTCTATCACCTATCATGCAGTATTTTTACATCGTTGCATTTAATAAATAACAGGAATCATCGAAAAATGAACGAAGCAGAGCTGGTAGAGTGTTGCAAGCGGAAAGATATGACGGCACAGAACGAGCTGTATCAACGCTATGCCGGTGAAATGTTCGCACTTTGTATCCGTTACTCCGGGAACAGAGATTTCGCCAAAGATCTTTTACATGACGGGTTCCTTAAAGCCTTTACCTCTTTGGATAAATTTTTCTACCGAGGCGAAGGCTCATTAAAAGCATGGTTGAGCCGTATTATGGTAAATACAGCATTAGAAGCGATTCGCAAGCAAACACAACATATCGAGCTCGACATCGAAACCGCTCCCGAAATAGCCGACCCGGAATATGAAGACGACGACAAAATCGTAAAAAACATACCTCAGGAAACGCTTCTTCGATTCATTTCGGAATTGCCGGACGGATACCGCACGGTATTCAATCTGTTCACATTCGAGAACAAATCACATAAAGAAATCGCAAACCTACTTCATATAAACGAAAAAAGCTCCTCATCACAATTACATCGGGCACGAACGATATTGATGAATCGAATTAAACAATATTGGGCACAATATGAAAACGGATAAAACTAAAAATTGGACAGACAGCTGGAAAGAGCAGCTCGATGAATATTCGGTTACTCCTCCGCCAGAAGTTTGGGAAGAACTTTCCAAAGAGCTCGCTCCACGTCGTATCCCCCTTCGGAAAAGAACCATTTGGTGGGCAGCCGCTTGTATTACACTTTTGTTATGTACTTTTATCGGGTTACAATTCCTCCGTCCGACTACCGACTTAAACAATCTCCCGCTTCAAACAAAAATATCCGGCTCGGAGCAAATGGAAGTATCTCGAATGCAAAATACTGTACCCTCGATAAAACAGAAACCACTCGATATAATAGCCCAATCTTATAAACCGATACGAGCACCGCAAACACCCGACCGTACCGATGTGGAAAACCATACGCCATCTCAAATAAACGAATCGCGACACATCGAACAACGGGAATCTTCCGAACCGGAAAAATCAACTCCGGAGAAAAAACGAGACAACGCACAGACTGGCTTATTTTCATCGAGAAATGAGAATACCAGCATGACAACCATACATACGCATACACAACCCAAAACCAAACCCAAAAGCACTTGGTCTTTGGGCGTATCTCTGGGGAATAACCTAATCGCGTCAGCCGACAATCGAAATGGATTCAGCAATTTAGCCCCTTATGCCTCTGCCGAAATGGCAAGTCTCCCCTCCGAAAAAAATCTTTCGAACTCCGAAGGGCCGGTGACAACACCCTACCAACATATCATGCTGCAAAATATCAATAGCCAACCCAAAACAGACATTAAACACCACTTTCCCGTATCGGTTGGAATTACAGTCCAGAAAGAACTGAACAATCGACTGGCATTAGAAACGGGACTTGTATATACCTATCTTTCGTCCGACTTGACTGCCGGAGGAGCTGCATACTATACACAAAACCAGCAACTACACTATTTGGGAATACCGTTAAAACTAAACTGGAATTTCTTAAAAAAGCGCTATTTCAATCTCTACCTATCGGGAGGCGGAATGTTGGAAAAATGTGTTCACGGAGAACTCTCCGCACAATACGAAATGAACAATCGTCCGCCGTTTTCCAACGACGAGACTCTGCACATAAACCAATTGCAATGGTCCGTATTGGCATCGGTCGGAATATCTTTCAAACTGGCATCGCATATAAGCCTCTATGCCGAACCCGGTATTGTTTATTACTTCGACGATGGATCGGACATCTCGACTATTCGTAAAGAAAAACCCTTTAACATCAATCTGCAAGCCGGACTTCGATTCAATTTCTGAATTTCCGCTCAATTTTTACACTTCTCTCCAAACAAAGCATTCCAATCTACATACCGTCGAAAAAGTAGAATACCGACAATCCTCTTTTTTATTCAAAAATGAATAAATATTTATATATACAATAATTACTGTTTATTTATTCAAAAATAGAAGAAAATAAAGGTAATATATATGCATTATGATTACCTTTGCAAGCTCGAATAAAAAGAAAAAATAATATGGACGAAAAAAACAAAATACCCACTCCCGTCATTTCACTGATTCCATTGTTCGTTCTTGTCGCACTGTTGGCTATGGTTATCCCTATCTTCGGTGGAGATGCCCTTTTAGGTGGAAGCCAAGTATCGCTTCTGATCGCTTCGTCCGTATGTGTAGGCATAGCCATGATAAAATACAATTATAAATGGAGTTCTCTCGAAGAAGGCATGGCTAAAAACATAAAGAAAGTGACACCGGCCATCATCATCTTGCTACTCATCGGAGCCATTTCCGGCACATGGATGCTCAGTGGCGTAGTTCCCACACTCATATATTACGGGTTACACACCCTCACCCCTCAGATATTTTTGGCATCTTGCTGTCTCATCTGTGCCATCGTTTCCGTCGTTACCGGGAGCTCTTGGACAACCATCGCCACCATCGGTGTCGCCTTGCTCGGGATAGGAAAGGCACAAGGATTCGAAGCCGGGTGGATTGCCGGCGCTATCATTTCGGGGGCTTATTTCGGTGATAAAATCTCTCCGCTATCCGATACGACAGTACTCGCTTCGTCCACCACCGGGACGAAACTTTTCACACACATACGCTATATGCTCGTCACGACAGTACCCTCGATAATCATTACGCTGATAATTTTTACGATTGCCGGATTCTTAAAGGGAAATGTCGCTCACGAACAAACAGCCCTGTTTGCCGATACATTAGCGCAAAAATTCAATTTATCGCCCTGGCTTCTCCTCGTTCCTGTCATTACAGGAATCCTTATACTCATAAAACTTCCCACCATTATCACACTGTTTATATCCTCGGTCATTGCAGGAATATGCATACTCATCTTCCAACCTCATATTCTCCTGCAAATCGCACAAGGTGAAACCCTAGACTTCACCACCGGATTCAAAGCCTTGATGACTTCCGTATTCGGCAGCACCTCTTTATCGACCGGACAACCCGAAATCGATGCGCTCGTCGCCACCCGGGGAATGCGAGGCATGATGGATACCATTTGGCTCATTATATGCGCCATGTGTTTCGGTGGTGTCATGTCGGCAAGCGGTATGATCCGTAGCATTACCGACGTTTTCGTCCGTTTCGTCCGTAAACCGAAAAGTGCCGTATGCTCCACCGTCGCCTCCGGACTTTTTTTCAACACTTGTACGGCCGACCAATACCTGTCCATCATACTGACCGGAAACCTCTTCAAAGAACTATATAAGAATAGAGGATTGGAAAGCCGGCTCCTCAGCCGTACCGTGGAAGATTCGGTCACTGTAACATCGGTATTGATTCCGTGGAACTCTTGCGGAATGACACAAGCAACCGTTCTCGGAGTAAGCACTCTCACTTATCTGCCTTATTGCTTTTTCAATCTGCTAAGCCCGTTAATGTCTATGATCATCGCCTTTACCGGATTCAAAATTAAACAAACCTTTTCGTCCGAACTATCCGGGAATAATTCGAAACCGATAAAACAAGCGGCATAAAAGCTGTTTCGATTTTTATGGGTACTGAAAAAACGAAACAGGTTACTCAGCCCCTGCTACTTTTCCGATTCAGGAAGTTGTGTCGTACTTAAAATAGTATCGGCCTTCTCCACGTCTTCGGCAAAGACATTCAGCCTGATGGCTCCCACTTCCGAATTTGTCAAAGGCAAGACACTCGAAAATATCTCGTTGGACAAAAAACATGGAACTCCGTTTGTCTCCAATACATCTTTTACGATATTCGCTTCGACCGGAGAATCGAATGTACGATATAATACGATCTCTTTTTCCATAGGGCTCCAATTTTTAGTGACTTTTGTCAAAGATGGTGAAAGGTGAGCGCAGAGACAAACGGAAATTTCATTTCCGATCTGGCTATGCCGAACCGCATCCCATCTTGGACTTGTTTCAAAGATAACAATTTTTCTGTAAAATAGGTCGAAGGCAGTTTTAATTTTTTCCCTCCAACGAAGAAAAGAGCAAGTTTACGGCCTCTGTATAATCTTTTACATTCCGGGACTTCGATAAACGCTTTCTCAATCGCTTCTCCATATCTGGTAAAAGATACTCCCAAAACGACATCATACGAGTCAACAACTGATGTTCTCCTTGCAATAGAGTTTTATAATCGGTAAAAACACGCTCGTGCAACGAAGCCACCCTGCGATAAAAGTTCTCACTCGAAAAATTTTCATTTCCATATTCCTCTGCCAGCCACGGTTTCGCCAATAATCCTCTGCCGACCATAAGCCCCGACAGCCGGGGAAACTCCCGCTCCACGGCAACCATCTCCTCTACCGTGGTCAAGTCCCCGTTATAAACCAACGGAATAGGACAAGCATCGTAAAACCGACCGAAAGATTCCATATCCACACAACCCTTGTACTGCTGTTTCCCCAGTCGGGCATGAAGCGTGATTTGCCGCAAAGGCAAACTTTCAAGCAGAGGTAATAGCCTCAATGCCTCCGAAGGCTCCTCCCACCCCAATCTCATCTTCACCGAAAATTCCAAAGAGTCATACGATTCCAAAGGCCGCAACAATCGCTCTACCTCGTCAGGGAACGGCAATATACCCGACCCCTTATGACGATAAGCCAATATAGGGAAAGGACACCCTAAATTTATATCGACCCGAGTATAGCCAAGAGAAGCCATACAATCCACAATACGTCTCAGTTCATCGGCCTCCGAGGCTATCGCCTGCGGAACGACCGGCACACCCCGGTTGTTTTCAAAGTCTATATCTCGTAAATCCTTCCTTCGGAAATCTCCCTTCTCGATTCTCACAAAAGGGGTATAATAAGCGGCGATGCCACCGAATAAAGCGGCATGTGCCTTACGATAAACCACATCGGTATAACCTTGCAATGGAGCAAAATACACAGGTAATGACATATGGCGAAAATAATACAAATTGAATACAAAAACAAATTCGGCGGACTGCCGAATAAAAATACCACTTTTACCCCTCTTCCTCTGTGTCGCTTATAAAATCAGTGTAAGGGGCAAAAGCGGAATACATCTCAACCTCCCCCATGTTCTGTGGCATTACAGGGCATTCACCCCCTCCTCACCCGTGACACGAAGCAAAATATAGGAGAGACGGTACGTAGTAACGGAGAAGCCGAAACAACAATAGAACAAAGATGTCTCACTCCTCACCCTGCCGTGCCCCGCAACATTGCGGGGTGGCGCAACACAAAATATAGGGGAGGTGGCCGAAGGACGGAGGGGTTAAAACCTGCAATCAAAAAACTCTTATGTAATCTTCTCAACCCCTCCGTCAAAAAAAGGGGAGTGCCATAGTTGCACTCCCCTTCCCTATTTACAAGTTTATCGAATAAAAAATTCTACTATCGACCGAGAAATCGGCTCTTACTTCCGAATCAGTTTATGGCAAGAGCTGTCGCCGTCTTTCTCCAACTTCAAGATATAGACACCCGAAGCAAGTCCCGACAAACGAATTTCGGTCTCACCCGTTCCGGCGACTTTCGAGAACACACAAGCTCCCGTCATGTTGAACACGCGAACCGATGTACCTGCGGCAACACCGCTCACCACGCAACTTTCTGCAAACGGGTTAGGATAAATTCTCACCCGGTCGGCCTGTTCTTCTTCCACGCCCGAAACATAATTGGTCTTTACGGAGATCGTCACATCTTGACGCATGGTATGGAAATACACGCCTTCCTCGAACAAAGCGGTTATATCCTCTTCGTTCAACATGACGGAAACCAATTCGTAGCCGTCTTCGAGTACCGGTTCGGAAATCATCAGCATGGTTCCGTTCTTGATGTTCCCATCGGCCGGGACATCGGCCAAATCGCCACCGACATACACTTGTACATCTATGCTGCCACCCTCGATTTCATCGATAGTCAGTTTGAACATTTTATCGATTTCTTTGGCTTTTACAACAAGCATCACATCTTCTTTCATCGTCAGCGAATAGATACCATCTTTAAACTGATCCTTAATATCCGATCCGTTCAGCGACACATAAACCAATTCGTATCCTTCATCAAGTACCGGTTCATAAATTTTCAAGGTCGCATTTTCCGGTACTCTGCCACCGGCCGACACATCGGTCACTACCCCCTCATCTTCGAATTCCGCTTTTATCGTACCTCCCACGAAATCCTTAACCGTCAATCCATACGTTTTTTTTCGGATCGTCACAGTAACGTTCACATCGCCCTTCACCACATGGTTATACGTTCCTGAGAAAAACTGCTCCGTTATATCTGTCCCGTTCATCAATACGGAACCTACTTCATACCCTTCTTCGACTGTCGGCCACCACAAGATAAGCGTTTGCCCATCAAAAATCTTACCGTCCGACGGTACATCGCTCAAATCTCCTTTATCAGAAATAGCCACCCGCATACTACCGTGCTCGAACGGTTCCACCGTCAGACGATAGGCTTTCTGGAAGGACGCCGTAATCGAAGTGTTTTTCTTCAATACGAACTTATACTCATTGTTCGCGAGTTGGCCGGTTACATTTTCATCGTTCACGACGAGAGAAAGCAAATCGCATCCGCCGTCCGGAATAACTTTCACCGTTATCTCCACATTCCCGTTCACACGAGTTCCCGTCGTCAACGGCTCTTCCGAACCCGCCGCATAAAGTTCTATGCGCCCGTTCAAGGAATAAGAGAAATCTACTTGGTAAAGAAGACCGAATTCCGCAGAAATCACAATATCCCCTTCGCCTTCGGGTATAACATACGTATATCCCGATCCCGATTTTTCGATTTCTTCCCCGTTCACCCGTACGGCAACCAACGGCAATTTGGTCGGATTATCAGAATAAGCATCGATGATAAGCGTAGTACCCACGTCTACTTGCTGCCCCGACTGCACATAACTCGGGAAAAAAGAACCCGCAGGCCTATAAGCCACCTCCAAATGAGTACCGGGCTCTGCCGGAGCCTCGATAATCACTTTACGACTCGCCGCATTCAACTGCGCATCCTGTGCGCTCAAACTACAAAACAAAAAACAAAACAGTATAGATAAAAAAATCGAATAACTCTTTTTCATGATATATTAATATTAAAAATAATCGCAAAAAAAATAAATTTTCTACCGATTAAAAATTTATTAAAAGGACCGAACCCTAAATGATAGGGTTCGGTCCGCTATTGAGATCACCCTCTTAAAAAGAAAGTGAGAGATTACATCAACGATTCAACACTTTGACCGTGCGAACCACCTTGCCCTCTTTCATCACCTTGACTACATAAACGCCTTTGGCTCCGAGAGAGAGGCTCATATGTTGACCGGCTGCGACAGCTGCCTCTTTCTGAGCAACGAGCACTCCCGAGGCATTGTACACGCCCACTTGGTAGTCTCCGTCCTCTTCAAATTCCACGAAAAGAACACCCTCTACGGTATACGTGCGCAACTCACCGGCCATGCTCTCTTCTACACCGTCTACATCGCCTACTTTGAATACAGGATAGCTCTTGGTATCGGCCCCGAGCGTATTTTCAAGAGTCAGAGTAACCGTATAATCGCCCGGTTTGCTATAAGTCAGTTTCGTGGAACCTTCGAGGTCGATACCGGTCGATTCGCTGAGGACACCGCGTTTGGCTGTCCAAGTCGGACGAGTCTCTACCTTGAAAGTGGATCCCGGCACAAACGGACAACCTGAGATATACAGAGGATTCTGAGCGACTTGACGACCGGCGCCTTCACTACCAAGAGCTTCCGTCTTGAACGAACAGGCTTTAGCCCCTGCAACCGAACCTTTGGCTGCAAAGTAGTGGTCTTCATCGGCATCGGTTTCGAAATCCCAGTAAGCCATCACTTCTTGGGGAAGGCTGTTGGCATCCAGACCGTTCTTCACGTTTTGCACTTGCTCGGGAGTCATGGCTCCGTTCCAAACCAACAGATCGTCGATAATACCATTATTGAAAATAGGTTCCGATCCACGGCCTCCGGCAAAACAGAACCAATCTGAAGTCGTGATAGAATAATTCACATTAGCCCATGTTTCGGTCGTACCCGAAGCTCCATCTAAAACCCACGTTGACTCTTGGAGCACACCGTTCAGATAAAATTTGGAGCGGAATTGCGACTGGTCGTTATACTCGAATGTCAATACCACGTGATTCCATGCATTGGGTGTTACGACTGCGTTGGGGAACGTATATTTCAACTCGGGAGCGCCATTGTACGTAGCGGTCCGGAAGGTATAACTGTTAAGTTTACCCGTAGATGACAAGTCAGACCACATCCAGCCCCAGTTATTCACCGGCCATGCACTCGATGCGCGATTTTCCACACTGAAGAAACAAGACCCTTCGGGTATCGAAGTGAAACGAACCCAAGCCGACACGGAGAACGTTTGACCGTCACCGATAGACAAATCGGACATTCTTCCGCCTACCCAGCCTTCATTGATCTCGATACCGCGCGAAGAAGCTCCATTGGCTTTCCTTCCGGTATAGCCCAACGTCAGCGCCTCGTCCACGTCGATCTTCACTTCATCTTCTGCCACAGCTTCCCCGCCGATAGTCAGCGATTGAATCTCGGGCAACGCACCCACGGCTTCGCTGGTAATCTGCACATAGTAACCATAAGTGGTCGTTTCGCCGTCGCAAATGACTTGCAGATCATAACCTCCTATTTCTTCAATACCTTCCGATACGGTAAATACAGTCGTATTGCTTGCGTCTTTTACGACCACACCGGTGCTGTTGAGCAATTTCCAGTCGGCGGCGGCGTGACGGGGATCGACATACGAAATTTCAAAGCTCTCGCCCGGCTTGATGGTAGTTTTATTTATCTGTATATCGTCGGTAACCGTATATTCGCCCATACTCATATAATCGCTCCATGCGATCTCGGAATCGGACTTCATATCGACCGAAACGGCTGCGACACCGAAACGAATCTCCTGTTCGCCCTGCAAATCGGTAGGAACAGAGAAATACATACCGGCCCAAGAAGTAGTGATACCCATGAATTGAGACTCACCACCTTTTTGTTGAGCATACAGTTTGAACATCGAAGCATTCACGTCGAGGTTATAAACCGGCTCACCCGGCAATTTGTCGTTATCCATGTTAAAGATCACCTTACCATCTACACCTTTGTAGTGAGATGCAAGAACTTTGGCGATCTTAATCTCGGGAGCCGTCGGTGTAGGCATAGCACCGCGGGTGATAGAAAATTCACCGAGGTATAAGTCGAGGTTCTTGGCATTTTCGAAATGGAGGGCAATCATAGCGATTTCCTTACCGGCCAACATAGCCAAAGCACCACTCACTTTAAACGTCTTTTCCACCCACACTTCATCGTCGGCCTCATCGGCGACAGTCAATACCTTGAAACCGCTCTCGCGCAAAATCGTTTGCTCGTCGCCTTTGGCAGAAAGTGCCAAATTAACATCGGCCTGACCGCCTACCAATTTGTAACGAACCGTAATCACATCGCCTGCGGACAAAGCGAACTCGGTCTTGAACAAATGCAAATACTCATTGTCCACAGAACCGAAGAGGCGCAGACACGAACCGCCTACATAGGCATCGTCGTAAGTAAACTTGGCCTCCAAGCCATTTTCCACTACCTTGTCGGCCGTTTTACCCATAAAATCGGATGCAAACCACCAACGCCAAGTAGGCAAATAGTCCTGTACACCGATATTGTACCATTCGTTATCGTTCTGACGTTCGCCCATCCAGTTCAAGAAACGACCGTTACCCAAATTGAAATAAGAAATAAACGGTTCCTCGGAAAGATCCCATTTGAGCGAACTGCGTGCCGTCATGAAAGCCGACATACCGAACCACTTGTCATCGGGGTGATGGTTACCACGATTGTAAACCTCGATTTTATCGATGGGATTGCGGTTACCGTTGGTAAAGAACTGCTCGATCAGATGTTGATAATATGTTTGCTTGGCTACATCTGTACTACCGTTATTGGCACGGTCGGCCCACAACATATTATAATCGTGAGCGCCCCACAGACCGATAGAGAGATTATAGTCTTTGAGAGTTCTCCACGTAGAAGGATCACCGCCCTGCATGTTGAAGCCGGCATAAAGATCGAGCGAACTGCGACCGCGGGCATAGGTATCTACAGTAGATTGGGTCAACCCTCCCAATACTCCATGCCAATTGTAATTGAGAAAAAGCGAGGTGCGGATATGCTCGCCATCGCCGAAGGTATCGTTGTTATGATTACCGAGACCACTATCGAAAGTAATCTGTCCATTATCATTGGTTCCATCGTACCAGAAGTTCTCGACCACCGGGTTACCTTTTTCCGTAAGGTATTTGTGAACTGTCTCGTGCAATGCACGCAATCCCGACAAAATAAAAGAAGAACCTGTACTGAACTCCGAGTTATAGCCTAAACCGTCCACACCATGATAATGGAGGAATTTAGCCACTTTCTCTGCCTCTATGCCCACCAACGTGGAAAAACCAGAGGACCACTCTGAACTTATACTTCCCCAAGGAACGGAAGCCACACCCGAAACACCTACACCATTTTTATGGGCGACATCGGCGAATCCACCGGGGACCCACCCGTGTGGAGCCGTCCAGTCTCCGTAATGAGTAACGTATGACCAAGTACTGAAAGCCTCGGAATCGAACTTACCGTTAGGACGCGCATTGGTGTTACCATTGCTGGCATTTCCTACCGGAACCCAGAAAACGAGTTTTCTGTCGTTGGCCTCGGTGAGCGTCTCGTCGATCTGCGTGGCCGCATTGCGAAAACGTTCTTTGGGTTTCACACGGGAAACATAAAAGTTCTCGTCCTCGAACAAATCTTCGCCGGGAACCCAACTACTAACATACTGACCGAGTTTCGAACTCTCCGGCCACGTCATGTAATCTTCTTTCAATTCTTGTGCTTGCGAAGAAAATGAAAGAACTAAAATTCCAGATAATAAAAATAGATTTTTTTTCATGGAAAATTTTTTTTGGTTAATAAAAATTTGAATTATTCTCAAAAAGTTTTTTCTATCTTCAAGTTCCGCGGAGAGGAGGCGTTTTAGCGGCCTCCTATCCCGAAACGACTCTTTTTTTACAACACCACGGGAACACTATCGGCTTCGATAGAGAGAGTGCGACTTCCCACATTACCCGTAATCGAGAACGAAACGGTTGTCTCGTCGCCGCTGCCCGAGATATCCATGCTGCCCATCACCTCGGCCCGAGCTCCGTCTATATCGACTACCGTACCGACAGGAATATCGTAATGTCCTGCATAACCGCCACCCTTATAGGCATCGGTCAACGTAAGCATGATTTGCCCATAACCCGATGTGGGCGAAATGAACACTACCAAATCGCCGCCCTCGTCATAAACCACCGAGTTTTCTTTCACGGTGTTGGAGGCGTTCAATTCCAAATCGACAGGTAGAGCGATCACTTTCACCTCGGCCTTCTCGGACGATACGCCAGCCACCTCGGCAGTAACGTCTGCCTTACCGGCCTTAATACCCGTAATCGTCCCCTGTGTGTTATCGTCGCCGGCTTGCTCGGCAGTGAGCACATCGGTAGCAGATGAAGTCCAAGTCACGTCATAAGGATTCTCTCCTCCCGACAAAGTTTTGGCATCGATACCCCATTGCACAGTCTGTCCCTCGAAAAGAGTACGCGCATTACCCGATTTCCACAAAACAGACAAGATACCCTCGGTGACACTCACCGGAACCCTTTTTTCCTTGCCGTTGGCCGTAAGAACCAGCTCGGTCTCGCCCAATGCGAGTCCCCTCAGCTCTATGACATTACCGTTATATTCACCCACTTGAACTTTGGAAGGATCGACTGCCTTGACTACCGGCTTGTGATAAGCATAAGACGAAGCGGGAATCACTCCCGTCGTAAGTCTCAACACACTTCCCACAGGCATGGAAATCGGATCGTGGTCGACCGTAATTTCCTCCACCGGATAACGAGTCTTAAAGTCCTGCACACGGAACGTCGCTACGAACACCGTGTCGGGAGTAATACAATGGAATTCGGCTTCGCCTTCCTCCGAACCCGAGCGCAACGCAAGTACGGCATCGAATCCCTCTCCTTTCACATATTCCTCGGTCTTGCCCGTAATCAATACCCCATTACTCGAAACGACTTCCCAACGATAGGCATCGTAGCCCGCCTCGATATCCTCTTTGGCGCCCGACTGCACGTTCATGGCGATACGCACGGTATCTTCCGAATTGATGTCCATTTCGGCCTCGTACGTATAGGCAAAGTACATCGACAATACCTCCTTACTGGGACGGGTATTTATATAGGGCATATTTTCGAAACCTTTGCCATAGAAAGTAGCCAACAACTGGGGAGCCAACATGATATCGCAAGATGCCGACTTGGCCGTGGAAGCATCACCGATGGAAAGGGTGACTTTTCCCTTCCCCGAGGCACGGGGAGCTGCATAGTGCACGGCTACGAGACCTCTCACGGTGTCGATCGTCATCACCGGATCGAAAGCGGTTAGCCCTTCGAGAGTAGGAACCGGCTCATAATCATAAAGAAGTTCTTTGGGAGAAACAGAGAACAGCACCGAATCGTGGGCCGTATTGTAACTACGTTTCGAAGTCATTTCGGTGAAGGTGCTGTCGTTGGGAATACACATCACACCGTCGGGCAAATTGCGCGACACGGTAACGGTAGTAAGGGCATATTTGCCGTTCTCCAACATGGCTTTGAGCCGGGTCTCTTTTTCCTGACCGCCATCCAAAGCCACCACAGCGGTATCACCCAGCAAGGCAGCGACCGTCTGGTCTTCTATCGACCAAGAGACAGGAGTCTCGATCACTTTCCCACTCACATTGGTAACCGTCGCCGAAATCCTCACCGTATCGCCCAATTTCAAATTAATGTCCATGGGATCGATGGTAATATACACCTCGGTCGCACCGTCGAGCGTAGCTTCCTCCTCACATGCGGTGAACGAAGTCACACCGAGGAAGCTCGCCAAAAAGAATATAAAGCTATATCGTTTCATGTTTCAAATGTTTTATAGATTAAAAGTTTACCGGAATTACCAATGTAAATTCGTTATCGGGGCTTTGCTCGCCTCGGGTTTCGGTCTGTTTATCCCAGAAAACACGCGAAGCGCCGGTGTTGGGTTGCCCGAGAGCCTGTACGAGCGAAGCGATCTCCAACGTATTGTTGGCTGTCTCCTCGATGGGAATACGACGTAATTGCAACTCGGTGTCGACGCCTTGGTCTTTCATGTTGTTCACATCGACCGGGAAGATACGGGGATATCCCGTGCGGCGGAACGTCGTCCATGCCTCGGCGCTCATGGGGAAGTTGGCGATATATTTCTGAGTGATGATTTTTTCCAGCATCACCTCCTTCGAGTCGCTCACATCCCATTTCACACCCACTTTCACACGACCGGCTATGTTGTTCTCGTTGTTATACGGATCGACATAATCGATATCCTTCGCCGCAGTCTGGGCAAGATATTCGTCGATGACGGTTCCGTCGGTGATCCCATTCTCTTGGAAACAAAGACGGATACCGGCCTCATACCAACTCTGAGCGTCACGGCCAAGCGCATTCCAGCCTCTCAAAGCAGCCTCGGCCAACAAGAAGATACTCTCGGTGCGTTTGAAGAAAGATTGATGCATATATTTGAATTCGCCCGACAAAGTCGAGAATGGGCCATAACCGCCTTTGTCCTTGCCTGTGGTATTGCTGTTACGCATGCTGATACCCGTACGTACTCCGTAAACATCGATGGGAGCCTGTATACCCGTAGACTTCTCTTTAATAGGATATGCATTGGTATCGAACCAGCGGGTAAGCAGCGGGTGATTGTAACGTTTGAGAATATTTTCAAACGAAGCGCCCAAACGAATATCGTGCCACTCGTTACCGATACGCCACAAAGCACAAGCGTTTTGCTCCTGATAATAGGCTATATCCTTCGCATCAGTGTCGGTGAGGACACCGATTTCGTCGGTGACAGCTTGTTCAAATTTGGACTGAGCCGTACCCGGATTGATTTTCACCATGTTCATGGCCATACGCATTTTAATACAGTTGGCAAACTTCACCCACATGCGCCAATCTCCATTAGAGAGCGTCTTGATAGTCAAATCCTCGATCTTGGCGAACTCCTCGCGGGACGGCTGACGCTCTTTCAATATGCGTATAGCCTCGTCGAGATCGTCGAAAATCAAATTGTAAATATCCTCGCCCTTTTCATAGGTCAACGGCGGAGTACGTTTCAAATTACGCCAGTCGCTAAAAGGAGCCGCGCCATAGAAGTCGACGATTTCGTGGCCTTGATAGGCTTGGATAATCAACGCCACGGCACGCCATTCGGGTTTACCCAATTCGGTAGCGTGGTGAATGGCATTGTAAGACTGTGTGAAAATCTGGTTATCCATAGGGCCTCCCAAATAATCGTTGGGGAAAGTATAAAGCGTAGGCAACGGACCACCGAAAGCAAAAGTACTCTTGGTAGTCGTCCAGTATCCTGCATAGTTGTCAATACTGTTCGCCCTGTAATATTGATACTTGTGAGGAGCCCACGTGCCGGTAGGTTCGTGCGAATAGTTGATCATGAACGGAATAGCTCCTTTCAACTCCTTCTCGAGAACAGTAATATCGGTAGCTCCCGCCCCCTCTTCGTTACTGTTGTCCATCTCCTCCTGCTTACCGATCAACCACGGATACTCCTCCTGAAACTGATCGCCGCAAGAAGTGAACAAACCTACTGAAAACACGGATTCGATAACGAGGAATCCGATCGAATATATTGTTTTTCTCATATTGATGACTATTTATATTAAATCGTTCTTCATTAGAAATTGAATTTCAATGTCAACGCAAAACTACGCGTCGTAGGCAAAGAATAACAGTCGATACCGGAGTAACCGTTGGCGGCCGATACCGAGATGTCGGGATCCACGGGAGAATCTTTATAGATAAAGAACGCATTCTTCACCGAGAACTGAGCGGTCATACCTTGATTCTTACCGAACAAATTGGGCATGTCGTAGCTCAACGAGATGTCACGCATGCGCAAACTGGTGGCATTATATACATGGTCTTCCATGGGAAGAGCACCGATGGTCGTATAGTAGTTCTCGACCGAAACTTTGTTCCCCGATCCGTCGGGTAGAGGTTTGAGAATATATTCCTTTCCGTTTTGCATAACCCGTTCTCCGTTCAAGCGGTCTTGTGCAGAACGTTCGGAAAGGCCGTATAGGTCGAGATCAGCCTCGGTCAATGACATCACCTTACCGCCGATACGGCCGTCTATCAAGAAATAGAGCGTGAAGTTTTTCCAAGTAAATGTATTGTTCCAACCGAGAGTGACAGGCGAAGTCATATTGCCCACTTTGGTCTCGTATTTACCGGAAGCCATCACGGGAACGGCATTCTCGTAATTACCGGCATCATTGATTTTGATATGGCCGTTTTCATCGCGGGCGAAAGAGTTGACATAAATATCGCCATAGCGTCCGCCTTCTACGTATTTAATCTTGAAAGCGTTGGGACCCATTTGCACTTCGTAGGGAGCGCCGCTCTCGGTTTTGTAAGTTTCGAGGATACGGTTGTCATTCCATGCGATATTGAATCCGGTCTGCCATCTCCAATCCTTATTGATGTTCCAGCGATAAGATGCTTGGAATTCCAAACCATAGTTGCGTATCTTACCTGTGTTGACCGGCTTCGATTCGCCATTGGCAGTGGTGACATACAAGAACTGGTTACGTAACGTCGAATTGTAATAAGTAAGGTCGAAGTTGAATTTGTTTTCGAACATCCAAACGTCCAAACCAGTCTCGAACGAAGTGGTCGTCTCCGGTTGAGGATCGTCGAACAAAGGAGGACGAGTACTGATCGTACCGTTGGAGAAATCGTAGCTCTGACGGGCGAACAAGGTGTTGGGAATGGGGTTACCTACCACCGACCAACTACCGCGCCATTTCAACTGATTGAGCCAATCCCGGCGAGGCAAAAACTTGTCGATGAGCACATTCACACCGGCCGAATAGTAATCGAACGATTTATATCCGCTCCCTTGCGTGAACTGTTGGAACGACTGTGCCCACTCCAAACGATAACTACCGTCGAGGTAAACTTTATCGAATAATCCGACCGAAGCCGTAGCGAAGAGTGCCGTGCTCCAATCCTTGTTATTCCAACTGTCCGAAGCCGATGTAGCACTTCCGTTAGGGTTGTTGGGACGGCTGTGTTTATTATTCTGAGGAACGAAAGCATTGGGCACACCGCAAGTATCTATCGCCGTAGTGATGCTCGTGTTACGATCGTAATGACGTGAAAAGCTGGTTCCCACAGCCACATTCACATCGATTTTATCATTGAAACGGTCGTTCCAAGTGAGCATGTGGTCATTATAAATGTCGCTCGAGCGAGAATCTCCATTGTAATATTTACCACCTACATAATCGAAGCCTACCCGGTTCATACCGGCATACTCCTCGTTCAGATTATTCTGAGTCACATAATCGACATTGAAACGCGTCTGATATTTAATATTTTGCCAAATCTTGGCATCCAAAGTAATATTTGCCAACAAACGGTCGCGCTTCAAATAATCGTTATACATGTTGGCCACCCAATAGGGGTTATTCAAATACTGGTCATACCAGTACCATGTCTGAACCGGTTGTCCGATCAATTTGGGATTACCTTTCTCCGGATCGCTCACGATATTGTCGGCCACCGTACCGAGGTGTTTATAGTTATGCTTGAAATAACGCATATCGATATCGGCCGGAGTACGGTACAAAGCATAGAGAGCGCTCAATGCCTTACCCACGACAGGAGCGTTATCGGTCTTCTGATGTATCCAGTTAAGGCTCGTGTTGATATTGATACGCTTGTCGAACAACGAGAAAGATTCCTTGAACATCACGTTATTACGGGTAAACTTATTGTTCGGTATCAATCCCGTTTGATAGGTATTATTATAAGAAAAATAAGTTCGGAAGTTTTCCGTACCGCCACTCAACGTAACGCCGTTGGTCGTAGTCACGCCTTTGTTGAAAAAGTCTTTTACGGCATTGCGTGCAGAATTCATCAGATACGGGGCAGAAGCCACCTCGTCGGCCGAACGTGTACCGATCTTAGGACCCCACGCCGACCATTGGTCTCCGCCACTGATACCGTAGATCTGTTGGGTACGAGGATACATGGCTATCGTCTCGATCGACGTGGTGCTCGACACATTCACCTTGACAGAACCCGAAGCCCCCGATTTGGTCGTGATAACGATCACACCGTTATTGGCTGCGCTACCGTAAAGAGCTGCGGCATTCGGGCCTTTCAAAATCGTCATGTTATCGATATCTTCGGGGTTGATCGTCGACAAGAGGTCATCGCCGCTACGTCCGCCACCGAGAATCATACCGTCGGTCGCCTGCGTACCCATACCGTCTTGCATAGGTACACCGTCGACAACGATCAACGGCTGATTGGTTCCGAGAATAGAAGTGGAACCGCGAAGCACAATTTTAGAAGCTCCACCGCCCGCTCCCGAATTATTGGGAACGATAGTAAGACCAGCACTCTTGCCTTGCAGCGAGTTAATGAAGTTATTATCCTTGATACGGGTCACCTCCTCGTTCTTGATAGTCTGGGTAGCATAGGTAAGCGTTTTGGACTCCCTCGATATACCCATCGCCGTTACCACGACTTCTTGCAAAACCCGAGTCTCCTCATTCATAACGACATCGTATGAGGAAGCGTTCGCCAACGACAAAGTGGCCTTTTGATACCCAACATAACTGAATTCGAGCACGGCATTGTTATTCGGGACCTCTACCGAGTAAACACCGTCTATATTAGTAGAAGCTCCTATCGAAGTTCCCTTCACCAATACACTTACACCGATTAGCGGTTCTCCCGTGACATCGGAAACCACGCCTTTAATAGTACGCTTGCTTGGCTGGGTTACATTTGCAGTAACCTTTCCTGCCCCTTGATCTATTGCATTAGCAAAAAACGGAACAAAAAAAGACAAAGAAAACGCCAAAAGCCCAATTTTACACTTCTGATTTTTTTTCATGCTTTTAGATTTACCCATTTAACATTTAACATAAAATTTATATTTAATATATTCCTCTCTCATATCTCATATATCTCGTACAAGCAAATATCACGAAACATTTTTACATACCGTATCAATAATATTAACCCTAAATCGAACTATATCCCTAGTGAGATTCGTAATTTTTTTCTATTTTTTTGAACAAACAAAAAAAATAAAACCACGTTTATTAATCTTTATTTTATTTATATTCAGATAAATAAACATACAAAAATTTTCTTAATACAATATATTTATTTAATATTATAATAAGGATAACAATATAATCTCCATTATTAACCTCTGATTCTTCAACATCGAATGAAAAATACTCCCGAACAAGATATTCCGATAAACACGCACCGATACCCTATCTCCCTGTTAAATTAAACAAAGCCGGGCATACATGATTAAATTTATTATATCTTTACTCAACTTAAAACAAGCAAAACATCATGCCCAAGAACAAAATAATTCTATTCTGTTTTCTGTTTTCATGGATAGGACTACACCCTATCGCTGCTATTAGCTTGGAAAAACAATCGACCGTCGGACAAAAGATTCGTCAGGCCATACAAGGGAAAAATGCAACGGTTGGCGTAGCATTCTCGATCGACGGACAATTATTTACGTTTAACGACGAACATCGATATCCGCTAATGAGTGTTTTTAAACTCCATGTTGCCATAGCAGCTCTTCAAAAAATGGAAAACGAATGTATCGCTCCGGACTCTTTACGCTTCATCGAATCGTTGCAAATACACAAAGACACTTATAGCCCACTAAGAGAATTATACCCCGAAAGAAACTTTTATCTTTCTTACGCCGACCTCATGCGCTATGCCGTTTCTCAAAGCGACAACAACGCTTGCGACATTCTCATAGACTATCTCGGCGGTATCGATATCGTGAAAGACCGAATCGACAAATTAGGTATCACAAACTACAATCTCACCGAAACCGAAGAAACCATGCACTCTCGCATATCCAATTGCTATAACAATTGGAGCACACCTTCGTCCACACTTCAACTATTGGAAAAACTCTACAACGAACCGATACTGAATGAAACACATACCGAATTTCTAAAAAATATTTTGATAGAAACTTCTACCGGAAAAGATAAAATAAAAGCCGGATTGCCCGATAATATTGCCTTAGGACACAAAACAGGCAGCTCCGACCGTTTGGACGACGGAACAAAAATCGGCGACAACGATACCGGCGTAATCTATCTCCCGAACGGAAAATTATGCTTTCTCGCTATTTTCATCAAAGACTCTCGTGAGAGCGACCAAACCAATGCACAAATTATCGCCGATATCGCAAGAATCATTTACAATTCCGCGGTTCAAAAATAAGAAACATGAAACGCCCTTTCACATACATCATTCTACTTTATCTTTTAACCATCGGTTGTTCCGGGAAATCCGCTTCTGTTATCGGCGGGGCTAACGGATCTACCGAAATTATCGTTGCTGACTGTGATACCGATACGATTTTAACAGGAGATGACTTAGAAAAATTCGACAGTCTTTTCAACGCATGGGTAAACAATCACAACACCAACCCGATAACCCGCCTCAGCAGCAACACGAATGATGCGAAAAAATTGGAACAATTTCCGCAATTACTAAACATGGGGAAAAAAATCATTCCCTGTATCATCACCCGATTGCCCGACAAAAACCTATTTTGGACATTAACGCTATATGACGAACTGCAAGACATCGATAGCTTAAAGTCATTCGACTATACCCGAGGCGAACAATTCAGAGCACAAGAAACCCTCCGGAAATATGTAGAAGCTAAGTTACACAAGAAGAAACGGGTATTCAATTCAGATCAAGAAAAAATAAAAGCTATTCGAGAATTGGCTAAGGAGTATGGCTGGGAAGAAGATTCTACGCTCTCTCCCCGCGAAAAAGACTCCATACTCCTCAACTTAGATTACGAAATCACAGAGGAAACATTCAAATTTTACAAAAATGGAAATAACGAGGGGTAAAATACTAATCATAATGGGCATTATCATGCTCATAGGATTCATCGCAATAGGGTTTTTCATTTTTCCGATAGGCATTACCCTATGCTCCATAATCGGATTATGTTATGGAATTATAGGCAAAGACAAATTATTCACCCGATGGTCATTCATCGGGTTATCGGTAGGAATCATTTTTTTAATCTACACCTATTACGTTATACAAGGAATGTAAAGAACTATTCCCCAATATAAAATGAAAGCACCGTATATCAATAATATACGGTGCTTTCATTTTATATCATCGTCGTTTTCACTCAAACATATGACGCAATTTACTGAATATTCGCTGTTTAGCTGTGAGTGTAGGCTGTATATTGGGTGCAGTTTTCAAATCCTCGAAATGCTTCTTTTCGCTAGCATTGAGGTTTTCTGGAATGTAAACCGATACATTTACAATCAAGTCACCTACTCCATAACGATTGACCGAAGGCAATCCTTTTCCCCTAAGCCGGAATATTTTTCCGGGTTGAGTACCGGGATCCACTTTTATACGAGCCTTACCATCAAGAGTAGGAACTTCGATAGAACCACCCAATACGGCAGTCGGCAAATCGAGCAGCAAATTATATATCAAATCGTTCTCGTCGCGCAGTAAATCGGGATGCGGTTCCTCTTCGATTAAAATCAACAAATCACCATTCACACCGCCATGACGAGCAGCATTCCCTTTGCCCGCCATAGAGAGTTGCATACCTTCGGATACCCCGGCCGGAATATTCAACGTGATTACCTCTTCTTCACGTACGATACCTTCCCCAGCACAATGCGGACACTTCTTCGTAATAATACGGCCCTCTCCACCGCAGTCGGGACACGTAGTCGTCGATTGCATAGCTCCGAGAAAAGTCTGTTGTACCCGTGTCACTACTCCCGACCCGTTACATTTCGAACACGTCGTATAAGCCGTACCGTTCTCTGCACCCGTACCGTTACAATGAGAACAGCTCACATACTTAGGAACCTTTATTTTTTTCTCGACACCGGTAGCGATCTCTTTCAATGTCAGTTTCACCTTTACTCGTAAATCCGAACCTTTATTGACATGACGACGTCCCCCTCGTGAGCCGCCCCCGAAGCCTTCGAATCCGCCGAATCCACCACCGAAAATATCGCCGAAATGCGAGAAAATATCCTCCATAGACATACCGCCGCCACTGAAACCGCCACCGGCAGCACCACCTAACCCTTGATGCCCGAACTGGTCGTAACGAGCCCGCTTATCCGCATCACTCAATACTTCATACGCTTCGGCAGCCTCTTTAAACTTTTCCTCAGCCTCTTTGTTTCCGGGGTTCTTATCCGGGTGATATTGGATAGCTTTTTTACGGTATGCCTTTTTTATCTCCTCGGCCGTCGCATTTTTAGCGACACCCAGCACTTCATAATAATCTCTTTTTTCCATTGCTCCCTGTCCTATAATTTATTCCCCTACCACGACTTTGGCAAAGCGAATAACTTTGTCATTGAGCGTATATCCCTTTTGTACGGTATCTATCACTTTACCTTTTTGAGCCGGATCCGAAGCCGGGAACATCGTCACAGCCTCGTGATATTCTGTATCGAAATCCGCTCCCTCCGTAGGAATCTCCTTTACGCCGTTTTGTTCTAGATAGCTTTTGAATTTATTATATATCAAGCTCATTCCCTCTTTCACAGCCGCTAAATCATTACTTTCTTCCACAGCTGCCAATCCGCGTTCAAAATCGTCGATAACCGGCAGAATAGCTTTCATGCAATTCTCACCGCCATTCTTGATCAACTCCGATTTCTCACGCAACGTCCGTTTCCTGAAATTATCGAACTCGGCCATCAATAGCAAATAATCCTTCTGCATTTTCTCGATAGTCGCCTTCAAAGTTTCCAATTCGGCTGACAATCTGGCAGCCTCATCAGCCTCGCCTTCTTCACCGCCCTCCTCGGAACCTGTTTCTTCCGAAACTTCGGGTTCTTGGTTCAACGACTCTTTCTTCTCCTTTTCAGAAGCCTCATCTACAATATTTTGCGATTTTTCGCATTCTTTCTTTTCGGCCATATTTATAATTTTTCTTTTGTTACATTTTCATTTTCATCACGCTCATATCATCATTACCAATGAGCACCATTATAGTATCAAAAACACTGCCAAACAAGCCCAAACTGCACTTTTGTCAGAGTGCACTGCCACCTTCCCAATGTTTTCATTTCTATCCATTACCTGCAAAAAAGCAATTCCCTTTCTCCAAAAGAAAAAGAGCAGGTTTGCCCTGCTCTTTTTATATCCTGTTCAAAAATAATAATTGTTCTTTAAACGTAAAAATCCGACACTAATCAAACTTCGGCACTATCTCGAATATCTCCACTGGCCCTTCTATTTGTACTTCGGAAACTCCCTCGGCCAACTCGACCTTAAAAAACGACGAATCGATAACCGACTCAACCGCCAACGAACCATCGGGCCTAAACTGTCTCAAATGCACGACAGGAGCTCCATTCCCCGCCTCCGGCAATTCATTCACCAACAAAGTATATCCCTCGGTCCGAGGAGCGACCCCGAAAGAAAAAGTTCCATTATTTCGATAACTTGTGCCTATTTGCTGATCAAACGCATAAAGAGCTTGCTGTACATCGTCGGACTTTAAGCTGAAACCCAAATGTTCCACTCTGGGAGGATTCACTTCGAATGAACGAACCGATGCGTAATTCGTGCGAGTAGATTCGAGTCTTTTCAATCGGACATATCTGGCCTTTACAGGCTCCCCGTTCCAACGAACGATATACTGTTTATTCAACTCTTCCGTCAACGGAGTCCATGCTTTACCATCAATCGAATATTCCACTACGGCATGGTCGAAATAATCGACATCGTCCACAGAATTACGCCCCTGCAAAATAGAAACTTCGGTCACATCTTTGACACTTCCCAAATCAACCCCGATCCAATCGCCGGCTTTTTGAGCGATTCCCGATGTATAATAAGTCGTAGTATCGTGATCGAACATTAACTTGCTCAACGTGGTTTTCGCATTATGGAACGAACCTATACCCCTATAACAGATAGGAGTCTCGCCCGACAACCGAGTTAAAAAGCCGTATGCCATATCGTCCATAGCATTTTCATAAAATGGTTGCAGTTTCATGGTCCCGCTTTTATGAGCTTCATAATCTTCTCGATCCTTCTTACTCATCAAGTTCCGAATATACTTATTCCAAAAATCGGCATCATCTTTACCGTCACGATAAACACGGGCAAGTTCCAAAGACCGTTTTCCTCTCGTACCCAACTTTCCGAATTCTTGGAGCCACGGAGTCAACTCACTCATCAAACCTTTATTGGTGCAACCTTTCTCTATTTCGGCAGGAGCTTTCTCTACCTTATCGAATTCTGCCCAAAGAGCCTGAGCCTCCGTTTCATTCCAATCACCGATTCTGAAAGTCTTGGTTTCCCACGATTCATCGCGGCGATAACCGGTCTCCGTATCGCAGGAATGAATAGCGAATGTCCGGTAGGCCTCCCTTGCTTTCGGCATCAATTCGCCGAGTCCTCTCTCCCAATTATCGATAGGATTATAAGCCGCTATATTCCAAGTATAATCGGCAACCCCGTATAAAGCCAATTTCGAAGCCTCTCCATGTTCCATCGGATTACTTGCTATTCCGCAAAGATCATTGGAATCCAACGAAGTATTCAAGCCATAAACAGGTCCTTGCAAAATAATATTGCGCACATAGTCGGTAACCGGATAATTCCACCAAAAATATGCCGGCCGCTTAATTCTGGAATTAACCCAATCCAAAGTCTCCGGTGTTAAGTCGCTGCATACTACGTCTCCTGTCCAAAACACTTCTATCGACGGATCGAGAGTTTCTCCATAAATAGCAAGACTTCCTTGCGGTGTGGGGTTTGCCCAAAGTTTGGAATAATCGGTCGGGCAAACCGTTAAATATGCTACATCGCCTTTGGACTTCACAAAATCCTTAGTCAATCTATTCAAAAGCTCCGTCTGTTTCACCGGATTTGTCCCTTCGCCCGATATATCGTCGAAAAAGAGGGCGAAAGCCCGTACACCGAGGTCATACATCAAATTAAATTTATTAACGAGGTTTTGATAATCCTCCTCGTTCCATTTAATATCTTGTCCCGGGTGTATCGCCCAAACAAAATCGACCCGATTACGTTTACAAGCCTCTATCAATTCTTTGATATTCCCGGCCTCCTTTTCGGGATATGGAAGCCTCCAATTCGGGCAACTGTGGTACGGATCGTCTTTCGGGCCGTACAAATAACTATTCATCTTGAACTTACCATAGAAATCTATCAAAGACATTCTCACCTCATGAGACCACGGTGTTCCATAAAATCCTTCTACTACCCCCCGGTATTTCAAATCGGGGTAATCGTCGATTTCCACATATGGTAATTCGCCCGTTACAGTCGCAGAACTCTCGACTAACTGGCGAAGGGTCTGCAAACCGTAAAAAGCTCCCCGCTCGTCATAACCGACGATCGATATACCATTCTTTCCGATATTCATGCGATATGCACCCGAAACAGATTTTACCCCATACTTAGCCGAAACCTTCGAACCAAAATCGACGGAGAGTTTTACCCCCTTCTTGTTAAAAGTGACAAAATCCAAATCTTCGGAAAATTTTCCATGCTTATCTTTTAGACACACTCCACCGGAAATATCGAGCCTCCCGGTTGGGTCGAGAACCAGTTTATGAGGAGTAGGGTTAATAATTATCCCTTTATGATCCAATTTTTTACCCGGCACAGCAAAAACGTCTTGCGCTTCCGATCTCTGCGATGCCAAATCGAACTCCGATTCCTGCGCCGAAAAGGTTCCGCACATCAACAAACCGATGCATACCATCAACGACTTTCTACAATCTATCATTTTCATAAAACTAATTTAAGCATGGAAATTTTATTATCTATCAAATAAACCCCATTAACGGGGTTATCCCTAGCGTTTTTTCAAAAATTTCTTGCTCAACCACCGTCTCACCGGCTCGTCATAAAGTTTCAAACAAAGATAGGCTACCAATATATTCCATACATAAACACACAAGGCTACTTGCCACGTTTCCCCGAATGTAAAATACTGGTTCTCAATCAACCAAGAATAGAACAAATACATAAACGGGTAATGCGTGATATAAAGAGGGAAAGAAATATCTCCCAAAAATTTACATATCCTCGTAGATGTTTTATCGGTTGTGTTTCCCGACGCACCCAATATAATAAGAACAGGAAATACCACGACTATACAAAAAGCCTCAAAAAGACCATTCATGCATATAGGTTCAACCCCTTCTACATAAGGAACACAAAACAAAACCAACAATACGAAAGAACATATCCAGAATGCCCCTCTCACTTTCACGGGTTTGAAATTACGAGACAACAACAGTCCCAAAGAAAACGGGAAAAGCATTCGCAACAATCCGCCCACAAAATTCACCGAATCGAGCGTCCAGCCTACCCCTATCATGCCATACCCCGATACATCGAAGATAGCGAAACAAGCCAGACAGATTCCCAGTAATACCACAAAAACAGTTAACGCCTTAGTAGACAAACGACGAATAAACAAAGCATACAAAATATTACCGATATACTCGAAAAATAATGACCAACTGGGACCGTTCAAAGGAAACATTTCACCATTACCCCGAACCTCATAACCTGCACCCGGATAGGCCGGAATGAAAAACATCGCGAAAAGCAAAGCCCACATCACCATCGACGTAGCCACATGAGTCCCGTCCCACTGTTCGCTACCCTGGATACAAAATGTAATCACACCTAAAACTGCACCCATGACAACCATCGGGTGAAGACGAATCAACCGCCGCTTAAAGAAATTTTTTACCGTCAGGCTCTTTCCCCAACGATCATCATAAGCATAACCGATAACGAAGCCCGATAAAATAAAAAAGAAATCCACGGCCAAATATCCATGATTGATGCTTTCTATAAGAGTACCACCGGCAAAAGCATACCCTTCGAAGACATGATACCACACGACCAAAAGCGCGGCTACACCACGTAATCCGTCAAGCAACTCATAATGAGGTTTGGTATCTGAAAACGCAGCAGAAGAAATTTGTTGCATAATGAATTGGTAATTTAGATTTTTGATTTTAGTGATGATTAATATTACGGCAAAATTACAGGACTTATATAATTTAAAATTTGTCCTATGTCAAAAAATCCTCTGAAAGATCATTTTCGGGCTCCCCTGAGACGACTGAGCGTCGAGAGTGTTATACCCAAATACGATGCGATATACCCAAGTTGAGCTCGCTGGTTCACCTGAGGGAATTGCTGCCTGAACTCCTCATACCGTTCTTTTGCCGATAAAGTCAAACGTTCCTTATGGGAGCGATGCAAACGCCGGTACTCGTCTTGATGAATAATCCGCCCCCAATTAGCCAGTTCGATATTCGTTTCGAACAGCCGACGCAATTTATCCAGAGATATTCTATAAGCGACTACATCTTCAAGGGTCTCCACAAATTCCTCGCTCATCTTGTTATAATAGAGTTCGTCCATACTGAACACGATTCCGCCCTCACACGAAAAAGAAGTCGTTATCTCTTCTCCGTTCACCAACCAAAACGAGCGAGTCATTCCCTTCCCTATAAAATAAGCCGATTTACAATACATGCCCGCCCTTATCAACTGATACTTCTTGGGAAAACGGCACAAAGTCATGCTCTCTTTCAATGTCCGTATCGTATCATCGGAAATCGGATATAAAGAATTTATCTTATCTATAATACCGGTCATGTAACAATCTTCGATCATTCTCTTTTTCAAAAACGATTTTATACGCTATACTTCACAAATTCCAGTCCAAACAAAACACCCCGGATAACAATCGGCAAGATCGACTTCTTTATCGAATAGGGCAAATACCGAAGAACCCGAACCGGACATAGATGCATATACAGCTCCCTGTTCATATAAACGATCCTTTATCTCTCCTATTTCCGGAAATCGGGCAAACACACTTTCTTCAAAGTCATTGATCAATCGACCTCTCCACTCCTCGACCGGACGGGAAACGGTATCCCTCACCGGCTCTTCCGGCAATACCGGAGTAACCAACGAATAAGCCACCGATGTAGGCACGGAGACAGAAGGCTTCACCAATACGATTCGATAGGACTTCAACGACAATTCGATCGGCTCGAACTCATCTCCTATTCCTTTGGCTAATAAAGGTTTATTATGCAAGAAAAATGGGCAATCGGCTCCCAGAGAAGCAGCTTCCTTGTCAAGCTCGTCATCGCTCAACGGCAAACGAAAATAATCTCTCACCATCGCCAACAAAAAAGCGGCATCGGAAGAACCGCCTCCTAACCCCGCACCAAAAGGTATGGCTTTATGAAGATAAATAGATATCGGGGGTAACGAAAAACGACAGCTCAATCTCCGCCACGCTTTCATCACCAAATTATTCTGGGGATCACCGTCTATGACAATTCCCGACAAAGACAACTCCGTCTCCTGTTGCGACGTTGGAACAATCTCCAAAGCATCTTGTAACTGAACGGGATAAAATACCGTCTCTATATTGTGATAACCATCGGGACGACGGGCTACGATACGCAACCCCAAATTGATTTTTGCATTGGGAAATCTAATCATCTATATCCTTGTTTTTCGAGAATCTTTGCGAAAATAACCATTCTCAGTCACATAGGCAACTCCACTCTAAAAAAGAATAAAAATTTCATCGAAGAGAAAATTTATTATAATTTTACCGACATAATAGAAAAACAGAAACAAATGAAAAAAAGAACCCTCACCGCCGGTACTATCCTTTTATGCCTATCTGCAATCTCTTTCGGGCAAAATTCTATAAAAGATTTTCTACATCAAAATCCACAATTTTTCGGTAGTACGGCATCTGTTTATTATTGCAACGACACCACAGACACCCCGGCTCCAAAAGATTTCATACCGTTTCACATCGATCATATAGCTCGACACGGTTCACGCACCCACGATTCAAAAAGCATGGTTCCGAACCTGTACAAACTAATGAATAAAGCCGATTCTTTGAACCTTTTAACCCGGGAAGGCAAACTGCTGCGTAATCAAATCGACACCATCTACCATTTGATGAATCATCGCTGGGGAGACCTCACTCCGCTCGGAGCCCGACAACACCGGGATATGGCTCGTCGCATGTATCACCGCTTTCGTCCGGCGTTTACACCTCAGGACGGCAAAGTGACCCTTGTGGCACAATCGACCACGGTTCCACGCTCCATGGCTAGTATGGCGGCATTCGTCGCAGAAATGAGAGGCTATACCCCCACTGCGGAGTTTTCTATGGATCCCAGCAACGGATATGACAATACCCTGCGATTCTTCAAAGGAAAAGAATACCAACAATATCTCTCGAAAGGCTCATGGAAAAAGATACTCCGAGCCTATCAGGAAAAGCACACACCCACAAGGCTTATCGACCGTATATTCAAGAAAGAGTGGGAACAAATCATACCCGATCCTATTACATTCATGACCCACCTATACGCGTTAACCATCATATTGCCGAATACCGACTACGACATATCCCTATATCCGTGGTTCACAGAAGAAGAAAAATTCGATTTATGGAGTGCGAACAATCTATCGCAATACCTGCGTAAAGCCAACTCCATTCCCGGAAAAGGACTCCCTGTCGCCATTGCGAAACCTCTGTTAAAAGACATGTTGGCTACATCGCAAGCAGCGATCGACGGAAACGGTGTCGAAGCCAATTTACGTTTTGCACACGGTGAAAATACAATTCCTTTACTCGCCCTGTTAGGCATTGAGAATGCAGCCGTTGCAGAAGCCGATCCCGAAAAAGTAGCCGAGGTTTGGCAAGACTTCAAATACAATCCTATGGCGACGAATATCCAATGGATACTTTATAAAAATACCGATGGGAAAATACTCGTGAAAGTATTGTTCAATGAACAAGAAATAAAACTACCCATCGATTCGGAATATGCACCTTATTACGATTGGGAGCTATTCCAAAAATATTGTGAAAAGCAGATGGCGAAATACCCCGATACGACACCGGCCCTGTAATTAATCGGAAATATCTGCTTGTTGAAAAGTTCATTATAAGATTCGCTCACCAAATTTCCCGATAGCAGAAAGATTGACTACTTTTGTAACGGGAAAGAATTGCCGCATGGAAACTCGAAGAAACTACACTCGCCAGAAAAAAGCCTACGCTCCGAAAGTTTCGGAACAAGGCAAGCTACAACCTCAGGACAAAGAGCTCGAAGAAGCCGTGTTGGGAGCTCTCATGCTCGAAAAAGATGCCTATACCACCGTTTGCGACATCTTAAAGCCAGAGTGTTTCTATGAGCCGACCAACCAACTTATTTATAGTGCAATATCCCGGTTGGGAGCACAACAACGCCCCATCGACATGCTCACCGTCACCGAGCAACTGCGACTCGACGGAAAGCTCGATGAAGTCGGCGGAGCCCTCCGTATTTCCGAACTTACCGGACGTGTAGCATCGGCGGCGCACATCGAATACCATGCCCGCATCGTAGCCCAAAAATATTTGGCTCGGGAATTGATCGAATTTTCCAGCGAAATACTCAACAAGGCCTTTGACGAGACCAACGACGTAGATGACCTTATGCAGGAAGCCGAGGGGAAACTCTTTGAAATTTCCCAACGTAACCTGAAAAAAGACGTTACTCAAATAGACCCAGTACTGAGCGAAGCTATCAGACAAATTCAAATAGCAGCCAATCGAAGCGACGGATTGAGCGGACTGCAAACCGGGTTTCACGACATCGACAAAATTACTTCCGGTTGGCAAAATTCCGACCTCATCATTATCGCCGCCCGTCCCGCTATGGGAAAAACGGCATTCGTCCTTTCTATGGCAAAGAACATGGCTGTCAGCTATAACACGCCGGTGGCTATCTTCTCGCTCGAAATGTCCAATGTCCAGCTTGTCAATCGTCTCATCATCAACACTTGCGAAATCCCCGGCGATAAAATCAAAAGCGGACAGTTGGCCCCGTTCGAATGGGAACGGCTCATGTCTCGTATCGAAATACTGAGGAACGCTCCTATATATATAGACGATACCCCCAGCCTTTCCGTTTTTGAACTTAGGACAAAAGCACGCCGATTGGTTCGCGAGCACGGAATCAAAATCATCATCATAGACTACTTGCAACTGATGAACGCTAGCGGTATGTCCTTCGGGAGCCGAGAACAAGAAGTCAGCACCATATCCCGTTCGCTCAAACAATTGGCAAAAGAGCTTCAAATACCTATCATCGCCCTGTCCCAGTTAAATCGTAGTGTGGAATCCCGGGGTAACGACAAAGACGGTAAAGAAGGGAAACGCCCGCAACTTTCCGACTTGCGTGAATCGGGAGCTATCGAGCAAGATGCCGATATGGTTTGCTTTATACACCGTCCCGAATATTATACGCGGTCCAAGGAAGATGCCAATGGAAACAGCATCGAAGGCTTGGCAGAATTTATCATAGCCAAACACCGTAGCGGTGCGACCGATACCGTGAATATGAAATTCGTCTCTTATCTGGCTCGATTCCAAAATTACGACGAAGACACCCGACTGACCGATTTCAGTGCACCGGTAACCTCGAAGTTCAATACTCCCGACACGAGCACACCATCGGCAGCGCCACTGTCTGGGAACCCCGATTTCCTGAATCCCCCCGGTTCGTCCAATAACGATATACCCTTCTGAAAAGAACTTTTATCTCCCGACCGATGTTATTCTTTCGAATAACTAATATAGTATGGAGAAAAAACGACAAAAAATCTGGACTGCGATAGGTGTAGGCATAGCTATCGCACTACTGTTATATTGGCTCACATTGGCCATTTGGATAGACGATGATACCGATACCCCTACGCCTCCTCCCGTAGACGAAATCTCGAATTATTAAAATATACTAAAATCGCTACGGGTAAAAACTTTTTGCAATACAAGTGTGTTTTATTATCGAAACCGGGAAAGAAACGGCTCTTCTTAGGGAAAAAGAAGCGAAGCGTCGCTTCCGTCGAGCCAAAATCTCCGGTCTGGAAGAGTTAATTTATACGATAATATTCTTGTTTTTTGTGTGTTTCATTGGTATTATATTATCCTTTGTTTATTCCTGTAATAAACATTATCCTCTTTCTTGTTTTTGATATATTTCAAGTAGTAAAGCCCCGTCGTGAGACGAGGCTTTACTATTTATATTCCCCCATCAACGTATTCCGAGTCTGTTCAATGCTTGCTGGTATCGAATTGCATTTCGTTGATGCTCTGCCAAAGTCACGGCAAAATTATGATAGCCCGAAAAATCCTCTTTGGCGCACATATAAAAATACCCGTTCGGTATATGTGTCAGCACGGCATCGATAACCTGCTTCGAAGGAATCCGTATAGGGCCGGGAGGCAATCCCGTAACCCGATAAGTATTATATGGCGATTCTATGGTCAAATGAACATTCAATATGCGTTTCAGCGAAAAATCCCCGTGGGCAAATTTTACCGTAGGGTCTGCCTGCAAAGGCATGCCTTTACGCAATCGGTTCATATAAAGACCCGCAACCTTTCCCATTTCATCACGTTTGTTAGTCTCTTCCTCTACGATCGAAGCCAGAGTCGCTACCTCCACAGGAGTCAATCCCCACCGCTTTGCCTGTTGCTCCCGCTTTCCTTCCCAATAAATGCGATACTCCCGCTTCATCTTCTGTAAAAAAGATTCGGGAGTCACAGTCCAGTAAAACTCATAAGTATCCGGTAAAAACAAAGCCGGGAGAGTCGCTTTCGTAAAACCTAAATCCGCACAAACACTATCGTTGTACAGCAAAGCCAACAACTCCTCTTTCGAAAAAAACAACTGCTCCGATACCCTTTCGGCCAATTGTTCGAGAGTGCGTACGTTATTAAATGTAACTCGTATGGGAGATTGGCTTCCCCTCGACAATTTCAAAGACATTTGCCGAGCTGTCATACCGGCATGAAGCCGATAAGCCCCGACACGAACATCCGGATCGAATTTATAAAACGACAGCAAACGTTTTACTCTCGGGATCGATTTCTCATCTGGAATCACCGAATGCAAAGCACTATCGAGCTGAGCATCATTCCACTTCGGATAAACATAGCACACCGTTTGTTCGGTAATAACAGGATCATACAAATAACTCTTCATTACCGGAATAAACAAACATGCGAGAATCAAAATAATCCCTCCTGTTATCCAAGCAAATATCTTTATACCTTTATTCACATTCGACATAATAATCCGATTATACACAGCGCAAAAGCACCTTGACGGGACAAAAGTAACGATTATTCCCGAAATAAAATAATGCGAAAAAGTTTGCTGTTTCAAATATTCCGCTTATCTTTGCGCTGCATTTGAAAAAATGACGTCAACGACAAATCGTCCTTTGGAAGGATGGGTGAGTGGCTGAAACCACCAGTTTGCTAAACTGACGTACTCGAATGGGTACCGGGGGTTCGAATCCCCCTCCTTCCGCAAATGCAAAGTCCATAGTGTATTACATTACGCTATGGACTTTTTTATTTGAATCGACTCCCCCATTGTCGAAATTTCAGAAACGGTCTTTGGAATATTGACACATTGGTTGTAATTTTGGAGCAATTTAAAATAAAGGTATGAAAAATTTCAAAAATATTCCTTTTGTCGAAATTTACACAGAAAAAACACCTTGTCGAAGAAACAAAATGCACCAATAAAAAATGAATATTGTTAATAATATTCCAAGTATTTCAAATCTATTTCAAAATCACATTCAATTTTTGTAGCATGAATTTCAAAATCAAATCAAACAACGTTATGAATTATCAACGATTATTTCTATCGGGAATATTTCTCTCGCTATTCATGCTATCTGCATCCGCAAAGACATTTATCATCGGGAACGATTCGACCACGGTCCGCACCTCCGATACCGATTATGCCGATGAATTAGAAAAAATACGAATGCACATGCCCGATATAGAAGTCGGGAACGGTATATCTTTCCAACCTAAAAACAAAAGCTATAAACTCACGATGCGCATTCGCATGCAAAATTTGGTCGATGTCGACTTCAACGAGAAATTCGAGGCTCAGGATATCGACGCCCGCGTCAAACGGCTCAGGTTACGTTTCGATGGATATATCTATACACCCAAACTCACCTATTTAGTTCAGTTAGGCTTCTCGCCTTACGATATGAAAACGCTGCCCAATGGGAACAACAACATCGTACGCGACGCAATGATTTACTACGTTCCCAACTCGACATGGAATATCGGTTTCGGACAAACCAAAATACGGGCGAATCGCGCCCGAATAAACTCTTCGAGTGCCCTACAATTCGTAGATCGTTCCATTGTAAACTCCGAATCCAATCTCGACCGCGATTTCGGTATCTTCGGAGAATACAATCAACATCTATTCGGCTCTTTGGATTTAGCGGCCAAAGCCTCTATTACTACCGGAGAAGGCAGAAACTGGGGAAACAATAAAGGGAGTGGACTCGCATATACGGGACGCATAGAACTATTCCCACTGGGACGATTCACCGGGAAAGGAGATGCTATGGAAGGCGATTATGAACGAGAACAAACGCCCAAAATCCTTTTAGCGGGAGCATACAGCTATAACGACCGGGCTCTTCGGGCACAAGGTTCCAATGGGGACAAATTACTGTTTGACCAGACCCGTAACCTTTCTTCCTATTTTGTCGACTTCATCTTCAAATATCAAGGATTTGCTTTTTATACCGATTTCATGGGGCGTATATCATCTTCCTCACCGCTCATTAAATCGGGCGAAAATGTAGAACAATATGTCCTCACTGGAATGGGGCTCAACGTACAGGCAAGTTATCTCTTTCGTTCCAATTGGGAAATCGCATTGAGAAACTCTACCATCATGCCGGATAAAGAAGTACAGCCTTATGCCAATTATCGCAGTCACAACCAATCGACGTTCGGTGTCACGAAATATCTGATAGATCACAGATTAAAAGTACAAGCCGACCTGTCTTACAATTACAAAAATGAATTTGTCGATTCCGATTACAATCGCTGGCAATTAAGATTTCAGATAGAACTCGGCTTTTGACAAATCGATGTAAGCAACCTAACACCTAAACAGTATATAAAATGTCCTCTCAGTACGATTTCGACACAATTATCGACCGGCATCACACCGGAGCTATGAAAACCGATGTTCTCTGTGAGCGCTATGGTCGGGAAGATCTCATTCCTTTATGGATTGCCGACATGGATTTTGCGGTCGCCCCCTGTATAACGGATGCTCTCGTACGCCGGTTACAACACCCGGTTTACGGATATGCCGAGGCTCCTGCGAGCTATTGGCAATCCATTATCGATTGGCTCGACTACCTGCATGGCTGGAAAGTAAAAAGAGAATGGATCACCTATATCCCCGGGATTGTCAAGGGCATAGGCTTGGCAGTCAATGTATTTAGTAACCCCGGAGATAAAATCATCATACAGACTCCGGTCTATACACCGTTCATGGCCGTCCCCGAAAGTAACGGTCGGCAGGTTGTACATAATCCGCTCAAATGGAACGGCTCTCACTACGAAATGGACTTCGATCACCTTGAATCGATCATCGACTCCCAATGCAAGCTGTTCATTCTCTGTAATCCTCATAATCCCGGAGGAGTGGTTTGGCCGTTGGAAACATTACAGCGAATCGCCGAAATCTGTGCACGGCACAACATACTCATCATTGCCGATGAAATTCATGCCGATATGCCTCTCTTCGGAGCCAAACATCACCCTTTTGCCTCGGTATCCGAAACAGCGGCTCAAAACAGTATATCGTTTGGAGCTCCTTCCAAGACGTTCAACATCGCAGGCTTGGTCAGCTCCTATGCCATTGTTCCCAACGAAACGATTCGTAAGCGCTTCTTCGACTGGCTCACGGCAAACGAGCTGAACGAACCCACATTCATGGCGACCATAGCCACCGAAGCCGCTTATAACCATTGTAGAGAATGGCGCGAACAAATGTTAGCCTACATCGAACAAAATATACTCTTTGTCGAAGAGTTTCTCGATCGTCATATTCCCGCCATCAAAGCCATCAGGCCGCAAGCATCCTTTATCGTATGGCTCGACTGTACACGGCTTCACCTCGAACACGATGCACTCATCGACCTTTTTGTCGATAAAGCCAGACTAGCACTCAACGACGGTGAAATGTTCGGCCCCGAAGGCAAAGGACACATGCGGCTAAACGTAGGTACGCCTCGCGCAGTTTTGCAAAAAGCGCTCGAACAACTACGTTCCGCCGTGGATGGGCTTAAACGATAGCTTACGAAACATGTCGAAAACAAAAAAACTTTCTTTTCGAGACAAATGCCATAAACACCTTTGACTCCGAAGAATATCTTTTTCGGAAAATATTTTATACTTTTGCACCCGATTGGTACAAAAGCCTTTTTACTTTTGTATCTTGAAATAATATAGAACATTCTGAAAGAACGACTTTATGAACGAACTTGCCACGAAGTACAATCCCGCCGACGTAGAAGAAAAATGGTATGCCTATTGGTTGAAAAACGGGCTTTTCAAATCGAAGCCCGACGGTCGAGAACCCTATACCGTTGTCATTCCGCCACCCAATGTCACCGGGATTCTACACATGGGGCACATGCTGAACAATACGATACAAGACATTCTGGTACGCCGGGCTCGCATGGAAGGGAAAAATGCTTGTTGGGTTCCCGGCACAGACCATGCATCTATCGCCACCGAAGCCAAAGTGGTAAATAAACTTGCAGCGCAAGGTATTAAAAAAAGCGATCTTTCCAGAGAAGAATTTCTCAAATACGCTTGGGAATGGAAAGAAGAACACGGCGGAATCATCTTGAAACAACTCCAAAAATTGGGAGCTTCCTGCGATTGGGACCGCACTGCTTTCACTATGGACGAAATCCGTTCCGAAAGTGTTTTGAAAGTATTTGTTGACTTATACAACAAAGGACTCATTTACAGAGGAGTCCGCATGGTAAATTGGGACCCCAAAGCCCTCACCGCCCTCTCCGATGAAGAAGTCATTTATAAAGACGAACACAGCAAACTCTATTATCTGCGCTATTTTATCGAAGGCGAGGATAAATACATTATCGTTGCCACCACACGACCTGAAACAATCTTAGGCGACACGGCGGTTTGCGTAAACCCCAACGACCCGCGTTATTCATTCCTTAAAGGGAAAAAAGTCATCATACCGCTGGTAAATCGGGTGGTTCCTATTATCATGGACGACTATGTCGATATTGAGTTCGGAACCGGATGCTTAAAAGTCACCCCGGCACACGATGTAAATGACTATATGTTGGGAGAAAAATACAATCTGCCGAGTATCGACATATTCAACGACAACGGAACCATCAGCGAAGCCGGAGGGCTTTACGTAGGAATGGATCGTTTCGACGTTCGCAAACAAATCGCCAAAGACTTACAGGAAGCCGGATTACTCGAAAAAGTCGAAGATTACGACAATAAAGTGGGTTATTCCGAACGTACCAATGTCGTTATCGAACCCAAACTATCGATGCAATGGTTTGTCAAAATGGATAAACTCGCAGCCCCGGCTCTCAATGCCGTCATGAAAGACGAAATCAAATTCCACCCCGATAAATTCAAAAACATTTATCGGCACTGGATGGAAAACATTAAAGATTGGTGTATCTCCCGCCAGCTTTGGTGGGGACATCGCATCCCGGCGTACTACCTTCCTCAAGGTGGATTCGTAGTAGCTGCCACTCCCGAAGAAGCGTTGAAATTAGCCCGAGAGAAAAGTGGTAAGGCCGACCTTCAAATGAGCGATCTGCGACAAGACGAAGATTGCCTCGACACATGGTTCTCTTCGTGGTTATGGCCCATCTCGCTTTTCGATGGTATCAACAATCCCGGCAACGAAGAGATAAACTACTATTACCCGACCACCGATTTGGTTACAGCCCCCGATATCATTTTCTTCTGGGTGGCTCGAATGATTATGGCCGGATACGAGTATGAACACAAACTTCCTTTCCGCAACGTCTATTTCACCGGAATCGTACGGGACAAGATAGGACGAAAGATGTCCAAGGCGCTCGGTAATTCGCCCGACGCTCTCGAACTGATAAAAACCTACGGAGCCGACGGTGTCCGCATGGGACTCATGTTGGCCGCACCTGCCGGAAACGACATACTATACGACGATGCGTTGTGCGAGCAAGGACGCAACTTTAACAACAAAATATGGAATGCCTTCCGCTTGGTAAAAGGTTGGAACGTAGATGAAACCCTCCCCCAGCCTCAAACGGCAGCCATTGCCGTAGAATGGTTCGACGCACAACTCAACCGTACGCTCGAAGAAGTCAAAGACCTGTTCGGGAAATATCGTCTGTCCGAAGCCCTCATGGCTGTATACAAACTCTTCTGGGACGAATTTTCATCTTGGTATCTCGAAATGGTTAAACCAGCCTATCAACAACCTATCGACCGCAAAACCTACGATGCTACACTCCGGTACTTCGATGCGTTGCTCCGTATGTTGCATCCTTTCATGCCCTTCATCACCGAAGAATTGTGGCAACACCTGTATGACCGCAAAGAAGGCGAAAGCATCATGACAGCACGCATGCCCGAGCCCCAACCGGTCGACATGGAAATCATAAACCGATTCGAAACGACCAAACTGGTCGTAGCGGGAATACGTACGATCCGCTTGCAAAAAGGCATAGCCAATAAAGAACAGCTCACGCTGCAAATTATCGGCGCACACGATCACTCGAACGATTGCATACTGACCAAAATGACCAATCTGGCAACGATCGAAACAATCGAAGAAAAAGATCCTGCCGCCGCTTCGTTCCGGGTACATGCAACGGAATATGCGATTCCTATGAGCAACGCCATCGATGTAGAAGCCGAATTGAAAAAACTCGAAGCCGAATTAAAATATGCTCAGGGATTCCTCAAAACAGTGATGGGAAAACTCGGCAACGAACGCTTCGTTCAAAATGCTCCCGAAGCCGTGGTAGCTATGGAGCGCAAAAAGAAAGCCGATGCCGAAGAAAAAATCAAATCGCTCGAAGAAAGCATAGCAGCCTTGAAAAAGTAGTAAAAGGCCATACAACAAATGAAATCCCGCTCTATCTAATTTCGATAGAGCGGGATTTTCATACCCGAACAAAAAAAACAGCCCCACCCTTTACGACTCAATAGGAAATCAATGAGAATAGTCTTTTAGCTCCTCCCCTGTGGCATAGACATATAGGGAAGGTGGCACGGAATAACGGAGGGGCTAACTCAATGGAAATGTCGAAAAATACCGACAATAACAGAAACAGAGTCAGGCATCGGCTTCTCCCCTTCCTCATCTCATCTGCAACAGATAAGAGAAGCAAACGAAGCATCGGAGAACTCAAAACCCCAGTAGAGCAAAAACGCTGGAAGATTTCTATACCCCTCCCCTGCCGTGTCCCGTAGCCTTACGGGGTGTTTTGCATCGCAAAATATAGGGGAGGTGTCACAAAGTGACGGAAGGGTTAACTCAACGGAAATGGCAGGAAATATAAGGGAAATACCCGCAAGGAGAAGGGCTCAAATTCTACAATCACCCTATACACTCCCCCTACATCGCTGACCTATCCCGATTTGTCATCTCGTAAAAAAAGAAGTTCGGCAACACCTTCTCACCTTACAATTCTACCGAAAAGAATAAAAAAAACCGTCCGATAAAAATCGGACGGTCGAAATATCGATTCGTTTCAAATATTAAAAACAATAATACAAGCTGAGACTTATCTCATTGCCGCTCAAAGACAAGCCCGACACGCTGCTTCCGTTATATTTAGTACGATATCCCAGAAAGCCGTAATGAGCTACCAAAGAGAAATTATCGGTCAAATTAAAAGATATACCCGGCTTAAAACCAATTTCAAAACCAGTATCCGAATCCGCCCCTTTATACTTTTGAGTAGAAATACCGAAACCACCATCTACCAATAAGCCTACGAAATCTTTTTTCCAAAAATTCCAACGGGCATACGGAGCGATATAAAACGAATTGAAATTGTCCATATGAGTATAACCTATCATACCGGCAACCGTCCAAGTATCGTTAAATGCATAACCGAATTCAGGAGCGATTGTAATCATGGTATTTTCCGATGCATCATCGTAAAGTAACCCCAATTGACCACCCACAAAATACTGAGCATTGGCTGCTAACACACCAAACACAAGAGCTAAGGTTAAAACTAATTTCTTCATTTTATTTATTTTTTAGTTTATAATATGGAACAAAGGTAATCATTCGACAAAAAGATCGGTCTTCTATTTTCCCGTTTTTTTTCTTTTTGTGTTAAAATATAATAAAATAAGGAGGGAGTTTAAAACTCCCTCCTTATTTTATTTTACTATGATTTTCTTATTTCACTAGTTCAAACCCCATCAATACACCCTCATACTCATCGAGCAATCCACCGACACTTTTCAATGTAGAACTCTGAGACTTCGATGCAATAGTAGTCAATACCTTCACGAATCGATCCACATCGAAAAGCATTTCCAACGTATTGCCATTCTTGTTTATAACGGCATCCATAACCATTATGGGAATGTAACCACCCACGGCAGTAAATGTAACCACGAATCTTCCGCTCTCTTCTTCTTTAACAATATGACCGTTCAATTTCGCATTACCATATTTCATTACAAAAGTAGTATCGGCAAAAGCAAATGAAACCCGCGAAGGCGTGATACCGGCCTTTGTATAGTAGGTCGCCAACTTTGTTTTCAAAGATGCAGCCACGACCTCACCTCCCGCCGATTTCAAGAAATCGCTGCTTTCGAACTTACAAGCAGGAGCCGAATATTTCCACGTCCCGACTAAATCGGCAACCGTCAACGAAGCATCTGTACCGGCAATAGCACTCACAACCTTATTCACTGTCGATGAATTCAGTATGTCTCCAAGCCCACCCAACGAAAGCTGAGCTTTCACAGAGGTAAAAAACAAACACAAGCAGCATACGATAGATAATCTGCACACCCATTTTTTCATAATAAAATCTCTTTACAACATTATTTATTTACAAAAACAATACATCTCGAAACAATCTAATCCCACTTACCGATATCGAGTTCTGTTCCATTGCAAAGATACGCTCCAAACAATTAAAGTGTTCCTCAAAAACAGATTTTCGACAAAAAAATTAAAAATAAGACAAATCACGATAAAAGCACGACCACATTGAACCAAAACACTCCTATATCGTTATTATAGACAGAAAGGGCGCTCCGAAGGATTCCCGAAACCGTAACGGTAAAAGGAGGAGCAGCCATTACGGAGAAGGATATTCCTCTCAGCCCCTTTCTATTATAAAAAGACAGGTATCCGCCCCGAATAGGACGTATACCTGTCTTACTTTTTTATCGGATCAATCCTTAAACCGTCGGACGACCTATACTATAATAAGCAAATCCCAACTCTTTCATCTCAGACGGATCATAAATATTACGACCGTCGAATATCACAGGTGATTTCATAGACCGGATAACCGTTTTCCAATCCGGCAAACGAAACTCTTTCCATTCCGTTACAATCAACAAAGCATCCACATCGGCAACCGCTTCATAAATATTCTCGGCATATTCCACCTTATTCCCTATCCGCCGCTTGCATTCCGGCATAGCCACCGGGTCATATACCTTTACACGGGCTCCTGCCTCACATAACTTATCGATCAATATCAAAGCCGGAGCTTCGCGCATATCGTCAGTCTCCGGTTTAAAGGAAAGCCCCCACACGGCAAATTTTCGTCCCGATATTTTCCCATCGAAATAGCGGAACAATCGGTGATAAAGCAATTCCTTTTGCGACTCATTCACCCGTTCGACAGCTTTCAAAATCTGCATATCGCAATCATTCTCTTCCGCCGTCTTTATCAAAGCCTTCACATCTTTCGGGAAACAAGAGCCCCCATATCCACAGCCGGCATACAAGAAACGGCTGCCGATACGATCGTCGGCTCCGATACCTTTGCGCACGGCCCCTACATCGGCTCCCACCTCGTCGCACAATAACGCAATTTCGTTCATAAAGCTGATACGAGTCGCCAGCATAGCGTTAGCCGCATATTTAATCATCTCCGCCGAAGGAATATCGGTAATAATAATCCTGTACTTGTTGATCATGAAGGGCTTGTAGAGCTTTTGCATCAAAGCCTCCGCTCGCTTGCTTTCGACCCCCACGACTACACGGTCGGGGCGCATGAAATCGGCTATTGCATTCCCCTCTTTCAAAAATTCGGGATTGGAAGCCACATCGAAGTCAATCTTTTCGCCCCTCTTATCCAACTCGCTCTGTATAGCCGCTTTCACTTTTCGGGCAGTCCCCACCGGAACCGTACTCTTGGTAACGACAACAAGATAATCAGTCATATACCGTCCCACACTATGAGCCACATCGAGCACAAATCTCAAATCGGCCGATCCGTCTTCGTCAGGAGGAGTACCCACCGCACTGAACAAGATTTCCACCCCGTCGAGACAAGCCGATAGATCGGTGGCAAACCGCAAACGTCCGGCTTTCATATTCCTGATAACCATCTCGTCGAGCCCCGGCTCGTAAATAGGTATATCGCCACGCTCTATACGAGCTATTTTCTCGGCATCTATATCCACACAGACAACGTCTACACCTATCTCGGCGAAACAAGTTCCCGTAACCAAGCCCACATAGCCTGTACCTACCACCACTATTTTCATATATTCCAATTTTTTATCGCCCCTCTCCCACCGTTCGTCTTTAACGAGATAGAGGGGAGTACCCGCAGAGCGAGAGGGTTAAAAATAAACTTGACTATCTTCACATTTTGCAAAGATAGTACAAGCCGAGAACAGAAACAAAATTCAGGAAACCTTTCCTCCTCCCTGCCGTGTCCCGTAGCCTTACGAGGTGTCGCAAAACAATAGGGGGAATACATCTCAACCTCCTCCCCTGTGTTTTTGCACAGCAAAATATAGGGGAGGTGGCCGAAGGACGGAGGGGTTGAAAAAAGCTATCTTTACATATAAAAATACAGAATAAATTTAAATACTATAAAATAAAAAATAATCGATTTTTTACAAAATCCAACCCTAAAAAATATTAGCAAATTCCCCGGATTTTGTAGCCCAAAACTCCTATATCTCCTTAATTTATATTATTATACTTAACAAAACTTTCTATTGACTGTTTCATCTAAGAAAAAAATTTATACCTTTGAACCGATTTTCATTTGTGCAAATAAGAGTATTTACACAATGAAGTCGCTCATAAAGAGTTTATTAATATCTCTTTATCGGTGAAATAAAAATAAAATAAGCATGAAATTAAAAAAAATTTTCCTGTATAGCGCAACCATGCTATTGTTAGTATCATGCGCAAATGAGGATAAGCAAGGGTCTTCCGGATACGGTGCTATCAACGTACAAGTTTCAGCCGATTATAAAGTAGTTCCTGTAACTCGCTCCACAGCAGAATCAGCCTCGACAATCGAAAATCCCGATGTAAGCGAATTTGCTTTGAAACTGGTCTCTTCCGACGGTAGTTTCTCTCGGGCATGGGATAGTTTGGCCGATTTCGACCCGGCTACCAAAATACCGGTCGGAACCTATACGATGAGAGCCTTCTACGGAGATATCGATATAGAAGGATTCGAAAAGCCGTTCTATCTCGGAGAAACCCCGGTAGCTGTGCGTGACCGGGAAAATAGTTCGGTAGAAATCAATTGTACATTGGCTAATGTAAAAGTAACCGTCGAGTATTCCGACGCTTTCAAAAAATACTTTGCCGATTATTCGACCACCATTCACTCTACCGGAGGAGAATACATCGAATTTTCTAAAACCGAGACGAGAGCAGCCTACGTAAAACCCGGGAAAATCACGATTCAAACCCACTTGAAAAAACAAAATGGGATCGAATCTACTTTCGAACCGGCAGCCATACCCAACGCAGCCGCTCGTCAGCACTACAAAATAAAACTCGACATCAGCGACAACAATGCCGGTGAAGCACAACTCAACATCAGTTTCGACGAGACAACCGAAACACAACCTATCAAAATAGACATATCCGATGAAGTAATGGTAGCTCCCGCTCCCTCTTTCCTCCTGTCTGGTTTTGAATCCGGTGTTCCGGTTGAAGCAAAAGAATTTAATTATCCGGCCGACAAAAACGTAAATATATCTCTCACGGCCAAAGGAGGATTGGCAGGGTGTACCCTTACGACCTCTTCCCGCAGCCTCGAAAGCAAAGGGTGGCCGCAAGAAATCGACCTCATAAATATGAGTGAAGACCAAGCAGGAATACTCCGTCGATTAGGGCTGAAAATCAAGGGATTCTCCGAAGTTGGAAATAAAATGGGATTCATCGACTTCACCGAACTATTCACACAATTACAAATTATCGACAATAGCGATCAACACATGTTCGCTATTTCGGCAAAAGACCTGTACGGAAAAGTTAGCGAATCGCCTATTTCTTTATCGGTAAAAAACCTTCCTTTAACATTCACCCTACAAGAACCCGAAGCCGTTTTTGTGGGTAGCTCTTCGGCCATAATTCCGGTATTATACGATGGATCCGATATCGATTTGGTTCAATTCAGTTACCTTAACGCCGAAGGCCACAAAGTAAATTGTACCTCGACAGTTCTATCGACCGAGGAAAATCTATACCAAGTTAAAATATCCGTCGAAGCCACAAACAAACCGGTAAAAATAGAAGCCTCTCTATCCGGTGGATTAAAGACGGCTGCGACTTCCATTCCTGTCCTCACGCCCGAATTCACGATATCAGCCGAAGAATACGACGTTTGGGCGAAAAAAGCGATCGTTAAGCTCACAGCCGCCGATCCGCAATACCAAGATGCGGTGAACCGCTATGCTGTACTTTATACCAACAGTACCGGACAATGGGTCCACGCCGCCTCCACACACGAAGGCAATGTTCACACCCTCACGGGATTGTCCCCCGACACACGTTACCAGATAAAAGGGACTTGCAACAACGAACAAGAAAATGTCAATTATCACGGAGATTGTACAATACGGACAGAAACCGCTGCTGGCGTACCGAATGGAGACTTCGAAGATTTGACACAAACAATAAGCGTATCCGATATAAATCAAGGTGGACGTTGGTCCCCCACAATAGGAAATCCCACTTATCAAAGTACATGCAGTTTCACCATAAACGAGCCTGTCGGGTGGGCTAGTGTAAACGCAAAAACAAGCAATACATCAGCAACCAACCAAATGTCTTGGTTCGTCTGCCCGTCCACATACAACACCACATTGTCATGGACTGGAAAAGTCCCCGGAATTCCCATTTTCGGAGGTGGGGGAACCGACACCCCGGACATTTACAAAAATCTAACTGCCAAAAATGGCTCTAACGCTATGGTCGTTCGCAATGTCGCTTGGGACGAAAACGGAACTACTCCTCCCCCCCACTATAAAACAAGAGGGTCGGCATACTATTACAGCGAAAACGTCCCCTCGATAGCCAACCGCTCCGCCGGGAAACTATTTTTGGGCAGTTACTCCTATTCCGGTAATTCCGAATCCTATAACGAAGGAACCTCGTTCTCTTCCCGCCCTTCGACCATGAAAGGGTGGTATAAATACACCCCCGACAATAACGATGGCTCTGAAACCGGAGTGATCTCGGTAACATTGTTAAACGGAGAAACGGTACTCGCATCCGGGACTATTAACCTTACGGCTGTATCAGACTATACCGAATTTACAGTCCCATTGGTCTACACCGTCACCGACCAAAAAGCCAATCTGTTGAAAATAATGATTACCTCGTCCAATCATGCTTCCTATTCACAAAGCGAAGAAACCGCAACGATAAAAACGACCGACTACTACTCCCGATACGAATCCAATTCGAGGGGAGCGACTCTGACAATAGACAACTTGAATTTCATTTATGAATAAACTACATAGCGATATGAAAAAGATATTCTACATAGCTCTGACCGCAGTCTTGGGACTGGCAGGCACATCTTGCGACCGCGAGAAGCTCACCTACGACTCCGAACCCGGGGAAATTTCAGGAAAAACCGGAACCCTCGATCTTTCTTCTTTCGATGCCATACCCAATAACGACATAAAAGAAACCGAGAAAAAACCGGTAAGCCGGGCTGTCGGCACAGGCGGTTTTACAGTACAGATATTCCGTTCGGACAATGGAAGCGAAACCCTCGAAAAGAATTGGAAATACAGCGAAACGCCCGAAATAGTTACACTAAACGTCGGTAATTATAATTTAAAAGTATTTTCCCACGAAGTTCAACCGTCCGAATGGGAAAAGCCCTATTATTATGCAGATAAAACTTTTTCTATCGAAGAAAACAGAGTGACACAAATCGATACGCTCGTATGTACCCTCCAAAATATAAAAGTATCGGTCTCCTACTCCGAGGATTTAAAAACACTGATGGGCGAAGACTGCAAAGTATCGGTTACCGTTGGAAAAGGAGCTCTCGATTTTATGAAAGAAGAATCTCGTGCCGGTTATTTTCGGGCCGACGAAGAAAGCAATTTGCTTATCGCCACCTTCTCCGGTACGATCGACGGTTATGAAGAAGTCAATCGCATACAGGTAGACAACGTAAAAGCCGGAGAATGGCGTAAAATACATTACGATATCAAACGACCCGAACCGGGAAGCGAGACAGGAGGTGTCACACCGTCGGTTACGCTCGATGCCTCATGCGAAATAATCGACCATTTCGGGAATGTCACGATAGACGAAGAAGTTATTGAGGACCCCAATCCCATCGACCCCGGCACAGGCCCTGATCCGGGTCCCGATCCCCAACCTACCGATGCTCCGAAAATTACGAGCTCGACTATAAAATTAGGAACTCCGGTCACTGTAACCGAGGGATTACAAGTAATCGTAGATATTACAAGCTCCGATAAGAACGGACTTACAGGACTTGTAGTCGATATAGAATCGCCGACATTGACTCCCGACGAACTTGCAGGTATGGGATTGGCTTCGCATCTCGATTTGGTAAATCCGGGCGACTTGAAAACAGCCATAGAAGGATTGGGATTCCCCACTGGCTCGAACGTCTTGAACCAATCGAAAGTAACCTTCGACATCAGCGACTTTATGCCGTTATTAGGATTATTGGGCGCAGGGACTCACAACTTTATCATAAAGGCTACCGACGCGCAAGGAACGACAACAGAAACATTAATACTCGTAACAGAATAATATGAAACGCTATATAAAAACATACTTTACTTGCGGACTGCTCCTTGTAGGACTGCTATCGGCTTGTAAAGAAGAAGACATGACCCTCGGCGAAGGATCGGTACGGTTGAACGTAAAAGTTTCCGACGAGGTGGCTGTCGTTTCCCGTGCTATCGACCCGGGCATATACGCCTCCATGCAAACCCGCATATACAGCAGTAAAGGGCTCATTCGTTATTACGATATGGAAAGCCCCATGCCCGATATACTGAACTTGGCAAGCGGACAGTATCATGTCTTTGTAATAGCCGGAGATTCTGTCCCGGCGGCATTCGATACCCCCTATTATACAGGATCGGCCGACTTCGCCGTCCAAAGCGGAGAAACTACCTCGGCCGAAGTGAAATGTACTATTGCAAATACGTTGGCGACGGTTGCGTTCTCGCCCGAGTTAGCAAACGTTGTAACCGACTATAAAGTAAAAATATTTACTACGACCGGAGAGCTCTCATTTACAGAATCTACCGTAGATTCCGTGGGATACTATATGCTCAATGGGAAAGACCGCAACTTGGCATGGAGTTTCGAAGGGAAAAAAACAGACGGTAAAAACTATACCCAATCGGGGGTTGTCGAAAACGTAGTTAAAGCGACGAAATACGCATTCACATTCAGCTATAACGCCGACAACGCAGCGACCGGAGGTACATTCATCGACGTCAAAGTAAACGAATCGACCGTAGACTCCACCCATAACGTAGTGATTACACAACGTCCGCAAATTGTCGGAGACAAATTCGATATAACCCAACCGCTTTATTACGAAACGAACAGCGGAAAAGAAGCTGCGATTTGGGTGAATGCCGCGACCAAATTGAAAAATGTAAAACTTTCTTGTGAAAAATTCCCCTCCTTAGGACTCTCGGCCGATTCCATCGATTTCCTGTCGGCCCCCGAAGGCATCATCACGGAATTTCAAGTCAAAGGCATCGGAGCAAAACACATCTATCAGGAAGATAAAGACCTTTCGAACGCAAAAATCACTCTGTCCGAGAACTTTGTAAAATCGCTCCCCGATGGAGAATATATCTTCACGATAAAAGCCGTCGATACAAATGAAAAAGAAAATACACAGGTTTTGACGATAGTCGTATCCGATGCCATAGTCGTTACGGAAGCCCCGGCAAGATCCGGTATCTGGGCAAAGAAAGCCACGCTATCAGGGACTTTGGTAAAAGAAACATCGGAAACTCTCTCTTTCCAATATCGCAAATCCGGTTCGCAAGAATGGATATCCGTTCCTGCCGTCCTGTCGGGAACAAGTATATCTGCCGAGGTAACGCAACTCGAACCGGGAACGACATACGAATATCAAGCCGTTGCAGGAACACAAGCCTCGGTAAAAACGATAACGTTCACTACCGAAGAAGCGACGACACTGCCCAACAGCAGTTTCGAAGATTGGCATACCCCGGACAAAGCAATGGTAATATACCCGCAAGGAGGGGAAATGTTTTGGGATAGCGGTAACCACGGTTCTGCGACGATGAATAAAAACGTGACTACACCCGACGAGACCTACAAACACAGCGGTAAATACTCTGTTAAATTACAATCTCAATTCGTTGGTGTCATGGGTATTGGCAAATTTGCTGCCGGAAACTTGTTCACCGGACAGTTTATCGGACGAGACGGTACGAACGGTATTCTCGATTTCGGACGAACATTTACCTCGCGACCGTCCAAACTTCGCGGATATATTAAATACACGCCGGGAACCGTAGACTATTCCGAAACTGATGCACTTACAAATGGCGCAACGGATATAGGCAGTGTCTATATCGCACTTGGAGACTGGGATGCTCCGGTACGTATCACGACAAAAGATAAAAACCTGTTCGATAAAAACGACGAAAAAATAATTGCCTATGGCGAATGGGATTTAACAACCCAAACACAGGGAGAAGACGGCGGACTTCTGGAATTCGAAATTCCTATCGATTACCGTTCTCTCACCCGTATTCCCAACTACATTGTAATCGTGGCCTCTGCCAGCAAATACGGAGACTACTTTACAGGTAGCACGGGTAGTACCATGTGGCTCGACGATTTAGAATTGATTTATGAATAAACTCATCTCTGCGATATGCTCATCTCTGCTTTTAGGGGTAAGCCTTACTACGGTTCACGCTCAGGAGTTCGACCGAGGTATTGTACTAAATACATTCATACCCAAAGGACAATGGGTAGTAGGTAATTCCATATCCTATTCCGAATATAGCAACGACAACTACCAGTTCCTCGTCATCGAAAACATGGACGGTATAGGCTACACATTCAAAGTGAGCCCCATGTTTTGCTACATCGTCAAAGATAATTTGGGATTGGGAGGTCGGTTTGCCTATGAACGAAGCCTGACGAAACTCGACAATGCCTCCATCAAAATAAGCGGCGATCTCGACATGAACAACGTGTATAGTCTGAGCCACTCCTATTCGGGAATGGCGATCATGCGTAACTACATCAGTATCGGGAACAGTAGCCGCTTCGGGCTTTTCAACGAACTGCAACTCTCTTTGGGTGGTGGAGAATCGAAAATGGTACACGGGTCGGGAGAATCTCTCACAGGAACATTCGAGCGTTCGTTCAACTTCAATATCGGAATAGCGCCGGGACTCATGGCATTTCTCAATGACTACACGGCCATCGAGGTAAACGTCGGCTTATTAGGTTTTAATTACAGTCATGTCAAACAGACCACCGACCAAGTTTATACCGGTAAACGGTCTCAAAACATGGCAAACTTCAAAGTCAACATCTTTTCTTTGGGTTTAGGTATCGCTTTTTATTTATGAAAAACTTAAAATACATATTGATTTTAATAGGAATACTCATTCCCGGACAAATATTGCTTCATGCCGAAGTGCAAGATTCGACAACCGTCATTCCCGATACGGTAACCATCGTTCCGGGAAACACTTCTGTCGCCACGTCCGAGCCCGATACGATCGCCGAAAAACATGGGCTCAGCAGAAAAAAATACAAACGGGGATTGAAAAACTATCTGCTCATTCCCCAAAAGCAATGGATCGCAGGTTTGACTCTCTCGCACGGAGAATTCGACAGTAAAGACAATAACCTCCTGATCTTCATCAAAAATTTTAATTTCAAAGGCAACATAACTACCCTGAACCCATTCGTAGGCTATTTCATCAAAGACAACGAATGTATAGGTATAAAACTCGGATACAGTCATTTAAGTGCAAACTTAGACAATTTGGATATAAACATCGACGATGAAATGTTCAATTTGGGCGATATACGCTATTTGGGCGAGACCTTCTCGGCCGCTCTGTTCCATAGGGCATATATCGGAATCGACAAAAACAAGCGCTTCGGCTTCTTCAACGAAACGGAATTAGCCTTTTCAAGCGGTTCGAACCGCTTTGTAAGAGGGAGCGACGAGTCATTGAAAAATACCAAAACAACGACATCTGAAATCAAATTGGGGTTAAATCCGGGATTCTGCGTATTTATCATGAACAACATCAGTACCAGTGTTTCGTTCGGAGTAGCCGGATTACGATACGGAACGATCAAACAAACGACGAATAACGAAGAAACCGGAAGTCGCAGATCGAGCGGAGCCGATTTCAAAATAAACTTGTTCAACATCAACATTGGCATGTGCCTGCACATATAGAAGTAAAATGAAACGAAACTATATACACATCATATACTCTCTTTTATGTACACTCCTCTTATCGGCTTGTATTAAGAACGATATTCCCTACCCTCGCATCAAAGCGCAGATATTAGGGATCTCCGCCGACGGACAAATCGGTACAGCCGCTATCGACAACGACAAACGCATGGTAACGATGGAATTGTCCGATACGGTCGATTTGCGACGAGTACATATCGAAACCCTCGATCTCACCGAAGGAGCCGTATCCGATCTTCCTTCCGATTCGATTATCGACCTCTCCAAAAGTTACACGTTGACCCTCTCCATCTATCAAGACTACACATGGACGATAAATGCCACCCAAAATATCGAAAGAAGTTTCAGAGTAGAGGGACAAATAGGAGCACCGGTATTCGATGCCCATAATCACAGAGCCATTGCCTATGTCAATAAAGACATCGATTTAGCAAACATAAAAATCACCGAACTCGTTTTAGGCCCTCAGGGAATAACCTCATATTCTCCCGAAAAAGAAAAACTCACCGATTTCTCTTTGGGATACCAAAAAGTCATTATCGTATACCGCGGTATTATGGAAGAATGGACCCTATATATCGTACCATCTGAATCCGAAATATCTACCGACGGGGTCGATGCTTGGACGAATGTTGCTTGGCTGCACGGTAGCGGAAAAGAAGATGCCGAAAATGGATTCGAAATAAAAGAAGCGACAGCCGGCACATGGGAAAAAGTCCCCGACGAATACGTCACACACGATAAAGGAAGTTTCACCGCTCGCATGATACATTTGAAAGCCAACACGACCTATGTATGCCGAGCCGTATCTGGTGACTTGACAGGGAACGAAATAACATTTACGACCGGAAGCGCAGCCGAACTTCCCAACGGAAGTTTCGACGATTGGAACAAAGTAGGAAAAGTCTGGAATCCATGGGCCGAAGGAAGCGAAAACTTCTGGGATACAGGCAATAAAGGAGCCACTACATTGGGTGACAGCAATACACAACCCACCGACGACACTTGGTCGGGAACCGGACAAGCGGCTAAATTAGCGACCAAGTTCGTAGGAATAGGTTCCATCGGGAAACTGGCTGCCGGGAATATGTACACGGGAAATTACCTCCGTACAGAAGGAACCAACGGAGTGCTCAACTTCGGAAAACAATTTACCCAACGCCCCACACGGCTAAAAGGATATTTCAAATACACCTCGGTCGAGATAAACAAATCGAACGACGAGATGAAATATCTTATCGGACAACCCGATACCTGCCAAATCTTCATAGCACTCGGGGATTGGAGCGAACCGGTCGAGATACGCACAAAACCAAGTGACCGCAAACTATTCGATAAAAACGATCCGCATATTATCGCTTATGCCGATATGTACAGCGGAAAATCCGTAACCGAATACACACCGTTCACTCTTGAACTCGAATATCGAGATACCGACCGGATTCCCACCTATATCGTAGTAGTAGCATCAGCTAGTAAATATGGCGACTATTTCACCGGGGGTGACGGTAGCGTACTCTTCTTAGACGATTTCACGCTCGAATACGATTACTGATTTCGGCGATTTCCGGTGAATCCAAAAGCCGAAAAAGGGAACGAAAACGCAACCTCCGCCCCTACTCCGAGGCCGATGATAGAAAATCTCGTATGATTTTTGCAGACAAGGCAATAAGACTTCTCTTGGAAAACAAGAATCCCATCACCTTCGCCCCTGCCCTATCCCGCAACATTACGGGGAGTTGCAGAGCAATAAGAAGGAGGTGGCACGAAGAAACAGAAGGGTTGGAAAAAATGAAATATTTAGCATTCAACCCCTCCCCCTGCCGTGTTCCGTGGCATTACGGAGTGTTTCCGTAAGGGAATATAGGGGGAGTGCCCGCAGGGCGAGGGGGTTAAAACGAAAATATCTCATCTTCGACGAGCAGAGGGAGAGTAGGTTAAATAGCTCTCGCTCGTCACATAAAAATACTAGACCATAAAGGAAAAAGAATCTCCCTCCTCCCTATATTCTGAAAATAAGGAAGTCGACTCTTAGAATAAGGATTTATGTCCGACTATTGGGAAGATATTTTAAACTCTTCCTCTGCCGTGCCCCGTATGCGGGGTGTTTTGCACAGCGAAATATAGGGGAGGTGTCCGAAGGACGGAGGGGTTAAAAACAGTATAGCAACGTTATTGTAAGATTTCTATATCCTCCCCTGCCGTCTCCCGTAGTATTACGGGGAGTCGCAAAGCAATAGGGAAGACCCCGAAGGGACGATAGTTCCTGAGGAGAGAGGTTAGAAATAGAAAAACATAAGACTGTTTGCACAATCTATTTCTTCTTCTCCTTCGCAAATTTAATCGGCACTCTCGGTCGAGACAAAGCACGAATAACCAACCACACTCCGGCAATAACAAACGGAATACTCAACAACTGCCCCATATTCAACAACATAGTATCCTCGAACACCTCTTGATTGTTCTTGATAAACTCGATACAAAAACGAGGTAGAAATATGCCTATCAAAAAGGTCCCGAAAATAAGACCCTCCCGTTCCTCCGCATTACGTTTCCAATACATATACAAAAGCAATCCGAACAGAAGCAGATAACACAAAGCTTCATAAATCTGGGTAGGGTGCGACGGTTCCGTAAAAATAGGGGCAGCCCCCTTCATCCACTCCGATAAATTCTGTATGAACCGGAATCCCCACGGCAAAGTCGTCACATGTCCGTAAATCTCATGATTCATCAAATTACCCGTACGAATAAGCGCAGCGACCAAAGCGACCGGAACAACCAATCGGTCGAAAGTCCACAACATATTCCGGTGAGTAACCCGTCGGGAATATAGCCAAATGGCGATAATAATCCCTATCGCACCTCCGTGACTCGCCAAACCACCTTCCCATACTTTAAATATTTCCAAGGGGTGCTGCGAATAATAATCCCATGCATAAAACAAGCAATGTCCCAAGCGAGCCCCCAAAACCGTCGCGATTACCACATAAATAAATAACGAATCGAGCCATTTCAGGTTCACCTGCTCATGACGAAACATGCGTTCCATCATGTTGTAACCGACAATAAAACCGATAGCAAAAAACAATCCGTACCACCGTATCTCGATAAAGCCGTCGTAAAGAGCCGGATTAGCAGTCCATGTAATAAATTCAGTCAACATATTTTAGTAAAAATAAAACCCTACCGATATTGGCAGAGGCAAAGATAGTGCAAGGTGAGCGCAGAGACAAACGGAAATTTTATTTCCGTTTTGACTATGCCGAACCGCAGCCCATCTTCGTACCAACAAAGATAGTGCAAGGTGAGCGCAGAGACAAACGGAAATTTTATTTCCGATTTGGCTATGCCGAACCGCAACCTATCTTCGTACCAACAAAGATAGCGAAAGGTGAGCGCAGAGACAAACGGAAATTTTATTTCCGATTTGGCTATGCCGAACCGCAACCTATCCTCGTATGTACAAAGATAGTACACGCCGAATATAAAAACAAATCTATTTGCTAAGACCCAGCCTATATTTAACCCAACCAAAGATACGAAAAACAATAGAAGGAAAAATGATAAAACCATTTCCCCTTCTATTGTTTGTTACAATCCCGCCGAATATACAAATTCATTTAGCTTATACCAACCGACGCACCAACTCGTCTCGATCACCATACAGTAAATCGATAACAGGAATTTCGATTAACGTATAGCAACCGGGACGTTGCAACATAGCGGCACGAGCCGTACATACTAAAACCTGAGCTGTCAATGCCGGGTTATTGATAGACATATTGAACTCGAACCGCTGGTTCTGTGTCTTTCCCGAAACACCCTTCCGAGTCATGTTCACCCCATGCCCCATATCTTTCAAAGCATCGACACTCTCCACCTGCATGACATGCGTTTCATCATGGGCGAAATAATCGTCAGTCTTTATAGCGTGAGCCACCTCTTCGAATGTATAACCCTCTTCAAGTTCGATATAAACCATACGACGATGTATACCCGTTCCCAAAGGTATAGTCATCGATAAAGCCGCTTTTACTCCGGCGATAGCCTTCACAGCGACCGTATGTCCCATACTCATACCGGGACCGAAATTAGTATACGTGATACCTTTGGGGGCACAAGCCTCCATAAGGGCTCGCACGACCGAATCCGTTCCGGGATCCCAACCCGCCGATATAATAGCGACCGAATTGTATTTTTTCGCTGCTGCATCGAGCGTTTTGCGCAAATCGCATATCTGTGTGTGAATGTCGAAACTATCCACGGTTCGTATACCCTTTTCGAGAGCCTTGATAGCGAAATGTTCCACTTCGCGAGTAGGCGTACAAAGAATAGCGACGTCCACATCTTTCAACTCGTCGAGAGAAGACACTACCGGATAAGCCGACAATTCCATGGGAACCTCCGAAACACGACGACGGACTATACCCGCTATTTCAAAATCAGGAGCGACTTGCAAAGCATCTAAAACAAAATGCCCTATATTGCCATAACCGACAATGGCAGCTCTAATCTTTTTCATATTCTATTCATTTAAATTACGAGGCGTAAAGATACAAAAAATCTGTAAAACTCAATTCTTGCATATAAATTTCTAACAATTTCCCCAAACTCCATACAAAAAGAGCTAAACATTCCATCTCGATTTTCAGTTTGTAAACATCATTTCCCCATGAGAAGTTCCAAAAACAGTTCGAAAATTTCGGAAACCCGTCCCACCCCTTCGTCGAACCCCGTTATGAAATACAATGACATATCACGAATAGAAAGGGAAGCCCTTTTTGAACAAAAAAACATCGATAAAGTAGTACACAAAAAGCTCTCTTTATCGTCTTTATAAAAAAGGACTTACATCTGATTACCAGTTAAATGACACTCCGACCTATGAAATCAAGAAAAAATCTTTGGAAATACACCGTAATACTGTCCATACTGAATACATTTCTTATAACCGCTCAGACATCTCACAATCAAAATATCTATGCCGATTTCAATTTCAGCCGAAACGATACGACTCACGACAAGTGGACGAAATCGATCGAAATAATCACACCTCGATTACGTACAGTTATCACCGACGACACAAAAATCACATTGAGAGCACCGGGAATGAATCGAGTATATGCTTATTGTTGGCAATAACCCACGACAGGACAACCCAATAAATGGGGGCACGATGTAAACCTCACCCCGGGAGGAATTGAAACAAAAGGAGCTGAAAAGGTCTCCTTCGTCTTTCCAGCTCGGGACTTCCCCTACGGCCCTACAAATATCCGCATATACGCAAGTAACAACGAGGGGAAAAAAGATGTATTTGAGTTACAGCTCTACAACAAAGCCGGTAAAAAATGGAATTACGGTATACCGGATACCGTTCCCTCTCAGGCCAAAGTACTGAAACTCGTATTTGAAGATGACTTCGATAATGAATTATCCATATCCAATGACGGCAAAAACGCCCGGTACTGCGCTCACAAGCCCCGATACGGAGATTTCAGCGGTTGGCCATTTTCCGATGTCGACGGTTCTGATAATCCTTTCGAACAAGTCGACACCTATTTGAAAATTAAAGCCCGTAAAAGAGCCGGAACAAAAGGAAGCTCAGGACTAATATCGTCTGTAAATATGGACGGTGAAGGATTTTTCACAAAAGCCCCCTGTTATCTCGAATGTAGGTTTACCGCCCAGTCTGCACCCGGTACTTGGCCTGCATTTTGGACTCTCACCAGTATCGACCGAGGCCTCAATGGAGACGAACTGGATATTGTCGAAGCCTATGGAGGGGTAGGAAAAGGTAACCCCAACCACCCGGGCTACTCCATCACGAGCCATTTCTGGGGACAAAAAGAACCCGATGGGACATATAAAAAACGCTTTAATAAACGAGTTCCCATCATGGAACTGGGTGGAAAATCATATTGGTCCACCACCTTCCACACCTATGGTCTATATGTAGGACGAGACGAAACGATATACTATTTCGACGGTATCGAAGTACTGAGGCATACAACGAACGACATATCAAAAGAAAAACCGCTTTTCTTCCTGATAAACTACGCAATTGGAGGAATAAGCGGTTGGCCTATCGACCTCGAACGCTTCGGGAATGCATCGGATATGTATGTAGATTACGTACGAGTATTCGCCGAAAACGACATTCAATATTCCATACCACTTCCCGAAAAAAAAAAAAATAAAAATCACAAATCCCATCAATCATGAAAAACAGACTGTTATCCTACGGAATCATTTCCCTCGTTCTCGGTTTGACTTCATGCCATACCAACGATTCTGTAAAATTCCAATTCGACAGCAAGAAAATCGTGTCGGGTAAAAAAATCGCGATAAAAGACATCGTACCCCAACTACCTACCGATTGGGACGAGTATGACTATGTAACCATAGAATTTCGTTCCACCACGCCACAGCGATTTCAATTAGGATTCACCACCGACTCAGGATACAACGAACTACGACTTATATCATATGTTCCCAACGCATGGAACAAATTAACCATTCCACTGAGATTTTTCAGAGAACTACCCGTTGCCAAACACGATATAGCAGCAACTTCCAATCAACCGAGAATAACAGGCTGGATCAACTTGGGAGGGAAAAGAGGCTCTTTGATAGGAGTAGATTCAATAGGCATACGCATGAGAACCCCTATCGATAACCCTACGATCGAACTGCGATCGATCGCTTTGTCAAAAGACGATCCCGGCGACAGGTACTTAGAGAATAAGCCCGCTTTCGACAAGTTCGGTCAATGGAACTTGGGCGACTATGAAGGAAAAATTTACTCCGAAGAACAACTTCAAAAAGAATGGCTACAAGAAGAAACCGAAATTAACGAAACAGAAAATTTCAACTATTCCCGTTATGGAGGCTATTTGAACAAACGAGTAAAATCGACGGGCTTTTTCAGGACAGAACAGATCGACGATCGTTGGTGGCTCATCGACCCGGACGGATATTTGTTCCTCTCCTATGGGGTCGATTGCGTCGCCCCCGTCGGAGACTACTACACGAAAAACACCGACAAATGCACAAATATGTTTCAAGAACTTCCGTCCAGAGAACTTTTCATCGAATCCGAGAATATATCGCCCGAAACACATACAGCCTCTTTCGGTATCTGGAACCTATATCGTCGATACGGAAAAAATTATCTCGACCGAGCTGCCGAAATGACAATCAAAAGAATGGACAAGTGGGGATTGAATACCCTTGCAAACTGGTCGGATAAAACTATATATGACAAGAATCGAAAAGCATTCATTCTACCTTTGGAAAACATAGGGTTCGAAAACGAACTGATGGGATTGATGGACGTATATGACAACGGAATTGAAAAAAAGATGGACGAAGCGATTGCCCGTAATGTGGCAAAATACAAAAACAATCATTGGTTAATAGGCTATTTCATCGGAAACGAACCTGCTTGGATTTCGAAAGAAAATCGCCTGTGTTCCTTAATTCTGAATGGAAAAGATCGCCCCATCAAAACAGAATTACAAAATTTTCTGAAAGAATCCGGCGATACACCCGACACCCGCAAAACTTTTATATACAATACATTCGAGAAACTCATGAAAGCCATATCCAAATCGTTAAAGAAGAACGATCCCAATCATCTGAACTTAGGAATAAGATATGGCTACATAGAGCAATTAGACGACGAATTGCTACGAATTAGTAAAGAGTCGTTCGATGCTTTGAGTTTCAACTGCTACGCTCTATCTCCAGACCACAAAAAAATGAATCATGCTTTGGAAATCTCTGGGTTACCGATGATTATCGGGGAGTACCACTTCGGGACAGTCGACAGAGGACTCGCACAATCCCTGTGGCAAGTGAACTCACAAAAAGAAAGAGGAGATGCTTTTCAGTATTATACCGAAAACGCCTTTGCTCACCGAGGGCTCATCGGTACAGGCTGGTTCCGATGGATCGATCAGAACATCAACGGACGCACCGACGGGGAGAATTACAATTGCGGTTTTATCGACGTTACCGACAGGCCCTATCCCTATATGGTCGATGCGGCTATCGAAGCAGCCAAATCGCTATATGAAATACATTCCGGTACAAAAACACCTTTCCATCAAGCGCCTAACGCCGTGGGACACTCTCCCATACCCGATCTCTGGGAATAAATAAAACTTCTATTCATTCTCACAAATCCATGAAGAATCCGGAATCTTCATGGATTTATTTTTTACCAATAAACAAAAATCAATCGTGTAACCCTCGTTTCCGCAGATAATCGAGCAAATATGCCGGACGGTCGGTCTGTATGATACGACAGCCGAGTACATCGATCAAATAACCGTACCCCTCGTCAGGATTGGCAAGCGACATATCGTCGTCATGTCCTCCCGCCATTGTGTCCCACAAAGTATTATACCAGATAAGGGACTCCCCTTTCAACGAATCGGCAAGCATTCGGGGCAATGGGTTGCTGTCTTTGACAAACAACAATTCGAAAGCGACCGGCCGCATATCCTCGACAAACACATCTATCTGTCGTTTTGCATCTTCTTTATCGAGATTCACAATAGGCATATAAATTACCTCATCGAGATATTTCCCGAATCGGGCTTTCACTTCTTTCGCCGGCTTACCGCCTTTCATGATTATCTGTTCGGTCGTACCGGTCTTTTGCAATAATTCATAAACTTGGTCGAAATAACGGTCGGCTTTATCCAAGTTAATCATTATTTTCCCCTTTGCGGCAAGTAAAGCCTCTTCCAAAGTGGGAACCTTGTGTATTGTTTTGATATTGCAACCGTTCTTTAACCGCAATGTTTTAATAGAATCGAGCGTCCAATCCGAGACCTTACCCTTCCCGGTCGTCGTACGATCGAGTTTAGAATCATGCATCAATATCAATTTTCCATCTTTCGTCCGCTGTAAATCGAGTTCAACGACATCGACCCCCATGCGAATTGCACTCTCGATAGCTTCCAACGAATTCTCAGGGAAATTACGCCAGTCTGCTCGATGCGATACCACGATTACAGAGTGGAGATTCCGATTCAACAATTTTTCCCGAATTTGGGCTGCTCTTTCTTGCGCCATTGTCGGAAGCATCGCTAATGCAAACAGGATCACTCCGACCGAAAATCTCGAATGTTTCACCTTCATTTCAATTTATGGTTATTATTTTCTTTACGATAATTGTTATATACCCATATCATAGATTTCCCGCTTACGAAAAAAAGCAGAAAACGACGTAAACCCAACATGAGAGATAAACTATTTCATTAAATATTAGAAATCCAGTGATAAAAACATCTATTCATAATACTCAATTATAATATTTAACGATTAGTATTATCGTTCTTAAAATTCAAAGTTACAGAAATTTGTTAGACAGCATACAATTTTACACAAAAAACTTACCCCATAAATAAGGTTTCATAAGAGTTTTTTGTACATACCTTTCCTTTTATACAGACATATTTATATTGAAGTGATTTAAACTTATTTCATTCTCTTAAAATCGTATCAAAATGTTAAAGCACAGCGTACAAATAGAATTATTCCCTATATTATGGGTGACCAAACTCATATATAGTGAAAGTCCTATGTACCCTATGCTTGACAAAGATACGATAAAAAATGAAAGCTACCAAATTTTACCAATCCTTTTCTGGATGCTATCAGAAAGTGAACGGAATTCGCTGATTAGGGAGATTCTTGTCTTGGGACGAAGAAAATTATAATTGGTTGTCTTGTGCCGACCGTGGCGGCATCGATGAAAATGGCGAAATGACAGAACCGATCCGTTTTGAAGTGGCATTTTATGAAATGGGAGCCGATGGTTACCCCGGCAAAGAGGTCTACCGCAAAGAATTCGATGTCTTGGGCAAATTCACCGGAGTGAGTGCAAGCGAATATGATGATTTGGCACGTATTTACGAATTTTCGGTTGAATTGGACGAAACAATCTGTCTAGAAAGCGGTTTCTTTTCGGTAGCAGCCGCCAAAGTAGACAACGAAACGCATAATTGTGCTTTCAGTGTGTTCACATGTAGCAATGTCCCCGGAATAGGTTTAATTTGGATGGAGGCTTACGAAGAATATATGACCTCTCAGTTATCCATGTGTTACTGTTTAACGGGCGACGGCGACTACATTGCGCAAAAAGCATTGAAGTTCGAACGTTTATTATCCCCTTTGGAAACAGCAAGCGACAAATATGAAAAGGTACAAGTGGAAGTAATGAATATCGGTGAGCAAGCTATATCCAATGCGAAACTTCAATTATATTTAGACGATAAATTACTGGCAACCGAAGAACTGGGTGTGACGATAGCTTCTATGGAGAGCTACAAACACACGTTTGACCAACGGATCGATTGTTCACAACCGGGTAAACATAATATCGAAATACGCAATGTCACGGAAGGCGATGAACAAATAGCCCATCAATCCATGTTTTTCTCTATTACAAAAAGGGAAGAAGGGATAGTTTGCGAATCGTATTCGACGGATGCAAGTTACGAATATATTACTTCAGTCAAAATTGGAAGCATTAACAACCCAAGCGAAGGTAATGTATACAGCGATTTTTCTGATATGAAGACAAGCATTAAACCCGGTGAAGTGCTAGATTTGAACGTAGAGTGTGAAGGCGGAAGTCTATATATAGGTGCATGGGTAGATTGGAATGGAAACGGCTCGTTCGACGAAGCGGGCGAGTTTATCGGTTATCTTCCTAAGGGATCTATTAAAGTATCGATTCCTGACGAGGCGGTAGTCGTGCCGGGAGAAAGACGCCTACGAATCATAGCTTCTTATGAAGACATTCTTAGCGCTTGCGGTCAATATGGTTATGGAGAAACAGAAGATTATACACTGGTCGTGGAACATTCCGACAATTCACCGATCATTAAACCCGGATTAAGTATCATCGATTCGTACCAATCGTTCGACGTACGACCGGTAACGCTGGAAATAAAGAACGAAGGCAGTGCAGAGCTTACAGGAACAGCATCGGTACTTTATGCTCTACCTCACTCTCCGGGCAGCAAGCAGTCGGCTTTTGCTACAAAAAATAGCAAACCTTCTTGGAAATTTACAAAGTCTGCGAAATCCCATTCGGTTAAAGCGAAAGAAACCGAGTCGCAGGCAGAATTCGTATTGCGCTATGACAACGGGCTCGAAAGCGAAGTATCGCTCAGCGGTGGTTCTTCGGCCGTGTATGCACAGTATTTTCCGGGCAATATGCTTGCTGGATTGTCGGGTATGCAAATCAGTAGTGTCGATGTATATATAAACGACGTACCTGACAAAGCTCAAGTGGTAATTTTCGGTCAAGGCTCACAGTCAAATGCCGGAAATGAATTGATGAGACAGACTTTTTCCCCAATAGCACAGTCTTGGAATCATATTGTGCTCGAACAACCTCTGACGATAGGGAATACCGATTTATGGATAGGTGTTAATATAGATGGCTTTGAACCGACAGACTTCGTGATTGGTATCGATGGCGGTCATGTACAAAATGGCTTCGGCGATATGGTTAAACTTGGCAATACATGGTGGTCAGCAGGAGACTTAGGTTTAAATAGTAACTTCTGTATTCGCGCGAATGTAACGGGTAATCGCACCCCGACTATCAACTGGCTCTCGCTTGATAAATATGAATTCTCTGTCGCTCCTTCTGTTATGGAAACGCTCACCGTATCATTAGATGCGACCCAATTACAGAGAAATACTTTGTATGAAGCACAAATCGTGTTAGCCAATAACGATGCTGTAAGTAGAATTGTGAAGATACCAGTATATCTGAATAACGACCGGGAGTCAAAAGTAGAACTCCAAACATTAGCTTCGACAGTAGTTTATACATATGGAGGTTACTTGGTGGTACAAACTGACAAAGCTTTATCGAGTATATCTTTGGTGAATATGAACGGTGCTGTAATGAAAATGCAAAATGTCGATGGTTATACGACGAATATGAGCCTTGACAATTTGCAAACCGGCATTTATATTTGTTGTATTGTACATGCCGATGGAAGCCGAGAGAATGTAAAAATACCGGTCGTTCGATAGCCCCGGAAGATCATAATAGGTTAAAAATCGTATCAGATTATTGATAGAATAATCTGATACGATTTTTTTATTGATCGAGTATAAAGTCCGATTGTTCGAACTTAGTAGAAATTTAGTAGGGATAGACCCGATTTTTAACGAATGGAATGGATTGTATTTACCCTCCTCCACTGCCGTGCCCCGTAATGCTACGGGGTGTTTTGCAATGCAAAAATATAGGGGAGGTGGCACGAAGTGGCGGAGGGGTTGAAAACGGTATCTCATCAGCCGGTTTATATCAGACATATACCCTTCTTCCTTGCCGTGCCCCGTAATGCTATGGGACACGGCAGGGAAGAAGGTTGGATAGTTCCTGCTCGCCACATGAAAATGCCAGACTATAAAAGAAAAAGAATCTCCCTCTTCCCTATATTCTGAAAATAAGAAAGTCGACTCTTTGAATAAGGATTTATGTTCTACTATCGGAAGGATATTTTAAACCTCCTCCCCGGTGTTTTGCGCAGCAAAATATAGGGGAGGTGTCCGAAGGACGGAGGGGTTAATCTCATAATCAGAAATTACTATGAAACTTTCCTCAACCCCTCTCCCCAAAAACAATAGTTTCTGGGGGAGAGGGGTTGGAATATACACGGAAAATCACACACGACCAAGTGAAGACTGTCCATGTGGTTTTGTCTGATACGCACAAAAGCATGATAAACATACAGATAAAGAACAACTCGATGAACAGTACAGCAAAAGCATACAATAGTTGCAAGCCACATTAGACAGAAACTATGTGATTACCCCTATTGCTTTGTATTATATCTTTTGAAACCCCATAAAAAAAAGAAACCCCGTTTTACCGGGGAATAAACTGTTGTACCTCAAAAAAAACAGATAACGATGTGGAGTATAGCGGACTCGAACCGCTCACCTCGACACTGCCAGTGTCGCGCTCTAGCCAGATGAGCTAATACCCCCTTAATGCGGTGCAAAGATAAAACTATTTTTACGACTGTACAAAATATTGAGAAGTTTTTTTACCTTCACGATAGACAGAGTCGACAGGCATTCGGCAGGAGCCAAATAAATTTGGCTCCTGCCCTCATTTTTTTTACCTTTGTCAGAAGAATAATATGGTTCTCCGAACAACAAGATAACTCCATACCACTATGATTATATTCAACACCACATACCACGCCGATCACTCTCGGAAAGACGAATTTATAAGTTGGTTAAAAAATTTCTATATCCCGGCTGTACTGGAACACGGAGCTTTACAAGAGCCGCAACTGACCCGTATTTTCGCTGAGAATGAAGAAGAAGGCATAAGTCTTTCCCTGCAATTCAAATCGCCCGATACCGATACGCTCGAACGCTGGCACGAAGAGTGCGGAGAAACACTGCTCTGCGATATGCAAAAGAAATTCGGCAAGCAAGTACTGGGATTCAGTACCCTATTGGAAGTAATCGACTTATAAATGAACACGACAAACGATAGAATTATTATCGGCATCGACCCCGGGACCAACGTCATGGGCTACGGAGTCTTGCGTATCGTCGGTAACACCCCCGAACTGATGACTTTGGGCGTGATTCAATTAAACAAATTCGAAAGTCACTATCTGCGATTACGTCGCATTTTCGAGCGGGTCTTAGGCCTCATCGAACAATATCTTCCAGACGAGATGGCTATCGAAGCTCCATTCTTCGGAAAGAACGTGCAATCCATGCTGAAACTCGGACGAGCGCAAGGAGTCGCTATGGCAGCCGCGCTCTCCCGCGACATTCCCATTACCGAATACGCCCCATTAAAAATCAAAATGTCGATTACCGGAAACGGAAGTGCATCGAAAGAACAAGTCGCCGCCATGTTACAGCGCATTCTGCATATCCCCGATGAAAATATGCCTCCCCTTCTCGATGCCACCGACGGATTGGCCGCCGCTCTCTGCCATTTCTACCAGACCAACCGGCCTCATCTCGACAAAAGCTACAACAGTTGGAAAGACTTCATCAACAAAAATCCCGATAAAGTATCGTCTGGAAAGAAATCCGACCAAAAATAACAGGGAGCTATCATTTTATCGAACGACAGACGACCGGCATCTCCTCACCTCGATTTTCTTTCAAACAAATATACGTCCGATACACCGGCGTACACCCCTTGCCTTCTAAGACACGAATCAGCGCTTATAAACATTATATCTAAATACAAAAGAAAATTCAAACGTTTTCTCTACAAAACAAGGTCAAAAATAGAATAATCCACTACATACTCCATTTCAAATAACAAATATTTCGGTAGACAAAACAACAATTATCCCTATATTTGTAACTGCGAAGATAGGACACGGTTCGGCAAAAAAAACGAACATATTCATTTTATCCGATTCTTATCTTTCGTTATATGACAATCATAGACCGAGATATATGCAGACATTGAAACAACTACTCGACCAACGCATTCTCATTCTCGACGGAGCTATGGGAACGATGATACAACGTTACGGACTGAACGAGCAAGATTTCAGAGGTTCGTTGTTCCCCGATTCGGCAGTGGAATTAAAAGGGAACAACGATTTGCTCTGTCTCACCGCACCACACCTCATCGACGAGATACACCGTGCCTACCTCGAAGCCGGAGCCGACATCATCGAGACGAATAGTTTCAATGCCAACGCCATATCGATGGCAGACTACCGTTTGGAAAGTCAGGTAAAGGAAATAAACCGGGCAGCCGCCCGCATAGCCCGGAAGGCTGCCGACGACTATTCAACACCCGATAAACCCCGATTCGTGGCCGGTTCGATAGGGCCCACGAACAAAAGCTGTTCCATGTCCCCCGATATGGAGAATCCCGCTTTGCGAAATCTCGACTTCGACACACTCGCGACAGCCTATCGGGAGCAAATCACGGCCTTGATAGAAGGTGGCGTGGATCTTCTGCTCATCGAAACCATTTTCGACACGCTCAATGCCAAAGCCGCCCTTTTTGCTGCACAGGAATCTATGAAAGCGACAGGACGAGAGCTTCCTGTCATGCTCTCGGTAACAGTCACCGAAAGCGGGCGAACGCTATCGGGACAAACACTCGAAGCCTTTCTTACGGCAGTCTCCCATGCCAAAATTCTCTCGGTAGGTTTGAACTGTTCGTTCGGAGCAAGAGAAATGAAACCCTATCTACATCGGTTGGCATCGATCTCCCCCTATTACATCAGTGCTTACCCCAATGCCGGACTGCCCAATCGGTTGGGCGAATATGACGAAACGCCCGCATCGATGGCTGCACAAATAAAAGAATTTATCGACGAGGGACTGGTAAATATCGTGGGTGGTTGTTGCGGAACGACACCCGAGCACATAGCCCGCTATCGGGAAATCACACAAAACGCCTCGCCCCGCCGTCCCATCGCGAAAGACAACCGTCTGCACATCTGCGGACTCGAAGATCTCGTTGTCTGCCCCGAAAACAATTTCATCAACATAGGCGAACGCTGCAACGTGGCAGGCTCTCGCAAATTCCTGAGGCTCATTCACGAAAAGAACTATACCGAAGCACTCGACATCGCACGCAAACAGGTCGAGGCCAGCGCACAAATCATCGACATCAACATGGACGATGCCATGCTCGATGCCCGCAAAGAGATGGTAGACTTCTTGAATCTCATCGTCTCCGAGCCCGACATTTATCGGGTTCCTGTAATGATAGACTCTTCCGAATGGGAGGTTATCTCCGCCGGCCTGAAATGTCTGCAAGGGAAAGCCATCGTCAACTCCATCAGCCTGAAAGAAGGAGAAGAAACATTCCTCGCGCATGCCCGTGAAATCAAACGGTTAGGAGCGGCGGTAGTCGTCATGGCTTTCGACGAAAAAGGCCAAGCCGATACCTATGAACGGAAAATCGAAGTCTGCGCCCGGGCTTACAAACTCCTCACCGAAAAAGCAGGATTAGCGCCTTGCGACATTATATTCGATCCCAACGTGTTGGCGATAGCTACCGGAATCGACAGCCACGACAACTATGCGGTAGACTTCATTCGGGCTACGGCTTGGATACACGAAAACCTGCCGGGAGCGAAAGTGAGCGGAGGCGTGAGCAACCTCTCCTTTTCGTTCCGAGGCAACAATTTCATTCGCGAAGCCATGCACGCCGTCTTTCTTTATCATGCTATCCGCAACGGGCTCGACATGGCGATTGTCAATCCCGCCACATCGATTACCTACGACGATCTGCCGACCGAAACTCTTGCGCTCATCGAAGATGTCGTATTGAACCGTCGGCCGGATGCGACCGAACGTCTCATCGACTTCGCCGAGAAACATCGGGGCGAAGCAGTCAAAAAAGAAAACGATATCGACGAAGACCGTCATCGGCAACCTGTCGCCGACCGACTGAAACAAGCTCTCGTCAAAGGCATATCGACACACCTCGAAACCGACCTCGCAGAGGCCGTCCGTCAATACGGCTCGGCACTCGCTGTCATCGAGCAACCCCTCATGGACGGCATGAACCGGGTGGGACAACTTTTCGGCGACGGGAAAATGTTCCTTCCCCAAGTCGTCAAGAGCGCCCGCACCATGAAACAGGCAGTGGGTATATTGCAACCACTCATCGAGCAGGAAAATACCCGCAATGGAGAAACCTCCAAACGGGGAAAATTCATTGTAGCCACAGTCAAGGGCGATGTGCACGACATCGGGAAAAACATCGTCGCCGTCATTCTCGCCTGCAACAACTTCGAGGTAATCGACCTCGGCGTGATGGTTCCGGCCGAAAAAATCGTGGAGCGAGCCATTGCCGAACAAGCCGATTTCATAGGGTTGAGCGGACTCATCACCCCCTCCCTCGAAGAGATGTGCCACGTCGTTTCCGAAATGGAAAAAGCAGGACTGCACACACCGGTCATCATAGGCGGAGCTACCACCTCGAAACTCCACACGGCCGTCAAAATCGCCCCGTGTTACAGCGGTGCGGTCATACATGCCGGCGACGCATCGCAAAACCCGCTCATCGCCGCACAACTGCTCAATCCCCAAACTCGTGATGAGTTTATCCGCAGCATACGCACCGAACAAGAAGCACTGCGCAACTCCTTGAAACCGGTCGATTTAGTCACCTTATCCGAAGCCGAAAGATACGCCCCCTGCATAGATTGGGACACATATACCGCCCCCCGGCCTCGGCAAATGGGATTGCACACCGTCCCCGTCACTGTCGGCGACATACGACCTTTCATCAACTGGCGGGCATTCTTCTCCGTATGGAAAATAGGCGCAGGCTATGCCTCCATAGCCGACATGCAAGGGTGCGACCACTGCAAAGCCGTCTGGCTCGCCTCTTTCCCATCGGCCGAGAGAGCCAAAGCCGCCGAAGCCATGCAGCTCTACAAAGAGGCGAATCGTCTGCTCGACACCCTCGAAGCAGAAAACAACACCTCTCCACAAGCCAGCTATCTACTTGCCGAAGCCGCCTCTTACGACAATATCATACGACTGCGGCTACCCGACGGCGATTTCGACATACCCTGCCTGCGGCAACAAGTGCGTAAATCCGAAGCCAATGCCCGCTACTATTCTTTAAGCGATTTCATTCGCCCCGCCAACGACGGGAAACCCGATTATGCCGGACTATTCGCCATCACCGCCGGAAACGAGATACAACGGCGCATAGAGCTCTTACGTCGGGACGGAGACGACTATACCGCCCTCCTGCTCCAATCCCTCGCCGACCGTCTTGCCGAGGCCGCCGCAGAATGGCTGCACCGGCAAATACGCCGAGAATTTTGGGGTTACGCCCCCGATGAACCCGATCTCGACTTGCAGTCCCTCCTCTCCGGTCGGTATAGGGGTATACGTCCGGCAGTAGGCTATCCCTCCCTGCCCGACCACTCCCTTTTCTTCGATTGGGACAGAGCGTTAGACTTCTCGCGTATCGGAATAACCCTCACCGAAAACGGCGCCATGATGCCCAATGCCTCTGTCGCCGGACTCTACATCGCACACCCCGATGCCCGCTACTTCCACATCGGGCACATCGACGAAACCCAGCGCGAACACTATGCCCACCAAAGAGGCTTCACCCCCGAAGAGACCGGCAAATGGCTATCGGTATAATAATAGAGGGGTACTCTTAAACTCCTCCCTGCCGTGTCCCGTAAACCTTACGGGTTGTCGTAATGCGATATAGGTGCACTTCTCTGCAATGAATAGAGGGTTATTTACCCTCCTCCCTGCTGTGTCCCGTAGTATTACGGGGTGTTTTTGCTATGCAAAAATATAGGGGAGGTGGCACGCAGTGACGGAGGGGTTAATTTAATATAGAGATTAGAAAATGTCGGCAAGGAAAGCAGTGTTTCCGTAAGGAAATATAGGGGGAGTGTCCGCAGGACAAGAGGATAAAACAAAAGGCACACAAATTCCAAGAACAAACCCTCCGAAGAAAGTTCAATCATGCCATAAATCAAAGATGGCAAGACCATACATTTGCCTAAAAAACAGAAGTATGGAAACACAAGAACAAATTTTGAAAGAACAACGGTTGAAAATAGAAACCCTCCGGTATCGAATCCTGTTACGATATTACGAGCTACTGCTCACATTAGATGTAATGACACAACCCAACGAAGTGAAAACATTGATGGGGTATATCAACACACTCGAACGCTACGCCAAAAAGTATGAAACAAAACCCGTTAAAAAGAAATCGGGAAAGCGAAAAGAGCATATCGACGAAATACCGGTAACCGATGAAAATACTGGAAGCAAAGAAACAGATTACATGCCCGACAATCCGAGTAACCTTTTCGACCTGTTGGAGGACAGCGACGAGACATACCCTCCCGAAGCCGATGTGTTGCCCACCGACATAGACGACTTTTTAAGAGCCGGTTATGCCCGTTATCTGAAACAAAAAGAAAATAAAGAGAAAAACAATCCGGCTCACCCGCAATTAGAGGATTCTCAACCTTGAAAAAAATGTAAAGACCGAGAACAAAATGCGAGAAATAATTGTTATCTTGCAATAGATATAACAGTATAAAATTATGCCACACCGTCTTTTCGTTCTCCTCTTTGGAATATTATTCATGGGTCTCCTCCCCGGTTCGGCTCGACAATCCCCGGACAAAATATGGCATAAACTCGATTCCATTCAAAACTACCGGACCGAGTTCACATATACAGTGACATTACCACTCACCGATTCGGAAATAAACTATCGGGCAGAACTCTCCTATCGAAAAAATCCAATCGACACACTTTGCGGATATTCATACTTAATCGATTACAAAGCCGAGAACGATACATGCCCGTATGCCAATTTTATGGCTTACGACAACGGCGATTACTTCCGGTTCGACCGTGATCGGCTACGAGAATATCATCATCGCGAAGACGAAGAACCGTTCGCACATAAAGGTAACAATCCGGGAGTACACCGTTCGGGACTGTTCACCGAACTTTTCCCGGCTGAAATATCCCGACAATTAAAAACATTCGTCGGGAAAAAAGATTGTCTCGTACAATTTTTCCCCGACACGCTCGTGCAGAATCGTCTGTGCGACGCCATACTCGTGAATGACTCCGTAAAGGGCGAATTGTCCCGAACCATACTCTATACATTCGACACCCACGACGGTATGCCCCTATATCGGGAAACCGAAAATAATCCGGGTCATTTAGGTTCGCAAACCGTTACTGTAAAATATTCGGGAAACGATACAGATACGAAATTCCCCTCCGACTATTTCGGTGAGACCAACCTGCTGAAAAATTACGGAGAAATATTCCTCCGATTCCGCGAAGGCACTTATGCAGCCTTCGACCAGGTAGGACAGAAAAGTCCGGAGTTTTCCCACAAATGGGGTGAACATCGGTTTTCTTCCGATCAGTTGAAAGGGCAAAACTGCCTGCTTTTATTCCTCGACGAACGAGGCGAATTTTGCAAACAAGCCCTGCAAATAGCCGAATCCGTATCCTTGCAAGAAAATCTGACGCCGGTTATACTCTACATAGAGAAACAACCCGAGAACATAGAAAACCGTTCGGGAGCCATCATACTGGAATATACCAGAAAAACAGCCAGCGAGTATGGCGTGACAGGCTACCCCACCCTCTTCCTGCTCGACCCCGAAGGCACGATACGATTCGTAAAAATAGGATATTCCCCGCTACTGGCCGAAGAACTCGAACTCGCCGTCAGGCAAATATTACACGACCGACCCATACAAGCGCAGAAAAACAAATAGTTTCATCTATAAATTAACAACAATGGAAAAAATCACTTTCAAAGGCACACCCGTACATACTTACGGTAAATTGCCGAAAGTAGGAAGCCAAGCTCCCTGCTTCACACTTACTCGATCCGACTTGACTGAACTTTATTGTCACGACCTCAAAGGACGTCGCATTGTACTGAACATCTTTCCAAGTCTCGACACTTCGGTCTGTGCTACTTCGGTGCGTAAATTCAATGAGCTGGCAGCATCTCTGGACAATACGACCGTCGTGGCCGTCTCCAAAGATCTACCTTTCGCCCAATCACGCTTTTGCACGACCGAAGGCATTAAAAACTTAATTGCCGCATCGGCATTCCGTTCGCCCGAATTTTCAAAAGATTACGGTGTGGAAATGGTAGATGGCCCGTTAGCAGGACTATTGGCCCGTGCGGTCGTGGTCATTGACGAAAATGGAAAAGTCATTCACGCTGAACTCGTCCCCGAAATCACACAAGAACCCGACTATGAAGCCGCTATGAAAGCGTTGAAATAAACTTCGACGCACACAACTGAATCCCTTCCTCTATATCGAATGTAAAACGATTATAAAGGAAGGGATCACAATGTTATTCTATTTCAGATTTGCTGTTTTAATACCGACAACCTCTGATCGTTTCTATCAAACGTACAAAATCATCTGGATATACATCACCGATATTACCGATACGGAATGTATCTGCCTTAGAAATCTTCCCCGGGTAAATAACAAAACCCTTTTCTTTCAGCTGCACATAAAACGATTTGAAATCAAATCCTTTATGTGGATAAAGGAACGAAGTAATGATAGGCGACTGTACCTCATCGGGTAACAAAGTTTCGAATCCGAGTGTACGCATACCGTTTACCAATACATCGTGATTTTCACAATATCGTTTATAGCGTGCGGTTACGCCCCCTTCTTCCGTAAGCTCTTCCATAGCTTGTTTAAATGCCCGCACCACATGAGTAGGAGAAGTAAAGCGCCATTTACCATGCCCTTTCTCCATCGTTTCCCACTGATCGTAAATATCGAGAGAAAGGGATTTAGACACTCCACGGCAACGCATCAGTTCAGATTTACGAGCGATGATGAATCCAAAGCCGGGAACTCCTTGTATACATTTATTAGCACTACTTATCATAAAGTCGACACCCAACTCTTGCAAATCGATGGGAATGCCTCCAAAACTACTCATTGCATCTACAATCAGTCGCTTGCCATACATCTTGACTATGTGAGCAATGTCTTTTAACGGATTGAGAATGCCCGTTGTTGTTTCGCAGTGAACTATGGCTACATGAGTAATATCGGCATTGTGGGCTAAATAGTCGTCTACATAACTTACCGATATCTGCTCTGTTTCATCAAAAGCCAACAGATCATAATCTATCCCATGATATTCGGCAATGTTTCCCATGCGATCTCCATAAGCTCCATTGCTTAATATAAGGAGCTTATCTCCCGGCTTAATAGTACTTCCTATAACTGCCTCCACACAATATGTGCCGCTACCTTGCAACAAAATGGAGGTATATTCATCGGGGTGCCGAGAAGACAATGCCACAAGCGAATTTCGTATCTCTTCTACAATATGTACATTGTAATCCTCGTCCCATGTACACCAATCGGTCATCATAGCTTCCTTCACAGTTTCGGTAGTAGTAAGAGGACCGGGAGTTAATAATATGTACGGTTTCATATCAATTAGTTTTTAAAAATTATTGGAATCATTCATTCTTCGATTTATATCCTGTATTACAGAGGGCAACCCGGTAATGTCGTCCACTACATAATGAGCCCCTGCACCTAACATACGAGTACGGACAACAGCTTTCCTGTTTTCCAGTTCCGCCATAGGTAATTTAGATATCTCGTCTTCGGTAAGCCCCAATTCATTACTACCCAGAATAACACCCACCGTCCACACCTTCGAATTGACACCTTCTTTAATATCCGCTATCGTATCACCATATTTTAATACGCAGTCGACCGAAGAGACAGCCAAATCTATCATGTTTTGGTAAACCATATACGGGTAAGGACGCCCAGCAGGTAACCGATCTGAGGTTACACAATTGTCTATCACATAACCTTTCCGAGCCGCAGCAGGGACTACCACGTCCATCATCGCTTGGGTATATCCGGTTGTCGAGCCAACCTTGATGCCCTGACTCCGCAACTGCATAATGGTTTCGACGACGCCGGGAATAGGTTCCGAATAATCTTCCAAAGTAGCAAACAATACACGCTGAAAATCATTATAACGACCTTGTACATCACTGTCGTCATAATCTCGTCCAAACTTCAAGCGAAAATCCTCGGCCACTCGTTCTATCGCAAATAAAGCTCGAATTTCTTCTATTTTCGTCAACCCCATAAATGCCCGCGTTTCTTCCGGGGTGACCTCCAAACCAATGTTTTTAAAACTTTCGACAAAAGCAGCAACGGGAGCCATGCAACCATAATCGACGGAGGTCCCTGCCCAATCCATGATAATACACTCTACTTTCTTCATGATTCTTAGTGATTTATGATTGTTTTTATTTATTTTACCTGTTGAGTATTCGCAATCTTAGGTGATAGTCCGAAACAGTTTTGAGTAATAAATAATCTGTTCTTTCCAACACAAACTGTACGTTCACGGCGATAACGTGCCAGCAAATAGACGAGTGCCCCCATAAACGCCATAGCACAAGTAACTCCTACATATCCCGACATCAGATTATAGAAATGCAACCAATCGATATTCGGCTTAAAACACT